>Ga0116217_10003898_pt1 | contig 13400 bp, 13 predicted proteins | sample Sb_taG_6_FD_89697 | JGI IMG/M metagenome (GOLD analysis project Ga0116217, IMG submission 89697) | Peat soil microbial communities from Weissenstadt, Germany - Sb_50d_4_PS metaG | ecosystem: Environmental > Terrestrial > Soil > Wetlands > Peat | place: Germany: Weissenstadt | collected 2010-09-21 | reverse complement strand
GCGGATTGAAGTTGTAGCTGTCGGCGAGTTCGACGCCGCTTTGCAGGTGGCGGAATTCAGGGCAGAGCATGGCGGTACCCGACATGGCTGCGTCCACATGCAGCCACAGATTGTGCTGGCGGCAGACTTCGCCGATTGCGGCGATAGGGTCCATGGCGTTAGAGGAAGTCGTGCCCACCGTGGCGCACACCATGCACGGAGTCAGTCCGGCGCGGCGGTCCGCGTCGATCTGGCGCGCCAGGGCGTCAGGGCGCATGGCGAGATTCTGGTCGACGTCGATGAGCCGCAAGTTCTCTACGCCGATGCCCGCGATCATGGCAGCCTTCTGCAGCGAGGAATGGGTCTGCGTCGAGACGTAGGCGACCAGCCGTCCATCGCATCCTTTCTGGTTGCTGACATAGTTGGTGGCGCGCTCACGTGCCGCCAACAGGGCGCAGAGCGCAGCGCTCGAAGCGGTATCCTGAATAACGCCGCCACCCGTGTTGGACGACAGGAATTTTTCGGGCAGGCCGAGCATGCCGACCAGCCAGTCCATGACGTGCGTTTCGAGTTCGGTGCAGGCGGGGCTGGTCGACCACAGCATCCCTTGCACGCCCAGGCCGGAGGAAAGAAGATCGCCCAGAATTCCGGGCCCTGACGCGTTGCACGGGAAGTAGGCGAAGAAATTGGGCGATTGCCAGTGCGTGACGCCCGGCAGGATCAAGCGCTCGACATCTTTCAGCAACGCGTCGAACGGCTCGCCGTGCGTCGGAGGATTCGCAGGAAGCGCGGCGCGAATTTCTCCCGGCTGGACTTGCGACAGGACAGGAAAAGATTCGACGCGCGCCTGATAATCAGCGATCCAGTCGACCACGGCATGGCCGTGGCGGCGGAATTCGTCGGGCGTCATGTGAAAGGATTTTTCGTCTTCTTTCATAGTTTTTCGCTGCGGCCGCAGAGACCCAATCGAAAGCCCTACAAGCAAATATCTTTGGGGTGTTTTCGATGAAATCTGACGTTGAACGTCCCCTCCTGGTGCTCGTCCGCGAACTGAGCCGTAAAGCTGCCGACCGCGCGCTTACCAAACTTCTCAAACCGGACCTTGGCATCGGTCGCGTCCTCGCATTTGCCGGAAGAGGTCTCGCATCGTCTTGCCTTAACGGGATACCATCCAATCGACTTCCATGCGAGCGGGCCGTATAAATAGCTCCATTGGAGCCGAAGGGTTAGTTCTCCGTTTGGTCCTGACTTGCGAGGTGCGGAGAGATGAAGAGTATAGCCTTCGCAGTCACCTTCGTAAGTTCCTTTCCGTGAAGTGGACTGCGCGTCGATAGAGAACGAGAAGACCAGCAAGTAAGCCGGAAGGACGCCTCGCAGGACTCTTGAAATCAGCATGAAGTCACCTCCCGACGCTCGATTTCAACTTGCCAAAATATACTCGAGTTTTGTAATCGAAGGTCGCGCGCCCCGCGACGGCATGCGCATCGAAGATGCAGGGTAATTCCCGCAGCATCGGCGCGTACTTCGGATGCTCCGGTCCAGGCGCATACGATGACGACAGCAAACGGCCCTCGATTCCGGCGTAGTCGAACTCCTGCCGCATGGCAAACACGTGCTGCTGAAACGGCGCGGGATCGAAGAATTCATTCACTGAGTCCGTGGTCCGTTCATGTCGCACATCTTCGTAGTCGGTGCCATAAGTCAGCAGCAATCGTTCGTAATCCCGCAGAAACGGAGTCGAGTCGGTGAGGCGCTCGTTCCACAGAAGCACGAGCCAGCCTCCGGGCTTCAGAATGCGGGCGAACTCGCGCCGAGAGCGCTCGCGATCGAACCAGTGCGCCGCCTGGGCTGCGGTGACGAAATCGACGCTCGCGTCGGCCAGCGTGGTCGCTTCCGCTGTTCCGGCAACGCTGGTGAACTTCGGAAACTGCGCCAGCAGGCGTTCGCCCGCCTGGCGCATCTCGGCGTTGGGTTCGACTCCAAAGACGCGGTTGCCGTGCTCGAGCAGCATGCGAGTCCAAATGCCGGTGCCCGAAGCAATGTCGGCAGCCACGCGGTACGGCGCAAGGCCGCATTCGGCCTGCAGAATTTGCAAGGCTTCCGGCGGATACCCCGGCCGGTAGCGGACATAGTTTTCGACGCGATCGGAAAAGCGGCTGGTAGCGTTGGAAGCGGGCATAAGGAATGCAACGCGGCAGGATTTCACCTTGCCAGAAAGTCATTCTAACGGCAGGATAGAGATGTTGTCCTTCCTGCCGGGGTCGCCGGATTCTCCGGGCTGGAGTTTCGCAGGCTGACTTTTCACAGACTGGAGTTTCGCCGCAGCCAAAGAAAATTCGCCCCGGCCAGCCATACACCTATGCGAGTAGTCATCAAAGTCGGAACCAGCCTGATCGCTCCGGGCGGGCAGATTGACATCAACCTGCTGCGCGGGATGGTCGATCAGTTTGACCTTTCGAAGAATGAATACCTGATCGTAACCTCCGGCGCGATCGCCGCGGGCATGTCGGGACTCTCACTGAAGAAGCGGCCCGGCGACGTCCCGCGTATGCAGGCCTGCGCCGCGGTCGGCCAGAGCAAGTTGATGCATACCTACGAGCGGCTGTTCTTTGGCAAGAAGGTGGTCGCACAACTACTGCTCTCGAGCGACGATTTCACCTCGCCAGTGCGCTACCGCAACCTGCAGAACGCGCTGGCCGAGTTGCTGGCGCTGGGCGTTGTGCCCATCGTAAACGAGAATGACAGCGTGTCGGTGCGCGAGTTGGAAGGTGCATTCGGCGACAACGACGAGTTGAGTTCGCTGCTGGCCACCGCGGTCAAAGCCGACTGGCTGCTGCTGCTGACCAACGTCGACGGATTGATGGTTCCGAACGGGCGTAAGAAGCCTCGTCTGCAGCGGGTGATTCGCAAGCTCACGCCGGCGATCGAAGCGCAATGCAACGGCAAGAGTTCGCTCGGGCGCGGCGGCATGATTTCCAAACTACGTGCTGCCAAACTGGCGAGTGAAGGCGGAGTCCACGTGGCCATCGTGAATGGGCGGCATCCCAAGGCCATCACCCTGGGTCTGGAAGGCAAAATCGGAACCTATTTCCCGCCGCAGAAGGGCAGATAACATAGGGGAATGGCCGCCACTCTCACCACCGCCGTTTCCACACAGGAGAAGTTGCTACGCGCCCGGGCCGCGTCGGCGAGGCTGACTTTGCTGTCCACAGAAGAAAAGAATGCCCTGCTGCGGGCGATTGCCGATGCGATCGAAGCGAACGAGAAGAGCATTCTGACCGCCAACGGCGAGGACGTGGAGAATTCCGGCCTCGAAGGCTCGATGCGCGAGCGGTTGCTGCTGACTTCGTCGCGGGTCAAGGAGATGGCGCGCGGCGTGCGCGAAGTCGCTGCTTTGCCTGATCCCATCGGCGAAACCGTGGCGGAATGGACCAAGTCGAACGGCCTGCGCATCCGCAAAGTACGCGTGCCGCTAGGCGTGGTGGGAATTATCTACGAATCGCGTCCGAATGTGACGGTCGACACCGCGGTGCTCGCGCTGAAAGCCGGCAACGCGATCGTCCTGCGCGGCGGCAAAGAAGCGGCCCAGAGCAACCAGCGCCTGGTTGAGATTATGAAACACGAGATTATGAAAGCCGTTCCCGGCGTGCTGGAGGGCGCAATCGAACTGCTCGATTCGAGCAACCGGCAGTCCGTTCAGGACCTGATCAAAGCCCGAGGACTGGTCGACGTCATCATTCCGCGCGGTGGTGCGGGGCTGATCACGTTCGTCACCGAGAATTCCTCGGTGCCCGTGATTGAGACCGGAGCGGGGAACTGCCACATCTTCGTCGACGAATCCGCCGATTTCGAAATGGCCGACCGCATCGTCCTCAACGCCAAGACGCAGCGCCCGTCGGTGTGCAACGCCGCCGAGAAGTTGCTGGTGCACGAGCGCGTCGCTGCGACATACGTGCCGCGCGTCGTGAAGAAGTTGATCGATGCGGGAGTCGAAGTGCGCGGCGATGGCAAAGCTCGCACGCTGGCTGCCGGATTGCACGTCGGTGCCGCCGCCGAGCAAGATTGGTATGAAGAGTATCTGCGACTGTGCATGGCGGTGGCCGTGGTCGCCGATGTCGACGATGCAGTTGCTCACATCAACCGTTATTCGACCAAACACAGCGACTCCATCGTGACTCGCGATGAGGCCAATGCCCGGAAATTCCTGCGCGGCGTGGATTCGGCCGCCGTCTACTGGAATGCTTCGACCCGCTTCACCGACGGCGCAGAATTCGGCTTCGGCGCCGAGATGGGCATCAGCACCCAGAAACTCCACTGCCGCGGCCCATTCGCGCTGGTGGAGCTGACTTCGTCGAAGTACGAGATTATCGGGACCGGGCAGGTAAGGTAAAGAACCGCCTGAGACATGACAGATCCTTCAGTTAAACAGACGCTCGCGGATGCACTTGCGAAGCTTGCGGGGGAAGAGCTGAGCGCGGTGACGTTCGTGCGAGACTATGTCCAACTCGAGTTTGATGGTCCTTGCTTGAATGCGTACACTGCGCCCGCCGTTACCCACGGGTCCGAGAGCCTCAGTCTGGGACAACCAGGTTATCGGGATGTTCTTTGCGGGCAAATAGGTGGTCGAGTTGAATGCACAAAGGTTGACGACCAGCGAGTCTCAATCATTTTCGCGAATGGGGTAGTGGTCTCAATCTCGTTACGCGACGATGACTATCGCGGCCCCGAAGCTCTGGAGTTCTGGCTGGACCGAAAAGATCGAATCTGGGTCGTTTGAACTCGCGCCGTCTGCCCCTGCCTCGGTGGTCGTTTCGCGTCAGGTGAGCGACTTCACCGCCAAACAGGAACTCTCATCACGTCAAAGTGATGGTCATACGTCCACACATCCAAGCCCATGCGCGTGGCCAGTGCGGCAACTGTCGCATCTACCAAGGTGATGCGCTGATCGGCTAAGGTTCGCACCGTGGAGCTCGCCCGGGCATAGTCTTCCGGAGTGGGGTTTACGAACGACGCGTCAGATACTTCCGCCAGCCAACCGGAGGCCGCATTCGTGCCTAGTTTGAATAGGAGTAACGAGTAGGCCTCAAGCAAAATCGGGTAGGCAATCAGCACTACCCGCCGGTCGCGCGCTAACTCTCTCAACTCTCGGAGGGCGCGTTGATGGTGCGCGTCGCCTTCATCGTTCGCCGCGAATAAGGGCCCCGTGTCCGCAAGCACGGCGCGAATCATTTCTTCATGCCCGTCAAGTACAGGTCATGGTTCTGACTCACGTCGCTGCGCCCGCTGTTCCCTTTGGGCGTGATCTTCAGCGGCCGGTACGTCCGCAGAAATCCGCGCTCGCGTAGGTATTCCCGCAACGCCGCTTGCATGACCGTGGTTAGCGCAGGAGGAGCCTCCTGGGCCCGCACGTAGTCATCCACCGCTTGGGCAAGATCGTCGGGAAGGGTCATCGTGGCTCGCTTCATGGAAGTAGTATATCACTTTATTGCACCAGTTGGTGAAGTTGGTGAAGATGGTGCACATAGCGAACAATAGGCGAATATCGGACGGCCGAATGCTGATGCCACGACAGCAGCGACCGCCTGTGCTACCTTACTAACTTTCACCCCGATCCCATGAGACTCTTTTCGGCCGCCCTTCTTTCTTCAGCCATCTTGCTCTCCGGTTCATTGACGACGTCCGGCAGGAATGCGGCGGCGTATTCCGGATCGGTTCCTTCCATCCTGGGTTTTCGCGACGCGGCGGCCGAGCAGGCCACGGAGTCGCGCTTTCTGGCGGTGCCTGAGTCCAAGCTGGCGGAAGAGCATTTGCGCATCCTGACCAGGGCTCCTCACATGGCGGGCACCATTGAGGACAAGGCGACGGCGGACTACGTCGCGCAAAAATTCCGCGCTGCCGGACTCGACACCGAGATCGTCGAATACCGTGCCTGGATGAACTATCCCGCCGAAATCAACGTCGACTTGGTCGCGCCTGCCGGAGTCGAGATGCACGGCCCTACGCGCGAACACGTCGATCACGATCCCTTTCAAGACGATCCCCGCGTGGTGGTGCCCTTCAGCGGCATGTCGCCGTCGGGCGACGTCGAGGCCGACGTGGTCTATGCCAACTATGGGTCGCCGGAAGACTTCGAGAAACTCGAGAAGCTGAAGGTCGATGTACGGGGCAAGATCGTGCTGGTGCGCTACGGGGAGAATTTTCGCGGCGTCAAAGTGTACGTGGCGCAGGAACATGGCGCTGCGGGCGTGATCATCTACTCCGACCCGGCGGACTCCGGCTGGCGGCGCGGCGATAAATATCCCGAAGGGCCGTGGCGGCCGGACACTGGGGTGGAGCGCGGGTCGGTGGGATACATGTTCGAGTTCCCCGGAGATCCGACCACGCCCGGGGTCGCGTCGCTGCCATCGTTGCCGGACTCGCAGCGGATTCCTCCCCGGCAATCGGCGCAGTTGCCGAAAATTCCAGTTACCCCGTTGTCGTATCACGACGCCTGGCCGGTGCTGCAACACCTGAGCGGGCCGGACTCGCCACGCGAGTGGCAGGGCGCGCTGCCTTTCACCTACCACGTTGGTCCCGGTCCGGCAAAGTTGAAGATGCATCTCCGGCAGGACTATCAGTTCCGCACGCTGTGGGATGTGATCGGCCGCGTTCCGGGGAGTGAATTGCCGGACGAGTGGGTGGTCGCAGGCAACCATCGTGACGCATGGGTTTACGGAGCGGTCGATCCCAACAGCGGCACGGCCGCCATGTTGGAGGCCGTTCACGGCATCGGCGACTTACTGAAGTCGGGGTGGAAACCGAAACGCACCCTGATTTTCGCTAGTTGGGATGGCGAAGAGGAAGGACTGATTGGCTCGACCGAGTGGGTCGAGCAGCACGAGGCAGGACTGGCGAATGCCGCCGCGTATTTCAACATGGACGTCGCCGTTTCCGGGCCGAAGTTCGGGGCGTCGGCCGTGCCCAGCCTGAAACAGTTTCTGCGTGACATCACCAAAGTGATACCGAGCCCGAAAGGGGGCACGGTCTACGAGGCCTGGCAGAAAGCGGCTCAAGTGGACCTGCTTTCGGCGCAGGGTCCCGCGGAGGTGATTGGAGAGAACCATCGCCTGCCGGCGGTACAGGTGAAGGGCGACGTTCCGGTGGGAGACCTGGGCAGCGGTTCCGATTACACCGCGTTCCTGCAGCATCTGGGAGTTCCATCGACCGATGTGAACTCGAGTGGTCCCTATTATGGCGTGTACCATTCCGTGTTCGATAATTTTGCGTGGTTCAAGAAATTCGGCGATCCCGAATTTGTGTACGTACAGCAGATGGCGCGGGTGTTTGGAATGGAAGCCGTGCGCATGGCGGATGCCGATGTTCTGCCCTACGACTACGACGAATACGGGAAGGAGGTTGTCGCCTATCTGGAGGCAGCTGGCAAGCGGGCGGACGATAAGTTCGGCAATCATGTACTCGATTTTGGATCGGCAAACGCCGCCGCTCGCCATTTCGAGGCTGCGGGTACGAAGATCCTGGTCAAGCAGAAGAGCCCGCCGCAGGATACAGCGCGCTTGAACCAGGCTCTGCGCGGGGCGGAGCGGGCGCTGCTGGCTCCGCAAGGACTGCCGCATCGTCCCTGGTTTCGCCACGTGATTTATGCGCCCGGCGAATATACGGGGTACGCTGCGGTGGTGATCCCGGGAGTGAATGAAGCTCTCGACCGGGGCGATAGCGAGCGCGCCCGCCAACAGTTGGCGGCGCTGGCGGCAGCGCTGGAACGCGCCGCGAAAACGCTGGAAGGATATCGATAGCCATGAATACCGCGCATGCTTTGGGACACTTCCTGCGGACGCTGCCGAATTCGGCGGCCGCTACGTTTCTGGCGCTGTTTCCGATTGTCGATCCCTTCGGCGGCATTCCCATCTTCTTCACCATGACCTCGACCTGGACCCCGCAAGAGCGGCGTCGCACCGCGTGCAATACCGGGCTGTGGGTGTTCGTCATTCTGGTGACGTTTCTTTTCTTCGGACGTTTCGTGCTGCATTTCTTTGGCATTTCTCTGCCGGTAATCAAAATCGCCGGCGGATTGATCGTGGCGAACACGGCGTGGGGCATGGTGACGTCGCACGCCCGCATTTCGCCCGAGGAAAGCCATGAGGCCAAGGACAAAGAAGACATCTCGCTGACTCCGCTCGCCATGCCGCTGATGTCGGGGCCGGGCGCGATCGGCGTGGTCATGGCGCTCGCGGCCCATGTGGACAGCGCGGCGTCTTATCTGGGGATGGTCATTGGTGTCGCTGGGATCGCCCTCAGCGTCACTCTCTTTTTCGTTCTCGGTGGGCCGTTGGTGCGGCGTCTGGGGCCGAGCGCGGTGGGCGCGATCAACAAGATCTTCGGCTTTCTGATTCTCGCCATCGCCGTCCAACTGGTGTGGGACGGCGTGGCCGACTTTAGCAGCTGAGCGGCCTGAACTCTCCTGGAACTTTGGTCTCTTGGTCCCCGTATCCACACCCAGGCGCGCTTGCGCCCGAGAGGTGCTCCATGCCTGGAAGGTCTCTTGTCCGGTTGAATCCGCTCTACAAAGCAGTTCTGGCGTGTTTGTGTCTGGTGTCGCTAAGCGCGGCTCCGTTGTTTGCGGCCGGTGGGTCGAATCATGACTGGAACTATGAGGAGACGCGGAGCGATGCCCGCGACTTTGCGGCGGGCGGCTTCGTGCACGTGCGATTGAGTGTGGGCGACATGCACATCAAGCGCGGCGACACCAACAAGATCAGCCTGCGCTATACGATCAAGTCGCGCCGCGAGAAGAATCTCAAAGAAGCGAATGTGGATTTCGACGTCCACGGCAACGATGCCACAATCGAGTTTCACGCGCCTTCGGGCGCCAACACGCAATTTGATGTGGAGTTGGAAGTGCCACAGACGACGAACATCGACGTGCACGCGAAAGTCGGAGATATCACGGTTGAGGATGTAGAGGGCGACAAGGATTTGAGCCTCGGTGTCGGCGATATCCGAGTGTCCAACGGGCGCGCGGGATACCGACTGGTGAGCGCGAGCGCGGGCATCGGCGATGTGAACGGCGACGGATACGGCGAAACCAGCGGCTGGCTGGGCAAGTCGCTGAAGTATCGCGGCGAGGGGAAGTACGAACTGCGGGCGCACGTCGGCGTCGGCGACATAAATCTGGAAGGGAAGTAGCCTCAAGGACTGAAGCCCTTCAAGAAAGAACGGCCCGATCGCAGCGCTGAAAGCGCTGCGCCACCCAAAAGCCTTTCGGGGCTGGATGTGACGGCTCCAGCCAGTCAGCGAGGCTCTCCCAGTGTCCCGCGAGCGCGCTCGTCCTTCCGTGAAGCTTGCTCACCCCGCTGCGAGCTCGCGCCTCATTTCTCCGTCGGCATGTGCATGTACATCGACTGGATCGCGATGCGGCCGGGGCCGCTGAAGCGATTCCAGACGAGCTGTCCTGCGCTGGCGAGTAAACCGGTCGAAAGCCTCTGGAACTGCGTCTCCATTTGCACGGTTCGATCTTTGTAGACCCAACCTCCGGGCTCGATGTCGATCATCTGTCCCGCCTGCAGCGTGACCTCGAAAACGTTGCCATAGCCATGCAGCCACACGATGCCGTCGTTGGTTAACGCAGTGAACGTGTCGATGAAGAATCCTGAGCCGCCCATCAACATGTTGGCGATGCCCTTGACCCGGTTGAACGTGTAATCCACATGCGCTGTGGCCGCCAGGAACTGGTGCTCGCGCACGTCGATGGCTTCTCCCTGCTTGAGATGCATGCCCCAAACGTGGCCGGCGCCGTCGCGGCTGAAGGCGATGTGCCCGGGGCCATGGGCTTCGGTCATGAAGATCGGCATGCCGGAGAGGATGCGCTTGAACGCTCCCGCCAGCGCCTTCACTCCAATCGTCACTCTGGGCTCTTTCCAGAGCAGGATGTGATGCTCAAAGTAAACCGGCACGCTCCCCATCTCGATGTGCAGCGAGGGGACGAGTTCGCCCTCAATGTGATAGGTGACACCACCGAAACTCTCGTCGCGGACTCCGGTCGGCAGCAGGATGGGAACTGGCATGAGTTGGCCTCGCGATCTGAAGGGTCAGAAAGTCTAGCACGAGAGGCAGGGCTTCAGTTCGAGGCTAGCCTTACGCGGCGCATCAGGTCCTGGAATCGAGGATCGCTGCGGAGGGGGTCGTAGGCGGGGTTCACTTTGAGGCTGGTGAGCAGATTGGAATGCTCGGTGTAGGCTTTTTCGAACCAGGCGAATGTTTCGTCCTTGTCACCCATGCCGAGGTAGGCCCAGAGAATGGGGTCAGGTCCGACATGTTGTTTGCGATAAAGCTGCTGCAGGTTCTCTAACGCACGCCGGGCCTGAGGCTGCTGGCCGGCGCGCCCGTAAACGTAGGCTCGCCAGGCCCACGCCCATGGTCCGTCATCCCAGTGGTGAAGGTCGGCGAGCGCATCCGCGAACTGTCGTTTTTCCACGTAGGCACCTGCTACAAGGTACGCGCGCGGGAAGTTCGGCTCCATGTCAAAGACGGTGCGACATTCTGCGATGGCGCGATCATACTGCCGCGAGTAGATGAGGATGGCGGCATGGTCCGTGGCAATAATCAGTGAGAGAGGGTCGAGCTGGCGGGCGCGTTCACTCTCCGCGAAAGCTTCGTCGAAGCGGCCCTGCCAGGAAAGGAATTCGGCATACCAGTGGTGGGTGGTCGCATAGTTGGGATTGAGCTCGATGGCGCGGCGGTATTCCTTCTCCGCGGTTTTCCAATCCCAATCATAATTCTCGGTAATTAACGCCAGAGAGGTGTGGGCTTCGGCGAGGCCTTCGTCGAGTTCGAGCGCCTTCAGGGCGGCTGCGCGCGCTTTGGGCATCGACTCGGTTGCCGGAGTCTGCGTGTAGCCACTGAGCAGCGCGTAAGAATCGGCGAGGCCAGCATAGGCGCGGGCGTAGTTCGGGTCCCTGGCGACGGCCTGCTGGAAACACTCGATGGCCTGCTCAAAGCCCCGCGGTGTCCGCTTGTTCCAGAAGTAGCGGCCTTTGAGGTAAAGGTCGTAAGCCTCATATTCCTGAGGGCCGAGGGTGGGATGATGGGCGGAGACAGACGCCTTGGCGTCACCTAGGCGCAGCGGAATTTCCTGGGCGACTTCCTCCGCGATCTCTCCTTGAATCGCCAGCAGGTTGCTAAGTTCACGATCGTACTGCCGCGCCCAGACGTGGCTTTGATCTTTAACCTGAATGAGTTGAGCGGTGATCCGGACTTTGTCGGAGCTCCGGCGCACGCTTCCTTCCAACACATACTGGACTCCAAGTTCGCCGCCGATCTGGTCCAATTTCTCGGTGGTGCCCTTGTAGTGCATGACGGAAGTGCGTGCGATCACTCCCAGATGCTGAGGATCAAGGTTTCCGAGTTGGGCGATCATTTCTTCGGTGAGGCCGTCGCTGAAGTAGTCCTGAGCAGCATCGCCGGTGAGGTTTTCGAAGGGAAGGACGGCCAGCATGAGTCGTCCCGCGGCTGCCTGGGGATGAGGGTGGGAGCGAAACCACTGAAAATAAACGACGGCAGCGACGAGGAGGACCAAGGCTAGCGCCGGCAGAGCCAGCTTCCGTGGCAGGGCCTGTGGTTGGAGAAAGGGAGGCGGAATGGTGTGGCGGTCGTCGACGGCCTCGTTCTGAGTAGGCAGATCGGCAAACGCGTCCACGTTGGAGGTCAGACCCGGAGCGTCCGGCACCGTCGCTACGAACCGGTATCCCCTGCCGGTGACCGTTTGAATGAACTTGGGCTGCTCGGGATCGTCGTCGAGGACCTGCCGCAGCTTGCGGATGGCGGCGTTGATGTTGTTGTCCTGATCGACGAAGACATCTTTCCCCCAGACCCGTTTTCCGATCTCATCCCGAGTGACCAATTCGCCGCGCCGCTCGACCAACAGGAGCAGCAGTTCCATGGGAATGCGTGACAACCTCACTGGTTTTCCGAAGCGCCGCAGTTGGTAGGCACGCCGGTCGAGTTCGAGATTGTCAGCGAGAACTACCAGATCTGGTGGCATACAGGCCCGCCCCAGCGAGGGTGTCCGCCATTGTACTCCAAAGGATCGTGCGTTTTGTTTCCAGTTGGTTACGGCGTTCATGGAAATTTAAGCCAATTTTAAGACGGCGGCTATTGTCGAAAAGCGCCAACTGGGTCAGTATCGCGCGCACGTGGGGGGAGCCAGCCCAAAGGCTCAAGGGGGATCCGGGAGGACGGGCGACGGAAGAGATTCAACCGAGGACGTTTTGTAGCGTTGGGTCGATTAAGCCGTCCGCGTCGCCAACCCCATGAACCGGAGGCTTTTGGGCTGAGCCGCAAACTTCGGACCAAAGCCAAGGTTGCGAGGGGGACGCTGGTCTTGAAGAGCCCTAGGACCGAGCGATCTAGCGCGTTAATGTTTCAAAACGGGAGGTTTTTCGTGGGATATAAGAATCTGGCCTTGGCACTTACTGACCTGGATGAACTGATCGATACACTTGACGGCTATATCAAACGGAGTGGCTTCGATAATGATGGTGTTATGTACCTGATCAAGGGGTGGGCCAAGGTCAACATCTTGTCGGGGCTCAACCTCGATAGCCTTCCTTATTGGCGGATGAAGCGCACCCCTCCGGCGCTGGTGGGGAAGCTGAAACGATCGCAGGTGCTGTCGCGCGCTTTGGATGATTACCGAAACACGCTAGGGCCAGGCACCGAGTCGGGCGATTACTTTCGGCGGGCCGACGAAGCGATGCTGAACTTCGTGTGGGATTACCGGCTACACATCGCGGACGATGTGAATCAGGAGACGGATTTTGCCCACAAGATTAACGCTTTAATCGCAGAGGGCAGAGATGGGCTGATGAAGGACGAAGTCTTCAAGATGGACCAGAGCATCTGAGAGTTCGGTTGGATGCTTTGGGATTCTTAGCTACGAAACGGCTTGAAAAGATGCAGTCCCTCAGTGTGTGGTTGAAGGCAGCACGAGCCCTTAAACTCCGCCAGAAAGGGAAGGAAATCCCGGTCATAGGCGCTCATTAAGAAAGGTGGATCCAAATGGGTGGAAACCGCGGAAAGTCGCGTCGGGTTAGCAAGGAAAACCAAGATGCTGCGTTCAAGGCGTTGATGATTACCCATATGGTTCTGAGCGATCTTGACAACATAACCAAAACCGCGACCATCCTCCAGCTGCAAAATGCCGTGGCACATCTAAAAATTGCTGTGGAGGAGCAGGGGCGGGCATTAGGGTTTGTAATCAATCAGACCACTCAGAGATTTCTTCGTATGTGGTACGTACAACGAGCGATTCAATTGGCATCCAACGACTACAACGCCATCCTCCAGACTGCGGCCAGCAAGCACCTCGATCTTGAAGGATTGGCCATGTTCCTGACTTTCGCGCTTCTTCCTGAGATCGGCGGTCT
>Ga0116217_10003897_pt1 | contig 13403 bp, 10 predicted proteins | sample Sb_taG_6_FD_89697 | JGI IMG/M metagenome (GOLD analysis project Ga0116217, IMG submission 89697) | Peat soil microbial communities from Weissenstadt, Germany - Sb_50d_4_PS metaG | ecosystem: Environmental > Terrestrial > Soil > Wetlands > Peat | place: Germany: Weissenstadt | collected 2010-09-21 | reverse complement strand
CCCGGCTAACTTTGATGAACAGTAGTCCTTGAGGATTTTGACTTGTTTCTTTTGTTCGAAACCAGGTTTCAGAACTACCCACGCTCGAACCGTTTCCCCATACCGTTCCGACTTCTCTGAACCAACCATCGTCTCGGCGACTGAAGGACACTCATAGAGTATGCCCTCAACTTCCGCCGGCCACACTTTGAGTCCTCCTACATTGATGATATCCTTCTTTCGATCCAAGTAATAGAAGGCTCCATTGGAATCCTTGCTTCCTAGATCACCAGTGTGAAGCCATCCATTCTTCATCGTTTGTTGCGTGGCTTCCTGTTTCTTCCAGTATCCGAGCATCACCTGCGGACCTCTCGCCACGAGTTCCCCAACTTCATCCACGGGCATCTCCTTGTCTTGATTTTGTATATCGACTACTTTGACCTCTGTCTCCAAAACGGGATATCCAATCAGGTTTTGTTTCGTCATGCCGGGAGGAGAACATGTGAGTACCGGACTTGACTCCGTCATACCCCAAGAATCAGTGATCGCCACGCCGGTTTTCTCCGCAAATCGAAGCTTCACCTCGGGAGGTAAGGGAGAGCCCGATGAAATTGCCATTCGAATACAAGAGAAATCCGCCTGCCGAAGCCCAGCCTCATTGGCGAGCAGAGTGATGTACGCTGTTGGAACTCCGTAAAATAGCGTTGGCCGATACTTGGCTACCGCCTCAAAAACTTGTGCGAGGTCAAATCTCTCGAACGCTATTACTGTATTCGAAGAATTGACTAGCGTGCCCAGCGCGGCGTTAAGGCCTCCAATATGGGAGAATGGGAAGATTACGACGGCCGTTTCTTTTCCTACGCTGTTTTGTAAAGCGTGATTGAACTGGTACTGACTTGCCAGTAGATTGAAGTGAGATAACATAACTCCCTTCGACGGGCCAGTCGTCCCCGTCGTGTAGGGCATTGCCGCGATGTGCGAGAATGGATCCAATCTGGCAGATTTCTCGAGCGCCTCGCGACTCGCAACAAATTCAGTCATTCGAATGACACTATTACCGTCTTCGCCATTGTCGTATCCAGAAGTGATTCCGTTAATCTTGTGCAGCGCGCTAACTTCATCCATGTTCGTCAGAATGACTCTCCTTGCACCCGCCTCTCTCAGAATATTCTTAGATCTTACCCAAAGTGAATCCAGAGTAACGACAACCTTTGCTTCCGAATCAGATATTTGGTATCTGAGCTCGACCTCGCGATACCGGTGATCAATCGGGGTCAGGACTCCCCCTGCTTTCAGCGTACCATAATAGGCGATCATGAATTGTGGAGAGCTCGGTAGATAGCAAGCAACTCTATCCCCGTCCTTTAGTCCAGTGGCAAGCAAAGCTTCAGCAAAGCGCGAAGCAAGTGCGTCAATTTCGGCATAAGTAAAAACGGAATTATTGAAGATGATTGCGGCATTTCCTGGAAATCGAGTTGCAGATCGCTCAAGAGTTTCATGAACAGACCGTGGGATTTCGCCAGACTCAACCCCAGATCTAATTTTACTTTCCACCAATGAGCTGTTCGCGGTGCTCTCGCGGACTCTCGAAGGATTTAATACTTATTTGAGGTCAGCGCCATTCCAATATGAGTAACGTAGAGTTTTCCAAAAAACAAAGTGGGTCACGCCACGTTCTAATCGATGGAAAATCATTGAGTATAGATGACCTTGTCTCGGTCGCAAAGACAATGTGGCTGGTAGACCTTGATAGTGGGGCCTCCTCCTCGATTAAAAAAGCCGAGAAGATGATCGAACAAATAATCAGAGATAAGAAACCCGTGTATGCCATCACGACTGGCGTTGCAGGTCTTTCTAATACCGTAATCGATTCTGCCACCAGTGAAGAATTTCAGAAGAGAATACTGTTTAGCTGCGCCGTGGGAGTTGGTCAAGCCTTCTCAGAAGAAATCGTTAGAGCAGCGATTCTCTGCAGGTTGAATACGTTTGCAACCGGTCACTCTGGTGTTCGGATAGAGATCGCAGAATTCTTGCTTAGGTTGCTCAACGATGGCGTTTATCCATATGTTCCGGAGCAAGGGAGTCTTGGATGCAGTGGCGACATTGCTCCGCTAGCACATATAGGATTGCTCGCGCTCGGAGAGGGTGAGATAATATCAAAGGATGGGAGGAGGAAACCCGCTAATGAATTTCTCACATCGATAGGTCTCAGACCAATCGCTCTTAGAGCAAAGGAAGGCATATCACTTGTGAACGGGTGTTCCTTGTCCGCAGGACTTGCAGCGATTTGTTGTTATGAAGCATCAAATCTCCTGAAAGCGGCCGAAATCATATGTGCGATGAGTGTGGAAGGGTTGGTTGGATCTTCGAGCGGCTTCCAATCAAAACTAATCAACGCCAAACCCCACAGAGGACAAGTAAAGGTCGCGGCAGATCTTCGAAAACTGATTGAAGGCAGCACTCTTGTAAAAGATTCGATGAATGATCCTTACACAATCAAAGCTATTCCTCAAGTCCTCGGGACAGCGTATGACGCACTCAACTTTGCTCGCGAGGTCACGACAATTGAGATCAACTCATCGAGTGACAATCCTCTTCTGTTTCCGGACGGGGATGAAATCATATCCGGTGCAAACTTCCACGCCCAAGAAGTGGCCTTCGTCATGGACTCGCTTGCAATAGCGCTAACACCCATCGGCGATCTATCAGAAAGACGTATCGAACGACTTTTGAATCCGTCGCTGAGCAACAAGCTGCCTGCGTTCTTGGTCAATAATCCCGGAATTAATTCGGGCTTCTTGGATGCACAATTTACCGTCGCAGCTTTGGCTGCAGAAAACAAGACGCTGTGTACGCCTGCCTCGGTAAACCCTTCATCAGTGTCCGCCTCGGCCGAAGACCATGCAAGCCAAGCACCGATTGCTGGGAGGAAGTTGTTAAAGCTGATTTCAAATCTAGAGTTTCTACTGGGAATTGAAATGATCTGTGCCACGCAAGCTCTAGACTTTAGACTCGCGAGTGGCTCAGCAGTTAAGATGGGCAAGGGAGTCAGGATCGCCTATGAGCAGTGCCGAAGTGAAATCAGCTTTTTAGTTGATGATCGTATTCTGTACCCCGACTTTGAGAAAGTTCAGCGATTGATTCACGATGGGAACTTGGTCAGTCGTGTAGAGAATGAACTCGGAAAACTTCTCGAATGAATGTTCAAGGGTAAAATGTAAGAATTGCCAAAAGAACCCAAAGCCCTGTCTGGCAAATACGAACTAGTCAAGCTCGTCAAAGACAACGGAATCGCCTGGCTGTACCTCGATCGACCTAAAAAGAAAAATGCTATGAATCCTGCGATGCACCGAGAGATTAAGGCCGCCCTTGAAGAGGTTGAAAAGGACGAGTCTTCACGAGTCTTGATCATTACTGGAACCGGCGATAGTTTCTGTAGCGGGCTCGATGTCATAGAATCCTTCGTTGACACTTATGATGATCCACGTAGATTCTACGAAGCTTTGCTTGATGTCTCGTCTGTGGATGGTTGGAACATGAAGCTCAGGTACTTTCCCAAGCCCACAATTGCCTGCGTAAACGGCTACTGCTTTGCTGGTGGTTTCAATATCTTGTCAGCGTGCGATCTAGCATTTGCCTCCGATGAAGCAAAGTTCGGGTTATCAGAAATTAACTTCGGCCATATACCCGCGGGCGCGACTACTTGGTCTGTCTCGGAATTCATTCTTCCAAAGAACGCAATGGATCTGATTCTAACTGGAAGAGTGATCGACGCAAGGGAAGCTGAACGGATGGGATTGATCAACAAAGCAGTACCAAAATCGAAATTGAGAGATGAGACAATTGCCCTAGCTGAGGTATTGAAATCAAAGCACCCTGTTGCTCTCCGGACAGCCAAGCGGAACTATCTCCTTTCAAGAAGACTGGGTTCAGATCTATTTAGCGCGATCACGAGCGAGCTCTCGATGCTTCACGAGAATACCTACTTCACCCAGGCAGAATGGATTAAGGTAGCGCTTGAAAAGTTCAAGTCAAAAGAATTCAAGCCCGGCCTCGAGACTTTCAAGCGGACAGAAAAGAAGGCCCGTAGAAATCCGAAAGAATAGCTCTATGGGAGATTTCCCGAATACGTCGAGGGCGGGGCCCCTATGGCAAGATGCCGAATGAGACCTTCAATTCACTCGTTGCAAACTTCAGGAATTTTCTAAGTGACTTGCAAAATTCATAGCCATCTGGGATCCCTTCTTCGGTGATCCTCAGAAAGAAAGTCATTAACCAGACTCCAAGAGATATTGCTTGAATCCTTTCTTTTAATACAAGTTATCATGTGTGTAGAAGGGAAGCGGGGGTATAGGTAAGTTCTTCGCTTTCACTCGAATTACGATGCAACATGTTGAGCATTTCCTGAAATTGTAAAGTTTCTAACGAGTGAAATAGTTCGACCGTTAGGAGGTTCTTCAGGTATTTTCCGCATTTGTAATAGACTGAACTAGAATGATAAGACCCTTGTCATACGCCCATGGTAGCGCAAACCTCTGCCGTCAGATTTGAAGCAGTGGTGCTGTTGGTTTGACCCAATACACTCAGAGTCAATGTAAGATTATTCTGCGAATTTAGTTTTGTTGCATTTGCACAGAGTGTATCTTCAGCATAACCCACTACATAGAAAGTTATCGTTGTATCGTAATCTCCTGAACCAGTCAGATTTCCTATTACGTCGCTTTTTTGCCTTCCATTTTCGACCCAATAAACAAGATTCCATGAACCACTGTAATTGACAGAGATTGGATAGTAGAACTGAGAGGTTACCGAAGTATCGCAACAAGCGATAAAAGTGATATCGAATGAAGTTTGAGAACCCACAAACGTTGTGGATGTTGAATTGGGAGGAGGAGTGCTTAGATAAATCACAGTAGTAACTGTAGTAAGATAGCATTGAACTGGTGGAATACAACCTGAATATTCTCCTGTTGTCGTAGCGTAAGTTGAACCTCCAAATGATAACGTCGTGCTACTAACGGTAGTATAGGTAGTGGACTGTAAAAATAAGGTGCCATATGAGTTTGTCATCGTCGTGGTTTGGGTTGTTGTGGAAGTCCTTCCAGAAGAGGAACTGTAACCTACAAAGGCTCCGAGAGTCAAAGCAAGAATTGCAATTACGATTACGATTGCAACGACCTGTCTTGCTTGCATTTTTAGACGCATTGGAGATATTAGAGAGACCGATATTTGATTCTATTTAATCACAGAACCGTTCTCACAAACGAAACAAAGGTAAATTCTCAGAAGAATTTCTCATGGTCTCTTTCGTGTCTACGCTTTCTTCCCTTAGCGATAGGAGTTTCAGTTTGGTTGGTGAGTTCTCATTCTGTAATATTAAACAAAAGTGTGTGAACTGTTGAAAGGGGAACAGACGAAAGAGTCCAAACCATAATCGACACAGAGTAGAGACCCGATGCTCCAACTAGAATTGGCACCAATAGATTCACCGTTATCCCACAGCTAAGCTTCCCAAAATTCGCTATAGCAATGTACGTTGATCCGTTGGAAAGATTATGAGCAACTGCATATACAATCGCATCAAATGAGACATTTGCATTATCCTCTATTGTTATGTTGAAGGAAGGCTGTAAAATGTAAACAAGATTGATTGGCTCAGTAAAATTAACAGTTTGACCTAGTGGCACTGTTTGACTGGATGCCGACGAAGCTCCAACATAAATTGGAACCCTAATTGCAATTAGACTTCCATTGAAAAAAAGAATGATTAGGATCAGAAAAATGCAAGCTTTGGAATACTTCAACTGCTAGTCAAGCATGGGAAGTCAAGTCATTATTTCGCTTTAAGAATTGCTTACTTGCGAACTAACTCAAAAGATCTACCTTAACCTATTTCAGAGCTTGCTTTAGCAGAGTATTCCAGCTATTTTCATTTGGGATCCCCGCTCGCTGAGCCGGAGTTTCACAGCTTGAATCGAATTGAACGGAACCATATCAAAATACAATCTTCGGGCGATCGTCTTACCCGATCCGTGCCACTCTACTTTATTTCAGGAATCCTCTCAATCATAGTCGGGATTTCAGCTGATATTAATTCGAAATTATTTTGCCAATATTTTTCAGACGAATTTAGCTCAGACTCAAATTCTGACCTTCGTGCAAAAAGGTTAAACTCCCTTACATTTCTTGAAAAATCTGAAACTTGTTTTCAGGTGAGAATCCATGATCGCGGGTATCCCGAAAGAAACCGCGAGTGGGGAAAAGCGCGTCGCAATCACGCCGGACGCCATCTCCAAACTCAAGGATTTTTCAATCCTCGTCGAGCACTCTGCCGGCGAAGCTGCAAACCTCCCGGACTCTGCCTACTCGGAAAAGGGCGCAGCGATAGCTCCCGATTCTGACTCTCTCTATTCTCAGGCAGACATCGTGTTCAAGGTGCAGCCTCCGAACCCTGCCGAAGCTGGCCGATTGAAAGAGGGCTCGACCCTCATCTCCTTCCTCTATCCGCTAGCAAATCTCGAGTCAATCCGGAAGCTCGCCGCGCGCAAGGTCACCGCATTTGCGATGGAACTCATTCCCAGAATCAGCCGCGCGCAGTCCATGGACGCTCTCTCCTCGCAGGCTAACGTCTCCGGCTACAAGGCCGTCCTGATTGCAGCCGATACTTTGCCCAAACTCTTCCCCATGATGATGACCGCCGCCGGAACAATCTCTCCCGCGAAGGTCTTTGTAATGGGAGCAGGTGTCGCAGGTCTCCAGGCGATTGCAACCGCCCGAAGGCTCGGCGCCGTCGTCGAGGCTTACGACGTCCGTCCTATCGTGAAAGAGCAGATAATGAGCCTCGGAGCAAAATTCGTCGAGGTCGCGGTCGAAGCAAAGGACGCGCAGACCGCCGGCGGGTACGCAAAAGCCCAGTCTGAAGATTTTTACAAAAAGCAGCAGGAGCTGCTCGCAGATCACGCGGGAATGTCTGACGTGATCATCACTACCGCTCTTGTCCCGGGACAGAAAGCTCCAATCCTTGTCTCGGAGGACGCTGTGAAGAGGATGCGCGCAGGTTCGGTGATAGTAGATCTTGCCGCGGAGCAGGGAGGCAACTGTGCTCTAACTGACCCGGGAAAAACCGTTGTCAGGTACGGCGTGACAATTCACGGCCCCTTCAACGTGCCGTCCTCCATGGCCCCGCAGTCAAGCCAGCTCTACGCTCGCAACATCACTTCGTTTATCTCCGCAATTTTCAAGCAGGGTCAGATCACAATCGACATGAAGGACGACCTGATCAAAGGACCGCTCGTGATAAACGGTGGTGAGATAGTGCACGAACCGACGAAGAACGCACTCGCGAAAGGAGGCTCGTAAAAATTGGCAACTGACGCAGCCCAAGCAGACCTCGCAGTCAACCTGCTCGTCTTCATCCTTGCGACCTTTCTCGGCGTCGAACTGATCCGGCACGTCTCGCGGTTATTGCACACACCGCTGATGGCGCTCACAAACGCGATTTCATCGGTTTCAATCGTCGCAGGACTAATCGTACTCTCCGAGCCGAAGAATGACTTTATCCTGATTCTCGTTAGCGTTGCAATCACTCTCGCCGCGACCAACATCGTGAGCGGTTTCATGATCACCGGTAGGATCCTCAGAATGTTCCGTCGCCGCGATCCCAAGGAAGCAAAGAAGGGAGAACCAGCCGCGAAATGAACGACGTCATAGTTTCGTATCTCTACATCATCTCAATCATCCTCTTCGTCCTCTCGCTGCGGTGGATGAGCGAGGTCAAAACTTCGCAGAGGGGAAATTGGTCGGCCGTCTTCGGCCTCGCAATCGCGATCATTGGTACGCTCCTCGCGTATTCTATTCAGCGTACCGACCTGCTCGCCGCCGGCTTTGTGATAGGCGCTCTAATCGGATCGCCGATCGCTCTAAGACTCCCGATGACCGCCGTGCCGCAAAGGACTGCGATGTCCCACGCATTTGGCTCGATGGCTGTTGCTCTAATCGGCGCATCCGAATATTACAACCACGCGCCGAACATCGATGCATTCACGCTTGCCGTCCTCTCCGCAGAGATGATTCTCGGGTTTCTCACATTCACCGGCAGCTGCATCGCTTTCGCAAAACTCCAGGGACTCATTCCCGGTAATCCGCTGATCTATCCGGGCCGAGTCTTCGTCAGCCTCTCAACGCTTGGTATAGCAATTGTCCTCGGCGTATTCCTCGTTGCAAATCCCGGCGATTCGTTCATCCTTCCGATCATGGCTGCGTTCGCGCTCGCATTCGGTTTCCTCTTAGTCATGGCGATCGGCGGCGCCGACATGCCGACCGTGATCGCGATACTGAATGCCTACGCAGGAATGTCTGCAGCAGCTCTGGGTTTTGTCCTCGACAACAAGGTACTCATCGTCGCTGGTTCGCTCGATGGCTCTTCCGGTTTCATCCTCGCGGTAATCATGAGCCAGGCGATGAACCGCTCGTTCCTGAACGTCCTATTCGGCGGCGTGGGCGCAAAGATTGCAAAGGGCGAGGAACCAAAGACAGGGCAGGCAGCCCGCACAGTCCAGGGTTTTACAGCCGAAGACGTCGCGACGATCCTCGACAACGCGCGTACAGTTGTCTTCGCTCCAGGCTACGGCATGGCGGTATCGCAGGCGCAGCATGTCGTGAAGGAGCTCGCGGACGTCCTCCAGTCGCGCGGCATTGACGTAAAGTACGCGATTCACCCGGTCGCCGGAAGGATGCCGGGGCACATGAACGTCCTCCTCGCCGAGGCGCAGGTCCCGTACGATCAGCTGTGGGAGATGGACAAGATCAACCCGCTATTTCCCGAGACCGATGTCGCGATCGTCGTGGGAGCGAACGATGTTACAAACCCTGCTGCGCGAACCAAAGCAGATTCACCCCTTTACGGCATGCCGATCCTCGACGTCGACAAAGCTAAGACCGTAGTATTCATCAAGCGCTCGATGAACCCTGGCTTTTCGGGCATGGACAATGAGCTGTTCTACCTGCCAAACACGATGATGGTGTTCGGCGACGCAAAGAAAGTACTCACAGACCTGCTCTCCGCAGTGAAAAAGAGCTAAAAGTAAGAGGGGCAGAGCATCTCCTCAACTCAAACAATATGTTATGGCAAGTGCTAAATCTACTTTCCGACTTGAGCGATCCAAGAATTGACTGATAGCATCTATGAAAAGCTAGGCGTACGAAGAATAGTCAACGCCTCAGGTTCGAAGACTCGTCTCTCCGGATCCATAATGCCTGATGAGGTAGTTCAGGCAATGGTCGAAGCTTCAAACGAGCTCGTGGACATTGAGTACTTGCAAGCTAAAGCCAGCGAGATTATCGCGGAGGTGACCGGCGCGGAAGCGGGTATCGTAACGACGGGAGCAGCATCAGGGCTGGTCCTCTCGACCGCCTCGTGCATCACGGGGCTCGACATTGTCAAGATGGAAAAACTCCCAGACACGACCGGGATGAAAAATGAGGTGGTGATCGCAAAGCATCATCGAAACGCGTACGACCATCAGATCAGGCTTGCGGGGGTAAAATTCGTCGAAGCGGGTCTGAACGAGAGAGGTCTCGGCGTGGGTATCAGAACCGTCGAAGCCTGGGAGATCGAAGCCGCGATCACCGAAAGAACAGCTGCGATTGCATATTTTGCTCGACCAGCAAACACTCCGCCCCTGGAAGATGTGATAAAGGTCGGAAGAGCTCACGGTGTCCCGGTCATTGTGGACGCTGCGGCCGAGCTCCCACCCGCGTCAAACCTGAAGAAATTTATCGCTCAAGGCGCGAGCTCGGTTGTGTTCAGCGGAGGCAAGGCGATCAGGGGACCCCAGGCTTCTGGCATTCTCGCCGGAAAAAAGGATCTGATCATGGGCGCGGTCCTCCAACAACTAGACATGGATACGAGCTTTGAAGTGTGGAACCCACCCGCGAGTTTGATCGATAAATCGCGGCTCAGAGGAATCCCGAGACACGGGATCGGAAGAGGTTTCAAAGCAGGGAAGGAAGAAATCGTCGGTCTCATCACCGCGTTGAAACTTTACGCGAATAAAGATCACAAAAAAGAGATGGAAGAGTACGAGACGAGATGCAAGAATATCGCAGAGGCTCTCAAAGATGTCACTTCGCTCAGAGTCGCGTATCTCCCACTGACGGAGCGGAGACCTCTGCCTCTTACAGAGATCGAGTTCCTAAAGGCGAGAGAACTGAAAGACATGATCAATCTTGATGCAAAATTGAAATCGAAAGATCCTCCGATTTATTTTGAAGACAGCAGAATGGACGAAAGAATATTGCAGGTGAATCCGTTCAACCTCAGAGAGGATGATCTTGATCTGATAGTGAAACGGATCAAAGAACTCGTAATGTCCTAACAGTTGAATGATATGCCTGATTCCTCGCGGGTTAGCATGGTATTGAAAGGTTAAATATGATCTGAACGCGAGGGCGAAAATAGAAATTGAAAATTAAGCACGCCCTTGGCCGGGTTGTAGTCGTAATTGTCGTTATCGTGATAATCGCGATCGTGGCCGTCGCGGGGCTATACGTTATGCAAGCCTCGGTTACAAATTCGACGAACAGTACTTCGACGACAACATCTTCCACGAGTACGTCTTCCGTTGTTTCGACGCCATCTACCTCGTCTTCCTCCTCTTCAACGACTTCGACATCGTCCAGTTCTACCGAAACATCTAGCACTTCATCGTCAGGCGCTCCAAGTACTCTTGTGATGGAAGATACATTGTGGCCGATTAACGACATGAACCAGCTCTACGGATATCAGGGACAGCCTTTCCCTGGCTGGGGGCTCGACGCCGTCTATCAGTCGCTGCTCAACGTGAATGAGACCTCGATGTTCAACACTGGCGTTCCCCAGTATTTACCGGGGCTTGCCTCAAACTGGACGGTATCTCCAAACGGCCAGACGTACACCTTCGATCTGAGACAGGGAGTGAAATTCTCCAACGGCGATCTGTTCAACGCGTATGAAGTATGGGCGGAGATGTACACGTTCTACTATCTGTCCGGAAATAGCTCCGGCTGGTTGGTATCGTATAATTTATTCAATATGTCCCAAGTGAACTTTGGTCCCGCGACATTCTCTCTCCTGAACCAATCCGGTTTGAATAATCCCAACCAGGCGGCGTTGAGTTTAATGCAAAACTCCTCGTGGCCGATTTACGCAACGGGTCCCTACACGATAGTGTTCCAGCTCAGTGGTCCCTTCGTGTACTTTCCCGGAATGCTGATCGTTTTCGCCGGGACAATGTTTGATATGCAGTACGTTTTAGATAATGGAGGACCCGGGACGTCGGTCTCCGTAAACAATTATTTCAACTCAAATGCCATCCCCGGAACCGGTCCGTACGAGATAAACGGATTTTCCGAGAACACGTACATCAGTTTCACGCAGAGCGCGAACTACTGGGGGGCAAATCTTACTGCGCAGCAGATCCAGGCAAATCCGTTCCTCGATCCCGGCCACGTGAAGAACGCGATAATCTACTACAGATCGGACGACCTCGCGAGGTACACCGATCTATCGACAGGAAAAGCTCAGATTGCGGCAATCGGCACAGCCGACTGGAATCTTGTTACTTCGCAGCCAAACAAGTACTCGTACTACTCGGTTCCGCAGTTTTCCACTCTGTACGTTCCGATCTCGCTGAACACCCAGGTTTATCCGACAAACATTACTCTCGTCAGGCAGGCAATCGTACACGCAATAAACTATACAGATCTCGTGAACAAGGCTTTCGCGGGACAGGGCAAGGAGCTCGTAGCACCCGAATATCCGCTATACTCGCAATATTACAATCTGAATAATCTTGCTCCTTATGCGTTCAACCTCACTCTCGCAAAAGCTGATCTCGCACAGGCTCACATCAAAAACATGCCGCCGATCACCTACTACATGCCGAACGACTGGCAGGCCGGCACGGTCATGGGAGAAGTGATACAGTCCGACCTCGCTGTTCTAAATATCACAGTCAACATCGATCTCGTACAGGTGAGCGACTATACCTCCAGTTTTGGATCATACTCGTTCAACCTCAACAACAGCGCGAGCGAAGGACAGATCACGGTCTGCGGCGGCTTTACTTGGGGGCCGAGCGAGTTGACCCCTGCAGACGCGTGGGTCGATTTCCTTAGCAACACCTCGACGTGGGGCAACTCTGCGATCTACTACAACCCAGTCGTGCAGAACGGGATTGACAGATTTTTCTCGAGCAACAACGTGTCGTATGTCCAGGACGCAATTAAACAGGCACAGCTCCAGGTCTACAATGACGCGCCGATTGTCACCGTGCAGCTCGGGTTGCTTTACGGCGACGGCTCGCTCGTATGGCAGAATGGGGTGATCAAGAGCTTCCTAGTTGACCCGCTCACAACTGGAGAGGACACCATGCCGATCATCAACACCGTGACGTTCGGATAGCTGTCCTAATCTCAGTATCACAAAGTGCGCGGATCGAGGGGTCTCAAAGAGCCCAGCTTTGAGCGGTCGTCTCTAATAGGATGTTCAGATGCTCGCAAAACTCCTGCGTACCTCAATGATTTTCAAAAATAGCTTTAAACCGATGTGCTCTAACTGGAATTCTCAGAATCAAGCTGTCAGTGACCAACAAAGCTTGAAGCGAGTTCTTCGGTACGCACAATTGCATCCCCATGGAGAATCAGCTGAACGGGTACTGAACACCAAGACTTTATACGGAATTTCGTCGTAATAATTTCATCCCTTGCCATACTGTCAGTACTGCGGTGCACAGATTGTGCAGCCCGATGCAAAGTTTTGCCCCGGATGCGGGAAGACTCTCGGACTGACAACTACACCGCAACAGGGTGTATTTTTCTCGCATCCCGGAGTTGCAGGGACTTCCGCTAATCCGATGCCGCCTGTTCATCAAAATCTGGACTCTCGCGCAATCTTATTCCCCGACGAGAAAATCGCGTGGGAAAAAGATTTCAAAGAAGGTTTGATCCACCGGCACGTCGAAAGAGCTTACGTCATAACAAACCGGCGTGTGATCGCGCTCGACATGGCGGCGGGTAGAGTCATGGTGTCGATCCCGATAAGGGACGCTGATCTAGTCGTTATGGACCGGCACACTGGCTCAACATCGACCGGAGGTGGAACGTACCCTGGGGGGACGTCAAGTTCCATCCGCTCGAGCACCTCGAAGAGCGTCGGTACGATTATTTTCTTGACAAACGGGGTGGAGCGAATTAAACTAGGTGGAATCGGCGATCCGGATGGGGTGAAGAACCTCTTCAATTCAATAAAGCGCGAAGTACTCCAGCAAGAGGGATAACTGCATTAATCTGATTTTCGAAAATCTCAGTCTTTTGGAATCAACCTCTCATCCTCTTCCCGTTAGGATCGTAGTACCTGAGCGGCACAATCCTTGCAATCCTATCGT
>Ga0116217_10003894_pt1 | contig 13410 bp, 12 predicted proteins | sample Sb_taG_6_FD_89697 | JGI IMG/M metagenome (GOLD analysis project Ga0116217, IMG submission 89697) | Peat soil microbial communities from Weissenstadt, Germany - Sb_50d_4_PS metaG | ecosystem: Environmental > Terrestrial > Soil > Wetlands > Peat | place: Germany: Weissenstadt | collected 2010-09-21 | reverse complement strand
GTTCTCCCGCCGCAAGGGTCGCCATTTCATGAGGCGGCTGTCGGCGCGCTGCGCGCTCAGGAACGCAGATTCGAGATTGTCTGCACCTGTTCAAATTTCGGCGTGCTCGCAGCCGCCGCTGCGGCCGGTCTTGGCGTCACCCCGATGATCGATGGGCTCGCCCCGGAGGGATTGGGAGCGTCCGCCGACAGGAATCTTCCGCTTTTGCCGGAGGTCACGCTGTTGCTCCTGGCGCGTTCGCAGACGTTGGCGCTCGCCAGCCGCCGCTGGGTGGCGAGCCTGGTCGAAACGCTTCAATCGGAGTGAGGGAACAGCAAGGGGCTCAAACCTATTGCATTTTGTCACAATTCGTCACGCAGTCCGTAATCCGATCGTGGCAGAATTCGGTGGTCCGCAAATCCAAGGGGGATTGCCGATCATGCAAACAGTGCTGGACCAACCGACTGCCGAACCGGACGGCCGCCTCCGCTCTGAGGCGACGGACGAGAAGGGCGAGCTGGCGCTTCTCACGCAGTTCATGCGGCACGATTCCGTTGCTTCGCTGGCGAACGCAATCGCCGAGCGTTTGGGCGGCAGCGTTCAAGGCGGAGATCTGATCGTCGCGGCGGGGCTCGGCTTCAACGGCAGCGACAGCTGCGGCTCGAGCGACGCAATCCGAGTTAACCCACGCGCAGGACTTCGCCGCTAGAGTCGCCGCGTCAGCCTGGCCGCAACGCGTCTCTCCGACACGAGCCTCGGCGAATCGCCTATGACAAGCACGACAACCACTTATCTCGCCATAACGCAGAATCTATCCCGCTATCAGGCGATGACCGCGGCCGAACCCGCGGTGAAAACCGCGACCGCGTATTATGAGGCCAATATCGGTTCGGTTACGTCGGTCCAAGACCTTGTCGGCAACTATCGGCTGCTGTCCTACGCGCTCGACGCCTTTGGCCTCGGCGACCAGATCAACGCCAAGGGGCTCATCACCCAGGTGCTCCAAGGCGGAGTGTCCAATCCGAAGAGCCTCGCCAACACCCTGGCGAATCCGCAGTGGAAGGCGTTCGCCGCCGCGTTTGATTTCGTCGACAGCGGCGCGACCTCGCCTTCGTCGGCGAGCGCCGTCAAGACGACAACGAGCGACTATGTCGAGCAGCAGCTGGAAAGCGACCAGGGCGCCCAGGACGTGGGCGTTCAGCTTGCGCTCTATTTTCAACGGGTCGCGCCGAAGGTCACCAGCGAAGAGGGAATTTTGGCCGATCCAAATCTTCTGCAAGTGGCTGCGACGATCATGGGGATCTCGCCTTCGGCCGCCAGCGACCTGCAGCCGCAGACGCTTTCCGAACTCATGCCGCTTTCCGACCTGCAAGATCCCGCCAAGCTCCAGCAGCTGACCGAGCGATTCACGGCAATGTACGATTACACCTACGGGCCCGCCTCCGGCGCGACCACGAGCCTCACCGTCGATTCCGGCAATTCGAGTTCGGGGCAATCGGGCGCCGCTACGGTCCTCGCCAGCATCATCAGCTCGAACGGCTCGGTGTTGGGCAGCGCGCTCAACGCTTTCACTGGCGCGACGCAGCCGACCTTCTCGACGGCTTTGTTGTCGAGCATGCAGAGGCTTTCGCTGGGCGGCTGAACGCGTCGCGCGGCCAGGCCAATTCACCCAGAAAGGCCCGCGCAAGCGCCGTCCTCTAAGCGGGGCTGCATGCTTCGGCGCGACGCCCATGCCTAACGCCCCCCACACAAGCGTCCGCGCGGCCACGAATGACGCCCAGTCCGGGTCTGACGCGCTCTACGCCGCCGCTGTCATGCTGTGGCGCGAGCGACGGCGCGACGAAGCAATCAAGCACATGGACGAGGCGCTGCGCCTCAAGCCCGATTTCGCCGCCGCTCTGTGCATGGGCGGATACATGCTGAGCGAGTGTGGCAGGCCTGAGCCGGCAATGCGTTTCTATCGGCGCGCGCTCGAACTCGACGGCTCCTTGGTCGTCGCCCATGTCAACTACGGCAAGCTCTTGTTTCGCGGAGGCCGATTCACGGAGGCGCTCGCTTCCTTCACAGCGGCGACGGCGCTCGCGCCTCATGATCCGGACGCCTGGTGCAGCCGCGCCGGAGCTTTGCGCGAGACGGGGCGTCTCGAGGAATCGCTCGCAGCGGCAGAGCGCGCGCTTGAGCTGCGCCATGACTTTCCTGAGGCCGCGATCAATCTCGGCAACGCGCTCTTGAAGCTCGATCGCAGCGAGGAGGCGCTTGAGGCCTACCTCCGAGCTTGCGCGCCGGGGCCGTGCTTGGCCCGGGCGTTGCTGGGTCAGGCGCTGGCGTCACGAAGTCTTGACCGTTTCTCTGATGCGATGGCGGCGTTCGACGCCGCCGAGGCGCTCGGCAGCCGCGAGGCTGCGGCGGGCAAGGGCTGCCTCATGCTGACGCTCGGCGATTTCGAACACGGGCTTGAGGGCTACGAGGCGCGCTGGCTTAAGGGAAAGTCGCTCGCCGAAGCGCTCGGAACGCGCTTCGAGACCTGGAGAGGGCCGGGGCGGCAAGGCGAGCGCGTGCTGGTGCTCAACGATCACGGCCTCGGCGACACGATCCAGTTCTTTCGCTATCTGCCAATGATGGCCGCGGCCGGCGTCGATGCGACCTTCGTGTGTCCGCCGCGGCTCCATCGGCTTCTTACATCGAACGCTAGGGCTCGATTCGCCGATCGGCCGCCGGAGGGGGAGCAATTCGACGCGCAGATCGCGATCAGCAGCTTGCCGTACGCTTTTGGCACGCGCCTCGAGACGATTCCAGCAGCGGTCCCCTATCTCGCGGCCGAGCCGGCGCTGCGCGACCAATGGGCTCGCCGCATTGGCGCCGATGGCTTCAAGATCGGCGTGGTTTGGCAGGGCAACCCAGATCCGGAGGCCGACCGCGCCCGCTCCGTGCCCCTCGCGGCCCTCGCGCCGCTCGTAGAGGTCGCAGGCGTGAGAGTCATTTCGTTGCAAAAAGGCGCAGGCGAACAGCAGCTTTCCAATCTGCCGCCCTCGATGCGGATCGAGACGTTGGGCGCGGATTTCGACGCAGGCGACGACGCCTTCGTCGATACGGCGGCGACGATGACCTGCCTCGATCTCGTCGTCACTTGCGACACTTCGATCGCGCACCTCGCGGGAGCTCTCGCTATTCCCGTTTGGGTCGCGCTCAAGAGCGACGCAGAATGGCGTTGGCTAACCGGACGCGCCGATTCGCCCTGGTATCCGACCATGCGTCTCTTTCGTCAGACGCGCCGGGGCGTTTGGCGTGACGTTTTCGAGGCCATGGCGCGCGAACTCGCCGCTCTTACCGCTCGCCGCGCCGCGCCGCGCATGATTGCGACGCCATGCTCGCTCGGCGAATTGATCGACAAGATGACGATCCTGCGTCTCAAGGCCGAACGCATCGGGGAGCCAGACAAACTCGCCAACGTCCGCCGCGAACTGGCGTTGCTCGAGCGGCTGGCGCAGGAGGACGGCGCGTCCGGACCGCCGATCGATCTGCTGACCGACAAGCTCGCCGCCGTGAACGCGCGCCTCTGGGTCATCGAAGACGCGATTCGCGCGTGCGAACGCGAAGGAGACTTCGGGCCGCGCTTCATTGCGCTGGCGCGATCGGTCTACCGCGAAAACGGTACGCGCGCCGCGATCAAGCGCGCCATCAACACGCTCGCCAGCTCGGCTCTGGTCGAGGAGAAGAGCTATGCGTGAGCAGGCTCAGTCAGGAATCGCGTAGTAGCGCTCCCTCAGCGCATATCGATCGCAAGGCCGCAGCGCGCCCGCCGGCGCGGCTGCGTGCAGCCGGACCCCGATCGTCGATCCGCGCCGCCAGATGATCTCCATTTCGCGCACGTCGGACGTTTCGTCGATGTGCACCGCCAACCGGGGCGGAAGCGCGATGTCGCGCGCGAGCGCGAGACGCAGACCGTCGCGAGATCGGTCGCAGATCCGGCCCTCGCACAGGAAGCGATAAGCCCCGTCGAGCAGCTTGGCGGAGCGGAGGCGGGTCCGCTCTCGCCGATCCTGGCGCTGATCGGCGCGCTTGCCTTCGGGCGGACGCGCTTCCGGCGAAACGACCCAATAAGCAATCTCGTCACGCCCAGCGAGTTTGCGGCCGAGCTTGCGCGCCGCCTCCGGTCGGGCGCGCCAATCCTGCCGCTTGACCCCTTGGAGCATCGTCTGAAGGGCGGCGGCGTGATCCGCACAGCGGTCTCGGGCTAGGGATTCGTTATCCATTTACAAACGACATGGAGACATCAATTTCATACATACTTCGTTAACCAAGACTGGGGTAGTTTTTCGTCTCGCAGAGGCTTTTGTCAAGAAGAAATTAGCTTAGCCAATAGGAGTTATTAATATTCATTCGCCTTAGTTAACAATACAGTTCTAACTGCTCAAATAATGGTCAAGACTCTAGTTTCCTAAACGACAGCGTTTGTTTCGTACGTGTTGAGTGACGGCGTTGGCGTAGCGGAAGGCGTTCCCTTGTCAACTCAGTAGGCTGGAGCACGGGTATGTATATTATTATCGACGATCGGGACATCGTGGCGGGAGGCTACGCCAATGGTTTTGATCGCGAGGGGGTTTCCTCAGCCGGAATCGAAGCGTCCGAGTTTCGCGAATGGATCGGCAAGATCAGCGATTCGGACATGAACGCAGTCGAGGCGTTTGTGATTGGCGACTGCAACGAGCGCGAGTCGCTCTCGAGGTTAATCCGCGAGCGGTCGGACGCGCCGGTTCTTTGTCTCAACGAGCGTCACTCGCTCGACGACACGCTGTGCCTGTTCGCCGCCGGCGCGGACGATGTCCTGCGCAAGCCGGTGCATGTGCGGGAGATCGTCGCCCGGGTCGGGGCGATCAACCGGCGGGTGTTCGGCGAGAAGGGCAATGTGACGGTCGGCGAACTGTGCGTCTACTTTGACGGACGCGAACCCGAGGTGAACGGCGAGCCTTTTCCTCTCCCGCGTCGGGAGCGGCGGATCCTTGAGTTTCTGCTACGCTGTCGCGGCCGGCGCGTCAGCAAGACGCAAATCTTCAACGCCGTCTACGGGCTCTTCGATGAGAACGTCGATGAGAACGTCATCGAGAGCCACATCAGCAAACTGCGCAAGAAGCTCAAGCACCGGCTGGGCTTCGACCCGATCGATTCCAAGCGGTTCCTCGGCTATTGCATCGAGAAGTAGGCCGCTTGCAGTCGGGCTGAACCGTCATTGCGAAATATCGCAGGGCGCCGGTAAGAGCGCCTTTTTTCGACTGGCGATGGTCGCGAAGCAATCCGGAGCTCGTCGTCCGCGTTGCCTTAGATTGCTTCTTGCGCTCACGAGAGGCCGCGATCCGGCTCGGAGGGAAGCCTCTTGGGTCCCTTATGCCAGCGCGCCGCGCTCGCCGCCTGAATGGTTTTCCCCCTGAAGATATGGCTCCCCGCGCGCCATCGTGGAGGAGGAGCAGCCTTGCCGGGGGCGGGCAAGCGGCGCGCGGGGAATTCGTGACGATGCTCAAAGTCCTGATGGCGGCCGGCGAGCCCGGTCGCCCGTCGCGCCGATCTTAAAGCCCGAACAGCTTCAGGATGAGCTGCGCGTTTTGGTTGGCGATCGACAGCGACTGGATGCCGAGCTGCTCCTGCGTCTGCAGCGCCTGCAATTGGGTCGACGCTGTGTTCATATTCGCATCGACCATGCCAGCGACGCCGGTGGAGTAGTTGGTCATCAAGGCGGTGTTGAACGTGGACGCGGTCGTCATGCGGTCCTGGGTGGCGCCGATCTGCGCGGCGTAGTTGGTGACCGCCGCCAGCGCCTGGTTGACGGCCGTCAATGCCGTGTTCGCCGCGGCGGCGCCGGAGACGTTGATGTTGGTCAGATCGGTCCCATTCTGCACGAGCAGATTTTGCGATGCCGGCGTCGTGACCGTCGTCGTCACTGCGTAGGACGCCGCGCCGGCGAAAGTGGGAGTTCCACCCTAAGCGATCGAGTTGCCGTTGGCGTCGAGGGCAGTGTAGGTCGTGGTCGTCGCAGTGCCGTCAAGACCCATCGACTGGACCGTCAGCGACTGATTGGTCGTATTCTCGTAGATCGCATCCTTGCCGTATGTCGCCGTCACGGTTCCCGCGGTGACGGCGGTGGTGTCCGCAGTGTCGGCCGCAAACTGGGCCTGCAGCTGACTCATCGTCGCCGCGTCCGAGACGGTTGACTGGCTGGTCGTCGAGGTCGACGTGCCGCCGGTGGTCAAACCATACAGCGACTGGGTGGTGAAGGAGATGGTGTTGATGGTCCCGCCAGTTGAACTGGCGTTGAAGCCGGCGACGAAGTTGAGGGACGAGACGCTGCCGTTGAGGACGTTCAAGCCATTGAACGAAGCCGCGTTCACCGCATCGGTGAGCTGCTTGCCAAGCGAGGCCAGCGACGTGTTGATGTTGCCGATTTGGGCGCCCGGCTCGGTCGCCTGCGTCAGCGCGGTCGTGATCGAATTGATGGTCGTGATGACCGAATTGATCGCGGAACTCGCGGTCGCCAGGAGCGACTGCCCTTGCGATAGGGCATCATTGGAGGCCGACACGACGCCGCTGTCGGAGCTGAGCTGGGTCGCGATCGACCAATAGGACGAATTGTCGGCGGCGCTGGCGACTTTGAGGCCGGTCGAAACCTGATTCTGAACCGTGTTCAGCGACTGCTGCGTCATCTGCAAGGACTGCAGCGCGCTGAGTGCGGCCGGATTGTTTAAGAGTGAACTCATGGGTGTGCTCCTGTCGAAAATGTTCACGCTGATTGGGCGACATTTCGGACTCGCACCGAGACGACGGACCGGCCGCATGCCCTTAGGCTCGCATCGGGAGCCTAACCGTCGTGTAGAGCCGGGCCGACGGCGCTCATCGCGCCCGTCCTCGCCCCGGCCCGTGAAAACTAAGGGCTGAACCGCTAATGGCCGGTTAATCGGCGCAAAAATTCGCTCGTCGCGCCCTGCGAAGCGGCGATCGCGGTCGCTCGCGCAATGCCGGCGCAAGCTCCGTTTCCCACCATGGCCGCCGGGAATTCCTCACTCAGGCCCGGATGTGGCGACGAACCTGCTGGCGCAAATCGAGCGGCTTTGGGCGAACCTGCGGGGTTTAGGCGTCCGGCGTCTGTCCGCGTTGGCGTTGATCGGCCTCGCCGCATTCGTGACGACCGGGCTCGCGGGCTATTACCTGAGCCGCCCGACGATGGAGACGCTCTATTCGGGTCTCGATCGTGACGACATCGCCGCCATCGGCGCCGCCTTGCGCGAGGCGGGCGTGCCTTTCGACGTCAACGCCGAGAGCACGGTCGTTCTGACCCCAGCCGGACAGGCGGCCGCTGCGCGAATGATCCTGGCGGAAAAAGGCCTGCCGCGCGGCGGCGCGATCGGCAACGAACTCTATGACAAGCTCGGCTCGCTGGGACTGACGTCCTTCATGCAGGACGTCACGCGCTTAAGAGCGCTCGAAGGCGAACTCGCGCGCACGATCCAGATGATGCGCTCGGTCAAGGCGGCGCGGGTGCATATCGTCCTCGCCGACGAAGGCTCTTTCCGCCGCGAGCGCCAGCCCTCCTCGGCGTCCGTGGTCATCCGCACCGATGGCGGCGACGACCGCGCCATCGGACAGGCGATCCGCCACCTCGTCGCCTCGGGGGTGCCCGGAATGAAGCTCGAGGACGTGACTGTGCTCAACGTCGACGGCAGCCTCTTGGCCTACGGCGCCCAGTCGGTCGAAAAGTCGCCGGACAATCTGCTCGCGCTCGAAAAGGAAGTGTCGCAGCAAATCCGCGAGAACGTCAGCCGCACGCTGACGCCTTACCTCAGCGCCCAAAATTTTCAGATTTCGGTCGCGGCCCGGCTCAACGCCGACAAGACGCAAACGAACGAGACCATCTACAATCCCGACAGCCGTGTCGAGCGGTCGGTGCGGGTCACCAAGGAGCAGCAAAGCTCGCAGAACGCGGCCGGAGAGCAGCCCGCAGGCGTCGAGGCCAATCTTCCGAAGCCGAAGACTTCGGGGGGCGAGTCGAAGCAGTCGAACGACCAAACGCAAAAGCGCGAGGAGCTGACAAACTACGAAGTCTCGTCGAAGTCGATTCAGACGACCAGCGCCGGCTTCGTGGTCCAGAATCTCTCCATCGCCGTGCTGATCAACCGCGCCGCCCTCGCCGCCTCGCTCGGCGGCAAGTCATCGGCTGACGCAATCGCCGCCCAAGTCCACGAGATCGAACAGGTCGTCGCCTCCGCCGCCGGCCTCAATCGTGAGCGGGGCGACGCGGTCAAGATCTCGGTCGTCGATTTCGTCGATTCGAGCCGCGACCTCGAGCCGGCGCCCGGTCCCTCGTTGGTCGACATTCTCGCTCGGCAGACGGGATCGATCCTCAACGCCGGCGCCATCGTGGCGGTCGCCGCAATGATGCTCTGGTTCGGGGTGCGGCCCGCCGTCAAGATGGCGTTCGCTCCTCCGCGCCTCGTCGCGGCCGGGGACGCGCGCGGCCAAACGCCCGCACTCGCGGCGCCGGACGGCGCCGGTCAGCCCGGCGAAAGCATCCTCATCGAGACCGACTCGGATCGCGACGAATTCATGCGGGCGCTGCTCGCGCGGCGCGACAACGGTCCCGAGCGCAAGCTGCAGAAGCTGATCGACTTCGATGAGAACCATGCCGCCGCGATCCTCAAACAATGGATTCGTCAAGGAGCGAACGGATGAAACCGCTATCGATCGCCGACTATCTTGACCATCTTGGACGCGCGGCAGGCGAAAAGGCGCCGCCGCGGCGCGAGAACTCGCCATTTCGCCCCCGGAGCCTGCCAAGCCCGCAGAGCGACGCGGCGAAGTCGAGGCCGGTCTTCGAACGTGCGGCGAAGGCGAGCGACGTCGGCGAAACGCAAGCAGAGGACGCTCCCCGGCGCACGCCATGGGCGCCAAAGCCGGTTTCGCTGGCGGCGCGGCAATCGCCGTCGGACGAAGAGCCGGTCAAGCCCGAGGACATGTCGGCCAGGCTCGCCGAAGCTTATGCGCGCGGCCGCGAGGAAGGCCTGGCGCATGGGCGCGTCGAGGCTTCGGACCGCCACGCGGCTGAACTCGCCGCGGCGCGAGAGCAGGCGGAAACCCAGCGGCAGGAGTTTCATATCAACGAATACATGGAGTTCGAAGGAGCGATCCGGTCAGGCTTGAGGCAGATCGAGAACAATGTCGGCGCCGCCGTCACCCGCATCCTTGCGCCGTTTCTTTCGGAGCAGGTCGTGAAGCGCGCCGTGGACGAGTTGAGCAAGGCTGTCGCTCGGCTCAGCGCAGGCGGTTCGCCTGGATTGATCAAGATTCGAGGACCGGAGCGCATGCTTGCGCTCTTGCGCGAGCGGATCAGCGATCTGCCGATCGAGGTCGAATATGTCGAAGACGAGGGGGTGCAAACCGTCGTCGAGGCCAACGCCACGCAAATCGTGGCCGAGCTTCGCCCCTGGGCCGAGCTTTTGGCTTCGTTCGAGGCCTAAGCCGCGCCGATGACCGCGCCGCATCCGGAAATCATCGTCGTCAGGCGCCGCGGCTCGGAGGAGGACGCGCATCACGGGGGCGCCTGGAAGATCGCCTTCGCCGATTTCATGACCGCGATGATGGCCTTTTTTCTCGTGCTGTGGATCATCAGCGCCACCGACAAGAACACCAAGACGCTCATCGCGCGCTACTTCAATCCGGTGAAGGTCGAGGAGTCGGCGAAGGCGCAGAAAGGCATCCACGGCGTTCCGGAGAAGGACGCCTATGCGGCGGGCGCGGACACCGCTGCGCCAAGCGGCGGGAAGCCCTCTTCCGAGCGCGGCGAAGCGACGGGGGAAAAGGCGGACGAGCGCGCGCCCGCGGGTTCGTCGGACCAATACGAGCGACCGCGCCCGCCCCCTCGACCGTGCCGCCGCCGGATCCGGCGAAACCCTATCCGACGATGTCGGAGCAGGAATTGTTCAGTGATCCTCGCGCCAGCCTCGACAAGATCGCCGGCGCGCCGCCGCCAGGGCCTCGCATCGATCCTTCGGCGGCGATGAAGGGCTACGGCGAAGTGGGGCCGAGCGTCGACGAAGCGTTGCGCGATCCGTTCCGTCCGCTCGGCAGCGACCAGGCGGTCAATGTGGTGGCGCACGATCCCGGCGCCCCGCCCGCGGCCGCCGCCCCCAGCGACGAACCGGTTTCCATGTCGACGTCGATTGCGTCAGCGGCCGGGTCGCCGATGGGCTCGGCCGAAGCGCCGGGACCCGCCGAAGCGCAAGGCGCGGGATCGCCCGCTCCGGCGACGCCCTATCCGCCGGCGCCCGACGCGGCCGAAGCGCGGCAGACGGCCGCGTCCAACCTGCTCGCCGACTTGAAGAAGCGGTTGGCCGGCGAGGCCAAGGCGATGCAGGGCCCGCAACTCGACGTCCAGGCAACCGAGGATGGCCTCCTGATAAGCCTAACCGACCGAGAGAATTTTTCCATGTTCGCCATCGGCTCAGCCGAGCCGCAGCCTCGCGTCTTGCGCATGATGGACGCGATCGCCGCGAGCCTGCAAAGCCTGCGGGGCGCCATCATCGTGCGCGGCCACACCGACGCGCGCCCCTACCGGTCCGCGACCTACGACAATTGGCGGCTCTCCTCGGCGCGGGCGCAAATGGCCTATTACATGCTGATTCGCGGCGGGCTGCCGGAAAAGCGGTTCGAGCGGGTCGAGGGCTACGCCGACCATCGTCTCAAGGACCCTTCCCATCCGCTCGCGGCCGAAAACCGCCGCATCGAGATTCTCGTACGCGAGGCCAGGCCATGACGCTTCCCCGGGCCGCGTTGGCTTTCGCCGCGTTTGCCGTCCTCGCGCCTTCTGCGGCGTTCGCCGATTCGGCGAAGGTCTCCGACCTCGTGGACGATCTGCAGCGGATCCAGCTCAAGATCGCCCAGGGCGACAAGGCGGCCTACCCGGCTCAGCTCAATCAGTTGAAGACGATCGGCGCGGCGATCGCTTCGACCAGTCCTGAAACCTGGAAAAGCAAACGCGAAGCGGATTCGCTCGTCATCTATATCTTGAGCGGGGGATCTCTCGCCGATGTCGCGCCGCTGCTCAAAGGCGACGCGCTTATCGAATCGGAGCGGTCGCTCGCGCGCGGCGCGCTCGCCTACATCACCAATCACGAGGCGGACGCCATCGGTCTGCTCGGGCAAGCGGATCTGACCGCGCTCGACGCGCGCCTCGCGGGCGAGGTCGCGTTCGCCCGCTCCGTCCTCGAGACGAAGCGGGACGCCAAGGCCGCGGTCGAGCTTCTCGATTGGTCGCGCCTGCTTTCGCCGGGCGGATTGGTTGAGGAAGCAGCGCTGCGGCGCGAGATCGCCCTTCTTGCGGAGGCCAAGGACGTAAGCCGCGTGGCGATGTTGATGCGGCAATATGTGACCCGTTTCGCCGCCTCGCTCTATGCCGCGGATTTCTTGCGCGATCTCGCGGGCCCCGTCGCGCGGCTCGGTCTCGCCGACGATCCGGCGAACTACAAGCTCCTGTCGAGCGCGGTGGCCGCTTTGCCAGCCGACAATCGGCGAGAGTTTCTGCTTAGCCTAGCCAAATCCGGGCTCGTCAGCGCGAAATTCGCAGCCGCCGCGGCCGCCGCGACCGAGGCTCTCGAAGGCTCGAAAGCCGACAGCCCGGAGGCCATGCGCGCCCGCCTTTATCTAGCGGCCAGTCGCCTGTTCTCGGATGCGTATGACGCGGCGATCGCCGATTTGCGGACTCTGTCCGCAACGAAACTCGACCGGGCCGACGCCAGTCTGCTGGCGGCGGCGCGACGCGCAGCGGCGGAGTTGCGGATCGCTCCCGAGATCGGGGTCGTCAATACGCAGGACCCCGCCGCTTTAGGCGACGGCGACAAGAATAAAGCCAGCGGGCCCGCGCTGACGATCGAGCAAGCGCAAGCTGCGCTCCTGCGCACGTCGAGCCTTGTGCAGACACAAAATGGAGGCTCGCCATGACCGCGCCCGCCGCCGCGCCTGCTTCGGGACCGATCGCGCCACCCGCGCCGCGCGCGTCTCCCCAACCGCCGGCCGATCGTTTCGCCTTCGCCGCCGTGCTCGATTCGATTCCTGGCGCAGCGACGAAAGCGGGCGCTTCGGCCGCCGAGGGACCGCCGCATCCTTCCGAAGAACCGCGACAGGAAGAGTCCGCGCCCGAACAGTCGACCAGACATTCGCTGCTCAACGATGGCGCGCTTCTGGCGTCGTTGCCGTTTGCGTTGCGCGCCGCCTCGGCGATGGATGAGGGTTCGCAGGCCGCGGACCACGCGTCTTCGCTCGCCCCGGCTGCAACGAAAGCGTCGGGAGCCGAGGCCAGCGGCGCACCCGTTGCCCCTGGCGCCAAGGCGGCGGCTGTCGGGCGGCTGACTGGCGAACGCGCCTTTCACTTTGGCGCCTCCGCGGGTGTGACGGCGAGCCGTTCGCTCGCGATCGACGCACCGTTCGCGCCGGCCGGCGCCAACGTTGCGCCCCAAGCGGGTCAAGGCGGCGAAAGCGCTCTGGCCGCAGACTTCACGCTGGCTGGAGCCATCCCGGCGAAACCATTCGCGGCCGCCGTTCCAGCGAGCGACGGCACGCCGGCCCCGGCGTCGATCGCTCCCCGAGCAGCTGGAACCGGAACAAATCGCGTGAGTCCCACGCGAGCGGCGCACGACGCGGCGCGAAGCGGACGAAAGCCCGAAGTCCCGGCGCCTACGCCTGTCACCCAACTCGCGACCTCCGCCGCGGCCCATGCGCCAGCGGAGCCCGGCGGCAAGCCGCACGACGACCGCCTTGCCGATCCGGTCGTGTCCGCAGCGCCCACGACGGCGCAAACCGGTCCGTTTGGCGCACAGCTCTCGGCGGCTTTTGCCGCGGGGTCATCGTTCGCACCCGACGCCTCGACGCCGAGCGTCACGGCCGCAGACCCCACGCCACGCGCGAGCGCGCTCGCCGCCAGCCCCGCGGCTGCCGGTCCGCCGGTCAGGGAGATCGACGTCGATCTTTCGCCGGGCGGCCTCGAGGACGTCTCGATGACGATGCGGCTCGCCGGCGACAAGCTCTCGGTCGTCATCCGCGCCGCGAGTTCTCAAACCCTAAGTTCAATCGAAGGAGCGCGCGACGCGATCGCCGATCGCATGGCGGCGATCGGCCAACCGCTCGATTCGCTCATTGTCAAGCGGGCGGGCGTCAACGCTGATGGGAATGCGAACGGAAACACGGCTTCCGCCGACGACGGCTCGGCGGGGGAGACATGGAGATCGGCGCAAGGCGCCGGCGAGCGCGGCGGCTCGAACGATGCGAGCCTGTCTCGGCGCGGCGCTGGTCGCGATCGCGGTCTCTAGCGGCGACGCCGCCGTCGCCGCGGGATCGCTTGATTGCGAGCGGGAAATGACGCGCGCGGCGGCGCTGCACGGCGTGCCGCTCAACGTG
>Ga0116217_10003893_pt1 | contig 13410 bp, 10 predicted proteins | sample Sb_taG_6_FD_89697 | JGI IMG/M metagenome (GOLD analysis project Ga0116217, IMG submission 89697) | Peat soil microbial communities from Weissenstadt, Germany - Sb_50d_4_PS metaG | ecosystem: Environmental > Terrestrial > Soil > Wetlands > Peat | place: Germany: Weissenstadt | collected 2010-09-21 | reverse complement strand
TGCGGTCGTGTGCGTTGGCCTCGCCACCGCCGCCTGTATGCTGTTGGGGGACGCGATTCTGGTTCCCGTCACCGAGGTCGGATCGGTAGCGTGCGCCATCGGATGGTCGGCGACCTGCGCTGCATGCCTCGCTCTGGCTCGTGCTCGGCCGGAGTTGATGACGCTGTCGCTGCCCGAGCGTGCGGTGGCGTGGTTCGGCTTAGCGGTCGGAGTCGCGATGGCTTTGATGAAAGTTGTCCCGCTCGTCCCCGGCCATTTCGACGTTAAGGAATGGCTGGCACTGGGAGTTTGGACCGCCCTCGGAGCCGCCGCAGCTAGTTCCGCACGCTGGAAGAGCGGTTCTTAAGAGCTTGCCCTGAGCGGAGTCGAGGGGCCGCGTAAGGCGACACGTGGAAGAGCGGCCCTTCAGAGCTTGCCCTGAGCGGAGTCGAAGGGGCCCGTAAAGAGATCAACAGAATTCTGGGGCTTTAGCCCCTGAGGGTACGGAAGATGAACAAAAACATCCAGATGCCGGCCGCAATCAGCATGTCCATCGTCTTCGCATTCCTGTTGCTTACTTCGCTGGCTCTCGCCCAAGCGCCGGCTTTCGACCTCGTCATCACCAACGGCCGCATCATCGACGGCACCGGGTCCCCGTGGTATTCGGGAGACCTGGGCATTCGCGATGGAAAGGTCGCCGCCATCGGCAATCTGGTGGCCGCGCCACGCACGCGCACGATTGACGCCGCCGGCAAAGTTGTCGCGCCCGGATTCATCGACATGCTGGGACAATCGGAACTCACCATTCTCGTCGATCCGCGCCTGCCCTCGAAGATCTACCAGGGCGTCACTTCGGAAATAACCGGTGAAGGCAATTCGATTGCTCCGCTCAACGACGCTATCATCCAGTCCGACCGCAGCGGCTACGATCACTACAAAATCACTCCCGACTGGCGCAGCTTCCGGCAATATTTCGCGCGCCTCGAAAAGCAGGGTATGGGCATCAACCTGGCGAGTTATGTCGGGGCCACGCAAGTCCGCCGCATGGTGCTTGGGGACGACGACAAGCAGCCCACGCCAGAACAACTCGAGCAGATGAAAACGCTGGTGCGCGAAGCCATGAAGGACGGCGCCGCCGGCGTCTCCACTTCGCTGCAATACGTGCCCGCACCGTATGCGAAAACCGATGAGTTGATCGCTCTCGCCACCGAGGCCGGCAAGCTGGGCGGTATCTATTCCACGCACATGCGCAACGAGGGTGACACGGTTCTGGAAGCCATCGACGAAGCGCTGCGCATAGGCCGCGAGGCGCACATTCCCGTCGAGATCTGGCACATCAAGGTTGCGGGCAAGGACAACTGGGGACGCATGCCGGAAGTTGTAGCGAAGATCAGCGCCGCCCGTGCCGCCGGGGCCGATGTAACCGCCGACACCTACGCCTACACCGCCTGGTACAACGATTTCTCCGCGTTCATTCCGCCCTGGGCGCACGATGGCGGCAACGCCAAACTGGTGGGGCGCCTGAAAGATCTTGCCACGCGCGCGCGCATTCGCAAAGACATGCTCACCCCATCCAAAGACTGGCAGAACGAGTGGCAGGAAATTCCAGGCCCTGACGCCGTCATGATCGGCGCGGTCCAAAATCCCGCCTTGCTGCTCATGCAGGGCAAGCGCCTCTCAGAGATCGCCACGTTGTGGAACAAGGATCCCATGGACGCGCTCTTCGATTTTCTTATTCAGGATCCATCCACCGGAGTGGCCGTGTTCGGCATGTCGCAGCCGGACGTGACGTTGGCGCTGCAACAGCCGTGGGTCGCCATCGACAACGATTCCGAAGGCACATCGCCGGAAGGGATTCTTGGCCAGGCTCACCCTCATCCTCGCGCCTACGGGACGTTCCCGCGCATTCTGGCCAAGTATGTGCGCGAAGAAAAAGCTCTGACCCTGGTGGACGCCATCCGCAAGTTTTCCGCGCTGCCCGCGCAGCGCATGCGCCTGAGCGATCGCGGAGTTCTGAAAGCGGGTATGTGGGCCGATGTCGTGATTTTCGATCCCGCGACGGTGCATGATCGCGCGACCTTCGACAATCCCAACCAGCTTTCGGAAGGAATGGACTATGTGCTGGTGAACGGCGTGCCCGTGATCGATCAAGGCAAGATGACGGGCGCTCTTCCCGGCAAAGTGCTGCGCGGAGCAGGATATGTGCCGTAAACACGGTCGTAAGATCAGGGAAGCTCAAGTGCGAGCCGGACCCCCTCCTCGATGCGCCGAATCGTTGCCGGGGACAGCCGGCCAAGCGGAGGATAGACTACGACCTGTTTGTCCAGGGTCGTAACCTGGTCACATTTTGCCCACGAGTTTCGCGCGAGCCCGCCATCACCTGCTCCGATAGCGACTCGCAAGGCAAAACGTCCGTGATGAACAGAGGTGATCGGCACGACGCAGACATCCAAGGCGTGTCGATTCAGCGCGTCATTCGAGAGAATCAAAGCCGGACGATTCTTGTCGAGGCGCAACCAGTAGACTTCTCCCCGCTTTGGATACCATCCAGCTGGAACTTTCGGCATGCTTCAGCCTCGCGACAACGTTTCCTTAGAGGCTCTTCCGTAGGCGGTTCTCTCGCGAACCGAATCTGCTTTGTCGTCCCTGAAGAATTCAGCGGCCTCTAATTCCAGTCGCTCGCGACGCTCCAGTTCGAGAGCTCGTTTGAGGAGTTCATTGACGCGCTCGCTGGTTGACCCGGTGCCCTTCGTGTTTGCGATTTCAACCAGGATCTCATCGCTAATCGTAAAACTCTTAGCTTGTCTCATATGATTCATAATATCATTTAGTAGACCGCAGGTCACATAAAAAATATTAAGGTTTCAGCCGTGCTTGCGTCTCTCGACTCGAGGACCGAGTTACTCGCGGTTCCGACAGCGTCCCGCTGATGGTGTACCCCGCTGCTGCGGCGCCACTGGGAACCCTCGACAGCTTGAAATCTAGTTCGCCCGCCAACGACGCCGTCCCGCTCACCTGAAACCTTCCGCCCGCGGAATCCAGCATGGCATCTTTCATCTCGATCTTGTCCGCGTGCAGTCGCGCTTGCCCGGTGAAGCGCGTGATCTTCAACGCCTCCGCATTGTCTGCGAGCGCCACGTGTGGCAGATTTCCGTCCTTCATCTCAAATTGCAGCGCCCCTTCCGCCGACGTCCAGAAGCCGGCGGCGCACGGTCCTTTGATTTCGTATTTTGTATTGGCCGTGCCTGCAATCCAAGCGTCTTTCATCGCATCCGCAAGGCGCGCCAGCGAAATTGCCGTCAGGCTTCCGCGGCCGCTGCAAACCGCCGGCTTCACGCTGAAGTCCGCCAGCCACTCGCCGCGATGTGTTCCGCCGAGAAAATCCGCGTTCAACTCCGAAATCTCCAATTTTCCGCTGTCCACTTTGACCTTCGCGGACACCCGCGTCGCTGCGAGACTCTGAACCTGCAAGCGGTCAGTCGTTACTCGGCCGGAGGCGCGCACGCTCGCCAGGAACGACGGTGCGGCTTGCGGGCTCGAATCCAGAACTCGATACCAGGGACGCTCCTTCGGACTCGGCCTCACCCACTCGCTCAGTCCGCCGAGTGCAATCTGGTTCGCATTCAGCACGAAGTGCAACTGACACGCACCGGGGGTTCCGCAACCGCGCGGCAATTCCAGGGAACCAGTCCACGATGTGTCCGCGGCCTTCGCGTTTAACTTCGCTACGCGGACCTCGTCGGGCAAGAGTTGCATGTCTGCCGACGCAATCTCTACCGGTCCAGCCGGCCCACGTACCGCGACGCGAACGTTCCGCAACTTCGCAGACCCTGTAACCTGCGGACCCGTAAAGCCTGAGGCCGTGCCATTGCTGCGTCCCGCCCACGATCCGGCGATTTGCAGATCAACCTGGGCGCTGCCCTCCGCCGCCGACTGCAATGCCGCGAGTCCGAACAATCGCGCGACGCGCAACGACTTTGCTATCTCCGCTTCCCCCACAACTGAAATGTTGTAACCGCCGCGGTTGATCCATCCTCGAACCGTGGGAGCCAACGCCCGTCCAATTGCAACCGGGAACGGCCCGAACTCCACATGCGGGCCCTCCGGAGCTCGCATGCCCGGCGTGCCCGAATGAGTCGCATGCTTGCGCAACGCAGCGCTTGCTGACGCATCACCCGCCGTCAGCAGGAATGGGATGGTCTCCGGTCCGATCTCTGCCTTATTCGCAGCTGAAGCCAGGCGAAAGTCGGCGATCTCGCCCCGCCCTTCGAATGGAAGCTTCGACGCAGCCGCGCCATTTTCTTCGATTCGAACACTCCCCCGCACCGTTCCTGCCGCAACCAGATCGTCGGGCAGATTATTTTTCGCCCGCTCCACCAGCACCGCCGCCGCACTCGCGGGCACATTGTCAGCGGTCAGGGTGAGCCCATAGTTGTGGGTTCCCGGAAGTCCCATACTCCCCTTCAACGAAACCATCCCGCTCCCCACTGGAGCGTTGCATACCACACCGCGGAACGCCTGATTCAGCGAACTGTATTCCGCGTCGCAGTGGGCCGCCAGCCGGAGCGCCTGGCCGCTCGTAATGTCGTAGCGCCGGAAATCCTGAATCGATCCAATACTGGTGATCTGGAGCTTCGCCGGAGTCCCCGTCAGCGCCACGTCGAGCAGCACCTCTCCGCGCCAGCCCTGATCGTTTCCGGTGAAAAACTTTGTGAACTGTCCGAGTTGCGCGCGGCTCCACTCCACGTTGAATTGCAGCGGCGTATCGCGCAGAGCGTCTGCGCGCTGCCACGTGCCGCTCACCTGCAGCAGGCCCGTGTCGTTCAAGTTCAAGTCGGTGCGGAAGGGTTGTGCCTTCAGGCGCACTCCCCAGCTATTTTCCGAATCCTGCCACAAAGAAAAATCCGCGTTGGTCAGGGCGTAGGGTTTTTTCTCCGGCCCACTCTTGAAATTGACCCGCGCCGAGGTAGCCTCAATGTAAGGAAATCCCAGCCGGGGTTCCGATTTTGCCTTCCCCGTCGGTGCCAGCGGGATGTGCGCCGTACGTTCCAGCAGAGCTTCCAGGTTCCATCGCCCGCCCGCGCCGTGAACCAGATTCAGACTCGGTTCCGTCAGGTCCAGGCGGGAGATCTCTAATCGGCCGCGCACCAGGGATGTCAAACGAAGCGCCGCCGTCACTTCGCTTGCCCGCAGCATGGGCTCCGCCCCGAATGCCGGATCGTCGTAGACGACCAGATTTTCCAGATCGAATCCCGGCCGGGGGAGCAGACGGAGGTGAACCGATCCCACCTCCACGGGACGCCCGACTGCCGAACTGATGGAAGATACAATCCGAGATTTCAGACGGGAGGCGCCGGGCCGCAGAAGAAACAGCGCCAGCACGATTACTGCTGCCGCCGCCACGATTCGCCGCTTGGAGGAGAAGAGCTTCACCGCGCCCTTACTGGAGGCTCGAGGGGTCTTAACTACATCTGCTATCTAGCAATTATCGTACGACCCGAAGCGTCCGGTTCCACCGGGTCTGATCGAAAAAGTGCAGGATCACCTTGCCCAGGAATAAAATGCGGTTGCCCCAGTCGGTCTTGTGAACCTGATCCGCTGGGGTCTTGAACGACCAGTAGATGAACATGGGACGCCCGATGATGTTCTCCTTGGGAATGAATCCCCAGTAGCGGCTGTCCAGGCTGACGCCGCGATGGTCGCCCATCGCGAAATAGTGTCCCGGTGGTACCACTAAGTCTCCGCCCTGAATGTAGGAGGGCAAATCCACCAGCCAGTTGGCTGACATGTTGCCGTCATCCGTCGGCGGAACCGAAGGAAACTCGTTGCGGTACGGATCGAAGGTGTCGGCGTCATGCTCAACGTAGGGTTCGTCCAGCGCCACGCCGTTGCGGTACACCACACCGTTGCGCAAGTGAATCTTGTCGCCGGGCACCCCGATGATCCGTTTCACCACGTAGATGCCGTTTTGCTGCGGGTCTGGGTGTAGAAAGACGACGATCTCGCCCCGCCGCGGATCGCGATACGGCACCAGTGGCCCCACCAACGATGTCTTGGGGGCAAACACGACCCGGTTCACGAAAACGTGGTCGCCGATTAGCAGTGTCTCCTCCATTGAACTGGAGGGAATCTCAAACGCCTGCACGACGAACGTGATGATGAAAAGCCCGGTCACCAGCACCGCCGCCAGCGACGAGAGAAACTCGACCGTCGTTTCCTTCGGCTTTTCTTCTGTCTCGGCTTCTTTCGACTTCTCCACCGCCGCGGGTTCCTTCCGCTTTTCTTTCCCCACCGCGACGTTGTTTTCTACGGTTAGCTCTTTTTTTGCCACTGTAATGTCCCGTGTCGGCTCAAACCTTGCCGTTCGATCTTTTCCTGAAACCTGTTTTCTGCCTGATCCCCAACTGCTTGGGATTCCGCCTCCCGTAAAGGGTTTGGGAAGGGCACGGCTTCAGCCGTGCCGCTAACGCCCAGAAGACATGCGGGCTTCAGCCCCTGAGGGATTCGTCGGCCGAACCGGAGGCCGACCTTGAAGCTCGACCTACTCAGTGTACCAGCCGGAGCGTGCGGTTCCAGCGCGTGATCTGAAAGATGTGCGTGACCGCGTACGCCAGGTGATACAGCCGGCCCGAGATCGAGTTGGGGGAACCATGATCCCAGTCCCGCACCGACCAGTAGATCACCAGTGGCCTCCCGATAATATTCTCCCGGGGCACAAACCCCCAATAGCGGCTATCTTCGCTATCGTCGCGGTTATCGCCCATCACGAAGTAGTGGCCCTCGGGAATAATCAGCTGGCCGTCCACCACCAGTTTCTTCATCTCGAGCCACCATTCTCCTCCCAGCCGCGGCGCAGCGATATCCAGCCGGGGGAAATTGTCGCGGAACATATTGTTGGGCGGTTCGAGGAAACGCACATACGGCTCGTCGAGAGGCTTGCCATTGATCAGGACCCGCTTGCTGACCATGCGCAAGCGGTCCCCCGGGATGCCGATCACGCGTTTCACAAAGTGCTGCTGCGGATCCACCGGATAATGAAACACGATCACGTCCCCGCGCGCGATCTTCTGGTATGGCATCAAATGATCGCCCAGCCCGTTTCCGCCATAGCACAGCTTGTTCACCAGGAGATAGTCGCCCACCAGCAGCGTATTCTCCATCGACTCCGAAGGAATCTGGAAAGCTTGCACGATGAACGTGATCACAAAGATCGCAATCACCACCGTGCCCATCAGCGACTGCAGTGAACCGATCAAGTCGGCGCCGAAGCTGGTGACGACGCGGACACGGGGCGCCGCGGCCGGGACGTCAGGCGCACGCGCGGGAAGGTCAGGCGGAGAGACGGGAGCCTCAGGCGAGAGGACAGGCGGGGCGATGGGGCCATCGGACGAAGCGATCGGGAGGTTTGGCGAATCCATGAAAATCTACTTGTCTGCCGGGCTCAACGCCCGCGCTCCTTTCGCTTCTGTTGCTTTCGGACGCGAAGCCAGAAACGTCAGCAGTTGCCGGGCCGCGTCCTGCTCCGCCGTTTTCTTGGTAGAGCCCTGGGCTCGGCCCACAAACTCCGCATCCTTGCCGTTCTTCGTGTGCAAGCGGGCTTCGACCGTAAAGGTTTTGCTGTGCTCCGGGCCAGCCTCCTCCACCAGCACATACGCGGGCTGGGGAAGGCCCAGGCTCTGCACCGCTTCCTGCAATGCAGATTTGAAATCCGTCACCGGCAGCGTGCCGCCGCCACGCTCCATCCGTTCCAGCTCCGGCGCAATCACGTTGCGCAGAACGAACTGGCGCGCCACTTCAAGGCCGCCATCCAGGTAAATCGCCGCCAGGATCGCCTCCAGAGCGTCCACCAGCAACGCCGTCTTGCCGCGCCCACCGCTCTTTTCCTCGCCCCGCCCCAGGCGCAGATAGTGGCCCAGTTCCAGTTGCTGCGCCACCTGGATCAAATGCCTCTCACTCACTAGATGCGCCCGGAGCTTGGAAAGTTCGCCTTCCCGAAACTGGGGAAAGCGCTGGAACAACTCCTCGCTCGTCACCAGCGCGAGCACGGCATCCCCGAGAAATTCCAGTTGCTCGTTGTCGCTGACCTTGTATGTGCTCTCGCCCGCCAGTTGGGCTTCCTGCTCGCGCGCCTGCGAACTGTGCGTGACCGCTTGTTCAATGACGGCCCGCCGCCGGAAATGGTAGCCCAGCCCCTCTTCCAGCGCCGTGATTTCCCGTTCTTTCATAAATGGGGACAGCTGCTCTGCTGTCCGGCGACCGTATGTGGGGACAGCCGCCCCTTCGACTTCGCTCAGGGCAGGCTCCCGGCTGTCCGGCGAGCACCGCTCGCCGCTTTTTTTGGCCGACACCGACGAGCCGTCCGTCACCTAGTTCTTCGGCGGTGTCGCAGCCTGCCCCGGTGCCGTGCCGCTGCTCAGCTTCGTGAGGCGGTCCTTCTCATCCCGCGCCGCTTTGCCCACCCCAGCGTCTGGCCGATCTTTGGTGAGATCTACTGCCTGGTCGGCATATTTCATCGCTTCCGGATACTTGTTCTGCATATCCAGAGCGACGGCCATCCGGAAGACTAACAAGGTATCCGGTTGCTGCGGCAAAACGTCAATGGACTTTCGCAGATTCGTTTCCGCATCGGCCCAATTGTCGGCTTTGAACGAGATCGTGCCCAGGACTCCATAGGCGACGGACCGCAGGAAGTTCTTGAACGCAGCTAATTTTTCTGGGTCATAGCCCGTGGTCGGGACGTCGGTGTCAACCGTCACCAGGGCGCGCTCCGCGTTCTTCTTGGCTTCGGCGATGCGCTGATCCTTGTCCAGATCGGTGTCGCGCGTGCGTTCCGCCAGAGCCTGCGCGATCCCGACCAGTGCTGCCGGATCGTCGGGGTCGATCGCCAGGACCTTCCTGCCCATGTCCATCATTTTGTCGGCATTGTTGGCCTGCTGATAACGCTGCATGGCCGCCGTATACAACGGGGCACGCAACTCACTGTCGGGAAATTTCGCCGCGAAGTCATCGGCAGCCTTTTCCAGAGCCGCGGGATCCGTCTGCGCCACGGCCGCCTTGTACCCGTCAAACTCGGGCTGCGTCTTAGCTGCCGGTGGCCGCTTGCCCTGGGGCGCCGCCGGCTGTCCGGCGGCTGGCGCGGCTTGTCCCGCGGGTTGGGTAGCCTGCCCCGCCGCTGGTTTGTTGTTGCCCTGTCCGAAACTCCCCGCGCACATGCCCAGCACCGCGATCACTATCGCTGCTCGCTTCATGCTTTCTCCTCAACCCCAAACTCGTCTGATTTTCAAAATCGACCCGCGCAGCCCGCAACCGTAGCATTTTATCGCAGCGCTGCAGACCGCAGCAGGTTTTCCTGATAGCTGAGATCCGACAGCTGACAGCTTGTAGCCTGATGTCTCTACTGAGGCTTCGCCGGAGGCTCGTATGCCTGTTGCAGTCCGCGCTCGGCGGCCGCTTTCACGTCGGGCAATTCTGCTCCCGTGGTCAAGGCTGCGCGGTACTCGTTCATGGCCGCCTCGCGGTCTTCTTTCATATCCAGAATCCTGCCAATGTACACATGCGACCAGGCAGCCACCTTGGGATCTTTCGTCTCCTGGATCGCTTTCTGGAAATTCTCCAGCGCCCCTTCGCGATTCTTGTTCATCACCGCCGCCTGCGCCAGGATGAACATGGCCCGGCCTGGGTCTCCGATCTTTTTGTCCAGCGCCTGCTGCGCCAGTTCCTGCGCCCCCTTGGGATCGCCCGCCGCCAGCCGCTTGTCGGCCGTCGACAGCAGCCGCCGGTCCTCCAGTCGCGACAACTGCACCAGTTCCGGCGCCGACACCTGTACGTACTGAATCTCGTTCGCCGCCTTCTCTTGCGCCTTCACATCGATCTTGTCGATGATTTCCCCGTACGCGGCCCGCAATCCCGCCGGATCTTTCTCGAACTCCAGCAGCGACGTGTAGAAATATTTGGTCAGGATGTAGCCTTGTTTTACGGCGTCATCCACCGCCTGCAGGCGCATCGCCTCCGCCGTCTGCTTGGTCCCGGTGGTGCGAATCTCAATCGCCCGCACCAGGCACTCGGTGACCAGCAGCGAAATATCGGACTTGAAGCCCTCTTCCAGCGGCGCCCGTTTCACCGATTGCAGCAGCGGTTCGATCCGTTTGATCGCGCCGAAGTGTTTATCCGCCAGCGGATCGAGCAGGTAGTGCAGGTAGGCATGCCGGATCTGCGGCATCTTCAGCGGATCCTGCGAACTCGGGTCGGGCGAGGGAAACACCACCACGTCGTAGTCGGTGCCGTAGTTGCGGGCGTTGGCTTCATCCGGATCGCCCAGGAAATCCAGATAAACCGTGAACGAGCGCCCCAGAAATCCGCCCGACTGCATCTTCAGGTAGATATCGGTGTCGAAGACCATCTTCGACAGCGGCACGTGATAGCGTTCGACCAGCGCGGCGTAGTTGGCCCGGTGCCGCTCCCAGATCGAGTGCAGTCCCGCCTTGTCGTAGAACGGCTCCAGCACTTTTCCAAACCCTGCAACCGGCACCGCATCCGGAGGCAAGTCGTCCTCTTTGATGCGGGGAAGAAAGTGGGGAGGCCCCTGCAGATACAGCGCCAGCGACACGTACTGCGACAGATCGTGCGCAGCATCCCTTCCCCGGTGCCCCACATACCAGTCGCACATCGCGGTCATCGCCGTCTGCGCATCTGCCGAGTTCCTGAGGTTCTTCTCCACCTCGGACCGGATGTTGAGCCGCTGCGCATCGGAGATGTTCAGCCCGACTTCGTAACCGCAAGTATTCATCGCCGTCAACACAGCGAACAAGGTCTCGTTGGTATCCAAGGTGATGGGATTATTGTTGTCCGCCGGACACAGCGGCGCGAGCAGCCCCAGACAGGCCGCCACCATCCACGTTCGAAGCCCATAACCCACAAGACGACTCAGGAAGAAACGACTCAGGAATCCCTCCCGCACGATGGCCACCCGACGGCCACGATCACAATCGAAGATAGGCGGAGAACATCATTCAGTTTACGGGCTTGGAGGCAGAGGGTCAAACACCCCTCGGTAGACAGGTTGGGAGGAATTGGACCGCCCGACTGAACGGGCTGACTAGGTGATCCTCAGGTCTTTGTGAAAATGTTCCGCCCCGATTACGCTAACTCCGCTGCACGTCCCGCCCCATAGCGGGGGCCGAGCGGAAGCGTGGAGCGCTCGGCGACATGCGCTCCGAACGACGGGTAGGACGACGCGTTGTGCGCCGAGCGATCCGCCGTTAACGCCGTGTACTCGTCTCCCCATTCGTAGGTGTCGAAGTTCGCCTGAGCGTCGACGAAATGAATGGGCTCGTGCAACACCATCGCCGCCCGGCACAGCGGCCCGAACCCACGGCCCGTCCACTCCAGTCCGGGCTGGAGACTGCGCCGTGGATGGAACAAAGGCGACCAGCAAATCCGGCGAGGCGAGGTAAACGGCGTGTAACCGGGAGCCTCCTTGATTCGTGCCCCGGCAAAATCCGTGTGCATTTCGTGGCGCCAGACGGAGTGGAAGTGCAGGCCGCCTGCTAGCTCCGCCAGATCAGCAATGTAATTCGTCCGGATGATACCCAAGAGACGCAGGGCCTCGGCTTGCGGCGTCGCTGAAGTGATATGGAAATGTCCGGCGAGCGCAGTTTCGACGATCGAATCGAATCCGGCGACCCCGCCGGTTTTCTGGACAAACTCGGTGACTCCCTTGGTCGCAGCGAGTCCGGCCATGCCCCAGATCGCCGCTTTTTGCGCATCCTGGCGTGCCTGCGTGGACGGATCCGGATCGGGATCGGGCACGGGTCGCGCGCCGGCTTCCGTCGCCTTGGCGTTGAGGAGCGTGATCGTCTTGTGACCCGGCGTTATGTTTCCGTCGGAGAAACCACCCATCTGGACCGCCTGGAAGCGCGAGATCGCCACGATCGTCGCCGGGCCGCACCAGCCGTCAATCTGCAGGATTGGGTTCGCCCCTCCCTTGGCCGCGGGAACCGCGTTCAGCAACCGCTGCACGACAACGACATCGGCATCGTCATTTTGAGCGTGTTGGCCCACGCTTTGTGCGATATCAGCCATAAGAAATCTCCCCCTCTTGTGTCTTCTGTAATAGTGATTCTGCCCGCCCGCTCATTTCATGGTTTTCGACGAATAAGGCGCCGAAGCGTGTCGACGATCCATTTTGCCCGGCGCAAAGGCTAGTTCATCTCATCGCCTGCGATGCGCCTAGTTTCTCGCCTGCCCTGCGCGCCACCAGTTCGAAGCCTTTCGCCTTCGCATCCTGGACCAGCCGTCCCAGTTCGGATGCCCTGGCTGCCGGACTGCCATACTTCATATCGACTTCGGCCAGGACCAGCCGGAGTCTGAATTCGTATCCTGCATAGCCGCACCGGTGCGCCTCGTCGACCGAAGCCTGCAGCGGTTTTGCCGCCTCGGATGCTAAACGCGGATTATTCTGCTTGGCTTGCGCTGCCCTTATATAGCCGGAAGCGATTGCGATTTCAAAACGGAGAGGCCGGCTGGCATTGCCGCGAGACAGAGCCACAGCACGGTTGACAGCATTCTGAGCCTGAGGGACCTTGCCCTCTGCCAGCAAACAGCGGGCTAGAACCGTCTGCCCGTACGCTTCGTCGGCGGCCGATTTCTCATTCTTAAACAATTCGATCGCCTGGTTGGCCAAGGCCTCCGCCTCCGATGGCTTGCTTTCATCCAACGCGAGTCCCGCCAGGGCCAGCTCGCTGACGGCGGCATTGTGTCTTTCGCCAATCGCATTTCGAATGGCAAGCGCCTCTTCGGCGTTTTTTCGGGAAGCGGTCAGGTCATCGGCAGCTTCGAAGACCTTGCCCAGCCCCGACAAATCGTAAGCCACCCCTCTTTGGTAGCCGATCTCACGCTTGATCTTGAGCGCGTCTTCATAGTTTTTCCTGGCCTGCTGCAAATCGCCTTCCTCGACCAGCAGGTCCGCCAAGTTGCCCAGGGCGATCCCCAGAGCCTTCTGGTCTCCAACCTCGGAAAAAACCTGAATCGACTCCTGCGTAAGTTTCTGTGCTTCCGGCAAATTCCCTTGCAGTTCGAGAACGGTCGCGATATTCCCCAAAGCGCCGGCGATGTTTATTCTCGATCCCACCTCACGCTCGATCTGAAGATACTGTTCGTACACCGCCTTTGCCTGCGGAAGATCACCTTGCTCGTAATGAATGGTCGCCACTGCATTCAACGACTGGGCCACCCCTCTCTTGTCGCCAATCTGTTCGAAATCGTGCAGAGCTTCGTTGGCGGTTTCGCGGGCTTTCGCGTAATCCCCCATGCCCTTGAGGACGCCGGCCGTCACGATTAGGGTCAAAGCTCCGCCCTGCCGGTCTCCTGCGGCCCGGAACAATTCTTTGGCCCGGGCGAGAGCGCCGATAGCCTTATCTGGTTGGCCGAGAG
>Ga0116217_10003892_pt1 | contig 13411 bp, 8 predicted proteins | sample Sb_taG_6_FD_89697 | JGI IMG/M metagenome (GOLD analysis project Ga0116217, IMG submission 89697) | Peat soil microbial communities from Weissenstadt, Germany - Sb_50d_4_PS metaG | ecosystem: Environmental > Terrestrial > Soil > Wetlands > Peat | place: Germany: Weissenstadt | collected 2010-09-21 | reverse complement strand
TTGCGCTTGTGCGGCATGGCCGACGAGCCCTTCTGCTTTTCGCTGAAAAATTCTTCGGCCTCGCGAACCTCAGTGCGCTGCAGATGGCGGATTTCAGTTGCGATCTTATCGAGCGTCGAAGCGATCGTGGCCAGCGTTGCCAGGTAGTGGGCATGACGATCGCGCTGAATCACCTGCGACGACACCGCGGCAGCCTTCAATCCCAGGCGCGCGCACATCTTTTCTTCGAGTTCCGGCGTGAGGTGGGCAAACGTTCCGACCGCGCCCGAAAATTTGCCGACACGCAGATCCTCGGCGGCGGCCTGGAAGCGCGCGATGTTGCGTCCGGTCTCCGAATACCAGTTGGCGATCTTGAATCCAAAGGTGATGGGTTCGGCGTGAATGCCGTGAGTGCGCCCGATCATCGGCGTGTCTTTGAACTCCCATGCCCGGCGTTCGAGCACTTCGGCAAGTCGCTCCAAGTCGCCGGCGATCAACGACGACGCCTGTTGGATTAGCAACGCCTGCGCCGTATCGACCACATCGTTCGAGGTGAGGCCATAGTGGAACCAACGCGCGTGCGGGCCAACGATTTCGGCCACGGCCGTGGTAAAGGCGATGACGTCGTGTTTGACCTCGGCTTCAATCTGGAAGATGCGGTCAACGTTGAAGTCAGCGCGCGCATGGATCGCCTTGGCTGCATCTTTCGGCACAATGCCGGCGGCGGCTAACGTTTCGGTCGCGGCGACTTCGACCGCCAACCAGGTGCGGAAGCGGTTTTCGTCGCTCCAGATGCGAGCCATCTCGGGCCGGGTATAGCGTGGAATCACGGCGCTTTCTCCTGAAGGGGAACTGAGGATTGTAAATCAGGTGAGGACATCGGGCCATCGGGTAATCGGGTCATCCGGTAATCTAAGGTCAATTGCTTTTGAATTTCGATCGCCTGACGACCCGATCACCCGATGACCCGATTTCTTTTGACTATTCCACCGTGTGCTTTGCCGTGTAGCCTTCGCGCGCGTACACGATGTACTTCACTTCCTTGCCCTTCTGATCGCGTACCTTCAGCGGACCACCGTCCGGCGCCTGGAGTTCAACTTTCAGTTTGCGGTAGGTGCCGTCGAGTTTGGCGTTGGTGGGATGGTAACTGATGGTGTACTGGTTGCGGATGTCGACCGCGATGTCGTGAAAAATCTCCGGCAGTTCGCCTTGGAAGCGCGGGAAGTAGGCGCGGCCTCCAGTCAGGCTGGCGAACGTTTTCACCTCGTTGTCCGCTTGCAGGTAGTCCATTTCGGTGACGTGTATGAACCCGCGAGTGTTGCAATGGTGTACCTCGCAATATTCGCGGGCCGCGAACCCTACGCTGATGGGGTAGATCGTGACGTCCTTTGTGGACTTGATCTTCTTAAGGATCTGGTCGAGGTTAAGCTTGCTGAAGGTGTCGACTCCGGTGGTGACCAGAATGATGTACTTCTTGCCCTCGATACGGTCGGTTCGGTCCAGCGTGTCGAACAGCGCATCAAACAGATTGGTTTCGGCAAATCCCGGCATCCGTAGTTGGTTTAGTGCCGCCACAACCTCGCGTTTGTCCTGGGTGAAATCCACGAGAATGTACGGTTTGATGTCGTAGGAAATCACCGACACCCAGTCGTCCTTCTGCAGGGTATTCGCGAATGCGTACGATGCACGCAACCCTTCGACCAGGAAGGAGTAGTTGGTCGATGCGAACTCCACCAGCAGCACTGCCGTGATTGGAGCCTGCGTCTGATTGAAGTTCGCAATCTGCTGCGGCGCACCGTCTTCCATGATCTTGAAGTTTTCCTTCTTCAGTCCCGGGATGGTCTGGCCGTCCTTGGTGGTTACCAGCACATCCAGGTTCACCAGGGGCACGTTTACCGTAATCGAGTAGTCGGGCATGTTCTCGATCTTCTTTGGCTTTTCGGGAGCCGGAGGCGGTGGTTCTTCCTTCTTCTTGGGGATTACATACGGGCCGACGTCATTTTGCGGTACACCGGCTTCGGGCGGAGCCTCCTGCTGGTTCGGATTCGCCGGGGGTTGTTGGGGGGGCTGTTGCGCCCGCGCCGGGAAAGTCGCGACCATCGACAAAAGAACAAATGCCAGCAAGATCACACGCTTACGCGACCCCGGCGGCACCCGGTATAGCCCGCCAAACACGCCACAAATCATGGGATATCCTCGAAAACTACTGTGCTAGTATAGATGCAAGAACTCTGCGGTTGGGATATTTTGCGGGTCTTAAAAACCCACCTCTCCTGGCAAACCTTCTGATAGCACGCGGAGTCTAAACAAGCAGCAAGGTCATCTTGTGACCTCCGGGGTCGTTCATGGGTAAAGTTGCGCGCACACTCGCCGCCCTTTTGTGTTTTTCGTCCTCCGTCTGGGTTAGCGGACAAGAGTCGAATGCACAAAGCCAGCCAGCTTTTCACGCCAGCGTTTCTCCGGCCAGCGTTTCTCCTGTCATCATGCCGCTCGATCAGATCCACGAAGGCATGAAAGGCACTGCGCTCACCGTCTTCCAGGGCGTGAAACCAGAATCCATGGACGTGGAAGTTCTGGGCGTGATGCGCAACGTGAGCGGTCCCAAGGGCGATATTATCCTGGTCCGTCTGCACGGCATCAAGCCTGAATATACCGGCGTGGTTGCCGGTATGAGCGGAAGCCCGGTCTATTTCGAAGGCAAACTGGCGGGCGCGCTCGCCTTCCGCATCGGCGAATTCTCGAAGGAACCGATCGCCGGCGTGACGCCGATCGAGGAGATGTTGGAGATCAATGCACTCGATCGCCATCCCGCGCCGGCAACGACAACGATGACGATGCGCGCCAGCCTTCCGGACGAGAATCCTTCAAGTAGCGGAACCACGCAGACCGCGAGCCCCGGCGAAAGCCCGGCGCTCCCAACCCAGAACTACAGCAGCTACCTGAAGCCCATCGAAACTCCTCTCGTGTTCAACGGATTCTCTGAAGAGACCTTGCAGCGCTACGGGCCGCAATTCGCTGCGGCGGGCATCGTTCCGGTGATGGGCATTGGCTCCGCAAGCGATCGCAAACAGCCGGAACCGATCGAAGCCGGATCCGCCGTCAGCGCCGTGCTGGTTCGCGGCGATATGGATATTGCCGCTACCTGCACTGTCACCTACGTCGATCCGCAGCGCTTGCTCGCCTGCGGACATCCGCTCCTGCAGTTTGGCGAGGTGGATTTGCCGATGACGAAAGCCACTGTGCTGGCCACGCTGCCTTCGCCACTCAACGCCTTCAAGATCGTCAACACGACCGAGACGATCGGCGCATTCGTGCAGGACCGCCAGTCCGGCATTATGGGCGTGCCCGGGCGCGAGTCGAAGATGATTCCGGTGACCGTCGTCATGCACACACAAGGTGAATATGCTCAAGGAGAACACGGACCGGCGACCAGAGAATTTCATTACGAAATTCTCAACAACGCGCGGCTGAGCCCGCTGGCCATGATGGCCACCGTTTTCAACGCGCTGCATGGCACCAACGAATACGGCGAAGACATCACTTACCGCATGAATGGCGTGCTCAGCGTGAAGGGGTATCCTGACGTCACGCTGCGCAATATGTTTGCTCCACAAGACAACGGTCAGCCCGCGGCGGCCTTGGCCGCTGCCACGATCGGCGATCGCTTTGGACGCATCTACAGCAACCCGTTCGATGCTCCCGACGTCGAGGGCGTGAAGCTCGATTTCGATCTGGTCCGCGAACGCCGCTCCGCTCGCCTGGAAGCTGCGCGTACCGATATGACGGAAGCTCGTCCCGGCGACCAGATTACGGTTGAGACGGTGATTCGCCCGTACCGCGGCGAGCGCCTGGTGCGCCAGATTCCCATACGGATTCCAACCTCCACGTCGAAAGGAACGCTGCGCATCCTGGTCAGCGACGGAGACACGCTCGATCGCATGCACCGCGCGACGCCGATGATGAACCGCAGTCTCGGCCTGGCGCCGACGATCGCGTTGCTGAACAAAGAACGCGCCAACGATCGCGTCTATGTCTCGCTGATCGAATCCGACCCAGAAGCCATGGTCGCCGACAAAGTGATGCCGACGCTCCCGCTTTCTGTTATGAACGTCATGGAAAATATGCGCGGCACACAGGACATGGTCGTGCTGGGGGAATCTTCGGTCAGCGAAGCTTCTACCGACTCGCTCGACTATGTTGTCTCGGGCGCGCAGATGCTGACGATTAATATCAAGTAGCTGGCCCGATTGCGCCGCATCATAGCCCGCAGCACTAAAAATTTGTCATCCCGAGCGAAGCGAGGGATCTGCAGTTTGCCGCAAGATGCAGATCCCTCGCTTCGCTCGGGATGACAATTCAAATACTCTTAAGAGGTATGACTTTGGCTCGTAAGACGCTTGCTCTACTATCAGCACTTATTCTTTCCACCTTAGCGCTTTCCGCTTCCGCCCTCGCCGAGGGCACACGCACCTGGGAACAATCCAAGTTCGAGGAACTGACCAAGGGCACTGCCAGAGGCATCGCTCTGCGCAGTGAGGGCGGCCTCGAACTCGCTCCCGCCTTCAAAGCGCTCGCGACCACACCTTCGACCTACATCTGGTCGATCGCATCCGATTCCCAGGGAAACATCTACGCTGCGGCTGGATCCCCAGCCCGCGTTTATCGCATCATGCCCGATGGCCAAACCACGACCATCTTCGACGCGCAGGAATTGCAGGTGCAGTCTCTGGTCGTCGATAAGAATGGCATCGTCTACGCCGCCACTGCTCCCGACGGCAAGGTCTATCGGCTCGAGTCGGCGAAAGGCGCGAAGGCCGATGCTAAGACATCCTGGAGCGCGACACCCTACTTCGATCCCGGCTCCAAGTACATCTGGGATATCGTTCTCGACAATGCGGGCGCGCTGTATGTCGCCACCGGCGATCACGGAGAGATCTACAAAGTCAGTCCCAACGGACAGCATTCACTGTTCTTCAAGAGCGATGAAGTTCACATTCGTGTTCTCGCGCTTGATCCCAAAGGAAACCTCATCGCCGGCTCCGATGGCAGCGGGCTGGTGTATCGCATTGCGCCGAATGGCGAAGCCTTCGTTCTTTACAGCGCGCCCAAGAAAGAAATTACCGCGCTCGCTATCGATGGCGCCGGCAATATCTATGCCGCCGCTGCGGGAGAGAAACACCCCGGCACCGCGATGCCGCAGATGGGCATCATGGTCGCGAATCCAGCGCAGAACGTGCCCGTCCCCGGCGGCAATATCACGCTTGGCCCCGCTCCTGCCGCGCCTATGATGGCGATGCCCTTTCCCGCTCCCGGACTCGGCGCTACGGGAGGCTCCGAAATTTATCGCATCGCCCCCGATGGCGCTCCGTCACGCTTGTGGACTTCGCACGAAGATCTCGTCTACGCTCTCGGCTTCGATCAACACGGACGCCTCCTCGCCGGCACCGGCAACCGCGGCCACATTTTCGCCATCAACGGCAACCAGGCTGACGATTACACCGATCTAGTCAAAGCCAGCGCTACCCAAATTACCGCCTTTGCTGCCGCGCCCGGCGGAGGACTGTACGCCGCCGGCAGCAACCTCGGGAAGATTTTCGTCCTCGGTCCTGGCCCCGAATCTGAAGGCACATACGAAAGCGACGTCTTCGACGCGCACGTTTTTTCTCTTTGGGGACGCGCCAGCGTCCGCAGCGCTGGCAACTTTAGCGCCAACTTCGAGTTTTATGCGCGCAGCGGCAATGTCGATAATCCCGATCGCAACTGGAGTCCGTGGACGCGTATCAATCTCGCCCTTGCAGGGGGCGCCGAACTCAAGATTCCGCCCGCGCGTTTCGTGCAGTGGAAGGCCGTGCTGCATGCCGGCAATCCCGCGCCTCGCGTTGACGACGTCTTATTGAATTACCTGCCCAAGAACGTGGCTCCAGAAATTGACGAAATCACGGTGCAGCCGGGGTACCACTATCAGCCGATTCCCCATGTTACCGGCGGCGAGGCGTCCGGGCAGGGTCAGGGTCAGCCGCGCTTCGATCCGCCGCCTCCCGCCGTGCGCGACCGCGACTCGGTCGGCATCCGCTGGCAGGCCCACGACGACAACGACGACCAGCTCGTCTACACCGTCTATTACCGCGGCGACGGCGAATCGCGCTGGCTGCTGCTGAAGGCGAACCTCACCGACCGCTACTATTCTTTCGACGCCAGCCTTTTGCCGGACGGCGGCTACACCGTGAAGGTCATCGCCTCCGATGCGCCTTCGCATTCGCCTGGAGAAGCGCTCTACGCCGAGCGTGTCAGCGCCCGCTTCGAGGTCGATACCACAGCTCCGGTGATCGACAACCTGACGGCGACTCTTGACGGAAAGCCGATCGGCCAGCAAATTCACGTTCGCTTTCGCGCCAGCGATTCGTTTTCGGCAATCAAACGGGCGGAGTACTCGCTCGATGGCGGCGACTGGCAGTTCGTCCAGCCGGTCGGCCAGTTGTCCGATTCCAAAACGGAAGACTACGACTTTCGCGTGACCGTGCCGCAACCCGAAGCTACGCCGGCTCCGATGGCCGAGAGCGCGGGGAATGACCATGTCGTTGTGGTCCGCGCCTACGACCGTTTCGATAATCTGGCCACGGCGAAAACCGTGATCCGCGGGAAGTAGAACGCTCCACCGGCAAATCTACTGCTGCGCGAAAATGATGGACGCGTCCGGATTCGTGGTGTCTTCATCCATCATAAAGAAGCTTTGTATCGCGCAAACCGGACTTTGGGCGGAAGAGCAACCTGAAGTGCCAAGAACGTAGATCACGTAATTCGCAGCTACCGGAAGAGGCGGAGCCGTCAGTGCGATCGTACCCGTACCCGATAACGACACTGTGTAAGTTCCGGCCACCGCTTGGAGCGGCGGTGTGTATGGTGGGTACTGAGTACCGGCGACGACATAGGGATTGGGAATGGGGGGGGCTCCGGGGGCTGCGAATCCTGGGTATGTCACGATCAGGTTAGCCGCAATCGGAGTGACCGCGGAGCTCCCGCTGGCGGTGGTCGCTGCGCCCAAGATGCCTGGCAACTCCGAACCAGAAAAACCCTCGCCCGCTGGCCCCTGCGGATTCATCGTTCCGGTCATTACCGACGAACTGGATTGATCGAGTAGGAATCCGCGGTTTGCTCCACTGGCATAGAGAACAAACGGAAGCGGCTTCACGACCGGGTTCGCACCGGGATTGCCCAGCATCTGGACCATATATCGTCCATTGTTGGATGGGTCGGCCGCGTATGTGTAAGCGAAGGGCGACTGGGTCGAACTTGGGTAGGAGAGAATCGCACCAGCGTTATTCTGATCGAATTGACCGGAGAAGTTCCCGTTGCCATCGGTCGTGCCCAGCGTCAGCGAGACGTTGGCGCAAGGTGGCGCGGCACACGTGGCATTCGCCGCCGTCACTGTCCCGGTTAGAGCCGAGACGGAAGTGCCTTTGAAGAAGGCGTTGTTGTATGTCTGTCCGCTCGGGGGCGTCGTCTGGAGCACCATCGTTCCGGAAACCGCCGGGTTCGTCGAAATCGGGTCGGTCGAAATGGCAAAGAAAGTCAGCGGATTTGCCTTGTTGGTCGTCGTTCCGGAAGAAATAAAGAAATCGAAATCCATGGGCGCACCCAGGCCCGGAGTGAGGGTCATGTGCCATCCGCAATTGCATACGAGCGGGGTGTAAGTGGCGTTCGTAATGCTGCAGGGCCCGGCGCCGCAAATATTGGTGGCGCCGCCGTTGTCGTTCACATCCATCTGGCCGCCGACTATCGCGCTGCCATTCGTCGGCAAGAGTCCGACATACCCAACGCGGTCGCCGCCAGAGTCCACACCCGTGAAACCGAACGCGAAAACCTGGGAGCCGGTGAAAAGGCTAGAAGAAGCTGATTTCTGCGCAATGCCGGAGCCGGTGCCGTGGCCGTCGGCCTCGATCATCTCGATGTCGCCCGCACCGTCGAGGACGACCTGGAATTGACTTGGATAAACTCCCGCGGGCAGAGTTAGCGTCAGCGTGCCTGCGTTGTTCGAGTTATTCGGGTCGGACGAGGTGGGAGTATATAAACCTCCAGTAATAGAGTTTTGCGCCCAGCCGCTCGGAGTGAGTTCGTCTTCCACCCCACCCGAGCTGATCGTTCCATTCAACGCGGTGAAGGTTCCAACCATCGCTGTGGCTTTCTTGTTGGCGTCATATCCTGAAAACCGGAATGCGTAGGTGCCGTTTACACGGGATGTGACCAGCGTGGCATTGGCGATTGTGCAGTTCTTGGAGCAGCCTGCCGTATCGAGTGGCGAAACCGCTGATATCTGAACACCAGTGCTGCCACTGTCGGCCGCAGTGTACGTGTAGTAGGCCAATCCGGACACATTCGAATCCTGAACAAAGTTCGCGCACGAACCTGTTACCGTGCCCTTCACCGTGGTGTTGCAGGTCCACGTAAAGGTCTGCGGCGCATCGTCAGGGACGGCTACGGCGGTAAATTGCTGGGTCAGACCGCTGCCCACGCTCAGCGTCATGGGCGCTACGTCGGTGGTGACGTCAACCACGGTCATCGCGAGCGGGCCGCTTACCGAGGTGTCGGCCGCCAATGTCGCGGTAACTACCACCCCCGAAATTGGCGTTGCCGGGGCCACGTAGTTCGCGGTCGCCGGGGTCGGCGCCGGTGTAACTGGCGTGAGCGTCCCGCAAGGATTTGGCATACGCGTGCAGGTCACGGCAGGGCCCAGGCCCCAGGTAACGGCTGTAGTTGTCGTGTTCGTTGCGTTCGCTGTCAGCATCACGGACTGGGTCGGGTAGATCGCGTTAGGGTTAGCGTCGGCGGGGGAGGTAATAGTAACGGTAACAGCCGGCTGCGGAGGAACCACGCCGTTGCCCCCAGTCGCGCAACCGCCGGCTAGAGCCAGACTCAACAAAGCCGCCGCAAACAGCAAATTCTTTATCATCATCCGATCTCTTCGAACCCCGTCTCTTTGAACAAGTCTTTGTGAATCTGCCATTAGGAAATCCGTTGCCCGGACGCGCCCGAAAACACGGTTTCCAGCTGGGGCTTATCCCCAATCTAAGAGCAGCCAAAAGGCCAATTTTCTATTTAAATCAGCAGGTTACAAATGTACCTGAATCCAAGGCACTTGTCTGTGCGGGTAGGGGTCGCGAAGGGAAGGCAACCGCGCCGACTGCGCAAGGAATTGCAACTTTCGTAGAAGTTCTCAGTTTCCTGGGGTCAGCTCTCAGCCCTCAGTTCTCAGTGGAGAACCGTCTCGTTTTGACTGATAACTGGGAGCTGGGAACCGGGAACTTTCTGTGCCGTTTCCATCAGCGGACGCAACTCAGTGGCAGTGATCCCCAGCGTGCCCCCGGAGAAGCCGTCAATGTAGGCGGAATTAATACCCACCACTTCGCCGCGCAGGTTCAGCACCGGTCCGCCGCTGCCTCCACGGGCCGTGGGCGCGTCATAGATCAGCTTGTCGCCGGTCACATCGCCGATGTGTCCAAAGGTCGCCGAAGGCCTGATCAGCGATAACGCCGCCAGTTCACCCGCCGTGTCGGCATTATCCGGATGAGATGAAAGCCGCTCATAGACGATCGCTGGGGACTTTGCCACCATCCCCGTCACTCCCATCGGATAAGCCAGCACGCTCACCGACTCACCCACTTGCGCCGGCGTCGCGGACAAGGTCAACGGGCGAAGTTTCTTGGTGAAGGCGGTTGTTTCCAGGCGCAGCAGTGCCAGATCTCCATGGGTCGCCACAACGGCCGTCTCCAGCTTTACCGGCAGCGGCGAACCCGGGAAATAGGCCACCAACCTTTCCAGCACGGGCGTTCCGCCCTGCCGCAACGCCACGGCGACGTCCCGGTCGCCGTACCAGGGCTCGGCCACATGGCGATTGGTCGCCAGCAGTCCCGGCGCGACGACAAACCCCGTACCCGACACGCGGGCGCGGAAGCCTTGTGCATGGCCGGCCACGTGGTAAATCCCGTAGATGTACGCAACCGAATCCCGCGCATCGTCCACGGCCGCCGCTGAAACCGATTGCTGCCGTTCCAGATCCGCCACCTGGCGGGAGAGCTCATGCACCTGCTGCTCCAGCCCGGTTGTTTCCGGGGGAGCATAATAGTGCGCCATCACTAAGGCGCCCACCATCGCCAGCACGCCCAGCAGCCCCTGAACGAACCGCTGCCAGGTTTCCACCAACTCGTTTTCCCCGTTATCGGAATTGAACATGAGCCGTCAGGCCCGGCAGGGAGGGAGATCTCCGGGTAGCCCATATCCTGACGCATTCGGGCCAAGCGGTGTAGGGTACAGAAGTCGGGCGGCAACGGACCGAAGGTAACTAGAGAATACGGCGAACGGCCCGAAAACCCCGGTAGAGACGCGGCTTGCCGCGTCTGAGCAGTGCCACGCTCCCTGAGGCGGGGCAAGCCCCGTCTCTACGCGAGCTATTGCTCGACTCCCAAGCGCTTTGACATTTCTTCATAGAGGAAGCCTTCGCCGAGGCGATAGGGCTGCACCCATTCTCCATCAATCACAAACTGCGGAATGGCGCGCTTGCCGGTGTGTTTCACGACCTCGTCGGCGGCTCCGGGAGTGGTCTCAATGTTGATGTCGGTGTACGGAAGCTTGTGCTGGTCGAGGAAGCGCTTGGCTTCCCGGCAATCGGGGCACCAGGGAGCGGAGTAGACGGTGATTTCCATGAGGTCAGATTTCTATGCTTACGAGTTTAGCAGGCAGTGATTCGGTGGAGCGACGGGCGTCTCGCCCGTCCGGCCGGGCGAGGACGTCCGGCCCTCCACTAAAAACATCGCGGCGTGACTTGTTAGACCCGCTCCAGTTCGTGCCAGGTTCGTTCGTTCTTGACATTGCCGGTGTTCAGCGTGCCGGCGGGCTCAAACAGGAGTAGCCAGCATTCTTCGTCCGCCACCGGACGGTGCTCCACCCTGCGCGGCACCACGATAAACTCGCCCTCTTCGATCCATTCATGGCGGTCGCGAAACTCCATGCGGAAGCGGCCTTTGACTACCAGAAACATTTCGTCTTCGTTCTCGTGATGGTGAAATACGAACTCGCCTTTGAGCTTGTCGAGCTTTACATGCTGGCCGTTGAGTTCGGCGGCGATGTAGGGCTTCCAGTATTCGGTGATCTTGGCAAACTTTTCGTCTAGGTTGATCTTGGACATGGAATCCTCGAAGGTTGGGCTGCGGCTACGTGTTTAGTAGATGGCGCATCGAGGCTGCCAGTCGCAGAAAAGTTGGCTGGCGGGTGAAAGGTCTGCCCACAGCTGCGCTCGGCTTGGACCCTTAGGCTTCGCTCAGGGCAGGCTCACGGGGGCGGCCGTTCCTACACAAACAAAACAAGCCGCCAGCTTGCGCTGACGGCTGAATGCTGATGGCTGACGGCTGTTTAGAATCCCGCGGCCCCGGCGCTCGGATGGCCACCGCGCAACATCACCCGTACGCCGCGCTGGCTGTTTACGCGCGTAGTCGTGGTCCAGTCCACTTCGTCGGTGCTGATCACGCCGCTGCCGCCGCTGGCCAGTTCGTAGCTGATGCGGCCGTCCTGATAGGTATAGTTGCCCACCTCCAGAACCATACCCGATTTCAGCACAAAGACCGGCACTCCCGGCGCAGCGCCACCGCCGCCGGCCACCGCATCTTTACTAGTGGTGTAGCTGGCGTAGATGAACTGCGGAGTTTCCTGAGCGCTCGTTTTCCGGCCGGCGGTGACGCTTACGCGGCGCACCGTCAACTGAGGGACGCCATTGTCGTTATCGCGGTCGTTGTCCTGCCTCCTAACGCTGGCGCCTTCGTAAGAGCCCTGATAATAGGAGTCGTTTTCCATCCGCGGACGCCCGAAGAAATGCCAGTCCGGCCCGTTGGTCGCCGAGACCTGTGGGATCTGCACATCATCCATCAGGCGCAGCTCAAGCATGCTCTCGCCCTTGAGCGTGGGACGTGGACCGCGCGCCGGCAGCATGATGATCTTCCACGGCCAGAGCGGCGGAATCAACCACTCGACGATGTCGCGCCTGGCGTGGCCTTTGCCCCGGATGTCGCCCTCTTTGTCCACTTTGTAGCCGCGGGTGGCGATCACCTTCGCGTCAAGCGGCATGTCGCCGTTCGGCAGTCCGATGCGATCGAACACCAGCTTCATGTTGCCCTTGCCCCAGAAATGTCCGGGGTCCTGGGCCGATTCGAGGTGTCCAACGAGGTAGCTTCCGCGTGGAAACGTCTGCTGGCCGAATTCCGTTACCGAGTGCAGATGACAAAGCACGGGATCTCCGACCGCGACGGTCGCAGAAGAAAAGTTCGGTTCATTCATTGTGCACTTCAGAAGGGTACCGGCGGGCAGGACGGCCTCCCGCGCACTGGCACTCGTTGTTAGGCTTAAAACGGTCAGGCTCAGAACGGTTAACGCTAGAAGGGATACAGCAGCGACAGCATACGAGCTGGACTTCATGACGCACCTCGGTCTCACGCCCTGGAATTTTTGGTACGTATTCCCAAACAACTGCGTTGAGCCAGCCCCGATTGAAGGAGTCTTACACAAATTGACACTTGCGGTCAATCGACCGTTCGGGACCAAAGTGTGTCTTTTTTGCAACAGTGGGAAGCGCCCCTAATCCACAGGACCCACGCGCACACGAAGAGTTTGCGGCACGAAGAAGTACGTCAAGAAAGCCCCGACCATCAAAATCGCCGCAATGGCATACAAGGCAGCAGAGGGGTCCGAAGAGAAATGTTTCGCCCAAATTGGGATATTGGGTCCAACATAACCACCTAAATTACCTACCGAGTTCACGATGCCAATCCCCGCTGCAGCGGCGGTCCCGGCCAAAAATGCGGACGGCAACGGCCAGAACAAGGGCATCGACCCAATCACTCCAAGTGTGCCCACGGACAAGAAAATGATCGCCAGCACTGGATTCGACGCAAAAACTCCGCTCAGAACCAAGCCGACGGCTCCAGCCACAACATTCGCCACATAGTGCAGCCGCCGCTCTCCGGTTTTGTCCGAGTGATTACTCAGGAGAATCATCCCGATAACGGCCACTCCATACGGTATTGCGGTAATCAGGCCAACTCGCAGATAACCCTTCAAACCAAACGCCTTTACAATCGTCGGCAACCAGAATGCAATTCCATACAAGCCGATCATCAAGGTGAAATAAATCGCGCACAGCACCCAGACCTTCCCGCTGGTGAAGGCATCGACCAGTTTATGCTCGGTTTTATGCTTGTCTTCAGCTTCAAGGTTCCGCGCAAGCAATGCCTTTTCCTCAGGGGTAAGCCACTTCGCTTCTGCAATGCTGCTGTCCAGATAAAAGATCACCACCAGGCCAACGAGAATTGAAGGGATGCCTTCCGATAGAAAAAGCCACTGCCACCCCGCCAACTTCATTGCGCCGGAAAGCGTATCCATAATCCAGCCG
>Ga0116217_10003891_pt1 | contig 13413 bp, 12 predicted proteins | sample Sb_taG_6_FD_89697 | JGI IMG/M metagenome (GOLD analysis project Ga0116217, IMG submission 89697) | Peat soil microbial communities from Weissenstadt, Germany - Sb_50d_4_PS metaG | ecosystem: Environmental > Terrestrial > Soil > Wetlands > Peat | place: Germany: Weissenstadt | collected 2010-09-21 | reverse complement strand
GCCGCCGCGCTCAACAGCCGCCCTCGCAAGACACTCGGATGGAAGACACCTGGCGAGGCGCTAGACGAGTATCTACGATCATGTCAACAAGCCAGCGTTGCGACGACCGATTGAATCCGCCCTCTCTGCGATCGGCTCGTCCATTTCTCGGTCTCTTGCTGCTCCCCGCTCATAGCGATTCGCGACCAACGTTGCACCCAATCAAATCTAAGTCGGGCTCTTCGGACCGACAAGCAAGCTGTTGAAAACCAACCATGGCCAGGCACCGCTCAGGCTACCGAGGGCCGCGCCGCCCCGACCGGCCATCAGTACCATCGAGGCCCTCCGGGCGGTTAGCTCAGCTGGTAGAGCGCCTGCCTTACAAGCAGGAGGTCACTGGTTCGAGCCCAGTACCGCCCACTTTGAGAAGTGCTGGTACTACAGGGGTTCTTCAGGCCGAGTCCTGAGGGACGCTGTTACGGTCGAGGCGATTTTCACACGGCGTCCCACGTTAGTCCCACAAACGCCGCTACGATTGTGGGTATGCCCCGCCCGGCTACAGGATCCGTCCGAGTTCGCGAACGCAATGGACGCCGTCAGGTGACGCTGCGTTTCAGTGCATATGGCCAGCGCTACGAGCTTCCGGCTGGCACGGATGACGAGACTCGGGCTCGCGCGCGCCTCGACGAGATCGTCGATCAGGTGAAGAGAGGCACCTGGCAGCCGCCTACGCCGATCAAGCTCACTCCGCGGCACGCAGCTGAGCCGACATTCGGTGCTTTCGCGGAGGAGTGGTTCAACGGCAAGGCTCGCGATCTCTCGCCCCGCGGCCGCGACGATTACTTGTGGGCGCTGAACAATCACCTCTTGCCGTACTTCACCGAGATGCTCCTATCAGAGATCACGGTGCAGACCGTCGACGCTTACCGGCAGGCAAAGCTGAGTGAAGGCAAGCTCGGCGGGACCAGTGTCAACAAAACCATAGCGCGGTTAGCACAGATTCTCGACCTGGCAGTGGAGTATGGATACATCAGCGCAAACCCCGCACGTGGTAGGCGGCGGCGCGCGAAATCCGCTCCACCGCGCCGCACGTTTCTTGAACCGGAGCAGGTAATTGCAGTGCTCGATGCAGCCGCTGAGCTTGACCGAGAGGCAACGCGGTACAAGCAGACTGGTCGGCGTGCGATCATGGCGACGTTGACACTTGCTGGTTTACGTGTGGGCGAGCTTGCAGCGCTTCGTTGGCAAGATATGGACCTGACCTACCGGAAGCTGTATGTTCGAGACTCGAAGACCCAGGCCGGTGTGCGCGTCGTCCCAATCTCAGCGTTTCTCAAGAACGAATTGATCGCATACAAGGCGCAAGCCGTCGCATCTGATCTTGTGTTCCCCACCGGCACGGGCCATCAGAGGGACAAAGACAATATCCGCAACCGTGTCCACAACCCAGTGATCGCGCGCGCCAACGAGGATCTAGCGAAGCATGAACGTCCACGTATCCAAGCCGAGCTCACTCCGCATGCACTCCGCCGTACGTTTATCTCCTTGTTGCTGGAGGCTGGTGAGAATCCGCGTAACGTGATGGCGTGGGCGGGGCATTCAACGCCCGGCGTCACAATGGCGATCTACGCTCAAGTGCTGAGCAGCCCTGGTTCGCGCGAGCTCGCGCAAAGACTTCTGTGGAGGCCTGGAGAGGCCAACGGATCCTCGCCGGCTTAGTGGGCGAGGGAGGTCCCGGACTCAATCCGCTCGACTGTCCCTCACCTTCAGCTAAGCAGTCATCATGAAACGCAGGTTCTGCGCGCAATCTGGTCAGGCATGCTCTCCCAATGCCACCCGCGCGGCATGGCCAACTGTTGCCCAGGGGCCGCGTTGTGCGCAGGAGGATGACGTCGCCGTATGCTCTCGCGATGTCAGCCGTGCCTGACGGAGACGAAGTCCTGACAGTCGCGGACGTCGCCCGGATCCTCAAGCTCAACCAGCAGACCGTCCGCAATTCGATTTTTATCACAGCTTCCGTCGTTGCCCTTAGCCTGGCTGATGTGGTGGACGGTGCGTGGACGCACCGTCGAATGCCGCGGATGAGGGGATGGTCCGGCGTCTTCAGTGTCAACGTTGGCGTTTTGGTGCTGCCCGGTCGTCGGCCACGTTCGAGCCGGAGGCGCTGCACGGGCAAGCTGACGCCCTCGCGGAAGTGGTGCTCGAACTCTGGCCCGTCCTCGCGGAACCCATGGCGCCGGTAGAACTCGCGGCTCGGGTTTCGAGCAAAGATGATGACCTCAAGCGACTCGCTCGTCGACGCGATAACCGAGGACAACAGCGCGTCTCCGACACCGGTGCCGTCAGACCCTTCGGCAACGAAGACGCCTATCGAGCCGACATCGCCCTCGGAGTGGCCGTAGGTCACCGTGCCGACGACGTGACCGTCGAGCACCGCCACGAAGTTGCGGTTCCGCGGGTCCGCCAACATCCCGCGGTAATGAGCCAGGTCGCTGTCGGTCGGCGGCAGCACAGCCAGCTCGTTCTCAAGCACCGCTTGCGTGACCCCTGTTTCAGGATGCAGGTACCGGGCACGCCACGCGTGCTTGCGTAGGCGTTGGACCGCGTCCGCGTCGACCTCAGTCGCCGGTCGGATCTCGATCTGCTCGTTGCTCAATTTCGGACTCGGCTGCTGACCGATCTTGCCCGATGGTATGACCAGCCGACGCGGCCAGCTTCCGGCGATTCGCATTGGCCGGAGGGTGAGGGTCCGCCGGACAGACTTCGAGCGGCTTCTCGAGGCGAACCGTACACGAAGCCACGCTTCCCGGCCGTCACACATGAGCGCGGCCGCATTCTGGGAGGGCACGGAGGTTCCCGAACCGCCTGACGAAGCGGGGGGCGCGACGCCTGCCGACTGAGACTGGTCAGGCGGCGCCTTCGGGTTCGGGCTCGCCGGGTCGCCACGTCAGCTGGGTGACATCGGCCGCATACGAGGTCTCGACGAGGTGGAACGACACTCCCGTTGCCGGAGCCGCTTCCAGCTCGTCGGCGACCCCCATCTCAGGCGGCACGCGAGTTGCAATACCGGCGAGCCATTCCCGGACACGCTCCTCGTCCCCTGGCTCGACGAGGACGGCAAAGAGAGAGAAACGCGTGGGATCCGCGTCCTCGTCGAACTGCATGAGCACATCGCGGACACGCAACGCGGTTGGCCGGTTCTGGCGCCGCCGTACCTCTTCCGCGATCCGCCGGGCGAGCGGCACGAGCGTGGCGGGGACCGCCGGCCGGTCGTAACGCAGCCCCAGCCAGACGGTGAACGCCCGGCGCCGGTCCATCCCGAGATCGCGGCGCTCGGTTCCCGCTGCGAGGAGCGTGGTCAGAACAGCGGGCGCGACTGAGGGACGCGGGTCGAGCGAGCGGACATATTCGGTTTGCGTGAGCAGGAATCGTGAGGAGCGGATTCCCCAATCGTCGGGTAGATCGTCCGTGTGCACGGGGCGAAGCTCAATCGACGCCTCCGGCGAATCCGTTTCCGCCGAGTCGAGATCGCAGTCCTGGGTCGCGACGGCCCACAAACCATGATCGGACTGGTGGCGGGCGGCGCGGCCGTCCTCACCGAGGACAACGCCGTCGAGCGGCAGCACCGCCGCGAAGAAAGAGCCTTGGCGCCATCCGGCCGAGTAGAGCGACGCCATGCACGCTTCCCCCTAGTCGTGGAGAGGCACGGTCGCACCGTCGCGCCGCGGACGGTCGCCGACGAGCAGGCCCGTGGGGCGCGGACGAAGGACATCGATGGCCGCAAGATATGCCTGCTCGGGGCGGCCCTGCTGCAAGGCGTCGGCCGGGGAGCGGCCGTCGCGTGCGGTCGCGCCGAGTATCCGAGCCGTTGCCGCGGGATCGCGGTCCGCGAGCAGGAAGACTCGCTCCACGACATCGTGGACGTCGCCGGTCCGGCGCCGAAGATCGCCGGTACGCGCTTCCATCAGGGGCCGTCCCGCCTCGGCGTTGAGAACAGTCGTGTGGCTCGTGCCGAGCATCCGCGCGAGCTGACGAGACGACCAGCGAGTCCAGGCGCGGATGTCGCCGATCATCCGCTGCACGTCCGGCGCCCGGTGAGCCACGGGCGGGGGAACGACGATGAGCCAGTCCCCCACCGTCCAAATGTCCCCGTCGGTATTGAGCACGCGGTGGAGCATCGGCAGATCGAGCGGCTCACCGTAGAGGGCGTCGTCATAGATCGTCGGAGCGGCGAGCGCGCTCATTCGACGTCCTCCAGCCCGAAGTGCGCTTCGCCCTCGGCCGCGAGTGACCACCGGAAGAAGCGGTCTATTTGGTCGTGGAGCAGGGTGATCTGCCGGGTGAGCTCATCGGCGTCGAAGGCCTGGTGACCGTCGACGAAGAGGTCCATGTCCATGAGGAAGGCTGCGCTCGTGGTCGGCTGGGGGAGCACTGCGGGGACGACGGTACCGGGCGGAATGTAGCCGTGCCGCACGATGGCCTGAATCTCGACGGGAGGTCCGGCGAGCTCCCCCACGGGCGCGGCCGCGAGCTGAGTCTGGGTGAGCGAGGTGGTCACGCGGGTGGTCGGGCCGACGAGCGGGGTGGCGCTCCAGCCCAGAAGCTCGGGGCGAAACCACGTGCGCCAGGCGCCCTCGTTGCCCGGCGGCGTTTCCGCAATGTCGATGTACCGCAGTCCGAGCCGGTCGCTGCGCGGTATCCCGGCGGTGTCGCGGAGGGCGTTCACGATGGTGTGGAAGCGGCTGCGGAACTCCTCGAAGGAGCCGTACTGGGGGCCAATCGAGAGGGTCGCACCGTCGGCGGCGACGACCAGTGCCCAGCCGGCGTCGTCGGTGAACCGCCATGTGCGCGCGGTCTGTGTCTGACTGGTCGCGGGGGCGCCAGGGCCGAGAAGAAACGACACCTGCTGCATCTGCTCCTCGTTCATGTAGGGAAAGAGGTCCGCCAGCGAGTCCTGGAGGGGGGCGATGCCGTCGAGGGTCTGGAGGCGTGCTCGTACCGGATAGCGGACCTGGCCGAGCGCTTGGACGAGCGGCGGCCGGGCCAGCCGGTACCGGGAGACAGGCTCTAGATCAAACACAGCGACAAACGTTCCAAAAGCGTTCCAGTACCTCGAGCATAGCTGAGACCGACGCCCGATGGCCACTCCGCTCGACGTTGTCACCAGGCCGATGTCACGTCGTTGTGGCGGATCCTGCCGGGGCGGCGGTGCATCGCTTTGCGGTGTCGTCAAGCGGGCGGCACGATGAAACGTCGGCTTTAACGCGGCGCAAACGCCCTTTCGCTTGGCGACTCGCAGGTGTACGGTGGGTCCGAGGGGGCCGATGCCACGACGTTCCTGCAACTTCACCGGCTGTCCCGGTGCTAGCTCTCCTCACCGACTCGAGGAGCTGAGACCCTCGCGGCCCGATGGCCGGCTGTCAAGCGCGAGCGCAACCCTGGACCGGGTGATGTAGCAATGGCAGACGCGGCAGGGCTCACCTTTCCCGTCCTCTCGCCCGGCACGGAGTTCGCCGGGTACCGGATCGAGGAGATGGTCGGGCGGGGCGGTATGGGTGTCGTCTACCGAGCCGTCGACTCGACACTCGAGCGGACGGTGGCGCTCAAGGTCATTGCCCCGCAGCACATCGAGGATCCCGCCGTGGTCTCCCGCTTCAAGTCCGAGGCAAAGCTCGCGGCATCGATCGACCATCCCAACGTCGTGACGATATATAGCGCCGGCGAATTCGAGGGTGTTCTGTTTCTCGCGATGCGGTTCGTCCCGGGCACGGACCTGCACGCGGTGATGCACGAACACCGCTCGCTCGACTTGCCGCGGATCAATCGGATTGTCGCGCAGGTGGCGAGCGCGCTCGACGCCGCGCACGCGTGCGGCCTCTTGCACCGCGACGTCAAGCCCGCCAACATTCTCCTCACCGGCGCGGGCGAGAACGAGCACGCCTACCTCACCGACTTCGGCATCACCAAGCGCCTCGGCGCGTCGACCGCAGACCTCACTCGCTCCGGTCACTGGGTCGGTACCGCCGACTATGTCGCGCCTGAACAGATTCGCGGCCTCGGCATCGACGCCCGCACCGACGTCTACTCGCTCGGGTGCGTGATCCACGAGTTGCTCACCGGTCACCGGCCATATGAGAAGGACAGTGTCGTGGCGACGCTGTGGGCACACGTCTCCGACCCTCCGCCAGCCCCGTGCGCGTACCGTCCCGAGCTGCTCCCGGACTTCGACTCGCTGATCGCGCGGGCGACGGCAAAGGCCCCGGCCGAGCGATTTTCGTCCGCCGGTGCGCTGGCCACAGCCCTCGCCGGCGCCATCAGTGCGCAAGAGAGGAGGAGCGAAGCACACAGCACCCGCGAGGAGCCGCAGACGTCCGAGGCGATGACCGTCGCCGACGACCGTGCTGCGCCATCGCGACCGGACCCGGGCATCGAGCCTGCAGGAACGACACCACCGAACCCCGTCGTCGTGCCGCCTACCCGCCGCAGCGCGGCTCCGCCCCCTCCCGGCCGCGCCACCGGCTCAACGGTCGACGAACCCGCACCGGCGACGGACCGATCCGGGAGACGCAGGCTCCGGCTGCTGGCCGTCGTCATCGGAGTGCTCGCGAGCGCCGGCGTCGCCGTCGCCCTCGTGGTCGCGCTGTCGGGGAAAACGACGCCAAGCCCCGCTGCGCACCACCCCGTCACACGTCCTGTCCTCGCCGACAACGTCCGCCAGCTCAACGCGATCGTGCAGTTGTTCATCGCCGGCAAGCGTTTGTCCCACGTCGAGCATGCGTACTCGGCGGCGGCGCAGAACCGCAGACTCGTCCTCGACCGGCTCACTGCGTTTCACCCACCTGCGCAGCTGCGGCCTGCCACCGAAACGCTCCGTCAGATGACCGCGGACTCGCTGGCGTTCAACCTCGACATGGCCCGCGGAAAAGCCGCGCTCGCGCGAGCGCCCGACGCGGCGCACAACGCACTGCGGCCTCGATTCGTCGCAGAGTTCAACCCGTACGCGCAGCGGTACCTCGGACGCACCTACACGATCAACAACTTCTAACTCGCCTCCGCTTCATGCCCGGTCCACGACGTCTCACCACACCCGCAGAGCTCAAACGGCAGTTGGAAGCCGAGCGGCGCGGGGTCCCTTTCTCGTTTTTCACGACGACGCGGGGACACAACAGCTCATCATCCTCGACCGCGCTCGCCAGTCCCTAAGTATCGGTCGCGATGACGAGTGCGACGTGTGTCTCGGCGGGGACGAACGAGTCTCGCGGCTGCACGCGCGCCTCGAACGCAGCGGAGGTTCGTGGATGGTGCACGACGCCGGCTTCTCCCGCAATGGAACGTTCCTCAACGGAGAACGAGTCGAGGGACACCCGCATTATCAGATCAGAGAAGCGCTCTAAACTAACTACTTCCCCCGGAAAAAGTCGAAATTACACTCGCATCGACGATTTACCGCATATCGGTGGGACGGTAAGCATTGAGGTTGCCAACGCCGGCACTCCCATTTCCGATGCACGGTCGGAGTTTGTCCGGGGGAAGTAACTAACCGACTGAGCTAATCGCCCGATGCCTGATAAGACGGGACTTTCCGCGTATGTACCCGGAGCGGAATGCGCCCAATGGCACATTCATGGCACGTACGGATCCATCTCGCCTCATCGAGCGGCATCTTAGCGTGGGCAGATCAGCGCCGAACAGCACGCCGAAAGGAGCGTGATCGGCGCTCCTAGAAGCGCCATCCTTCGGTGCGGATGACGTCGAGGGGGCGCAGGCAGGGAATGCTGTACTGCTCGCAGACGTAGGGGATCTTGGGGCGGTTGGGAGTCCCGTCGCTGCCCCTCCCCTGGTTTCGACGGTCGCGGACCTCAGACGCGCGATGGCCATGAGGAATGGATCTGCGCGATTGCTTCCCTTGAGGTTGATGCACCGCTCCCGATAGGTCTGCGGCTGGATTCCGTCGAGGAGACGGACGCCGGCCATGCCGCACTCGGGCCGATCTTGTCGACGCCTTCGGCGTGGGATGGATGCAATGCCTGCGCTGGGTAGGCGCTCAAGCGGCCATGCCTTCCGAGAGAAGCGTCTCGACCTTCGCTGCCAACGCGTGAAGCCCCGGGAGGCCCGGTTCGCTCAGGTCCACGGTGAGGAGCGATACGGCGATTCCCTCGATGTCGAAGACGACATCGACGTCACGCTCGAGCCTTGGGTACACGAGCACCGCGGGACACCCGAGGCTGAGTGCGTAGAAGACGACTTGGTAGACGTTGTCGTTGTGAAACGACCAGCCGCCGTACCGATTCCGTACCTCAGGCGCAGCGTACTTCGTGTCGATCACAAGCTGAGGGGGCGCACCGATGACGATGTCAGCACTGAATGTGAAGGGACGCGTTGGCGTGGCGGCCACCGGCTGATAGGAACGGCCGGTTTGCCGGGAAACCGCGGGGAGTTGACTTTGGAGGAGGCTTGTCACCGCTTCCTGGAAGACCATGTCCATCGGGAAGAAGTAGGCCGGAGCCCCAACGGATCCCACCCCGAGGCCCATACCCGCTTGGTCAAGCAGGAGCCGGCAGAGCTCCAAAGCTGGACGGTAGTGGCGATTGAGCCGGGTGATCCGGCAGGAAGCCAATAGCCCCTTGGTCGGGCGGATGAAGGCAACACCCTGGAAGCTGCGGAGGAGCTGCTCGACGCGAACGCGAATGCCAGGGAGGAGCCGCTGGGTTGCGAGTACCTCCAGGCTCGCGCGTAGGACGCGGTTCTCCGGAATGTCTGGGAGGAAGTCCGCGAACTCACAGGCGGTGAGCCCGTGCCGTGCCGAATAGGGATTTGCGTCGAAGCGGAGTCGGCCTCTGACGTATGGAAGTTGGTCCTCGACGACCACGTAGTCCTGGCGAAGCCCGCGAGCTAGCAGCGCATGGATCTCGGTGACCAGGAGCACCGCCAGCCAATCGACCACATCCTCGACGGACTCGAGAAGCGCGTCACCCACGGCTGGGGGAATGGGGAGCGTGCGGTAGGCGAGGCTCGCAAGCAAGAGGATGTTCGCGACGGGAACCTTCGTGATTACGCTGACGACGGTCTCGGGCGACAGGGCGGCGGTACCGACATGTCCGCGGGAGTACACGCGGACCGAGCCGTCTGCGCGCCACTCGACACCGAGGCGATCTTCTAGCCGCGCGAGCGTTCGCCGCTCGGTCGAAGTGAGCTGAAGGACGACGCCAAGGCGATCAAGCTCGCCGATCTCATGCGGCTCGGTCATTCTGGCGCGAGGAAGACGCCGCGGAGCTTGTCGATCTCCTCATGCTGGCTGAAGAGGTGCTCGCGGAGGACGGGCTCGACGTCCTCTTCCCACGTTGCCGCGAGGCCGGCCTCGCCTAGGTCGTCCCGCATCAGATGCGTGTGGCCGATGAGGCGGTCAACGTCGAGGACCTGGCCGAGCTGCGCGTTGAGCGCGACGAGTCGGTCGGCTGCGTGCTCCGCGATGGCGCCGAGATTGCGCGATTCCAGCCAGGCCTTAAGGACGCGTGGGTCGGGTGCGAAATCCACGTGGCGAAACCGCCGACGGATCGCTGCATCGACAAGCGCAATCGACCGGTCGGCGGTGTTCATGGTGGCGATGAGCGTGATGTTGCGCGGGATGTACGCCTCGCTTCCCGAGTATGGGAGGCGGAAGGTGTGCTCCGGTCCGCGGTATTCGAGCGCGTAAAGGAGCTCCCCGAAGACGCGCGGCAGGTTCGCCCGGTTGATCTCGTCGACGACCAGAAAGAACGGATCTTCCGGGAACTCCATCGCCCGCTCGGCGAGCCGCATGAAGATGCCCTTGCGCACCTCATAGGCCAGGTCACTCCCCTCGGTTACCACCGGCCGAATGCCCTCTATGAAGTCTTCGTAGGCGTACGAGGGATGGAACTGGACGACCTCAACTCGGCCCTCCTCGTCTCCGGCCAGCAGCCGGGCGAGTGTCTCGGCGATGAACGTCTTGCCCGTCCCCGGGGGTCCTTGGAAGAGGAGCTGGCCCCATCGTTGCACCTGGTCGACCAGGTGCTCAGCCCGGTGCAGCGGCCAAAACGCCGCGGCCGCGAGGTCCTTCGCGACGCTCTCGCCGACCACGGGCGCGTTCGAAGGCGTGGGCTCCTCGTCCTGCTTTGCCGCGAGGAAGCTGAGCCACAGGAAACCCTGGGCGTCGATGAGGTCCTGGATCGGAGCGCCTTGCGCCTTGAGCGCCGCGCCGACCGCTTGCACAAACTCACACATCTCCGCGTAGATCTCCCCCATCGATCCCTTCGGCCAGGGGAGATCGGACGCATATCGTTCGTAACCGTGTCGAAGGGCGCCGTGTGAGTAAAACGTGTAGCGGTGCGGGTCATGGCCAGTGAGCACCGTCGCGACAAACGACAGGGATAGGCGAAAGAGCTGCCAGTTGGGGAGGAAGCCACCCTTCTGCTGGAGCGACTGGGAGACGACGTAGAGCTGCTCGCGAAAGCGATCGACTCGTTCGCCCACAGGAACACCGTCGTCGACCAAGCCACGAAACGCGTCAGCGATCGGGGGCCCCAGGTCGAACTCGATGGCGCGCGGAATCCAGCTGAACTGGGCCAGCCCCCACTTTCCTCCGGACAGATTCGCCATCGCGCTGCGCAGGCCACCGGCGCCGAGAGGCGCAACGGCCAGTTTGATGAAAGTCTGGTCGTCCGCGGCAATGCCGAGAGCGCCGAGGTCGGGGATGGCTTCCTGGAACACATTGGCGATCAGGGACGGAAAGTTGTCGCGACCGATGGTCGGCTCAGAGAGCAGAGCGGATAGCACGAGATGGACCGCAACCTTGTAGTCACGCTCGTCGTTTCGGTACGACTCCGTGGCGAGTTGTTCACAGAACGTGGCAGCCTCCGCCGGCGGGACCACAATCTTCACGGAGCGCCTCCTACAAGACCAGAGTTTGACGGCTGAGCTCGAACGGGAATCGCGTCGCCGAGCCACAAGCGGGCCCCGACTCGCGCCAGGTCCGACTTCGCAGTTTGGAATGCCGGCAGCGCCCTCTCGACCCGGAGCCAGAACTCGGGTGTGTGGTGCGGTTCGTGAACGTGCGCCAGCTCGTGAACGATCACGTAGTCGACAAGACTGGGTGGGAGCTGCATCGTCGCCCAGTGGAAGTTGACGCGATCGCTCCTGCCAAGCGAGCCCCATCGGTAGCCGAGGTCGCGGACGTCGATCGCGGCGGGCCGCACGCCCATCCGCTGCGCCCACGGCTCGATCCGCCGGGGTAGCCAGCGCAGAGCGCGCGTGCGGTGTGCCAGGGAGCGCGAGCTCACCCAGGCGTTCGACGCTTCAGGAAGGAGGTAGTTCTGGGCACGCCCCTCCGAGAACTCGGCGTCGGCGTTGATGAACAGCACCTTGCCGCGACGCTCCGGTGGCTTCGCGCCCTTTGCACGCAGCACCAGGATGCAGGCGGGGATGCCTGTGCCGTCGAGGTTGCCGACAAGGCCGACCTCTTCGTTGCGCACGGCTTCGATCCGATTGCGTTTGGGGATGCCGCCGACCACGTGGGCGCGCACGTCGTGCGGCTCGGGGGGCGGAGCGTTGTCGGCGTAGCGGTGGATGTTGAGATTGACGTCGTTGGCGCTAGCACATCGAGAAGATCGTGTCGGCGTACCGCGCATTCACCGATATCCCCGGCTACGCCTCCATCGTCACGCATGACGACCTTCGGAATCGGAGAAGTCGTAGTAGTCGGCGTCGCGCTCCACGAAGGCGCGCTGCGGCGACCCGTCTCGGAGAAGCGGTGCGCCTAGGCGATTCCTCAGCGCGCGCAAGCCGAGATCTGGAGTAGCTGGTCGAGAACCATCAGCGCAAGAACGGCGACCGTATGCGCGAGCGCGACGACTGGCCTGCTGACCGCGCACACGATGGCCGACTGCGCAACTGCTTTCGCCAACGGCCGGAGAATCCGAGACCGCGGTGTCCCCGCGTCGGCGTTCGATCAGATGCAGCTTGGCGTCGGTTGACCACTGACGTATGCAGTCTGTGCTCGCGCCCGCGTGTGGCGAGGATCGGGCGGTGTCGGGGCTCCGATCACCTTCTTAGAGATCAGCATAGGAGACTGCTGGTTCTTAGAAACAGCGTCGGAGACGGCTCGATTTCTTAGAAACCTGAGACGGCGGGGTCCGCCCTCTGGGGCCTCGGGGTTCGCCTGTGGCCGTCGGTTGCGGGTGGGGCCTCTACCGTCGACCCCATGTCGATGAGTCCGGCAAAAGTCCGATGACGCCCCGCAAGAGTCGATGGAGGTATTCAGCGCACCTAGCTCCCGCACTTCCGTGCAAGGCGGGCCCTCTTCCACTGCTCTCACCCTTTTTGTGGACACCCTATGAGAGCCGCGGGGAGATTTATTTCTGACGGTGTTTGCGGTCCGTCCCGGTTCCTGGCAAGGTGACCCCGCCCCCCCCAGTAGGTCGGGCTGAACCTAGGTCAGGCAGGGCCTGCCGGAGCTTTCCACACTCGTACCGAGCCAAACCGACTTATTAAGAGCGTTTGAAGCCGGATGAAATCGCCGAAGGTAATTGGTCAGGTTGTCGGGCCGCTTCTGAGACTCCGTGTGTCCTGGTAAGGAATCTCGCGGCCGAGCATCCGTTCTCGATCGACTGCCGGATTGACCAACCGGGAGAACCCCCGCGATGCGCGCTAGGACAGCCCTCCAGCACGGTTCACCCTGTGAGGGACGCTTGCGTTTGGGCGAGCAGAGGCCCGCGGTGTCGCTCCTGCTAATGCGACGAACTCGAGAGCCCCCGCGGAGCCGACGAAAGCGTGACTGAGCGACCAGTGTGTGCGAGCCGTCCGCGGCAACGGCTGTCCTCCATGCCCCCTTGCATGGAAAGCGGCAGTGTGGCAAGGGTTTCCTCAAACCTGGTGATGAGTAGTGATGTCGACACGGGCCCTGATAAACGCGTCGGCTGCTGTCAGCAGTGGCGTCGCCACGGTCCGGCCAGCCATTGTTCGGAGCGGCGCCGGCCGAGAATGCTTCTCGGCCGGCTCGCTCGATTGGCCGTTCAGCCTTTGATCTCGTTGTGAACCCGGGCCACCATCGGCTCGTTCAACTCAATGCCAGCCGCGTTCAAGATCGGGATGAGGGTGGCCCCAAACGCGTCGAATGCTTCCTGCGATTCCCAGATGTCGAAGACCTGGATCTCGCCGTCTGTCTCAAGGGCGACGTGGTAGATGCGTCCATCCGGGGCTCCCGCGCCCGCCTCTTCGAGCTGGCCGAGCGTTGTGTCGTAATTCTCCTGCGTGAACCCCTTGCCAGTGATGTAGAACCCAAGTGCCATTCGATCCCCGATCCTTTCCCGCGGTCTGCGCGGTTGCTTGCCCAGCAATGCGGGCGACTGTACTCCATCGACCGAGGCTGCCGCTCGACAACGAATGGACACGGCGTCGCCGCGCTTCTCCTTTCCATGC
>Ga0116217_10003890_pt1 | contig 13414 bp, 11 predicted proteins | sample Sb_taG_6_FD_89697 | JGI IMG/M metagenome (GOLD analysis project Ga0116217, IMG submission 89697) | Peat soil microbial communities from Weissenstadt, Germany - Sb_50d_4_PS metaG | ecosystem: Environmental > Terrestrial > Soil > Wetlands > Peat | place: Germany: Weissenstadt | collected 2010-09-21 | reverse complement strand
GCGACCGTTTTTTTGCATCCGAGCGGCTACCAGGGAACGGAGCCGTACAAGGGGCCGGAGTCCGGCTCGAACGCCATGACGTTTGACGCGATGGGGCGAATGACCGTGGCGGGACACGCGCGGCGCAACGTCTTTCGATTTGAAACGCTCGACCCGCACGGACAAATCACGGTGCTGGCGGATTCCTACCAGGGCAAGCGGCTCAGCAGCCCGAACGATCTCGTGTACAAGTCGGACGGCTCGCTCTACTTCACCGATCCGCCTTACGGTCTGCCGACGCAGGGCGACAACGACCCGCAGAAAGAGGTGAAGGTGAACGGCGTCTATCGCATTCCGAACGCGACGAAGCAGAAGCCGGGCGCTCCGCCGGACCGCGACAAATTGCAACTCATCATCAGCGACCTTTCGCGGCCGAACGGAATCGCATTTTCGCCGGACGAGAAATATCTCTACATCGCGGAGACGGCCGTAAAGCAGTGGTTTCGGTATCGCGTGTTGCCGGATGGTTCGGTGACGGATGAAATGGTTTTCTGCGATGCGTCGAAGACGCCGGGGAAGGGCGCGCCGGACGGCATTAAAGTGGATAAAGAGGGAAACTTATACGGGTCGGGGCCGGGCGGCGTGTGGGTGATTTCGCCGGCGGGCGTGCATCTGGGGACGATCGGGGTTCCGGAGCAAGTGGCGAATCTGGCGTGGGGCGATGCGGACGCGAAGACGCTGTACATCACGGCGAGCACTAGCGTGTATCGAATTAAGTTGAAGATTGCGGGCGTGAGGCCGTGACCGCCGTCGTTCGCAAGAGCGCACTTTGGTGGGGTGGCGCGCAGAGAAGACGGGCGGAGGCAAGCTCCGCCCCTACGGCAGAGTAAGACCGACTAGTTCGCGGATGGTGCGGCGGCGGGCTCCCACTTATTCAAGAAGGCGAGGATGTCTTCGGGCGCCATGGAGCGGGCGTCTTCAAATTCGCCGCCTTGCTGACTGAAGATGAGTTTGCCGGTGGAGTCCAGAACAGCGAGCGCGGGGACGCCTTTGGTGAGCGGCACCTGATATTGTTCGGCGATATCCAGATTTTTGTCGAAGCGGCCGATATTGATGTGGACGACCACGAATCCAGCGGCCAGCGTGGGCTGGATTTCAGGGCTGTGAAACGCTTCGTCCAGAACGTGGCAATCGAAACACCAATTCCCACCGAAAACCAGTAGCAAACGCTTTTTCGCGGCGGCGGCTCTGCGCATGCCGTCGGCGATTTCCGCGCGGGCATCTAGGTCGGGCGGATAAATTACGTTGTCCGTATTCAGCGGCTGGCGGAGGCGCGCGGGAACGCCGCGCGCAGCCGTGGCGATTTGCCAGCGGCCATCGCGACGAACCCAGTATTGCGCGGTGGCGATAAAGAGATTTTGCGGGCCGCCGTTCTGGGGGGAGAAATGCAGAGCGGTCTGGAAAAAGACTTGGCGTTCGTCGAGCGTGGGCGACTGCTGCTGGACGATCTCCAGTTTGATCGACGTCAGGCCTTTGGCTTTCCAACTTTGCCAGAAGGCGGCGTCAGCGGCGGCGCTGACGGTTTGTTGGTCGCCGGTATTGATCTGGGCCGGGGGCGAGACGCTATAGAGGCTGGTGAGTTGCGCGGGGTCGCCGGAGAAGATGGCCTGGCGCCAGTGATCTAGGGGCGCGAAGGCGGGCGCGACCGTTTGCGTGCGGGACGCTGCGGCGGAGAGAAGCAGCAGCGCGGCGATTGATGCGAAAATTCTTAGGATGCGCATGGGCAGCGGCCTCTCCGAAATTATAGCAAAGGGGAGGAAGGGAGGGTGCCCCACACGCCGCAGTTGCGTGTGGGGCACCCGCGGAAAAGAGCGCAAGCAAGCTCCTTTCGTCTCCGCTCAGGCCAAGCCGCCCGTACATGCCGAAAACCGTAAGGGCGATCACTCTTTATTGAAGGTTAGGCGCAGGCCGCCGCTGTAGCCGCGGTGATAGCCGGGATAGCCGAGCGCGTCCTGGTAGGACTCGTTCAGCAGGTTCTCTACCCGACCGATGAATTCCACTTCGCGGGAGACGCGATAGCTCGCCGCCAGATTCACGAGCACGTAGCCGGGATCACGCGTTAGGCCTAGCGGCGGGTAAAGAAAATCGCTGTCGGTGCGGACGCCCACGAAGCGCGTGGCCAGATTCCAATTCATGCGGCGGAACGCGGCGTTGACGATCAAGTTGCCGGAATCCACTGGGCGCCGCAGGAGGTGATTGCCCGCGGTTTCGGTGGCATCGAAGGCGTTGGGGGCGGCGAGGACGCGGCTGTCGTCGTACGTGTAGTTGCCCGTGATGCTGAGCCATTTTTCGGGCCGGGCGGTGGCGGTGAGTCGCGCGCCGCGCGAGACGGCCAGGTCGGTATTGAAATAGGTGCCGGCAAATCCGCCGCAGTCCGCCGGGGAAACGCTATTGGGACAGGGCTGGTCGGGAAGGCACTCGCCGAACGTGATCATGTTCTGAAAATTGTCGTAGAAATAGTCGGCCGAGATTTCGATGCGGTCGTGCGCGAGGCGCTGCTCGATTCCAGCTTCGTAGGTTTGACTTTGTTCAGGCTTGAGGCCGGGATTCGGGGGATTGCAGGGGTCGGAGCCGAAGGATTCATCGAGGCTGGGCTCTTTGACGCCTTGGCCATACGAGAAAAGAACCCGTGTCGCGCCAAAGAAGTCGGAGCCTTCGCGCAGCATCCAGAGAATGCCGGCCCGCGGGACGCCACGGGTGCCGAAATTGGAATTGTCTTCCACGCGAAAACCCACCGTGAAAACTACGCGCGGCCATAGATTCCAGCGGGAATCGAGATAACCCGCTTGATTGCGGCGCTGGGCATGAATGGGGGAGATGTCGCCGGGGAAACCATTTTCGACGATGTATTCGTAACCGGCCGTCACCACGCCTTTGCGGAAAATGTAACTCGTTTGCGCTTCGCTGTCCGCGCGGTTGTATTGGTTGAGCGTGCGGAACGTGTAGTCGCAATACGCCGAGGGAACTACCTGGGGCGAACGCGGATTGAGCGACGGATCGCAAGTATCGTACGGATCGGGTGAAGTGTAGTAGTCGGCGAGGGGATTGGCGTACAGCTCGTGAATCGAAGCGTCACCGAACGACGCGGGATGCTCCCAGTGGGAACCGGTCGCGAAGTCCCACGCGAGGCCGCCGACAAAATTGTGCAGAGAGTCGTGCTCGTGAAGGGCGGGCGGCGTGAAAAGCGTTTGGCCCGGCGCGCCGGCGTTGCTGTAAATATCGAGAAGCACGAGGCGAAGCGTGTCGTGCTCGCCTATGCGATAGCCGAAATTGCCGTTGAGCGTGCGATTGAGGTAGCCGTCGTTCGGACTCTGTCCGGCGGTGACGAAGTACGCGGCGCCCGCGGAATAGTCGAACGCGCCGAGTCCGCCCGAGACGTCCGCTGTGCCGTGCCCCGTGGAAAAGGTGCCGCCTTCGGATTCCAGATTTAGTTCAGGAGTGCGCGTGGTGCCGCGGTGGGTGAAGATTTGCACCGCGCCATCCACGGCGTCCGAGCCAAACAGGGCACTTTCGGCGCCGTGCACAACTTCGATCTTGTCGACGTCGTCGAGGGAGAAGTTGGAGAAATCGAGATAGCCGCCAGGCTCGTTGACGGGCACGCCGTCGATCAGGACCTTGGTGAAATTGGAATTGCCGCCATCGAGGAATAGATCCGTGGCGCCGCCCTCGCGGCCGAGGCGCGCGAACGTCACGCCGGGCTGGCTGGCGAGCAGCGGCACGAGCGACGTGGGCTGCTCATTTTGGATATCGTCGCGCGTGAGGATTGAAACGGGCGTGCTGGCGGCGACGGAGGCTTCTGGCTCCGCAGCTGCGGTGACAACGACGCTGGCCGACAATGGTTCGAGCTCGAGTGGGATGCGCAAGTCGCGAGTTTGTCCGGCGGCGAGCTCGATTTGCGTTTGGCCTGGGGCGAAGGCTTCGTGCGCGACGCTGATTTTGTATTTTCCGGCGGCGAGCGACAGTGTGAAGCGTCCGTTAGCGCCCGTCACTGTCTCGCCTGCGGATTTGTTCTGGCCGGGCTGTGTGGCTACGACGCGAGCGCCGGCGATTCCTGCTCCGCTGGAGTCCACTACCGAGCCTGTGAGAGTAGCCTGCGCTTGGGATTGCGCGCGTGCGGCCGCGGAGAGCGTGAAGATGAGATTGACTACGATTAAGAAGCGGAACAGCGGAGCCTTGCAGAAAATGCGCATCGGAAATCCCCCTCTCCCGTCTCGCGCGGGAGTTGAAGGCTGGCCGGCAGCCGGGATCGCTTCCGGCTTTCGCGGCTGCAGACTCCGCAGGTTTCCTGGCTCGGCGGCACTTCTGGCGCGCGGCCTTCCCACTCCGGCAAGCCGGAGCAGTGGCACGCGCGCGGTGAACCTCTTGCTCGTCCCTTACCGGGGCGAGCCGCCTTACAGTCGCGCGGCGGCGACGGATTTGCACCGTCTTCCCTTTCGCGGAGTCCGCGGTTGATGTGAACGGAGGTTCCGGCGCGAAAACTTCACTTCGCGCCATCCACTCCGCATGAATTACAGCCCCCTCGCAGAATCGCCGCGAACTGCCGGCGCCCCGCGGATTACATCGTTCGGCGCGGTTCCCCGCTGGCGCGCGACCGCAGGCTTACCCGCGGCCGGCCGGCGGGACCGATTTCCACATCCATGGCGGCGCCGAAAACCTGTTCGAGCAATTCGCGCTGATAGACTTCCGCAGCCGTTCCCACGCGCAGACACTTTCCCGCGTGGAGCAAGACGACTTGATCGGCGAATTCGGCGGCGAGCCCCAGCTCGTGCGTCACGACGATCACCGTCTGGCGATTTTCTTCACAGAGGCGGCGCAAGCGTTCGAGGAGGTCCACTTGCGCGCCGATATCGAGGTGCAGCGTCGGCTCATCGAGCAGAAGCAAGAGCGGCTGCTGTGCCAGCGCGCGCGCCAGAATCACGCGCTGCTTTTCACCGCCGGAGATTTGGTCCATGCGGCGATCCGCAAGATGTTCAGCCCCCACCTGGGCCAGCGCATTCATCGCCAGGCCGACGTCCTCCTCAGTGGCGAGGTGGAGCGCCCGGCCATACGCGTGGCGGCCCTGCAAGACATAGTCGCCGACGGTAGCGGGGAAGACGAGCGGGCTCTGCTGTTCGACGAGAGCGATGCGCTGGGCGCGCGTGCGCGTGCCGAGGCTCCTGATTTCGACGCCGTCCAGGAGGACGCGGCCGGAGAGCGGCTTGAGCGCGCCGGAAATAACCTGCATGAGTGTGGACTTGCCGCTCGCGTTCGGTCCGAGGATGGCCACGACTTCACGCTGGCGGGCCTGGAAACTCGTGGCACCCAGAGTAAACATGGGCGCGGAACGTCGCTGATGAGCGTAGGCGTAGCTGGCCTGTTCGACGGCGAGGCGCGGCAATTCCGCGGGCGGCGCGGCGGCGTCGCGGGCGGCGAGCGTGGCGTTGGCGTCGCTCACGCTCAACGCATCCTCCTGCGCAAGAGATAAATGAAGATGGGCGCGCCGGCGATGGCCGTCACGGCGCCGACGGGTAATTCCGTGGGCGCGGCTACCGTGCGGGCGAGCGCGTCCGCAGCTACGATGGCGATCGCGCCCCCGAGCGCCGAGGTGGGGATCAAGATGCGATAGTCCGAGCCAAACAAGAAGCGCATGGCGTGCGGCACGAGCAGCCCGATGTAACCGATGGCGCCGCTCGCGGAAACGGCCAGCGCCGTGAGCAGCGACGCCGCGACGTACACGACGAGCTTCACCCGCGTCACTTCCACGCCGAGGTGCGCGGCTTCGCGCTCACCGGTGAGCAAGAGATTCAAGTCGGCAGCGGTGGTGTAGATCGCGCCGATGCCGACGATGAGTCCCACCAGAAAAATCCATTGCAACTCCGAGACCGGCGGGGTTGAAAGGTCGCCCATCAGCCAGAACGGCATTCCGCGGAGATCCCGAGGAGAAAGTGTCAAAAGAAACATGATGACGGACGAGAGGAACGAAGCGGAGATGATTCCGCCCAGAAGGAGCGTCGTACTGTCGAGATTGCCATCGCGGAGTCCGAGGAAATAAACGCCGGTGATGGTGAGCACGGCGCCAAGAAACGCCGCAAGCGGCGTCGCCAGCGCGAATTGTGGCGCAACCATCATGGCAATCAACGCACCGGTCGCCGAACCGCTCGATACGCCAAGGACATACGGATCGGCGAGCGGATTCCGGAGCAGAGCCTGGAACGACGCTCCGGCGACCGAAAGAGACGCCCCGACCATGACGCCGAGCAGAATCCGCGGCAAACGTATGCCGAAGACAATCAGCTGGTCGTCGGCGGGCAATTGGTTGATTCGACCGATGGCCATGCGGCCCAGGTTCATCACCAGCTCGGTAACAGAAATCGGCGCCGGACCCAGCCTCAGTACCAACACGATCAAGACCAACAGCACCGCTACAAGCGAGCCGCAGGTCCACAGCAGGCGACGAAGAGTCAGAGGTCTCAAGGCTGATTCTCCGGGAAAACTTCCGGGTGCAAGTCGCGGGCCAACTCTTCGATCGCATCGACGATGCGAGGGCACGGGCGGGCCAACGCGGCCGAAACGATTGCTAAGCGTCCCGCGCGCACTGCTTCAAGGTCGCGCCACACGGGACGGTTTTGCAAGTCGGCCAAAGACGGAACAGCGGCGTCTCCGTGTTGGCCAGCGAATACCAAATATTCAGGCCTCAATTGGACGATCGCTTCCAAACTCACGTGCGGCCAGTCCTGGCTTGTTTCCACCACAGATTGCGCGTCTGCCCAACTGAGAGCGTCGGTGATGAACGTGTTTCGTCCAATCGAGATCAGTGGGTCCATCCAAACCACGAAGAGAATGCGCCGCGGGGGGACGCCGGACAAGCGCTGGCGTAGAGAATTCAAACGCGTCTGGAGGTTCGCAACCAGGGCTTGGCCGCCATGGGTCGCGCCAATAACGTTTGCTAAGCGCGCCGTCGAAGTCAGGACTTCCTGGACCGTGTGGGGATCCGTGACATAGACCGGTACGCCGAGGCGGCTGAGCGCCTCGACTGTGGCGTCGCGATTCAGCGATTTCGTGGCCAGCACCAAGTCCGGGCGAAGCGTGACGATCGTCTCAATGCTCGGGGCTTGCACGCTTCCGACTTTCGCGATCGTCTGCGCGGCGGCGGGATAATCGCAGGCGGTGGTGTCGCCGACGAGCCGATCGCCCGCGCCCAGCGCGAAAACCGTTTCCGTCATGCTCGGAGCGAGCGACACCATGCGTCGCACCGGCTGGGGCACTTCAATCGTCCGGCCGAGGTCGTCCGTGACGGTGAGGCGCGCGGGCGCGTTCTGCGATCTTGCCGATGCGTGGAGCGGAAGCGAGAAGATTCCGGCGGCGGCGAGCAGCACCAACGCGGCGACGGCGAAACTCATCGCGCGCGTTTCGCTTCGCCACCGCCCCTGTTTGATTTGATCCACAAACATCCGCACGGATAAACCTCACACACCGGACAACAAAAAAGCCCCACGAGAGAGAATGGGGCTTGAGGCCACACCCTTTCTCGCGAAGAGTGTCAGCGATTACGGTGCGAGAGGGTGTCCTGACTCACGGCTCAAAGCCGATTACAGTGGCGGGACCGTGGCCGATTTTCACGGCCTTCCCCGCTTCTCGCGCCTGCCAATTGTGAATGGGGAGTGTAGTGCGCCGCCCAACTCGTGTCAATGCGGCGTCAATGAGCCACCGGCTCCGCGTTTTGCTCCCGGATGCTCCCCAGGCTTTTCAAATACGTTACGAGCTGCCAGCGCTGGGGTTCCGGCAATTTCGACCACACCGGCATGCCGCGGCGGACGACGCCGTTGGTAAGGATCCAAAATATTGCGCCCGGCGGAGATTGCCGGACTTCTTCTGCGCGCAGACTTGGCCCTTTTCTGCCGCCAGCGGCACCGGCGCCGTGGCACTCCGCGCAATGGTCTTCAAAGAGTTTCTTTCCCGCTGCCGGAGCGTCGGGATCGTTCGCCAGCGGATTGGGCCGCGAGCGGGCTTTCTCGGGAACTTTTTCGAGTTCGTCGTAAACCGGATTGTGGCCGGCGGGAACGGGAACGCTTTGATTTTGGGTCAGCGCCACGGTGGCGCAAAGAAGCAGCGCGAATGCGGCAGCCAGCATGTTTGCCGCGGGGCGGCGAAGGCACGCGAGATTCATCGCGAACCTCCAAACAGCCGGCCAATCGCTTGCCCGAAACCGGGAAATTCTCGAGACACGCCCCAACGCAAAAGGAACTGGTGACTGTTGTCGTTCAATCCGAAACCGGCCGAGAGCCGGAGCGTCCAGTCCGACGGCAGATTCCACGCCAAGACGGGAGCGACATATTGTGAAGTATCGTGCAGGCCGGAGTGATACCGGTCGCCCAACCCTCCGTACATCTCCACGCCGGCGACAAAATTCTCCGGACACAAATTGCAACGCTTCGACGAAGCCTTCAGCGCCAGTGGGCGGCTCACCCCCATCGCATAGCCGAATTCCCAGGGATCGTTCGAGAGGTTCTTCGTCATGATGGGGTTCACGGCAAAATTCCAGCCGTGGGTGTTCTTGGAGAGCAGCAGCTTGAACTCCATTTCGTGGTCGTGTTCTTCGCTCAACGTCTGGTTGGATTCGGCGTAGTCGGACTCCACGTCGTGACCTTCGACTTCTTTCAGGATCTTGTCGGCTCCGCTGGTTTGTTCGTATTCGACGTACAGCACGGGGTTGATGAAATGCTCGCGCTGAAGCAGGCGAAAGCGGTTCTCCCAGCGAAACCCGGTAAAGAGAGAGCTGTCTCCGAAGGTCGTCTGCCCGTCGAAATAGAGTTCTGTCGTCCACCAAGCGGTGGCGCCGTATTCAAACTCAATCCAATAGGCGTGGAAGTCGTTGCCGGCGCGTTGCGTTCCGAACGTCGAGTAATATTCAACGTCCAGGCTGCCGGGCTCTTCCAAATAATGGTCGTAGGTGACGATGTACGGGCTTTCTTGACCAAACGCGCGCGGGCACCAGAAGAAAACGCAGGCGAAAGCAAAGAGTCCGAGGGTGAGCTTTCTTATGAAGCCGCTCGGATGATGGAATCGAATGGATCGGGGGAATCTAACTCGCCGGCAAAAATCGCCGAGCCGAGGGGCGCGCACTGCCATCAGGTCTCCTTGATAAGCCCTGGCTGGCGCACCTAGAATACGGGCAACTCGCCAGCCCTCCGGGCTGCCGATCGCCGATCCCCACCGTCCTCTGCCGAAGAGTTTGCGGTGGGGATCGGGTCCTTCTCAGTTTTGCGAATCAACCACGAAACTTTTCCGAGCGCTCCTTCGTGAACATGCTCCTAGTTGCGAGTATGTCGCAACAGAATTGCGGCGAGATCCGCATTCACGACGCGATCCGAATTCAACTTTCGGGAGGCTTTTGGAACCGAGCCTTGACGCGGCGGGAAGCCCCGCTCTTGCGGCAATTCTTGCAGAGACCGCCGATTTCCAGGCGAATCACTTCGATCGTGAACCCGCTCTGTTGCGCCATCTTGCTCTTGAGGCGATCGAAGGCCGGGCTCGCGTATTCCAGGATTGCGCCGCATTCCAGGCAGGCGAGATGGCAGTGGTCGCGGCTGGTTTTCACTTCGTAGTAGTGCTTTTCACCCTCGAGATGCATCAAGTCCAGCTCGTCGATTAATCCCTGGCGCTTCAGGAGATCCAGGGTGCGGTAAACGGTGGCGCGATCGATTTCGGGATCCTGTTTGCGCGCGAGACGCAGCAGCGCGGAAGCGTCCAGGTGCCGGGAGGCTTCCTGAATGATGCCGACGAGCACGCGCCGCTGCGCGGTCATGCGGATTCCGCGCTCTTTCAATTGTTTCAAGAGCGGCCGGCGGCGGATCGGGGAGCGGCCGGGGGCGCGTCCTAGTTGCGAATCGGTCGCAACAACAGTCTGATCCATCCCTACCTCCCTTTTTCGTCGTTTCCTAGTTGCAATTGGTTTTCAACTGGAAAAGGCATTTTGCGGGCTTCCCGGACTTCTGTCAAGCGAGAATTCGCGTCACAACCCGGAATCGCCGCCGCTCCGCGAGCGGTGTGGAACTCCTCGCGGAATTCGGGGGCTTTGAATTTGGGCGAAATACGTTATTCTCTCCTTCATGCACGAACTCCATTTTTTCCGCGAGCACTTGCCGGAATTCGAGAAGATGGCCGCGAATCGCGGCGCGCGGATCGATTTCTCCGGATTTCGCGCCCTGGACCGGGAGCGCCGCGAACGAGTCACCGCCGTCGAGCAGTTGAAATCGCAGCGCAACAAAGCCAGCGACGAAATCGCCCGCCGCAAAAAAGCGGGGGAGGACGCCGCGCCGCTGCTGGCCGAAATGAAACGCGTCTCGGACGAGATTAAGCGATCGGACGAAGACGTTGCGGCGCTTGACTCGCGATTGACCGAGTTCATGCTGACCGTGCCGAACCTTCCGCATAGCTCGGTGCCTGTCGGACATGATGCCGCGGCGAACGTCGAAGTGCGGCGCTGGGGCGCGCCACCGAAGTTTTCCTTCGCGCCGCGGCCGCATTGGGAGATCGGCGAAAGCGCGGGGATATTGAACTTCGAGCGCGCCGCGAAGATTGCAGGCGCGCGCTTTGCGTTGTATCGCGGGCTGGGCGCGAAGCTCGAGCGCGCGCTGGCCGCGTTATTTCTCGATACGCACACGGCTAACGGCTACACCGAAGTGCTGCCGCCGTTCCTCGTGAACACGGCTTCGCTTATCGGCGTGGGCCAGTTGCCGAAGTTCGCGGCGGACATGTTTCACCTGGAAGGGACGGACTTGTGGCTCACGCCGACGTCCGAGGTCGAGATGACCAGCATGTATCGCGATGAGACGCTCGACGTGAACGAACTTCCCATCAAGCTGTGCGCGTGGACTGCCTGTTTTCGCTCCGAAGCGGGCGCGGCGGGAAAGGACACGCGCGGCCTCAAGCGCCAGCACCAGTTTCAAAAGGTCGAACTGTTCAAGTTTGCGCGCCCGGACCAGAGTTACGAGGAACTGGAATCTTTAGTGGCCGATGCGGAGCGCGTGCTCCAGAAACTCAGCTTGCACTATCGCGTCGTGCAACTTTGCACCGGAGACATGGGATTTGCGTCGGCGAAGACGTACGACATCGAAGTGTGGCTGCCGTCGTCGGGCGAATTCATGGAGATTTCCTCGTGCTCGAATTGCGAAGCGTTTCAAGCGCGGCGATCGGGCATTCGTTTCCGGCCGAAGGGCGGCAAGAGCGAATTCGTACACACTCTGAATGGCTCGGGGCTAGCGGTCGGGCGCACCTGGATCGCCATTCTGGAGAATTACCAGCAAGCCGACGGCTCGGTGGCGGTGCCGGAAGCGCTGCGATCGTATCTCGGGGCCGACGTAATACCCGCCGCGATGTAAAGCCGGGAGCCCGCCGCAGGATAAACGCACAGGACCACTGCATGATAGACCTACGGGTACGCGGCAGCGGGTCAGCTTCCGAGTACGCCGTGATCCGACCGGAATCGCTCGCAAGCGTCAATGGAGCTCGCAACTTCCCGCAAGGGGACTTCTGGAGACTTGGCTAGATTTTACTTGTCTTGTAAAAGTCGGGTTGCCGGACAAGTGAACGCACGATTCCTCGGTTTCGCAGTAAACCGTGTGCGCAGTTAGCCCAGAGCAGAACTCCCGTCCCGATATTGCTCCACGCTACGAGCGTATGGGAACGGAACAAAATCGCGCAGAGACCGCACCAGAGCGTTATTGCCATCCCCCAAAAATAGTAACGGGCCTGCCGAAAAATCTTGCCGAGGGGAAGGAAATGGAGTCCGACCACGATAGCGGTCAAGACAGGAACCAGGTCTGGACGATGAAAGGCGTAAGCGATCGTAGCGAGAATTGCGATTGCCGTAAATTCCACAACAACTACGCCGATGAACTGTTTGTCCATCCTTTGCGTCAGCTGTGTCAGTGTGTTGGATGACGCAGGGTAGTTTCGGCGCAGTGACCTGCCCTTCCGAATGAAGTAAATGGAACATCCCAACAGAAGGATTCCAAAGACGTCGAAAAGAATAATAACAATCGGCTTGAATGCGTGGGCCGTTCCGAGCCCCCCAGCCAAGCCAACCCATGCCAAACATGCCTGCGGCCAGCGCTCCGAAGCCGGACCGGAGGACCAGTTGCGCTTGGAAGGAAGGATCTGTGCTCATTGTGGGAATGCTATCCGAGCCGCATGGACAAGGCAATCCAAATCCATTACATAAAAGTATCCGTAAAATGGCGTTCTAGGAAATTTCCGTCCGAAGGAAATCTGCCGAATCTGGACGAACAGCCGGCAACTCAGAAACCACAGCCCTGGGGCGTCTCCAGTCCACAGTGCGGCTACCCGGCCCTTTGGCCGCAAGCCAGTAATTTACCCACTACCATGCACGCCACAGGATAGATGCCGGGGATTTCGCGTGGTCCATGCAAAAAAAAGCCTGAGCGCGCACCACACACGGCGATGCGCGCTCAGGCCCGAGATGAATTGCTCGAGGTTGCGTTACATACTTCCGGCGGCAACAGGTGCGATGGACGCGACGTGCAGCGAGCCGTCCTGGTTGACGGTCCCGGTGACGGTCACTTCGACGCCGAGATCCTTATCGGCATTGATGACGTCCTGGTTCTGAATCGCGATAACTTTCTTGTCCTTGTCGTTGACGAAGACGTACGAGGCGCCCTTCGTCTTCACGCAGGTGATGGCGCAGCTCTTGTGTCCCGCGCTGGCGCCTTTCGCGCCGCACAGACTATCGCTGATCCATCCCGTCCAGGACGTCGAGTTGTCGGCGGCATAGACAATCGCGCTGGCCAAGGCCACTACGAATACAAAAAGACAGACAATGCTGATTGCTTTCTTCATCTCTGCGTACCTCCGATCGAATCTCCGGCGCGACTCTGCTTGCAGATTGAGTCCGTCAGGGTCTGCAGAGTTGAATTGTTCCCCCACCGCCGCAAACTTGGGCAGTTTTGAGATCAATCCCCCTCAGACGGTTACCATCGGCGGCAGAGTCTCGGGGACGCGCCGCCCTGAAGATAATGCTCCAATAGTGCCCAGACTTCAACTGCAACGTTTGCCATCGCTAACCAACGCCTAAAACGTTGACATATAAGGAGTTACAGAGTCCTTTTCGTTACGGCTGAACGGTCTTGGCCGGCCGCGGCTAAACCAAATCAGGCTGATTTTTCCCAGGAATTGTTGACACTTCTTTTAACGCTGCATACACTTCGCCCGTTGCGCGGCTTGCGGCGCAACGCGGGTGGCGTCGGCCAGCCTGACCTCGTAGCGTGGCGAGGCGCATGCGGCGTAACGGGAAATCGCACGCCGCCGGAAAGCGTCGGTCAAAGGTGAAGCTGCTGGGTCGGGTGGTGCGGCTTTTTGCGTGGCTAGTTGCGCTGGG
>Ga0116217_10003886_pt1 | contig 13423 bp, 11 predicted proteins | sample Sb_taG_6_FD_89697 | JGI IMG/M metagenome (GOLD analysis project Ga0116217, IMG submission 89697) | Peat soil microbial communities from Weissenstadt, Germany - Sb_50d_4_PS metaG | ecosystem: Environmental > Terrestrial > Soil > Wetlands > Peat | place: Germany: Weissenstadt | collected 2010-09-21 | reverse complement strand
TCCCAAAAGTCCCGGAAATCGCCCCGCCGGCCCAGAAATTTCCGTCCTGGGAAATCACGCCGTCGTAGCTGAAGGGAACCTTCATCGGATATTTCTGCACGAGCTTCCCGGTCTTAGGATCGATTTTTTCGGCGGCGTACCCTCCGCCCATGCTGGCCCACACAAATCCATCGGGCGTGACATCGAAATCGGCCATCCCCGCGGAGTTGATCGGGAAAGGCGCCGCGACGGGCACTTCGACCATTTCTCCGTTTCGAGGATCGAGCTTTAGCAGTTTGTGCGACCACGGTTCGGAAATGAGCACTTCGCCATTCTTCTCGACGTACACATGATGCGTGCCCGGCTGCGCGCCCGGCGTCAATGGGGTTTGGTATTCCGTCACGACGCCCGTGCGCGTGTCGAGCTTGCCGAAGAAACGGCTCAGATGGCTTGTGTACCAAATATTTCCATTCCCATCTCCGAAAACATCGTGCGCGCTTTGCAGGGCGCGGGGGAGCTCGAATTCCGTAACGACGACGCGATTGGATTCCCCCGTCAGCCGCGGGAACGCATACATCGGCCCATCCACGGCCTCGGGCCCTCGAACCCGCGCGAGCCACTTGGTGAGCAGCTTGTCGGTGGCGAGGGCGGAATCGCTCACCGGCTCGAGCGGATCGTTGATGAGCGGGCCGCCGCCGCGATGCAGCATCCGCGCCACCAGCACGCCCCAGCTTCGCTCGTCATAGCGATTCTTGAAAATCTGCTGGAAGGAATGGCAACCGAGCGCGCACGTGTTGTGCAGCGCCTCTTTTTCCTCGACGGTGCCCGGAAGATTCCACAAAATTTCCTCGCCGCTAAGCTGCGCTTCCACTTCCGGCGTCGCCGGCAGCGCGCGCGTCTTGACAATTCGCTCCAGCACGATGTCTTCTAATTTTGAGGGACCGTCGATTTGCACCGAGTCCCGCCGGTACGGCTTGAATTCCAGCGGGTTCGCGATTCGCAGGATGTAGGACCCGGCCTGCATCTTTGGAAATTCGTACTTCCCGTCCTCATTCGTGTAGACGGTGGTTCGCACGCCATTGGGCGCGATAAGCTGCACCATCACGCCTTCCGGCGAATCGCCGCTGGCAACACGCACCGTCCCAGTCGCCCCGCCGGTGAGGCCGTTCTGCACCGTCCATTTGTTCGTTTCCGATCGATACCACGGATTCGCGGGAAGATGTTCTCCCTCGACGCAGCATTTTTCACTGTGCAAATAGCTGACCACGTCCGTCACATCCGAGTCGGAGAGCGTGGTGCGGAACGACGGCATCCCCGGCCCGCCCTTCTTGATGTGCGCGGCCACATTCTCTTCGTTCACGGGAACACCGGTGATCAGTGCAGGTTGCTTGAAAAGACCTTCGAGTTGCGGAGCGGCCTGCTGATATTTGTTATGGCAGGCCCAGCATTTATGCCAATAAATATTTTCCCCGCGGTCCACGCCGCTCTCCGCTACCTCGAGATAATGGTCGGTTCGGTACGAGCGCTGAAGATCGTCGCGATTCGTTGCAGGAGTTGGAGCGTCCGCGGCGCCATCGGGCGACCGCCCGGCATTCGCAGGCCGAGCCATGGATATCGCGAAGGACAGAATCACAACGAAGGCACTCGTGCCCAGTAGCGCTACTCGTCGCCGCATATTCACCTCGACCGCAAGATTAGTCCGGACACCAGTCCCCGCGCAATCCCGGCTGACCGTGGAAGTCCGTGCGGGGCATGGCATGTATTCTACAATGATCTTAGACACGCCCCTAAAAAACTGTTTCCTGATTGGGTAACGGCGTTATACTCCCCGCATTCAAACGTAATGGAGCCCAGCGTGGCCATTTTGCCCGGGAAAACCGTGGGCCCCTACCAGATCCTCTCCGCGATCGGCGCCGGAGGTATGGGCGAGGTCTATAAGGCCCGCGACACGCGGCTCGACCGCACCGTCGCGATCAAAGTTCTGTCCGCGCATTTGGCGGATCGTGCTGACCTGCGGGAGCGCTTCGATCGCGAAGCGCGAACCATCGCCGGTCTGAATCATCCGCATATCTGCACGCTGTTCGACATCGGCCAACAGGATGGGACCGACTATTTGGTTATGGAGTACCTGGAGGGCGAAACGCTGGCGGACCGCCTGAAGAAGGGCCCGCTGCCGATGGAGCAAGTGCTGCAATACGCCGTTGAAATTTCCGATGCTCTCGACAAGGCCCACCGCAAGGGCATAACGCACCGCGACCTGAAGCCGGGCAACATCGTGATCACGAAATCGGGCACGAAGCTGCTGGACTTCGGCCTGGCAAAATTGCAGCAAGAAGCAAAACCCGCGACTCCATTTTCGGAGCTTGCGACGATCCAGGGCGGCGAGACCGCGGAGGGAACCATCCTGGGGACGCTGCAGTACATGGCGCCCGAGCAAGTAGAAGCAAGGCCGGTCGATGCCCGCACGGACATCTTCGCTTTTGGTGCTGTGGTCTACGAAATGGCCACGGGCAAAAAAGCTTTTGAAGGCCGAAGCCAGGCCAGCTTGATCGCCAAGATTCTGGAGACCGACCCGCCGCCGATCTCATCCCTCCAGCCTGTGACGCCGCCCGCCCTCGATCGCCTGGTAAAGAAATGCATGGCTAAGGAGCCGGAGAAAAGATGGCAAGCTGCGAGCGATGTTTGCGACGAATTGAAATGGATCGCAGAGCAGGGCCAGGGAACGCAGGCGGCGATGCCGGCATCCGGTGGCATAGCCAAACGCAGCGTCCGCGACCGTCTCGGCTGGTTGGTGGCCGCGATTGCCATCCTCGTTGCGGTCGCGCTCGCCGCAGCGGTCTTCTATTTCCGTCGGCCTTCGGCGGAACTGAAGGCCGTGCATTTTACTGTTGCGCCGACGGAAAAGCAAAACTTGCCGTTGAATGGCACCGGCCCGAACTTCTTTAGTGTGTCTCCAGACGGCAGTAAGGTGGCATTTGTAGCGGTGGACGCCACAGGCCATTCCCAGCTTTGGCTGCGCGACTTCGATTCCCCCACCGCCCAGCCGCTTCCTGGGACCGAGGAGGCATGGGCACCCTTTTGGTCGCCGGATAGCCGCTTCGTTGCTTTCACTGCTGGTTCGCTCAAGAAGGTCCCGGCTACCGGAGGCCCCGCCGAAACCATCACGGCTTCGCCGGCCGACTTTGGGGAAACCTGGAATCGCGATGGGGTCATCTTAATCTCGACCGGGCCCGGGAGTACGATTCTTCGCGTCCCTTCAGCTGGTGGTTCACCGACTCCTGTCACATCATTGGACGTATCCCAGCAGGCGCTCAGTCACGCTTGGCCATACTTTCTACCGGATGGAAAACACTTTCTCTACACAATCATTGCTTCGAACTCGGAAAATAGTGGGATATACGTGGGATCGCTTGATTCGAAAGACACGAAGCTGATTCTGAAGGCCCACTCTTCCGCGCTGTATGCTCCCCAAGGTTATCTTTTGTTTAACCGTGTGGGGACCTTGTTAGCTCAACCCTTCGACGTGGATCGCCTGGAGCTGAAGGGTGACGCCATCCCCATCGCCGAGGGCATTCAGTTCAATGCCGCGAACGCCAAGGCGGCCGTCACCGTCTCCGCTAACGGCGTGCTGGCCTACCGGTTGGTACCGACAGCCGCACAGAACAAGCTAGTGTGGGTGGACCGAAAAGGAACGGAGCAACCACTGGCCGCTCCGCTCCACGCCTATCGAAACCCACGGCTCTCTCCAGATGGCCAGCGCGTGGCCGTTACGATTGACGAGTTGGGAACCCAGGAGTGGCTTCTGGACACCGGACGGGGCACCTTGACACGGCTCACATTCGAAGGGAGCTACAACGGCGCTTTGGCGTGGACGCCCGACGGAAAGAGAATCGCATTTGGATCGGACAGAGCGGGGCAGCGGAACCTGTTCTGGCAACTGGCAGACGGCAGCGGCGGCACGGAGCGGTTGGCGACGAGCGACCGATCGCAAGTCGCAAGTTCCTGGTCTCCCGACGGACAGACGCTGGCCTTCGAGCAAATCAACCCCGGTACTGGTTACGATCTAATGGTTTACCGGCTCGGGGACCGAAAAGTGGAGACGTTCCTGCAAACACGGTTCAACGAAATCGCCCCCAAGTTTTCGCCCGACGGCCGGTGGCTGGCTTATGTCTCGGATGAGTCGGGACGCAACGAGGTTTACGTCCAGCCTTATCCGGGGCCCGGGGGCAAGTGGCAAATTTCGACGGAAGGCGGCACGGAACCCGTTTGGGCGCGCAACGGAGAACTCTTCTACCGGAACGGAGACAAGATGATGGCCGTGGCGACGACCACCAAGGCAAACTTTTCCGCAGATACGCCGAAGGTGCTCTTCGAGGGGCATTACGCCACATATAACACGATGCCCGCCTATGACGTCACGCCCGACGGCCAAAGATTCCTGTTGGCGAAGACCGCGGAGCAGGGCCCGCAGGAAATCAGTGTCGTGCTGAACTGGACGGAAGAGTTCAAAAAGAAAGCTCCGGCGGCGAAGTGAAGTAATGATGTGGCTCGCCGCGTGACACTTCCCTGAACGCACGAGCTCGTTTTAAATTTTGCACTTCGCCGTGGTAAACTTGTTTCCCTTTCCTATTCTTGGAAAATCAAACTTAGATTAAGCGAAGGAGATTCTGGTGAACTATTATGGCGGCAAGGAATTAGCTGAAAGTTTTCGCACCGTCCGCAAGAACACGCTGGCGATTGCGCAGGACATTCCCGAGGATAAGTATGATTTTCGGCCCATGCCGGAGACGCGCAGCGTTGGCGAGCTATTGGCGCACATCGCGCTGAGTAACGGCTTTCAGAAGGCGATCCATGCCGATCAACGCTTGACGACCCTGGCGGGATTCGATTTTCCCGCGTTGATGAAAAAGTTGTCCGCGGAAGAAAAAGCCCCGCGCACGAAGGCCCAGTTGATCGAACTCCTCACCACGGAAGGCGAGGCGTGGGCCAAGTGGATGGATGGGCTCGACGACAATTTCCTGGGCGAGGTCATTACCATGCCGCCGGGAGGAACGCCGCCCGCCCGCACCCGCTTCGACATGATTCTCTCCGTCAAAGAACATGAAATGCACCACCGCGCCCAGTTGATGCTGATCGAGCGCATGCTGGGGATCGTGCCTCACCTCACGCGCCGGATGCAGGAACGATTTGCAGCAAACGCCGCGAGAAAATAACAAGGGCATGTAGCACAGCCACTCTTGGCTGTGCGCCTTTGTTAAGTGCTGCAAAAACCTCACAGCCAAGAGTGGCTGTGCTACGAAAAGCGGTCCCTTGCTGAATTTTTCCGCAGTCTGTTCAGCCTGTCGCAGTCGACCTGACCGGGGATGCAAAAGAAACAAAAGGGCTCGTCCGCCTCCGCGGGCGAGCCCGCGGTGTTTCCGTTCGGCACGCTTTCCAATTTTTCCATCTTTTTTTCTGCCGCGCTCTAAAGTTAACTTCCCCTTTGTCGAAGGTAACTGCGTGAGGTGATGCGCATGAGCAATCCCGTTCAACCGGTTCAGCCAGTCAACGCAGTGACGCAAACGCAGCCGGCAGCTGCACCAGCACCACCCAAGACTCAGCAAACTACAACCCAAACTGGAACCCCGCAAGACAAAGTCACGATCAGCCCGCAAGCGCAGCAGGCGCTAGCGAATAACGCGAAGCCGGCTGCCGGAGGCGACGTAGACCACGACGGCGACAAACACTAGTCCATTAAATCTTTTTGTTTCTGTATCTTGGCGGACGCTAAAGGTATTTCCTCGCCTGCCGATGTATAGAGCGATGAGGTAATCGGACTATGACCAGCTCCATTCACTCTGTCCAGGAAGCCCATTCGCAGTCGCAGACCGAGCAAACCGTTCAGCCGCCCAAGACCCTGCAAACGGAAGCCGCGACGCAAGACACAGTCACGATCAGCCAGGAAGCCAGGCAGGCGCTTACGCACAGCACCACGCAGGCCGGTGGCGGCGGCGCGAACGAGCGCGGCGGTAACCACTAATTCGCAATTACAGAAATATTTTAGGGAGGCCGCGCTGAATTTTTAGTGGCGCAGGCTTCCAGCCTGTGGGGGTTCGTGCTTGCAAGGACCAAAACCCACAGGCTGGAAGCCTGCGCCACCAAAAACCTACCCACGACAGCTTCCTGCAGATTCAGAATTTTGTGTTCAGAAATAACACGGGCTAGCTGGTTTTCCCTGCATACTGCAATTTCACGCGCGCGCTTTTTTCGGCCACCGATTTGGCGAGTTCTTCCTTGTACGTGGTGAGCCGCTTGGCGATTTCGGGATCGGACGTGGCCAGAATTTCCGCCGCGAAAATCGCCGCGTTGATGGCGCCGGGCTTGTCGATAGCCATCGCAGCCACGGGCACGCCCGCGGGCATTTGAACGCTCGAGAGCAGGGAGTCGATGCCTGAGAGCACCGTGGTTGCCATCGGCACCGCGACGACGGGCAGCGTTGTGACCGCCGCGACCACGCCCGCCAGATGCGCAGCGCCTCCCGCCGCCACGATCACCACTTTCAGCCCGCGCGAAACCGCCGTCGAGGCGTATTCGTGCGTGCGCGCCGGAGAGCGGTGCGCCGAAGTCACTTCAATTTCGTATGGCACTTCGAATTTTTCCAGCATTTTCGCCGTTTCGCTCATCACCGGCAAATCCGTGTCCGACCCCATGACGATTCCGACGAGCGGCTTGCGGCTGTTCTTCGATTCACTGGCCATGAATGCTCCCTGCCTCCCTGGTTGGTAGGATGATCCTTATCAAATCAAAGCGCGCCGGATAAAGAATCATCGCTGCCACGATGCGGCGCGCGCGACTTCTCTTCCAATTCAACGCGGTCGCCCCGGCGGATGCGGCCGGGCTCGACGACTCGGCACAACAGGCCGCGCCGCCCGCGAATCGCTTCCTGAAGACCCTGGCGGATTTCGTCCATCAAGTGGCATGGCGTGCACGGCTTCGTGACTTCGAGCAGAACTTCGCCGGCGCGCAGCCGCTGCCCGAGGGACAATGTCCCGAGGGAAACCCCGCGCGTCGTGATGTTTTCCCTGGCGCGGCCCGGTGCGATGCCGAATTCCTCGAGCGTCTCCAGATCCATCACCAGAACCTGACGACTGCTTCCGCTCCGTCCGTGAAGGCAATCCTTGAAACCCTTATTTTCAATGGCAATTACTTCCTCGAATTCGCGCATGGGCTCGCCGTGCGCCAGGCATTGAAACAAGTGCAGCACCTCAGCCATGTGGCGCCTCCGCCGCGGCGCGCGTTTTGAGGTCCCCTTTGGCGCCGATATCGGTGCGGCACTGCGCGCCGTCAAAATGAATTTTACCCGCGGCTTCGTAGGCTTTGTGAATCGCCTGCGGGAGAGAATCGGCCGCGGCCGTTACGCCGAGCACGCGCCCGCCGCTGGTCACGGTGGAATCGCCTTCGCGCTTCGTTCCCGCGTGAAACACGGCGACGTCCGGCAGCGCTGCCGCTTCCGCCAATCCGGTGATCTCTTTCCCCTTCTCGAAGGAACCCGGGTATCCGCCCGCGGCCATGACCACACAGACGCTCGCGCCGGGTTTCCATGCGGGCTTGATCCTGTCCAGCTTCCGCGAAGCCACCGCGTCAAATGCCACCGCGAGATCGAAGTCCATCCTCATCATGATGGGCTGCGTTTCCGGATCGCCCAGCCTGCAATTATATTCGAGAACCATGGGTCCGCTCGCGGTAAGCATCAGGCCGAAATACAAAAAGCCTGTGTAGGGAATTCCCTCCTCGGAAAGTCCCGCAATGGTGGGGCACACGATGTCCTTGATGATGACCGATTCGTATCTCGGCGAAATCATTCCGTCCATGGTGTACGCGCCCATCCCGCCGGTATTGGGACCGCGGTCGCCATCGAAGACACGCTTGTGGTCGCGCGTCGGCGCCATCGGCAGGAAGGATTTCCCGTCCGTCAGGACGATGAACGAAAGTTCGTCACCCTTGAGCGCGTGCTCGAACAGAATGCGCGAACCGCCGGCGCCGAGTTCGTGGTTCTGCATGAGCCGGCGAATGAACGACTCCGCCTCCGCGCGCGTCTCCGCCACGAGCACACCTTTCCCCGCGCACAGCCCGTTCGCCTTGATCACCACCGGCCAATCCACCGCGTCGAGCGCGCGAATCGCTTCTAGCGGGGATTCAAACTCGCCATAGAGCGTCGGCGTGGGGATGCCGTACCGGTCCATGAATTCCTTCGCGTAAATCTTGCTTCCTTCCAGGCGCGCGTCCCGCTGCGATGGACCCACGAGGCGCATGCCGCGGCATTCGAATTTGTTTCGTATCCCCGCGACCAGCGGCGCTTCCGGTCCCACCACGGTGAGGTCCGGCTTGAGGCGTTCGGCGAGGGACACCAGCGCGCCGACGTCGGCGGCGTTCACGGGCACACATTCGGCGTCATACTCAATCCCGCCGTTGCCCGGCGCGCACCAGATTTTCTCGACTTCCGGCGATTGACGCAGCCGCCACACCATCGCGTGCTCGCGTCCCCCGCTTCCGACAACCAGGATTTTCACAGTAGGCTCACGATAGTCGGAGCCCCCGCCACTGTCAACCCTGATGCGAATGGCTTAGTCCCGAGAGGACTGTCTCCCATAACTACTCGGATTGCAGAACCAATACGGCCTCGTCGCTTTCTTGAAAACTCAGTGGCGCATTCGAGAGCGTGGGAAAGTGTTCGACATGATGCGAGTCATGATAAGGAAGTTTTCGCGCCCGACGCTTGTGCGCTCGCGAGGCGCCCGCCGGACTCGGAGGCGAACGATGAGGATTCTGATCTCGGGGGTGGGCATCCCGGGCTCGGAAGATACCTTGTACCGTTCCGAGAATGGCTTCCAATTGGCCGACTATGCACTTCTAGAAGCTTACTTCGGGCCTGCTCCAACAACGATTGGAGTAGCTCACTTCACCGTCGCTACGGCCTCAATCTCGATCATATACCCCTCCTGGACCAGCGCCGTCACGCCGACCAGGGTGCCGGCCGGCGGGTGCTCTGCTGAAAAATACTTGCTGCGGACTTCACGGATGACGGGAACCTGCTCCGGCTTCAGATTCACGACATAATAGTTGGCCTTGACAACGTCTTTCATTGTCGCTCCCGCCGCTACCAGAGCAGTGTTCAGATTGTCCATCACCTGTGTGACCTGCGCGCGGAAATCACCCTTACCCACGACTTCGCCCTTGGCATTCAAGGGCACCTGCCCGGACACGTAGACGAGTTTTCCCGTTTGGGCGACAACCACTTGCGTGTACCCCATCGGCTTGCTCAGCCCCTGTGGATTTAGAAATTGGATCTTCGTGGTGTCTTTCGGTGTGCGTTCAGCCTGCGCGGCCGCGAGCTGCGCCATCAGGGCAATGATCCCTGCCAGCAGCATGGAACAGAATACCGAATTCTGCTTGATCATGTTCTGCCTCCTGGTGCGGAGAGATTCTAGGTGGAATGGCCTTTTGCCTTCCATTGCGGAAGCCAGTATACAGTCATCCCGGTCGCTCGCATGTGCACGCGGTTGAGTAGCGCGGCACGCTGGCGCGGGTTTCGAGTAGCTTAATCTTTCAAGGCTGATAGGTCCCGAGAATCGGCGCACTTGGAAGTCATGTCGCAGTTCTTGAGGCCGGAGCAGTTGGAAACTCGCGTAGCGGGCTTATCAAGAAACGGGATTTTTCTTTGGGAGCATTGCGATTTACTCAACTTCGCCGCGCTTGCGCCACCATTTCAATCAGAACATTTCTCGCTTCCGCCGCACTGCCCACTTGACGGGAGAATGCAATGCGTGCGCCGCGCATTCCATCTGAAGTTTTCAGCCGCACGTGAAAGCCGAGCCGGTCGACTGAGGTCATTGCCGCTTCCTGAGACTCAATGCCAGCAAAGGCCCTCGCAAGCAGCGCGAGAGAATCCCCATGATCGGTATTCATGTGCTCGATGATGGCTGCTGCACTGTCAGCCAGCGGGTCCGGTTGCCCATCGTAATATTCGGAAGCTGAGACCCAGCCCATCACGCCGAAGCCGCCCACATAATAGACGTCCATTACGTCCATGCGGTAAAAGGAAAAGTCTTCAAAGTCCACCCAGTGCTTGCTGTTGGGATAGCGCGCCAGGTAGAGCTTCCGTGCTTCGGCCACTTCCAGCTCGGGTATCGGCAGAACATTTCCCAACAACGTGACCCTGGACGCTCCCAAGGGATCGCCGCTGGCGTCGGGCTGAGTCACTAACAGGCTGGCGCGCGGGTCCGCTTGCAGATTTTGAGTGTGCATAGCCATCGTGCTGATGAGGAAAACAGGACGCCCCTTTTCGTCCAGGCCATAGGGCATCACGGATCCAAAAGGAAAGCCCGGTTGTTTGCGTGAAAGCGTCGAAAGAGCGCCGATTCGACCCAGGTACAACAAGGTGCGCGCCCTCTCGGCAAAAGTAGGCTCGGCGACCGCCGGCTGGTTACTCGCCGTGCCCGAACCCGCGTGCTTGCCCATCGGTAGCGAAGACATCTCAGTTTCCACCGTGATCGTCGGGACGATCTCGAAATCAGAGTTAAGTTTCGCCAATGAATTCGGCGGACGTCCCGTGCTCCAACTGGAATTGCCGTCCGTTGGTCACTTTGGCAATTATGCCCGAGCGCCCGCAGATCGGGAAGCGATCCGCAAACACACCAAAACCAGAAACGCGTCTCATGATTCGGCACCAATCCGTCCCCACTGCCCTGGTCGTCAGTTTTCTGCTCGCTGCCTGAATCAAAAACATAAATCTTGACAAAATATCATATTAGATATATTCCAAATACTTCATGGATGCCCAGGCGATTAAACGGTCCTTGGAGGGCGGCGGGTTGCGTTGCACGCCGCAGCGCTACGCGGTGATGGCATTCTTGACCGAATGCAACGGGCATCCCACCGCAGCGGAAATCTTCGAAGCCGTGAATCGAGTGGATCCGCGCTCTTCCAGGGCTACGACTTATAACAATTTGCGGGACTTGGTGCAGGCGGGTTTGGTGCGTGAAGTGGCCGTCGAGGGCCGCGCCGCGCGATTTGATGCGAAAGGCATACGACATCACCACTTCATCTGCGACCGCTGCGGCAATGTGGAGGACCTGGAGTGGTACGACGTGCCTAGGCCTGCTTCGCGTACTCTCGGTAAGCGGATTCTTCGCGAATGCGAGCTCATTTTCCGCGGGCTCTGCACCAAGTGCGCTCCGCGGCACGCTTCCCATTAAGCGTCGTAGGTGTGTGGACACGGAATGAATGGCGCCCGATCGCACGCGCGGCTGGCGGCGATGGCGCGAATAGGAAGCCAAGATGGGTTCGCAGATCGTCACGGTTCTTTTGATCAAATTTCTTGCTACTCGGAAGGAAGGAGCAAACCATGTCAACCGAAACTAAGTGCCCGGTCATGCACGGGACCACGAATGTTGGAATGAGGTCGAACAGCGACTGGTGGCCGAACCAGCTGAACCTCAGGATTCTCCGCCAGAACTCGCCCCAGTCCGATCCGATGGGCGAGGCCTTCAACTACGCCGAAGAGTTCAAGAAGCTAGACTTCAAAGCGCTGAAGAAGGACCTGCACGCGCTGATGACGGACAGCCAAGACTGGTGGCCGGCGGATTTCGGCCACTACGGGGGGCTCTTCATTCGCATGGCGTGGCACAGCGCGGGCACGTACCGCATCGGCGATGGACGCGGCGGCGCCGGCGCCGGCCAACAGCGCTTTGCCCCGCTCAACTCTTGGCCGGACAACGCGAGCCTCGACAAGGCGCGCCGGCTGCTTTGGCCGATTAAGCAGAAATACGGCCGGAAAATCTCCTGGGCCGACCTGATGATTCTCGCCGGCAATGTCGCGCTCGAGTCGATGGGCTTCAAGACGTTCGGCTTTGGCGGCGGGCGCCCCGATGTGTGGGAACCTGACGAAGCCGTGTACTGGGGCAAGGAGGACACCTGGCTTGGCGACAAGCGCTACACGGGCGACCGGGAGCTCGAGAATCCGCTCGCCGCCGTGCAGATGGGTTTGATCTATGTGAATCCGGAAGGGCCGAACGGCAAGCCGGATCCGCTTGCTGCTGCGAAGGACATCAGAGAGACCTTCGCGCGCATGGCCATGAACGATGAGGAGACGGTTGCGCTCATCGCTGGCGGTCATAGCTTCGGCAAGACCCACGGTGCCGGCGATGCGAATCTTGTTGGCCCCGCGCCCGAGGCAGCGCCCATTGAGGAGATGGGCCTTGGCTGGAAGAGCCGTTATGGCACAGGCAAAGGCAAAGACGCGATCACCGGCGGCCCCGAAGTCACTTGGACTCAGACGCCAACGAAGTGGAGCAACTACTATTTCGAGAACTTGTTCGGCAACGAATGGGAACTGACCAAGAGCCCGGCCGGCGCCTATCAGTGGCAAGCGAAAGGCAGCGCCACGCCAATTCCGGATGCCTTCGACCCGTCGAAGCATCACGCGCCAACCATGCTGGTCACGGACCTCTCTTTGCGGATCGATCCGGCCTACGAGAAGATCTCCCGTCGCTTCTACGAGCATCCGGATCAGTTCGCAGACGCGTTTGCCCGCGCGTGGTTCAAGCTCACCCACCGCGACATGGGCCCGCGTTCGCGCTATCTCGTCCCCGAGGTCCCGGCGGAGGAGCTGATCTGGCAAGACCCCGTTCCGGCGGTCGATCACAAGCTGATCGACGCGAAGGACATTGTCGGTCTCAAGGCCAAGATTCTCGCATCGGGACATTCCATCTCGGAGCTGGTCGGGACCGCTTGGGCCTCGGCGGCAAGCTTCCGCGGCTCCGACAAGCGAGGCGGAGCAAACGGCGCGCGCATCCGTTTTGAGCCTCAGAAGGACTGGGAGGTCAACCAGCCGGCGCAACTGGCGAAGGTGCTGAAATCGCTCGAAGCGATCCAAAAGAAGTTCAACAGCTCGCAGTCCGACGGGAAGAAGGGCAAGAAAGGGAAGAAGGTTTCGCTTGCGGACCTGATCATCCTCGGCGGCTGTGCGGCGATCGAGAAAGCCGCGAAGGGCAGCGGGCACGACGTAGAAGTGCCCTTCACCCCGGGGCGCACGGACGCATCCCAAGCGCAGACCGATGTGGAGTCCTTCGGCTATCTCGAACCGGTCGCGGACGGGTTCCGCAACTACCTCAAGGCCAAGTTCAGTGTATCAGCGGAAGAGCTCCTGATCGACAAGGCGCAATTGTTGACGCTGACAGCGCCCGAGATGACGGTTCTCGTCGGTGGCCTGCGCGTCCTGGGTGCAAATGCCGGGAAGTCCAAGCACGGCGTCTTCACCAAGCGGCCGGAGAAGCTGACGAACGACTTCTTCGTCAACTTGCTCGACATGGGCACGCAATGGCAGCCGGCCGCAGGCTCGGAAGGCGTATATGAGGGGCGCGACCGGAAGACGAACGAGGTCAAGTGGACCGGCACCCGTGTCGAC
>Ga0116217_10003885_pt1 | contig 13424 bp, 14 predicted proteins | sample Sb_taG_6_FD_89697 | JGI IMG/M metagenome (GOLD analysis project Ga0116217, IMG submission 89697) | Peat soil microbial communities from Weissenstadt, Germany - Sb_50d_4_PS metaG | ecosystem: Environmental > Terrestrial > Soil > Wetlands > Peat | place: Germany: Weissenstadt | collected 2010-09-21 | reverse complement strand
GCGCCCGGCGATCGACAGCGGCAGCAGGATGTTCTCCTCCGCGCTCAGCACCGGCAGCAGGTTGAAGGTCTGGAAGATGAAGCCCACGCGGTCGCGCCGCAGCTTGGTCAGGCGCCTGTCGTCGAGGCCGTTCAGCTCGACGCCGTCGAGGGTCACCGTGCCCGAGGTGGGCTTGTCCAGGCCCGCCAGGATGTGCATCAGCGTCGACTTGCCCGAACCAGATGGACCCATGATCGCCGCGAAGCGGCTGGCGGGGAAGGCCACGCTCACGCCGTCCAGCGCGTCCACCGCCGCCTCGCCCGCGCCGAAGCGCCGGCGCAGATCGTGCGCCTGCACCATCTCGCTCGGCCCGGCCCGGCCGTCCATCGCGCTCATGCTCGCGCCAGTCTAGAACCTTTCTCCCGCAGATGGTATGATTGCCATGTTCATACCTCAAAGGAGGAGCCGTGGGCCGCAGGACCGTGTACTTGCCTGACAGCGTCGAAGAGCTTGCCCGAGAGTCGGCCGAGGCCAAGGAGTCGTTCTCGGCGACCGTGGCGCGCCTGATCGAGGAGGGCTCGCGTCGCAGCCGCGGACGCAGGCCTCCGCGCTATGTGGCTTCCGGTGAGGGACCCTCCGATCTCGGGCTTGCGGCGGAGCGGTATCTGCGCGAGCCCGTAGCGGTGCGCTGAAGGTCATCGCCGACACGGGGCCGCTGCTCGCCGCCGCGAATCGGCGCGATCGCGCGCATGCGCTCGCAGCGGAGTTGGTGACCCATCTCGGACGGGATCTGGTGGTTCCCGCGGCGGTGATCGTGGAGGTCGATCAACTGCTGCGCTCTCGCGTCGGAGGGCACGCCGCGCGCCTGTTTCTCGCTTCTCTCGCGGCCGGCGATCACAGCGTCGCCTTCCTCTCGCCGGCGCTGCTGCGACGCGCGGTCGAGATCGACGCTCGCTATGCCGACCTCGACCTCGGGCTCGCCGACGCCGCGGTCATGGCGCTGGCCGAACGACTCAACCACCCGATTCTCACCTTCGACTTCGAACACTTCCGCGCGGCGCCGCCTCCCCACGGCTACTGGCGGCTGGTGGTGGACGAGGCGCGCTACGCCGACGCGACCGGTTGATCGGCCACCACTCCAAACAGCCCGCTCACTGCATCCGTTCCGCCGGGTGCTGCTCGGGCACGCGGCGGGGGCGCAGCAGGGCGCGCGCCAGCACCCAGGCCCTCCGGCGCGCGGAGGGGGACACGCGCGCGGCCAGCGCTAGGTCGGGGCGCTTCTCGATCTGGCCGAGCAGGCTCAGGTGGACGTCGATCAGCGCCGTCACACACGCCGCGCCGCGCCGGTCCAGCAGCAGCACCAGCGGCCGGCCGCGGTGAAACCAGTCGCGCGCGCGCAGCGCCTGGAAGCGCATCAGCGCGTACAGCTGCCCCACGTCCCCGCCCTCGAAGCCGGCGATCACCGAGGGCTCGGCCGTGCGGCCCTCGCGCGCGAGCTCCAGCAGTGCCTGCGCATCCAGTGCGCCGCCGTCGTGCAGGTGGTAGCGCACCAGCTCCCCCGCCGGGATGTACACGCGGCCGCGCCGTGCATCCTCGTGCAGATCTCGCAGGATGTTCGTGAGCGCCATGGCCACGCCCAGGTCGTCGGCGAGCTGCGCCGCGGCGCGGGGGTCGCGGCTGCCCAGGATCTCCGCGCACCGCCGTCCGAGCGAGCCGCCCGTCCGCCGGCAGTGGGGCAGCAGCTCCTCGAAGCTCTCATACGCGGGCACGGCGGCATCCACGCGCGCGCCCTCGATCAGCTCGTCGTACGCTGCCCCGACCGCGCGGCGCTTGCGGCGGGGCAGCAAACAGATACCCAAACGCAGATCGGCGCGCTCCCAGTCGGACATGGCCGACAAGCTAGAACTTTTAGCGCTGCGAGGGGTGCACGCACGTTCGTTCCCGGTCGTGACCCTTGACGATTACCGTGGCATTTGCCAGTGGTAATGTGAATGCAATGGATCAGCTCCGTAGTGATTGCATTCAGGCCGAGCGCCCAAGTATCCGGCTGAGCCCAAACGCGGCTGTCGCATTCAATGACGCGCTGCGGCGTTCGCCACAGACAAACAAGCGTCTTGCTGACGCGCTTGAAAAACCCCGCAAGTTCACCTGGCTCGAGACCACCGAGCCATCGTCATAGACCAGACACAAGCACCTCCGGGTGCGCCTGCGTGATGACGTGGCTGCGCAGGGCGGACTCGTAGACTAGGCGCGGGGTGCTCGATACGAAGCGCAGGAGGATCAGGCCGTGGATGTCGCGGCGCTGGGACAGGTGGAAGCCGGGGGCGGGCGGCAGACCCGCGCCGGGACGCAGCGGGAGATAGCCGGTCTCGTCGATTTCGCCGACGGTGACGGTCGTGCCGCGGGGGAGGTTGTGCAGGGGCGGCAGGTAGTACTCCAGAGGGGCCGCGCCCAGCTCGACGGTGGTGATGACGCGGGTGGGTGCGCCTTCGGCGAGGGTCGATGAGGGTGAGGAGGCAGAGGCGATGACATGCGCTAGGCCGCGCCAGTCCCCGCGCTGCAGTCGCGGTGAGAGGTCGATGTCGATCGTGATCGCCAGGAAGCCGAGGGCGATCAGGCCGGCGAGGGCCAGGCCGACCCGACCCGTGCGGTTGGCCACGGTCACGACCGCGATCAGGGCGGTGAGGGGGATCATCGCGGCGACCAGGTTGCGCGGAGCGAGGTAGTCCGCGCCGAAGGCGACCAGCGCGATCGGGATGAGCACGCCGCAGGCGCTCAGCAGGAGGGCGATCAGCGCGCCGCGCTCCTCGCGCGGTTCCAGCACGCGCCAGAGGCCGTAGAGGACGCCCGCGAGGATCGGCAGGGCCACCAGCAGCTCGATGCCGTGGCCGAGGGCCGCGCCGTAATAGGCCGTGAGGTAGTACTGGGGGATCGCTTCCAGGCGGCTGGAGAGCGCCCACTTTTCGATCCACTGGGTGCCGTGGCCGCCCTGGGCCGCGATCAGGGGGATCAGCGCCAGGCCGACGAGCGCCACGGCACCGACTGCCGCCGGCACCCCGGCCGTGGGCGGCGCCTGCACCCGGCGCCGGCGCCAGGCCAGCGCGAGCAGCCACGCGCACATCGGGATCAGGAGGAAGACCGCGAAGTAGTGGCTCAGCAGCGCCAGCGCGCCGGCCGCCGCGAAGGCCGCCAGACGCCGCGGCGTGGGTTGCGCGAGAGCGCGCAGGAAGCACAGGATGGCCAGGGCCGCCAGCAGGACGAACAGCCCGTAGGCGCGCGCCTCCTGGGAGTACCACACCAGCAGCGGGTTCACGGCGACCAGGGCGGCGGTGGCGATCGCCGCGCGGCGGCTGGACAGCTCCCGGCCGATTCCCCACGCCACCGGCACCGTGAGCACGCCCGCCAGCGCCGACAGCGAGCGCAGGGCCACCTCGCCCGTGCCCCACGCGCGCGACCAGCCCCAGATCAGCGCGTACCACAGCGGCGGGGTGTTCTCCGTGTGAGACACCGCGCGCAGCGTGGCGCCGAGGCTCGCGTGCAGCACGTGCACGGGGGTGAACGCCTCGTCGTACCAGAAGCTCTGCAGATCGAGCGTGGCGAAGCGCAGCGCCGCCGCCAGCAGGGTGAGGGCCGCCAGCGGCCACCAGCTGCCCGGCCTCAGCGTTCGCACCCCAACCTCAGCGTTCGCACAGTTCCTGGCTCTTGGCCGCGCCGAAGCAGGCGTAGCGCGCGGAGCGCCGATCGACCACGGTCAACGGCGGCAGGTAGTAGCCGCCCTGCACCGCGCGCCTGCCAGCGACGACCGCGCCGGTGATTATCAGGCACAGCTGCCGGCGCTCCTTGGGCGCCCCCGGGGAGGTGTTGCCGCACACCACCTCGCGCGTGGAGTCGGGGTGCTTGACGTCCTGCTCGATCGTGAGGTTGCGGTAGTCGCGGGCGCTGTAGGCGCGCCAGGTGGCGAGGTCCACGACCAGGCGCCGGTTGACGTGGACCTGGCGCACGACGTCGTTGACGGTGCCCACCGCCAGCAGCAGGCCGATCAGGCCGATCACCGTGGTCTCGATCAGCCAGGCGTCCCCACGGCGGCCGCGCGCGTCCCCGCTCATCGCACCGGCGCCAGCAGCGGCGAGATCTGGTGGACGATGAACAGAGCCTGCACCGCGAGGATCGCCCACAGCAGGCGGCGTTCGCGCGTGACCAGCGCGAGCGGCAGGGGCCAGAGGGTGTACCAGGCCAAGAGCCAGGTGGAGGTGACGACGATCGCCAGCAGCGCCCAGCCTGAGGCGGCGACCCAGTCATAGCCGCGCCAGGTGAGCCACATCAGGTACAGCAGGATCGCCGCCAGGGCGCCCTTCAGGAGGGTGTGGTCGATCGGGAACACCCCCGGCTTGCCGAACAGGTGCGCGACCTCGGTGGGGAAGCTGTCGGTGGAGACGAAGGCCGCGTCGCGATTGAGCGCGGCGACGATGTCCACGCCGTGCACGCCGAAGGCCACGTAGGCGGCCAGGGCGCCCACGAGCACGGCCAGCGCGGCGCCCGCGATCGGGGCCAGGCGCCGGCGGGATCGATGCCCGCCGAGATCCGAGCTCAGCACCATATACGGCAAGAGCACCGCGCCGGTGGCCTTGATCAGCGCGCCCGCGACCACCGTTGCGCCCGCCCACGCCTGGCGCGTGCTCGAGGAGCGGCCGGTGAGCGTCAGCGCCACGGCGGCCATCATCAGGAAGGTCATCAGCAGGTCGTTGTGCGCGCCCCCCAGGCCGTAGATCACGTACAGCGGATTGGCGCCCACGGCGAGCAGCGCGAACACCGGGTCCAGCCCGCGCAGGCGCGCGCAGCGCCAGACGAGCGCCAGGGTGCCGGCGCTGGCCAGCAGCGCCATGGCCTTCATGCCCCACAGGGCGCCCTTCACCCCGAGGGGGGCCAGGGGATAGGAGAGCAGTGTGTACAGCGGGCCGTAGGCCGTGGCCACCAGCTTCCAGTCCGTGCCCACGTAGTGGTAGATCGGGTCGCCGGTGATCGCGGAGGGGCCGTGCAGGTAGGGGTTCAGGCCGTGCACCACGCCCATGCGCGCGTAGGCGATGTAGCTGAAGACGTCGGTGGAGAGCAGGATCGGGCCGGCGAACACGATCAGCTGCAGCGCCCCCACCAGGCCGATCGCCCAGCGCGGGCGCAGGCGCGCGAGCGCCCCGCGGCCGGCCAGCGCCAGCAGCACCGCGTAGGCAGCGCTGAACGCGAGCAGGGCGATCAGGAAGACGCGATAGCCCAGGCGCTCGCCGATGCCCGCGAGCCAGCCCGCGATCGCGGGCGAGCGGGGGATCAGCGCCGAGTGGTCCAGGGCGCCGTCCAGCACGATCTCGGCGGTCGCCGCCAGCGCCAGCAGCGCGCACAGCGCGGCCAGCGCCGGGGCCAGGCGGCGGGCGCGCCCGGCGGAGCCGGGCAGGGGCGGGGGCGGGGGCGGATGCTCGGCCAGGGAGCTCAAGAGGGGGAAGCCTGCCAGATGATCGGGCGGGGGTGAGCCGCGGGCGCGGCAGGCGTGGTCCGCTGGCGCCGGCGGGCGGAGGCGAAGCTCAGGCGGGCACGGGCTCGAAGCGCAGCGCCTGCTGCGCCCCGGTGACCTCGAAGACCCGCTGCACCGTCGCCGGGGCGGGGCGCAGGATCAGCTCGTGGCCGCGCGCGTGCGCGCGCATGTGCGCCTGCAGCAGCACGCGCAGACCGGTGGAGTCGATGAAGGCGAGGCCCGCGAGGTCCACCACGAGGTGGGTGGAGCCGTTGTCTTCCAGGTCGCTCAGGCGCTCCTCCAGGACGGAGGCGTTGGCGAGGTCCAGTTCGCCCTCCAGGGAGAGCGTGGCCGAGCCGTTGTCGATCGCGCAGACGATGGCAAGAGCGCCGGGAACGGCGGCGGAACGACCGCTCATTGCGGGTACTTTAGTGCACTTTGCCGCATAGACGGCAGGATTCGCCTTTAAGTACAAGTTCGCCCATGCAAACCTGTACAGTTTGGCAGGCGGCCTAGAGGGCGGTCCAGACGGTCTTGGTCTCGAGGTAGGCGTCGAGGCCGTCGTGACCGTGCTCGCGGCCCACGCCCGATGCCTTATAGCCGCCGAAGGGCGCCGCGGGGTCCGAGCCGCCCCAGTGGTTGATGTACACCGAGCCCGCGCGCAGCAGCGCGGCGAGGCGATGGGCCTGGCCCACGTCCTTCGTCCACACGCCCGCGGCGAGGCCGTACTCCGTGTCGTTGGCGCGCCGCGCGACCTCCTCGAGGGTGTCATAGGGAGAGGCCACCAGCACCGGGCCGAAGATCTCCTCGCGCGCGATCTTCAGCTCGTCGGCGGAGGAGCTGGTGGCGCTGAAGAGGGTGGGCGCCACGAAATAGCCATCGCCGTCGGCGAGCGCCTGCTGGGAGGGGTGGAGCTCGCTCACCAGCTCCGCCCCCTCGGCGAGCCCGGACTCGATGTAGCCCAGCACCCGCTGGCGCTGCTCGGCGGACACCAGCGGACCCAACTGCGTCCGCGGATCCAGGCCCGGGCCCAGGCGCGTGGCCGCCGCGCGCTCGGCCAGCGCGCTGAGCACCTCGTCGTAGCGGTCCCGCGGCACGAACAGGCGCGAGCCGGCGTTGCACGCCTGGCCGCTGTTGAAGTAGATCGCCTGATAGGCCCCCTTCACGGCCGCGTCGATGTCGGCGTCGGGCAGGATCACGTTGGGCGACTTGCCCCCCAGCTCCAGCGTCACGCGCTTGAGCGCGCGCCCGGCCTTGGCGCCGATCTCGCGCCCCACGGCGGTCGAGCCGGTGAAGGCGATCTTGTCCACCCCCGCGTGCTCCACCAGCGCGGCGCCCGTGGAGCCGTCCCCCGTGAGCACGTTCAGGACCCCCGGCGGCAGGCCCGCCTCCAGCGCCAGCTCCCCCAGGCGCAGCGCGCTCAGCGGCGTCTGCTCGGCGGGCTTGAGCACGACCGTGCACCCCGCCGCGAGGGCAGGCGCGATCTTCCACGCGGCCATCAGCAGGGGGAAGTTCCAGGGGACGATCTGCGCGCACACCCCCACCGGCTCGCGGCGCGTGTAGCAGAGCATGTCGTGGGCGCTCACCGGCAGCACGCTGCCCTCGATCTTGGTCGGCCAGCCCGCGAAGTAGCGCAGGTGCGCCACGGTCCCCATCACGTCCACGAACTGCGCCAGCTTCACCGGCTTGCCGTTGTCCAGCGACTCGATCTGCGCCAATTCCTCTGCGTGCGCCTCCACCGCGTCGGCCAACAGCCCGATCAGATGCCCCCGGGCGGATGGGGGCAGCGACGCCCACGACCCCTCGAACGCCTCGCGCGCGGCGGCCACCGCCAGCTCCACGTCCTGCGCGCCCGCGTGGGGCACCTGCGCGACCTGGAGGCCCGTGGCCGGGTCCAGGGTGGCCAGCGTGCGCCCGTCGAGCGCCTCGGGCCGCTGCGCCCCGACGATCAGCCGATGCGGCCCGCTCACGAAATCGCGCGCGGGGTGCTCGAGCGCGTCTAAGGCATTTTTTTGAGTTGGGTTGCCGGTGGTCGTCGTCATGGTCATGGCTGCAGCACGATCTTCAATGCCTCGCGCCTGTCGTATACAGCGTACGCCTCCGGGGCGTCCTCCAGGGCCATGTGGTGCGTCACCAGCGGCGCCGGGTCGAGCAGGCCCGCGGACATCATCGCCAGCACGGGGTCCACGTGGGCCAGCACATTGGCGTGGCCGGCGCACATGCGCAGCGCCTTGATCCACACCAGCCCCATGTGCAGCTCGCAGCGCTCGGCGTAGACCCCCACCGCCTGCACCGTTCCGTACTTGCGCGTCAGGCGCACCGCCAGATCCAGCGCGTCGGGGTGGCCCACGGCGTCCACGCACAGGTCCACCCCCCTCCCCTCCGTGACCTCGCCCGCGGCCCTGCGCGGGTCGCCCTCCTTCAGGTGCACCGCCCGCGCGCCGAAGGACTCCGCCAGCGCCAGGCGCTCGGGCACCGAATCGACCGCGATCACGTGCGCCGCGCCGTGCGCGCGCGCGGCCTGCACCGCGCACAGCCCCACCGGGCCCAATCCCAGGACGGCCACCGCATCCCCAGCGCGCAGGCCGCTGTCGGCGATCGCGTGGTAGCCGGTGCCCATCACGTCCCCCGCGAACAGCGCCACCTCGTCGCTCATGCCCTCCGGCACCTTGCGCAGCACCAGATCGGCGCACGGCACCAATGCCTGCTCGGCCTGCGTGCCCTGCAGCCCGCCGAGCACGGCGCCATGGCCGAAGGTGCGCGAGCGATCGCACTTGTGAAACCAGCCGCGGCGGCAGAAGAAGCAGCGCCCGCAGGCGGTCTGGAAGCACCCCAGCACGCGATCGCCCACCCCCACGTTTCTGACGTCATTCCCCGCGGCGATCACCGTGCCCACGTACTCGTGCCCGATCGTGAAGCCCGGCTCGATCTTCACGCGCCCGTGGTAGATGTGCAGGTCCGAGCCGCACACTCCGGTGGCTTCGATGCGCACGATCGCGTCGCCCGCGTCGAGCAGCTCCGGCTCGGGGACGTCGTCCACCCTCACCTCATACGGGGCCTGGAAGGTCACGGCGCGCATCGGCTGAGCACCCTATAGCGCCAACGCGCGGGACGTACGCCGCACACACCCTCTCAGCCCGAGGCGAAGTCGCGATCGAGGACGGCGGCGAGGTCGATCCATTTCGCGGGCTCCGGATACAGCTCCAGCCAGCGCTCTATGCCGCGGACGATCAGCGCGAACTCGCTGTGATCGATGCCGTAGACGAGGATCGCACCGGCGTGCGAACGCTGCGCCGCCGCCCACTCGCGCAGGATGTCGGGGAAGTCGCGGATGTTGTGGGTCACGAGGATGCGCCGCTCCTCCCAGGCCAGCGCCATCACGTCCTCGTCATCGAGACCCTCCAGCGCCGGCTCCTGGTCCAGGGCGCGGACATCGTGTCCGCTGGCACCCAGCCTGCTCCCGACCCTCGGTCCGGAGACGTGCGCGTCGAGCAGCAGCCGCACCGAGGAGGGCTACCGCGAGTTGGGGGCGCTGTGCAGGAAGGGATAGAGCTGCCGCAGCTCCCGCAGAGGACGGTGGCTCTCCTCGATCAGCGGCTCGATCTCCTCGGGGAAATGCTCCGCGTAGGCGCGCGCCGCGCGCAGGTGCCGCTCGCCGAGCAGCGGATGGCTCGCCCGCAGCAGATCCTCGTCGCCGGCGTATGAGCGCAGCAGCTCGAGGATCTCCCACACGTCGAGGCCGCTGCCGATCACCCAGGCGCGCCGAGGTCTGCCGCGGAACGCGATCCCTGGATGCAGCCGCGCCTTCGCGGCCTCCTCCGCGAGCTCCTCGACGACGACACTGCGCGAACGTCCCGAGCGACGAACCTCGTCGCTGACCAGCAGGTTCGCGCGCGCGCCGAGCCGGATCGAGAAGGGCTGTGTCTTGGCGGGGTGCACGGCCATGACGCTACATTGTAGTGGATGTAGCCGCGCGATGGAACGACCCCGGATCGGTATGCCGCGAGCACGGGAACGGCCGTGGTCCGTATGCTGCCAGGCATGGGGAGCGAGGCATCCAAGGCCGTTCTCATCACCGGCTGCTCCTCGGGCATCGGCGAGGCCACCGCGCGGCGCCTGGCCAGAGGTGGGTGGACGGTGTACGCGACCGCGCGCAGGCCGGAGGCGATCGAGCACTTGGCCAGGGAGGGTTGCAGGACGCTGCCGCTCGACGTCACCGACGAGTCTTCGATGCAGGCCGCGGTCGATGAGGTCGCGCGCGCCGAGGGCGCCGTGGGGGTGCTCGTCAACAACGCCGGCTACAGCCAGGGCGGCGCGATCGAGCGCGTGGCGATGGAGGACGTCAGGCGCCAGTTCGAGACCAACGTGTTCGGGGCGATCCGCATGGCCCAGCTGGTCCTGCCGGGGATGCGCGCGCAGCGCTGGGGGAAGATCGTCAACATCGGCTCGATGGGCGGCCGTTTGACGTTCCCCGGCGGCGGCCTCTACCACGCCACCAAGTACTCGCTGGAGGCGCTCAGCGACGCCATGCGCTTCGAGGTCAAGGGCTTCGGCGTGGACGTGGTATTGATCGAGCCGGGCCTCATCACGACGGAGTTCGCTCACAACGCGGTCAAGGCGGCTCAGGGCAACGGGGCGGAGAACCCCTACGCGGACTTCGAAGCCAAGGTGGGAGCGCTGACGGTGGGCGTCTACGACGGCCCCATGCGCCACCTCGGCGGCGGCCCCGACGTGGTCGCTCGGGCGATCGAGAAGGCCATCACGCGCAGGCGGGCGCCCACGCGCGTGCCCGTGACGCCCTCGGCGCGGCTGTCGATCATGCAGCGCAGGCTGCTGCCGGACCGCATCTGGGACGCGGCGATGCGCTCGCAGTTCCCGCAGCCGCGCTGAGCAGCGGGTGCGGCCGGCCCACCTGAAAGCCCTGCGCGCCGTCCACGCCCAGCTCGCGCAGCAGCTCGATCGTGTCCTCGTCGCCGACCCACTCGGCGATCGTGCGCATGCCCATGCCCCGGGCGACGTCCACCAGGGCGCTCACCAGCAGCCGGTCGTGCGCGCTGGAGCACAGTCCGCGGATGAACTCGCCGTCGATCTTCAGGCAGCTGAAGGGCAGGCGCTTGAGGTAGTGGAAGGAGCCGAAGCCCACGCCGAAGTCATCCAGCGCCAGGGGGCAGCCGAGCGCCGCGGCGCCCTCGCAGAAGGATTGCGCGCGGGCCATGTCGGAGATGGCCGCCGTCTCGGTCACCTCCAGCGTCAGGCGCGCGGGGGCCACGCCGTGGCGCAGCAGCTCGCGCTCGATGTGGCCCAGCATCTCCGTATCGACGATCGAGAGGGCCGAGAGGTTGACGGCGATGCCCATGCCCTCGCCGTCCGCGAGGCGGCGCACGGCCCTGCTCACCACCAGCCGGTCGACCTCGCGGATCAGGCCGTAGCGCTCGGCCGCTCCCAGCCACGCGCCGGGGGCAAGGGGCGGGGCATCCGGTTCGTCGGCGAGGCGCACGAGCGCCTCGTAGTGGTCCACCTCGCCGCTGGCCAGGTCCAGGATCGGCTGGTAGTGCAGCACGAACAGGTTCTCTCGCAGCGCTCGGCGCAGGCGCGCCAGCCACCGCGGGCGCTTCAGGGTGTGGCTGTCGAGCGGACTCGTGGTGAGCATCCCAGAGGGCATCGAATATGCAGTGCACCGCATTTTCGAGCGCCCCCTAACCATCGCTTCGTCTTTGCGCAGCTTTGCGCCTGAAAATCGGGCCAAACCTACTCAAAAGGCTCCATCGGTTCCCGCTCCGCGCCCCATCGCCGCACAACGCGGCCATCGCGGCCGCCTGTGGCGGCCTCCTCAAAAAATGCCTTTCCTCATCTGCGCGCGCGATCGGAGATCACCAGCAGCAATCCCAGCAGCACGAAGTTCATCACCACCGAGCTGCCGCCGTAGGCGACGAAGGGCAATGTCACGCCGGCCAGCGGGATCACGCGCGTCACGCCACCCACGATCACGAACACCTGCATCGCCACCACGAAGGAGAGGCCCGTGGCCAGCAGCTTGCTGAAGCTGTCGCGCGCGAGCATCGCCGTCTTCAGGCCGCGCGCCACGAACAGCAGGTAGGTCAAGAGCAGCGCCGCCGCTCCCGCCAGGCCCAGCTCGTTGACGATCACCGCGTAGATCATGTCGCTCTCGGGGATCGGCAGCAATGAGAACGGATGGCCGCTCGCGCTGTGCAGCTGCAGCAGCGATTGGTCGAAGCCCGTGCCCAGGAGGCCTCCGTCGGCCTGCGCGAAGAGGGACTGCGCCAGCTGGTAGCTGCCTCCTTGCGCGTTGTACAGCGCGGGGTCGAAGGGGTGCTCCCAGTCCAGCACGCGCGCGTGCACGTGGCCCACGTGCGCGGCCACGTACCAGGCGCCCGCGGCGAACAGCGCCAGGCCGATCAACGGGAAGGAGAAGCGGCCCGTGGCCACGTACAGCAGCGCCAGGAAGGCGCCGTAGAACATCAGCGAGGTGCCCAGCTCACGTGTCAGCAGCAGCGTGGCCATGGCCGCGCCCCAGACGACGAGCATCGGGCCGAACTGCTTCATCGGGGGCAGCGTCAGGCCGAGGAAGCGCCGGCCCGCCGTCACGAGGATCTGGCGGTTGTCGCGCAGGTAGCTCGCCAGGAAGATCACGATCGCGATCTTCGCCAGCTCCGCCGGCTGGAAGCTCACCGAGCCCACGTGGATGTTCAGGTAGGCGCCGTTGACCTGCTCGCCTATGCCCGGCAGCCGCGGCAGCACCGCCATGCCGATGCCCAGCGCCGCGATCGTGTAGCGGTAGCGCTCCAGGATGCCCACACCGGGCCTGCGCAGGAGCAGGATCGTGGCGGCGAAGCCGATCAATCCCACCACCATCCACTGCGCCTGCTGGCGCGCCAGCGTGGGGTTGATGCGGTAGATCATCACGATGCCCACGCTCGCCAGCACGGCGGCCAGCGGGAACAGGTAGGGGTCGGCGTTCGGCAGCGCGAAGCGGATCACCAGGTGCGCCGCCACGCACAGGCCCAGGAAGATCGCGCCGTAGGTCAGCGAGGCGCTGGAGGCGTGGCCCAGGACGAGGTTCGTTTCGGCGCCGCTGCCGGTGTTCTGCGCCTGGATGAAGATCGCCGTGAAGCCCGCGACGACCAGCAGCGCCGAGGGCAGCAGGCCCAGCAGCTCGCGGTTTCTCGGGCTCAGCACGAAGGTGAGCGTACCTGCCGGGCTTGTCCCTCGTCCCGGCGCGCCGCGCCGGGCGCCCAAGTACCCTAAGTCCAATGTGGAAGCGCTTCCTGCTCGGCGGCGTGACGATCGCGCTGCTCAGCGGCGCCGCGACCGCCACCGTCGCGCTGAACAAGGTCACGACGATCGCCAACGAGGTCTTTCCGGGGACCAACCGCATCCCCGCGCCCGCGGGGGTCATCGCCGAAGGCTACGACGGCGCCCCGCAGACCTTCCTCTTGATCGGCTCGGACAAGCGCGCCAAGTCCAGGGACGCCTTCGACCGCGAAGACCCGCCGCACAGCGACACGCTCCTGCTCGTGCGCCTGGATCCCAACCAGGGGCAGACCTCGGTGCTCTCGATTCCGCGCGACCTGCTCGTCACGATCACCACCCCTGCCGGGCAGGTCTACTACCCCCAGAAGGTCAACGCCGCCTACACCATCGGCAGCTACCTCAAGGGCAACGACGGCGGTGCGCGCCTGGCGGCCGAAACGCTGGAGCACCTGCTCCACATCAAGCTCAACGGGGTCGTCGACGCCACCTTCAAGGGGTTCATCGAAGTCGTGGACTCGCTCGGCTGCGTCTACGTCAACGTCGACCACCGCTACTACAACCCCGAAGGCACCGGCTACTCGACCATCAACCTCCAGCCCGGCTATCAGAAGCTCTGCTACGAAAACGCCCTCTCCTACGTGCGCTACCGCCACACCGACTCGGACTTCGTGCG
>Ga0116217_10003873_pt1 | contig 13447 bp, 9 predicted proteins | sample Sb_taG_6_FD_89697 | JGI IMG/M metagenome (GOLD analysis project Ga0116217, IMG submission 89697) | Peat soil microbial communities from Weissenstadt, Germany - Sb_50d_4_PS metaG | ecosystem: Environmental > Terrestrial > Soil > Wetlands > Peat | place: Germany: Weissenstadt | collected 2010-09-21 | reverse complement strand
CCCGCTCCCGACGGACCGAACAGAATGGTGAATCCCGGCCCGGCGCGCACCTCAACATCCAAAGCGAATTCGCGCCCCTGTGCCGGGTAGCTTTTTCGGAAGGAGGCCTCGAGCAGCGGTCCGCGCGGCAGTTCGCCTGCAGAAGCTGGCAAAGTCGGAGTCCCCACCCTCTCGGCCATGCGCGTGTCGCTCATCGCGTCTATTTTACGGGTCCGACCACCCACGCCTTGCGGTTGAGGCTATAGACAATGGCCAACACGGCGAAACAGAGCGCGAGCAGCAGGAGCGCGGTCGCGTTGGCGCCAGAGTAGTCGGAGGCCTCGACGCGATCGAAGATATCAATCGAAACCGTACGCGTAGCCCCGGGGATATTCCCGCCCACCATCAGCACCACGCCGAACTCTCCCATGGTGTGCGCAAAGCTCAGGGCTGCGCCGGTGATGAGCCCGGAGAGCGACAAGGGTGCGACCACGCGAAAGAAAGTCCGCAGCGGGGAAGCGCCCAGCGTAGCCGAAGCCGCCATCAGCTTGCGATCCACTCCGGCAAACGACGCGGCGAACGGCTGCACCGCAAATGGCAAGCTATAAAGAATTGACCCGATCACCAACCCGCTGAAGGTGAAGGCCAGGGTGTGCCCGGTCCGCGAGATCCACCATCGCCCCAGCGGACTATGCGGCCCCAGCGCCACCAGCACATAAAATCCCAGTACCGTGGGCGGCAGCACGATCGGCAGTCCCACAATCGCCTCCACCAGAAACCTCCACCGGAAGCGAGAAAACGCAATCCAGTAGGCAAGAGGGATCCCGAGCACAAGCAGGATCGCCGACACCGCAACCGCCAACTGCAGCGTGAGCCAGAATGCCTGCCAGTCAATGGTCATGATGAACGTTACGCCGCGACCGTTAATGTTACCGCGCGACAGTTTTGCCGAACTCGGTTTTGGGTGGCGCAGCGCTTTCAGCGCTGCGATAAAGCTACCTCTTCCTGATGGGCTTTAGCCCCTGTGGTAACGTCGCGTGCCCTACGGCACGGTAAACCCATACCTCCGCAACACGTCCACCACTTCCTTCGTTTTGATGTACGCCACAAACTCCCCCGCTTCTTTCTTGTGCTGCGAGCGTGATACCACAACCACCCCTTGCGCCAAAGGAGGATAACTGTCGCCCGGAACCTCCCAGTACTTACCTTTGCCTTTCATCGCCGGCGCGACCGCGTGGGCCAGCGCGACGAATCCTGCCTGCGCGTTGCCCGACTCCGCAAACTGCGCTGCCTGCGACACATTCTCACCCAATACCAGCCGGTCGGAAACCCGATCGTACAATCCAAAATGCTTCAGCGCCGCCACCGCCGCCCGCCCATACGGCGCATGCTGCGGATTGGCGATCGCAATCTTCTTTACCGAAGGGTCCAGCAGAACATTCATGCCCTTGTGCTCCGCATCCAAAGGCGAGTCCGCCGGAACCCACAGCACCAGCTTTCCCACCGCATACTGATACAAAGTCGCGCTATCGGCCTCGCCGGAAGCCATCAGCTGGCGCGGGTAGTCCATGTCAGCCGAGAAAAACACATCGAACGGAGCTCCATTCTGAATCTGCTGCGTCAGCGCGCCCGACGCTCCAAACGACAGCTTTACCCTCACGCCAGTCTTGCGCGTGTACCCATCAGAAATCTCCTGCAGCGCGCTGCTCAAATCCGCCGCCGCCGCGACCACGATCTCGCCGCTGCCCGCGTTCTCCTGAGCGCGGACAGCACACGGAGCCACAACCAGGCAAGCAGAGATGAGCGCTGCACAATAAAGAGAAACTGCCGTCTTGATCAGTCGTCTCAAAATCGTTCGGTGCATATATCTCCTCCGTCGTCCGCGATGGGGAAAACAGATTGTACAGGCTGGCAGTTTCTCCCTGCTGGCAGCCCCCCAAAGGCGGTTTCCATAAGGCATTTCCCAAAGTGGTCCGCTGCCCAGCCCTGGTTTCGCTTTTGAATTGATTCGCTCGCGCTTCCTTCCCATACTGGCAGGTGATCGCGACCGCCATGTCTATCTGCTATCTGCAACGTCCAATGCGGATCTGTGCTCTTGTCTTCATCTTGAGCTGTCTCACCTTGATTCCAGCCTTATTTGCGCAAGGCGCTCGTCAGACAGTCCCCAACACTCCAATCCCCGATCCCGACGCCGACCACGTCCAGGAGCGCAATGAGTGGTTCTTCCGCGGACGCCTCGTTCCCGGCAAACCCTCTGCCGAGCTCCGCCGCCGCGCCTATCAAGCCAAGCTCCAGATGCGGGCCCAACGAGCTGCTGCTCTGGCTGCCGGACAAGCTGCCACACAAGCCACGCGACAGGCCGTTTCATCTCTTTCCTGGACCCCGCTCGGCTCGGTTCCTTTAGCCTCCGATGCCACCGGCAACGGTGGACAGGATTATCACCAGGTCTCCGGGCGCGCGACCGCCGTGGTCATTGATCCCGCTGATCCCACCGGCAACACTGTCTACATCGCCGGAGCGCAAGGCGGAGTCTGGAAGTCCACCAACGCCGCCAGTGCCTCGGCCAATAGTGTGATGTGGACTCCTGTCACCGATGATCAAGCTACGCTTTCGTTCGGTGCGCTCGCCATCCAGCCGGGGAATGCCAACCCGGCAAACAGCCTGATTCTCGCCGCCACCGGCGAGGCTGACCACTCCGGCGACTCCTATTTCGGCCTGGGAATCCTGCGCTCGACCGACGCCGGCAACACCTGGACCCTGATTTCCACGGCCAACAGCGGCGCACTTTCCTTCAGCGGCCTGGGCGGAACCCGCATGGCCTTCAGCACCGCCACCGGGCAAACCAGCACCGTCGTCGCGGCCATGGCAACCACGTCGGAAGGCATGGTCGACGGCGCTGTCACCGCCAATACCTCGCGAGGTCTCTACACCTCGCTCGATGCGGGCCAGACCTGGGCCTACAACGCCCTACTCGATCCCGGCAACCAGGCTACCGACGCGACCTCCGCCACGTCAGTCGTCTACAACGCCAGCGCGGGGAAATTCTTCGCCGCCATTCGCTACCACGGCTTTTACTCTTCGCCCGACGGCGTCAACTGGACTCGTCTCGCCGCTCAGCCTGGCGGCACGGCGCTCGGCACCACCGCCTGCCCGCCGCAATCCACGTCCAACGGGCGCGCTTGCCCCATCTATCGCGCCGAAATCACCGTCGTCCCCAGCCGCAGCGAAATGTACGCCTGGACCATTTATTTCACGCCGACGGGTCAGCTCACCGACGGCGGTATCTGGCAAAGCGGGAATGGCGGCGCGTCGTGGACCCAAATCACCGACATTGCGATTTCCAATTGCGGCGATCCATTTGGCTGCGGCGTGGAACAAGGCTCCTACGATCTCGAACTGCTGGCCGTTCCCAACGGCTCCAGCGCAACCGATCTCTACGCCGGCGCCATCAATCTCTACAAATGCTCTATCAACTCGCAGAATCCTGCGTGCACCTCCGCCCCATTCCTGAATCTCACCCACGTCTACGGTTGTGATCCGACCGGCGCTCCTGCTCACGTGCATCCCGATCAGCATGCGCTGGCCTACATCATCCCCACGTCGGGCAGCGATTCCGGAAATGACCTGATGTACTTTGCCAACGATGGCGGCATCTACCGCGCCCTCGACGGCTTCGGCGGTCTCACCTCCGGCTCCTGCTCCGGCACGAATCAGTTCGACGATCTCAATCAGAATCTGGGCTCCATGACGCAGTTCGTCAGCTTCTCGCAGCATCCAACCGATCCCAACACTCTGCTCGGCGGCACGCAGGACAACGGTTCTCCCGCCACCAATCAGGCCACAACCAGCGCAAGCTGGGGCAACGTGCTCGGCGGCGATGGCGGCTACAACGCGATCGATCCCAATACGCCAACCAACTTCTACGCCTCGAACCCTGACATCCCTCCCGGCGGCCTTGGCATTCAAGTCTGTTCCAGCGGCGTGAACTGCAACGACGGCACCTTTAGCTTCGTCGTAACCAGCGGCAACATCGGCGGAGATGACGGCGCTTTTTACTTTCCCTACATTCTCGATCCGCAGCCTTCGACTGCTCTGCTGGTCGGCACTTGCCGCGTGTGGCGCGGCTCGCGCACGGGGGGCGCCTACACCGTGCTCAGTCCGAACTTCGACACGCTCGGCTCCGGAACTTGTTCAGGAAGCGAAGTGAACCTGGTGCGCGCCCTCGCCGCCGGAGGTCCCACCGACAACAACGGGTCGCAAGTCGTCTATGCCGTAACCAGTGGACTCGGCCCGCTTGACGGGCCACTGTCCTCGCCCGGCGGTGGCCACGTCTGGGTTACCACGAACGCCACCGCAGGAGTTTCGAGTTTTGCCGATGTGACCGCCAACGGCCCGCAAGGCAGCATCAATCCCAATCAGTTTCCCGTCTCCGGCGTGGCCATCGATTCGTCCGATTCGACCGGCGCAACCGCGTACGTGACGGTGATGGGCTTCACCGCCCCGTCCGGCTCTTCCAGCGGCCCAGGCCACGTCTGGAAGACCACAAACTCCGGCACGTCCTGGATCGACTTCACCGCTAACCTGCCCGACTCGCCGGTCAACGCCGTCGTCATCGATACCACCAACAAGAATGTCTACGTTGGCAGCGACGAAGGCGTCTTCGTCAGTTCCACATCTGCGGCGAGCTGGACCGAAGTCGGACCAGCCCCTGGCCCCAGCCAGAACGGATTTCTCCCCAACGTCGCCGTCACGGCGCTCGGCATTTTCAGCTCGGGTGGTGAGGAATTCCTGCGCGCCTCCACCTATGGACGCGGCGTGTGGCAGTGGCCCATCGCCGCCACGCCTGACTACCAACTCGCCATCTCCAATTCGCCGCTCACCGCGTTCCCCAACCAGGCCGTAGCCTTCAACGGCACCGCGGCCAGCGTCAATGGCTACGCCAGTTCCGTAGCCCTGACCTGTGTCGCCGCGCCAAGCCCGTGCACCATCAAGCCGTCGTCGGTCACGCCTTCGAATCCCGCAAGCAACGCCTCGTTCACCGTCAACGTGGCTGCCCCGACCGGCGACTACAACTTCAACCTGCAGGGAATCGGTACCGACCCGAAACAGCTAACCCGCCATGCTTCGTTTACTCTGCACGTGGTCGACTTCGGGCTGACCAAGCCTTCGCCGGCAACCGTAACCGTTCCCCGCGGCACTACATCGCCTCCCGTAAGTTTCCAGATCACCGCCGCCGGATCGTTCAATCAGCCCGTAACTGTCTCCTGCAACCCAGGCATCGCTAACGCCACCTGCGCCCTTACGCCGAGCGCCACTGTCAACCCGACTTCGACAAACCCAGTCAGTATGACGGCCAGTGTGACAGTGCCTGCGGGCACTGCGCCCAAGACCTATTCCGTCATCATTCAGGCCACAACCGCCGGCGCGCCCGCGACGCTCTCCACCGACTTCACGTTGAAGGTCACCACCAACCCCGATTTCAATCTGAGCGAGCCCTCACCATTTCCCGAGGTCAACGCTGGCAGCACCGGCACCAACGGGCCCATCTCGATCACTTCCCAGGATGGCTTCAGCGGCACCGTTACTCTGAGTTGCCCCGCCACCTTCGGCCCCAACAGCTGCAGCGTCAGTCCCACGTCGGTGAGTTCATTCCCTACGACCGCCACGCTCACCATCAACGGAACCAGCTTCCTCGCCGGGACCTACCAGATCGCGGTCGCGGGAGTTTCTGGAGCCATCTCGCACACCGTCGGGGTTCCCTTCGATGTCGGCGACTACTCGATTGCCGGAACCCAGACTCTTTCCCTAGCCCCCGGCGGCCAGGGAACGGCCAACCTCACTCTCACCTCATCCACTTTCTACAGTGGAACGATCAACGCCATCTGCGACGCCAGTTCGCTCTCCGGCGCCACCTGCACGCTCTCGCCTCAGAACCCGCTGACCGTCACCAGCACCAAAGCCGCGGCGCTCACCGCCACTATCAACGTCCCCAACAACGCTGCCACCGGCCAGTACAACATCAACATCAACACGCACGACACAACCGGAGCACCCACCCACTCCTTCACGGTGGTTCTCACCGTGTCCCAGGATTTTCTTCTCGCCTCGTCAACCTCGAGCCAGACCGTGAGTTCCGGCCAGACCACTGGCCCCTACAACCTCACGATCCTGCCTGTGGGTGCGTCGTTCAATGGTCCGGTTACGCTTTCGTGTTCGAATCTGCCTTCTCGGGCGCAGTGTGTGTTCATTCCCGCAACGCCGCAAACTCCCGGAAACTCTGCGGTTAACGTAGTCATGACGATCAACACCAGCGGGGTCGCCGCGAATCCGTCCCGCATGAACCGCCGGTCCGGCCACTACTCCGTCTGGCTGTGGCCCGGATTCATCTTCGGCGGAATCATGATGGTGTGGGCCACTGCCGGCAGCCGGAAACGCACAACCCTGCTGACCGGTTCTACCGTAATGCTGATCTTGCTGCTGCTGACACTTCCTTCCTGCAGCGGCGTCAGCAGCGTCGGTGGCGGCGGTGGTGGGAATCAGGGCACGCCACCTGGCAACTACAAGATCACGGTCACCGGCACTTCTCCGGCGGTTCCGGCCGACGCCGGCCAAAGCACACAGGTGACTCTCGTCGTAAACTAAACACCGGCGCAAAATGATTTGGGGTAGAGCACGGCTCCCAGGCTGCTGAAAACTCTCTTCAGCGTTTGAGTTTGGGTGGCGCAGCGCTTCAGCGCTGCGATAACTTGATTAATATCAATGAGCCGCCGAGGTCGGACTGGTTGGCAGACTCTGGCTACAACGTGATCGTGGTCGGCGGCGGCGTGGTGGGCCTCGCCGTCGCCCTCGAAATCTCGCTCCGTTTTCCGCGCACCAGGCTCTTAGTTTTAGAGAAAGAAGACCGCGTCGCCCGCCACCAGAGCGGCCACAACAGCGGAGTCATTCACTCCGGCGTCTACTACAAATCCGGATCGCTGAAAGCCCGCTTGTGCGTCACGGGCGCCGCGGCCATGCTCGAGTTCTGCCGCGAGCATGGCATCCCTCACAAAGTCTGCGGCAAAGTCATCGTCGCCACCCACTCTCAGGAACTCTCTCGCCTCGAAGACCTGCGCCAGCGCGGCGAAGCCAACGGCCTCTCCGGCCTGCGCCTCATCGGGCCTGAGGAACTTCGCGAGATCGAGCCGCACGCCACGGGATTGCGAGCCCTGGTTGTTCCGCCGACCGGAGTCACCGACTACGCGCTCGTCTGCGAGAAATATGCAGAACTGATTTCTGCCGGCGGAGGCAGCGTGCTCACTTCCGCGGAAGCCACTGCCATCCGTCGCTCAACCAGCGAGATCGTGGTTGAAACTTCACGCGGCGCATTCTCTACCGATGCACTGATCAACTGCGCCGGACTGTTCAGCGACCGCATCGCGCGCATGGCCGGCGACAACCCCGGCGTGATGATTGTCCCCTTCCGTGGCGAATACTACGATCTCAAGCCGGAGCGTGCCTCTCTGGTGCGCGCGCTGATCTATCCCGTGCCCGACCCGCAGTTCCCCTTCCTCGGTGTGCACTTCACTCGCCGCATCACCGGTAAAGTCGATGCCGGCCCCAACGCTGTCCTCGCCTTCGCTCGCGAAGGCTATCGTCACTCCGACATCAGCCTGCGCGATCTCGCCTCCTCGTTCGCCTATCCCGGATTCTGGCGCATGGCTGGCCGCCATTGGCGCAACGGTTTCGGCGAGTGGTATCGCTCGCTGTCCAAGCCGGCTTTCGTGCGTGCGTTGCAAGGTATGCTTCCCGAAGTGACCGAGAACGATCTAGTCCCTGGAGGCTCGGGCGTCCGCGCTCAAGCGTTAAAGCCCGATGGCGCACTCGTAGACGATTTCCAGTTCGTTCCCTCCGGGAGAATTCTTCACGTGCTGAACGTCCCCTCGCCGGCTGCAACCGCGTCACTCACAATCGCGAAGACCATCGTGGATTCCGCAGCCGCCAGCCTGGGGTTGTCCTGAGCGATCACGGTTTGCTCTTCAAATACTTGTCAAACCACTCCACCGTGCGCTGCATGGCGTCGATCTGGTTTTCGCGCTTGGCGAACCCGTGGCCTTCGTCCGGATAGTAGTGCGACGCCACCACCTTGCCTTCCTTCTTTAAAATCGTCTCCGCCTGTTCCGCCTCTTCCTTCGGATCGCGAATATCATTCGCACCCTGCAGAATCAGCATCGGCGCCTTGGCGTTCTTGAAGTACTTGATCGGCGACGCATCTTCATAAGCCTTGCGATCCTTCACCGGATCGCCCAGGATCGACTGGTCATACTGCTGCAGCGTGGGCTCTTCATGTGCCTGTTCCGTCAGCCAGTCGGTAATCCCGAACAGTTCCACCGAGGCAGCCCACACATCCGGCGTTCTTCCAATGGCGATCATCGCCATATATCCGCCATAGGAGCCGCCGGTGATGCCGATCTTGTGCGCATCCACATACCCGGTGTCGACCAGAAAATGCGCCGCGTACACCTCGTCCTGCAGATCGCCGCCGCCCAGGTCCTGATAATTCGAGCGCTGAAATTCCATGCCGTAGCCGGTCGAGCCGCGCACATTCGGTGCCATGCAAACATAGCCGCGCGAAGCCAGAGCCGCCGCGGTTTTGCTGAAACTGTCAATCGTCTGCCCGGTCGGCCCGCCGTGCGGTAGCACGATTCCCGGATTGCTCCCGTCGCGTTTCAGGTTGAATGGCATCCACAGAAACGCGCTGATCGTCTTTCCGTCAAAAGTCTTGTAGTGCACCAGTTGCGAGGCCGGCAGCCGCGCCGAATTCAAGCTGGCCAGCGCGGAAAATGTCAGCTGCCGCGGGGCGTGAGCCCTCATGTCGTACACCCAAACATCTGCCGGTTCGGTTGAACTCTGGTGCGAAACCAGCAGCCGGTCGCCGCTGGATGAAAAGGCCGTCGGATCGCCGGCGGGAAAATTGATTCCCACGGGAAAATTTAACTTCGCACCCTGCCCCGATGCTCGGTCTACCAGATAAATATCTGTGCGCCCATCGGCATTCAGCATGTAGGTGAAACTCTTTCCATCGGGAGCAAAATCTCCGCTCTGCGCCTCCCACTTCATGTCGGTTACCCAGGTTCGCTTCTTGCTGGCGACATCCAGCAAGGCGACGTTGTCGTATCCGCCTTTTTCATTGGAAGTGATCAGCAGCGTCTGCCCATCCGGCGAAACCGACGACACGCTGTGCAAGACATCTCCCTGGTGCGGCGTCAGGTTCTCCAGCTTTCCCGTGGCCACATCGACGCGGTAGACGTCCGAGTCGGTGTGACCCGCATTCGCCCGGTCCGCGTAGATCGTCTTCCCATCCGCGCTCCAGATCGCCGCCGACCATTCGCGATTTTTCGTCTGCTCGTCCGTCAGCTTGCGCACTCTCTTCGTCTTCCAGTCGAGCAGCGCGATATTCGTCGTTGACGAAGTCTGCGGCCGGTAGGAAATCGCCAGCATGCTCCCGTCCGGCGACCAGCGCGCGTCGGTCTCCGAGATGTCCGGCGTGTTCGTCAGATTGATCAACTCTCCGCCATCGCTCGATACTGCGAACAAGTCGTAGATCTCCCCTCCGCCAAAGTCCTGCTCGAACACAATCCACTTCCCATCCGGCGACCAGACCGCGCCCGACTGCCGGTCATCGGATTGCAGCAACTGCACCGGCCATCCCCCCGCAGCCGACACTTTCCAGAGATTGTTCCTTCCGCTCAGATTGGTGGTGAACACAACTTCGCGCCCGTCCGGGGACCATGCCGGTCCGAACGTGCTGCGCGTGTAGTAGAGCTGCGCAATCTGCACCGGCCCGGCCTCCGCATTCGTGCCCGACATCACAGACTTCGGATCGGTCAGTTGCCGGTCGTCCGGTCCGTTCGCGGGCGCAGCTGCCAGCGCCAGCACGCATACCCCACACGCCACGGTCCCAATCAGCACTCGCCAAAATCTCGTCAACACAATGACAGGCTTCATCGCTCCCCCTCGTTTTCAGTTAGACAATTCAGATATGGCTGGGAATTTTACAACGCGAGCCCGTAAACAAGAACCGAAGTGAGGCGGCTCATTGAGTCGGAGCCAGCGAGGTCCCAACCGCGAAGCGGCAAAAGAATGCAGCCCACGCCGCAAGCCGTGGGTAGAGGAAGGAAACCGATCAGCCCCGAAGGGGCGAAAGGAAACCCGAAGACACACTTGATAGAATGGATTTCGCAAAAGCCGGGATGGCGGAATTGGCAGACGCGCTGGACTTAGGATCCAGTGCCGCAAGGCGTGCAGGTTCGAGTCCTGTTCCCGGCACCAGCAGGATTTTTCTGAATGCAAGGCCCCACGGACGCGGTTCCCGCGCGCGCCGCCAGAGATAGTAATCCGCTACTGCACTTCGTTGAGTTTCTGATAGATCAGCATCGCCACCAGCACCAGCAGGAATACTCCGGAGCCAATGCCGAACACCCGCACTGGAATCGTAAGCCGGTTCACTTTGACCAGCAGTTCCGTCTGTTCCTCTTGCATGTGCGAATTCGCATCGTCCAGGAACAACTGATCGTCCTCGTGCATGGTCAGCGTGCTCTTGTAAATCAGCAGGAGGATCAATCCAACCGCGAAGATCCCGAACAGAACTCCCACGAGTTCAATGAGCGACATAAGCCACCTCGGCAGATTCCTTGCAAGTGCGCCGGCATTCTACCCGGTGTGGCGACATCCATCGCATCTGGGTCCGGGGGAAGGCTCTGGCGGAATGATTATATCCCCGTTTTTCAAACGCGCCAGCAATAAATCCCTTTGTTCGGAACCTGTTAAGCGACGGGCCAGAATGAGCCGGCCGCGCCCTGCGCCGCATCTAAACGGGTGTAGATTGGTTCTTCCGCCAGACGAAGTGAGTGTGGGCGGAAGCCTCATTCTGCTATAATCAAACAGCTTTAAAGCCAAGGAGATACGAATGGCCACCACAACCGTCCCCGAAGTCAAGAAAGCCGCGCCCGTTACCCTGACCGCTACTGCCGTCGCCAAGGTCAAGGAAATCATGGCCCAGCAGAATCCAGTTCCCGCCGGCCTGCGCATCGGCGTCGTGGGCGGCGGTTGCTCCGGCTTCTCGTATTCCATGCAGTTTGAAAACGGCGCTGGCATGATGGACAAGACCTTCGACATGGACGGCCTCAAGGTCTACGTCGACGCCACCTCGATCATGTATCTCAACGGCTGCATCGTCGACTACGTTGAGAGCCTCGAAGGCGCCGGCTTCAAGTTCGAAAATCCGAACGTGAAAAGCACCTGCGGCTGCGGCAGCTCCTTCAGCGTGTAATTGCGGGTGTGTGGGGCGGGCACTCCTGCCCGCCAACAGAGCGGAGCGCGCAACACCACATAGACTCGAGAGAAAAGTCAGGCCTCACTCGGTGAGGCCTAATCTTTTCGCAGCGATCTCTCACGCGCCGCGACGCGCCACCGCAACCCCGTGCGCAGCCGCGAAGCGGCGTCATTCAATAGCCCAGGGCGTAAGCCCTGGGTACGCTGAACAAATTTTCACCGAGTCCCGCAGGGGACGGCACCGGCCACGAGCTCTCTGCCCGAGCTACTGCTGCTGCGGAGGATTGTTCTGATCGTTCGGCGCTTGCGGCGTGACAGGTTGCGGCGGATTGTTCTGCGGGTTGTTCTGAAAGCTGTTCTGGCTGCCAAAAGGCTGGTTCGCAATTCCATTCCCGAAACTGCTGCCGGTACCGTTTGTGCCGTTCTGTCCGTTCAGCGGCGCCGCCTGCGGCGTCAGCGCAGGCTGATTCGGCGTCATCAGCAGCCCGCCCCGGTCCGTCCCTGGATCGTAGATGAACTGCCACTCGTTGTACTTATGCTTGTGATTGAACTCGCGGATGGTTTCTTTCTTGCTGAGGCTGGCCACTCCCACTACGACGCCGCCGCCAAAGGCCTGCACTTGCTGACCGGCCGACTCCTGGTCACTTCCGCCATTGGAGCCGTAAACGGCCGGAGTGGCCGCGCCATTCTGATCGCCGTTCCCCTGCGGCTGCGACGCATCAGTTCCCGCATTCTGATTGCTCGGTTGCTGATTCTGCCCGAACGCCGAATTGCTGTTGCCGCCGAAGCTGGACGATTGCCCGAACGCGCTGTTCCCGCCAAAACTGGACGACTGTCCGAAAGCGCTATTGCCACCGAACGCCGATTGTCCGGAAGGTGATTGTCCGACGGGCGATTGCCCAAACGCCGACCCATTCGATCCTGCTCCGCTGGCCATCGCGCTGACCGAAGTCGCGCCCGGAATCACTCCTCCTCCAAACGACATCTGCACTTCCCCGTAGTGCAGCAGCTTAAAGTCTTTCCCCGTAATCGGATCTTTGTAGCGCTTGCGCAGAAACCGCAGGTTGTTCGTGCTCTCCAGCTGCTCCAGCGTGTTCGGATAGGCCCCGTACTTCTTGTAGTAGGCGCGAACCGCTCGCGAGTATTGCACTCCCCGGTGAATCAATTCCTCTTCCCGGTCGCGCCGGATCTCGAAGGTGATGGTAGGCACGATTGCCGCCGCGAAGATGATCATCAGCGCCACCACCAGCAGCAGCGTCAGCAGGACGTAACCCTCCTCACTCCTCTGGGAACCTCTTCGCGGCGCCTGTCGATGCAATCCCATAAAGAAATTGAGTAATTGGGTAATTCTGCAATTGAGTAATTTGAAAAGTCAAAGGCGATCGCGGATTAAATTACACAATTACTCAACTACCAAATTCCTCAATCGCCCTTACCCTTGCCCCTGGCCCGAGGTCAGCGGAATATTCTGCGGAGGGCCGCTGTTCACCACGTCCTGAATGGAAACTGAGTTGGGCGTGATACGAATTACTTTGTACCGCCGGTTCACGATCTCGCCCTCGCCCGCCACCCAAACGTCCTCGCCTTCCTCCAGAAACACCTTCCGCGGCTCGCCCGGCTGATTGGCGAATCCATAGAACTTCAGCGGAATGGGAGGCGCCACAGGAATCGCAGGGGGCACGTACGTCGGCGGTGCTGCTGCCTCCGTAGTCTTGTGATCGATCGTGCCGTTACGCAGCGGAGTCTGAATCTTCACTTCTTCCGCCTGCGGCACAAAAATATTCCGTCCCGTTCCTTCGTACTGCGTCAGTTCGCTCGAGGCCAGCAAATCCAGCCGCAGCGTCGGATCCAGCGTCTCCGTCCGCGCCTTCTTCAGGCTTTTTGCTCCGGCTGCTCCGCCATGCGTGCTCACGCGGATCGCCGCCGGCCCTGCCGCCTCCGCACTCGAAGTCGGCGGCGTCGACGGCCCCGCCAGCATGGGGATGAACTCGTATGCCAGCGCCAGCACGGCCACCACGCCGAGCACCACGGCCCCCGTCACGTTCTTCTTGTTGTCGAGTCCCAGTTGCACTACGATGCCGCCTTCAAATACGCTTCCAGCTTCACGTCCAGCTTGACCGGTCCCTGCGTTTCGCCGCCCAGAGTGATATTGTCGATG
>Ga0116217_10003872_pt1 | contig 13449 bp, 9 predicted proteins | sample Sb_taG_6_FD_89697 | JGI IMG/M metagenome (GOLD analysis project Ga0116217, IMG submission 89697) | Peat soil microbial communities from Weissenstadt, Germany - Sb_50d_4_PS metaG | ecosystem: Environmental > Terrestrial > Soil > Wetlands > Peat | place: Germany: Weissenstadt | collected 2010-09-21 | reverse complement strand
GACGTGGAAGACCAGCCGGCCGCCGGGGGTGGTGGTGTCCAGGGCCTCGTGCAGGCTCTTGAAGCCGACACCGTGCCGGCGCAGCGTGCCGACGAGCTGGATCAGGTCGGCCAGCGACCGGGATAGCCGGTCCAGGCTCGGCACGACCAGGGTGTCGCCGGGCCGCAGGTAGTCCAGGCAGGCCGCCAGCTCGGGCCGGTCGGCGTTCTTGCCCGATAGCTTGTCGGCGAACACGCGGAGGCAGCCCGCCTCGGCCAAGGCGTGCTGCTGGCGGTCCAGCAGCTGGCCGGAGGTGCTGACCCGGGCGTAGCCGATCAGCGCGCCGGTCCGGACGGCTGGCTCCGGGGCCAGAAGGTCGCCGGGGGCTTCAGAGGTATCGGGATAGGGCGCGGTCACACCCGGGACTGTAGAAGAAACGGCGCCCACTGGATTGATAGACACGCCGGCTTTACAACACCTTTTACGACAATCACCAGGCGGCGCGGCGCCCGGTCCCGGCACCGCTGGTGATCATGTCGAGAATCGTTCGTTTCTCGACATCATGACGCAGGCTCACACAGCATCAGCTTGGCGCGGATCGCGTCTGGGTCGGCGTAGCCGGCGCCCATGCGGGGAACGTCGCCGAGCTGGTCGAGGATGTCGAGGGCCTGCTGCCAGGCGTTGCGGGCCTGGGTGGTGTTGCCGGCGGCGTAGTGGGCGTCCCCAAGGTGATCGTAGTCGGTGGCTTGGTGGTAGACGTCGCCGCCGAGTTCCCGGTCGATGGCGAGGACTTGTTCGAAGTAGCTGGCCGCCTGCTGATGGTGGCCGAGGCGGTTGTGTGCGTAGCCGATGCTGTCGAGCACGGCGGCCTCGGCCCACCGGTCACCGAGGTCCCGGAACAAGGCCAGTGACTGCTGACAGTAGGTGAGAGCCTGCTGGGCGTTTCCGCGCAGGGCGTGGACCCAGCCCAGGCCGTTGAGAGCGGCAGCGATCCCCCGCTGGTAGCCGCCGGTGCGGGCCAGGTCGACGGCTTGCTGCAGATGGGGGAGCGCCTCCTCGTAGCGCCCCTGGATCTGGAAGGTCATACCGAGCCAGCTGTGGGCGGCGGACTGGCCGGCTGTGTCGCCGAGTTCTTCGAACAGGCGCAGGGCTTGCTCCAAGTGGGGGCGTGCCTCGTCGAGGCTGCCGATCCGGGTGCGGGCATGACCGATTCCCAGGTGAGCGTGGGCCTGTCCCAGCTGGTCGGCATGGTCCTGGGCGGCGGTCAGGGCGGCGTGGTGGGTGGCGGCGAAGTCGTGCCAGTGTCCTTGTCGTTCGAAGAATGGCACCAGAGTGTGAGGGAGCTGCCAGGCGTGGGTGTGGTGGCCGGTGTCGGCGGCCAGTTGGATGGCCGCCAGCAGCACGGGATATTCGGCGGTGAACCAGGCCCAGGCAGCCGAGTAGTCGGCGGGTTCCTCGGGTGTCACCCCGGGCAGCGGCGAGGCCAGGGTGATGGAGCGCTGCAGGTGGGGGTAGGACAGGTACCAGGCGCGCTGAGCGGTGTGCAGGTAGTGATCCAGCATCCGCTGCAGTGCCGCGTTCCGCTCGGCGCCGGGGTCGTGGGCGCCGACCAGGTCGGCGGCGTAGGCGCGGAGCAGGTTGTGGAAGGTGAACCGGCCCGGGGCGTGCCGTGTGATGAGGTTGGCGTCGGCCAGTTCGGCCAGCATCCGCCGCGCCGCCGGGACCGGGGTGGCGGCCAGGCTGGCGGCCGCGGGCGCGGTGATGTCGGGCCCGGGATGCAAGCCGAGCAGCCGGAACAGCCGCGCCGCGGGGTCGCTGAGCCGCTGATAGGACCAGGAGAACGCGGCTGTGACGCCGGCGGCCGCCTCGCCCGCGTCCAGCGCCGACAGGCGCCCCTCCGCGTCGCGCAGCTCCTCGGCCAGGGCCGTCAGCGGGAAGTCCGGGTAGGCGGCCCGGGCGGCCACGATGCTCAGCGCCAGCGGCAGCCGGGCGCACCGGGCGATGATCTGCTGTACCGCCTGCGGCTGGGCCGCGACCCGGTCCGCGCCCAGGCGGCGGGCCAGCAGCAGGCGGGCGTCGGTCTCGGTGAACAACCCCACGGTCAGCGGGTGAGCGCCGTCAGCGATCAGACTCAAGAGGCGGTTGCGGCTGGTCACCACCACGCTGCAGCCCGGCCAGCCGGGCAGCAGCGGCCGGACCTGGTCGGCATCGCGGGCATTGTCGAGCAGCACCAGCACCCGCCGCCCGGCGAGCAGGCTGCGGTACCGGGCCGCCTGGGCGTCCAGGCTGACCGGGATCCGTGCGGCTGGTACTTCGAAGGCGTCTAGGAACCCGCGGACCGCCTCGGCCGGTTCCATCGGCGGCCCGGCCGGGTCGAAGCCGCGCAGGTTCACGTACAGCTGCCCGTCGGGGAAACGGTCGGCGACCTGATGGGCCCACTGCACCGCCAGCGCCGTCTTGCCGATCCCCGCCGTGCCGTCGATCGCGGAGATCACCACCGTGCCGCCCGGCAGGGCCGCCTCCTCCAGCAAACTGGTCAGCGCTTCCAGCTCCGCGGCCCGGCCCGCAAAGCCCGCGACGGCTGCCGGCAGCTGCCGGGGCACGGCCACTTCCGGCGACGGGGGCAGTCCAGCATCCGGCAGCGCCAGGAGGTTGCGGTCCAGCGGAGGCCGCCGACCGGCGAACTCCCGCAGGAGGATCTGCTGGAGATGCTCGCGCAGGAGGTCCTTGAACTCCGCGTCGGAGCGGTAGCGCCACGCCAAGCCCTGGTCTTCGACCTTCGAGCGGAATTGCGTGACCTTGAGCAGCTGCGTCGCCTCATCGACGGTCTCCGGCGGCTCGCTCGGTGCGCCGCTGAAGTAGCAGAGCAGACGCGGCTGGCCAGACTGCCGCCAGGCGCGCAGCGCGTGGTCGAACTCCTCCTCAGTGCCGGATTCAGCCACGCCGGTCGGCGTGCCGAACCGGCGCCACATGATCCCGACGAAGAGGTCGTACGGCCCGATCTGATCCAGGATCAACTGCTCTGCCCGCCCCATGTCCGGGCGGGCGTGGGTCTCCCAGCGGACCACCTCGAGCACGAACCCTGCCTGCGCCGCGATGCCGCGGTTGAGCTCATCGGCGACGGCCTTGACGTGGTCGCGCTCGGCCGCGACGTCGCCGGGAGAGGCGACAAAGACGCGCAGTCGTTCCAGCAGCGCGGCGGCGGTGGCCACTTTCATTGCGCAATGCTATCCCCGCCCACGGCCGTACGGGGAGCCTCGTGCCTGGGGACCGCGTCGTGGCCCGGCGGTGACACAGGGCTAACCGGGCTGTGGCTCAAGGCGAGCGACCAGCCCCAGGTGCCGCTGCCCCGGCCCGGCGTCCTGGTCCGCTCTGCCGTCCGCTCCCGTCATGGCATCGAGTCTCCCACCGGCCGTCGCAGAAGACCTCGTCCCACTACCTTGCGTGACTGTCTGGAAATCGATCGATTAACAACATGATCACCGGCAGGACCCAGGCGGGTGCACCTGTCAGGCTGCCCCGCAGCGCTCAATGCATCAAGCTGTCGGTCCAGGCTCGACCAGCTGGTGGAACACGCGGGCGTGGAAGCGGTGGGGCTGACCGATACCGCAATTCAGCTCCGTACGGACCCTGTGGAACAGGTCCTGTGGGACGATTTCCGGAACGGCCTGCAGGTGGCCGCGGGATTAGGCCGATCGCGCCGGGAGACCGTTCCAGATCCAAGGTTCTGGAATGAGCCGCGGAAGGCCGGTTGTGGCCGGATCATGCTGCTGCCGCAAACGAGCAGACTGAGGCCAAGAGCGACGTCATCGGTAGTCTTCGCTCTGGGTGCCGTCGACCGGCACGTACTCGCGCATCAGGCCCTGCCGCGGGGGGCGCTCATCGCCAACAGCTATGCCGAGCGCCGGGTAGCGGGTACGGACCTCCTCGGGGGTCAGCGGACGCTCGTCCAGGGGCAGCGCAACCTTCCCGTCTTCTTCCGCCCAGGTCTCTACGGACATGACCGGCCATATCCGGCGGACTTTGCCCTGGACGATGACGATGAGCAGCCTAATCTTTGGCCGCGCGGCTTCGGCGATACGCCAGTACCCGCTGTCAGCGCGGCGCTGGGCGTCGCTGGCGTCGCCCTCGCTGGTCTCGCCGTATACGCGGCCATCCGCATCCACCTGGCGGCCGGGGCCCCGGTAGACCAGCATGGCGATCTCGTCCAGGCGCTGAATCTGTACCGTGGGCGCGGTACCGCGGGGGGCGGCCGGAGCTGGTGGTTCGGCCGTGGTGTTGGTGTCGAGGAGGGCGCGGGCGGTGTCGGCGACGCGGGAGATGTCGCGATCGACGACCTCCTGCAGGTGACGGCGCGCGGTGGCCGCCCGGGCGGGATCGCCGCCGTCGAGCCATTCGCCGAGCTCAGTCACGGCGCCGATGCGGATACCCGGGTAGGGGCTGTCCAGGCCGGCACGCAGCGATTCAGGCAGCGGCGCGGGGGTGATGACAGGTCCGGAGGGGCTGCGGGCGAGCAGGATTTGTCCTTCCGCACCATACAGCCAGCGTTGCGGGGTCTGCGCCGCGCCCGCGGCCTGGACCTGGTCGAAGACGTAGGCGTAGGCGTCATCGACCGAGATGCGCCCGTCGTGGTCGGTGTCGGCGGCGCCGGTACGCAGGCCCCGAACCAGGGCGGCGGTGAATACCGACCCGGCTGGAGTGGCAGCGTCGGTGGGTTCGCCTTCAAAGGAATACTCGGTGGCGGCAGAAGCGGTTAGCACCATCCGCCCGCGTCCCTGGCCGATGAACCGGTCCCGCAGGCCGACGTCGGCCTCTCCTTTGGCACCGTGGGCGAACGCGCCGCTGAAGCAGGAGTCCAGGATGAGGACCTGGCGGCGTGCCCGGCAGTGCTCCAGCTGGTCCAGCACCCAGGCCGACTCCACCCCAGTCGACCCAAGCCGGTCCTTGCGGGTGTCGGCGGCGGCGAAGTACAACCGGCGGCGGGCATCCAGCAGTCCATGGCAAGACAGGTAGACCAGCAGCAGGTCGCCGGTGCCCCGGCCGTCCAGGAAGTCCTCGACGGCCAGCCGGATCTGCTGGGCTGGCTGGTCGATAACGGTGGTGACGGTGAAGCCGCCGATGCCCGGGTCGGCCAGGACATGTGCCAGGTCGGCGGCGTCCCGGGCCGGAGCTCGCAGCCGGCGCAGCCCGGTGTCGGTGTATGTGGCGGTCGCCACCACCAGGGCCAGCCGGGCCCCGGGCGGCGGGTCAGGCGCCGGGGGCATGGCGGGCCAGCCAGGCATCGATGAGCTTCTCCTGCTGCTGCGAGGTCGCGCCGGTCACCTTTATCACATCCCCGTCGATGCTGACCTCCACGGTCCGGCCGGTCCGCGAGGCCCACCCGCGGACGGCGGCCACCACGGCGCGCAGCCCGTCCAGGGTCCCGAACTGGACCAGCAGCCAGCCCGCCAGCGTGCCGAGCCCCTTCGCCCCTTCCGGAGCGGCCTCGGCGGTGAGCGGCGCGACCGAGGCCGCATCCACACCGAGCAGCTCAGCGTGCAGCCCCCCGGTCAGGTCCGCCAGCTCCTCCGTGTCGCTGTCTGCTACCGGCAGCACCTGCAGGATCAGCCCGTCTACGTCCGCCACAATCCACCACCTCCGACGACTCAGACCTGAAATTGTGTCACCGCCTCGGATATTGGCGTGGCCCAGCGGTGAGAAACGGGTCACGTGTTCTCTCCGGACCGGTGGCCCCGCTCGCGAAGCCGCATGGCGCGTGTCAGGCCGTGTAGGTCCGATCGCGCAGAATCATGGTCATTGGGGGCAGAGACACGCCGCCAGCCATTCCCTCCGGCTGATCAGCGGGCCATGTGCGCGTCTGCCCGTCTCAGTTTCCGTCTCATTCGCCGACGTTCAGCAGGGTCCGACCAGAGCCGCCGGAGTCAGTTTCCTCTGGCCGCATACGATCCCGGCCTACGCTGAACATAGGGCAACAGACTTGGAAAGCGTGTTGCCGTACTTTGGCTGTCTCGATTTACGTTTCGTTTGTGAGATGACGCTCCCGGCGGACAGATTGTGCCTTTCATCGGAAAGTTAGCTCCGAAAGTCACAAGGATGGTGTCCGGTCATCAGAGATAATGTGCCGTTATCCCTGATAGGCCGCTCACCGGCCGACTGCCGCCCAGGACCGCCTGGCGCTCCCGGGCCGCCCCTGCCGCTCCGGCCCCTCAGGGACCTGAGATGCGGGGCGCCTTCACTCACATGCGATTGACCCGTCCGGGTTCAGGCCGAACCAGCGCAACCGCTCCGCTTCTTCGCTGCGGCCCTGTTGCATCAGAAACTCAGTTAGCCGCCTGGCATCCCCATGTCCAGCGTCAGCCGAAGTGAACAAGACCTGTACGGCTCCGTCGAGATCTCCGCGGTCGGCCAGCAGGTCGGCCAGCCTCATCGCGGCGAGTTCGTCGGCGGCGTCAGCCCGGGCGCGCAGCTCGTCAAGGTCCTCGCGGTCGGCCAGCAGCCCGGCCAGCCGCCCTGCGGCGAATCGGTCGCCGACGTCGGCCCTGGCGCGCAGCTCGTCCAGGTACCCGCGCTCGGCCAGCAGGTCGGCCAGCCGTGCTTGTGCAGGCGCGGGCGCGTAGCCGTCGGCCCAGGCGCGCAGCTCGCCGAGGTCCTCGCTGTCGGCAAACACCACTGTGACGGCCCTGGCGCGCCGCGCGTCCAGGTCCCTGCGCTCGGCCAGCAGGTTGACAAGCTTCTCTGCCGCGAGTCCGTCGCCAGCATCGGCCCGGACGCGCAGCTCGTCCAGGTCCCTGCGGTCGGCCAGCAGGTTGACAAGCTTCTCTGCGGCGAGTCCGTCGCCGGCATCGGCCCGGACGCGCAGCTCGTCAAGGTCCCTGCGGTCGGCCAGCCACCTGGCCAGCCGCATCGCGGATGGGTCGCCGGCGTCGGCCCGGGCGCGCAGCTCATCGAGGTCGCCGCGGCCAGCCAGCAGCCCGGCCAGCAGCATGGCGGCGAGTTCGTCGCCGGCATCGGCCCAGGCGCGCACCCCGTTCAGGTCCTCACGCTCGGCCAGCAGGTTGACAAGCCGCGTCGCGGCCAATTGAGCGGCGGCGAATTCATCGGCGGCGATGACGGTGCGCTGATACAGCGGAATGGCGTAGCGGTAGAGCAGTCGGCCCCTGGCACTGTCAGCGAGCCGGGCGGCCTCGGTGGGATCACGGATGTGGCTTAGGAGAGCATCCCAGGCGCTCTCAGGCACGCGAGCATGTCGGCGTTCCCGGCTGGCGTGCTGGATCAGGTAGTCCGCCACGGTGTACCCGACGATGTGACCCATGCCAGTCCCGGCCGGGGTCAGGGCGGCTGCAGCGCCGTGCAACTTGACAGTGGCGTAGGCCAGGGCCTGCTCGAACCAGTTACCGGGCGCCTCGGCCTGCTGGACGCTGGTGCAGTAGCCCGGCGAGGCAGCACGCAGGAACTCGGCGCTAGCGGGGGCGCGGGCGCCGAGTCGGGCCGCGTCCAGCGCCGCGGTGAGCAGCGCCCACGCATACGGGTCGACGCTCTTCGCGTCTTCCCAGCGGGCGACCAGCTGCGGCGCAGCCGCCAGGGTCTGGGTCAGCCCGTACTCGGCCGTTTCCAACGCGACCCGCAGCCGCAGGTCACGACCCGCAGCGGCACGGGCCCGGCCCCGCTCGGCTTTACTGAACTCCGGGCTAATGCGGACTACTGCGGCCAGGTCCAGCACTTCCCGTTCCCGCGCGTGCAGGTCGGCGCCTCCGGGAGCGGGCACCCTGGTATAAGGGATGTACCAGTCTGGCCATAGCGTCCCGATGATCACTACCGGGTGGGCGGCGGTCAGCAGCGCCCGCACCACCGCGCCGGTCAGCCCGTGCTCGCCGTCCAGGTAGCGCTGCAGCTCATCCAGCCACACCACCGTCCGCGGCATCGGCGCGGCGGCCAGCTCGGCGACCTCGGCCGCTCCGGCCGGATGAACGAGCCACCACTCCGGAAGCAGCGCCTGCACCGCCTCCACCGCGCAGCGGGTCTTACCCACCGAGGACCCGCCAACCAGCAGCACGAACCCGCCTCGCTCCGCCGCGGCCTTCACCTTAGCCTGGACACCGGACTCTGCTGTATCCACATCCCGCGGCACGTATTCCGGCAGGACCTCATCGGCCACTCCTGGGACGCTGATCGCTGCGTGTACGCCCAGCAGGCGCGGCCAGGCGTCCCGGACCCGTACAGCGCCGACGGGCCGGGCCAGGTCGGCGGTACTGGCCCGCTCCCAGGCAGCCAGCCACTGTGCGAGGTCGGCCGGAGCGACCTCGCACACGGCAAGGAAAGTGACCAGCTTGCCCTTGGTGGGCAGCCGCTTGCCGGTAACGACCTCTCCCACCGTGCTCTTGGACAGCGGCTCCCGCCGTGACCCGCCTGGTCGGGACAGCAGCTTCGCGGCCGCTTTCTCCATCGCCTCGTACGACAGGCTGCGGCGTCGGCGCAACCCGTCCAGGCAGGTGGCCAGCTCTTCTGGGGTATTTACCCGGGACGGATCGACTCCGGGTACCGCCGTTGGCCCAGCCATTCATGACCCCCTCGCCGGTCCTCCGGTGACCGGCCGCACGCCTCCAACGCTCAGGTTAGAAGCCCGCCATGCATCTTCATGTCGTTACAGGCCAGCAGCAAGTGACCAGGCTCGTCGCCTCCGGGTTCCTCCGGCACTATGGCCGGAGGACTTGCCGGGGCGCTGAACTGGGATTCGTCCACAGGAGGTCGGCGCCGACCCCACTACTACATAGGGAGTCTCCGATGCAGCAGTGGCTCAATCTCGTCCCCATGGTCGGCGCCCTCCTCAATCTTTCTGCCGCCATGACCAACCTCGCCATCACAATCATTAACCGGCGCGGCACCACCAGCGACCGCCAGCACTCCGGACCTCATCAGGAGGACACCACACTTCGGAGCGCCGGTGATGAATGCCCACCTGCCCCTTAATGAGTTACCAGAGATAATGGGTCATTATCTCTGGTAGGTGGCGGTCGGCCAGATCACTAAGGCCGAAGGTCGGCCCATCGAGATCGAGGCTTGTCACGGTTGGGGCGATCCAACGATCTACGCGGGTCTGGGCTGCCAAACTTGCGTCATGGCGTCGTCCGGTCGGGGTCCCCGTGACTACCTGGTGGGAACCGAGCGCGCGCTCTATGCCTTCGCCAGGACTACCTGCTACTTCCCAGCCTGCAAGACCCCCGTCATCGTCTTTGTCGAGGGTGAGCCGGTTTCCAACGCGCAGATCGCGCACATCCAGGGAGCCAATCCTGGATCACCGCGCTATGACCCGGCGATGACGGATGACCAACGAAGGTCGTATGCCAACCTCATCCTGCTCTGTGAGCCGCACCATGAGTTCGTGGACAGGCGCCACCCAGACAGATATCCGCCGGAAATGCTCGCCGAGTGGAAGGCGCAACGGGAGGCTGAGGCTGGAATCGACGTGCCCGCGCTCGCGGAACTCACCGACGAGCGCCTCGTGGGGCTGATCGAGAAGGCACTTGCATCCATAAGTCCACAGCGGCTACTTACCGTGGAACTCGGCTTGGGCGTGGCTGCGCGTGGGCAGACGATCATCCTGCCAACCGAGAAAGCGAAGGATTACCTCGAGATGTACGCCGAGCAGGGTCCGGCCGTCTTGGTTCTCACGGTGCGAAGCGTGGGAGGGCTGAGGGCCTCTGTAGTCAGCCACGATCTGCGGCTTGTCCCGATCGGGGACAGGCTCATGGGCATCAACGATTTCCCGAGCATCAACCCACCGCTTCCGCGCCCCGTGGATATCGGCGAGTCCCAGACGTGGCTCTACGAACTAAGGAACGTCGCGGCGCTGATCGGTGCTCTCCGGAAAGTTCGCGGCCAGGTAACAGCCGTGATCGGAGAGGCAAGCCTCGGTTCTGGCGAGACCATCGAGTCCGCGGAACTGCCAATCGAGTTTCTCGGCCCACTTCCTGATTGAGGCTCTTCGCAGACTTGGACAGAGCCAAGCTGCTGTCGGCGGACAGGCAAGACGCAGTGGGACCTGGAGAAGTGCGAGTAAGCAAACTGGTAACCCGACGTATTCATGTGTGACGAGTTCGCCGGGAAACGGCAACGGAGGTTCGCTTGCCTTGGCTGGGCCCGCCCGCCCGGGTACAGTCGCGGCATCGGTCAAACCGTCAGCAAAGGAGCGGTGGCGACGATGGCTGCTGAGACCCCGACGATTGTCCTCGTCCACGGTGCCTGGGCCGACGCGACCGGCTTCGACGCCGAGATTCGCGCTCTGCGCGACCGCGGGTTTACCGCCATCGGGTTCGCCAACCCGCTTCGCGATCTCGCTGGCGACGCGACGTACCTCGCCGAATTCCTGCGGACCCTGACTGGTCCGATCGTGCTCGTCGGCCACTCCTACGGCGGCAACGTCATCTCGATGGCCGCGGCAGGCAACGACCAGGTCAAAGCGCTTGTCTACCTCAACGGCTGGATGTGCGACGAGGGGGAGAGCCAGCAGCAGCTCCTTGAGAGGTTCGAAGGCAGCCTCGTGGGGCCATCGATCAGGCCGGTGCCATACACCGGGCCGGACGGGACCGAGGGCGCTGACCTCTACCTCGACCCCAACGCGTTCCGCGAAACCTTCGCCGCCGATGTCGACCCGGAGACGGCCGCGGTAATGGCCGCAGCCCAGCGGCCGTACGCCGCGGCCGCGTTCGCAGGCACGCCGTCGGGCCCGCCGGCGTGGAAGGCGCTGCCGTGCTGGTACCTGCTCGGCACCGAGGACAAGGCGATCCCGCCGGCGCTCCAGCGGTTCATGGCCGAGCGCGCGAACGCGACGATCGTGGAGGTGCCGGCCTCGCACGTCTCGTTCGTGTCCCAGCCCGAGGCCGCGACCCAGCTCATCCTGCAGGCCGTCGAGGCGACCTCCGCAGCGCGGCCGTGAACAGCTGATCCAGTCCGGCCAACGACACAGCGTCTGCCCAAGTCCGGGCACCATGATGCCCGTCACGAACCCACGTCGATCGCGACCGCTGGGTCCCAGATGACCGTGAGTTCCCCGCGCGGCACCTTCAGTCCGGCTGAACTCACGAGGGAAACTGGGTGATAACCCGCTGTATCACCCGGTATCAATGTCGGTGCCCGGCGCTACCATCCGAGCCATGCCAGGTGACCTCGAGCGGATGCCCGCGCCCGTCTCCGCGGTCTCGCTGGGCGCGGGCCCGGCGGCTGTGGCGGCCGAGCTACTGGGCCGGATCCGGGCGGAGCTGCCGGCGGTCGGCGGGCTGGGGGAGCGGGAACAGGTCCTGGTGTCGGCGTGGCTGACCGGGCTGCGGTCGGCGCGCACCCGCCGCGCCTACGCCGGGGATGTGGCGGCATGGCTCGGCTGGCTCGCCGAGCGGGAAACCGGCGCGCTGGCGGCCGGGCGGGTGCACGTCGACCTGTGGGCCGCCACCCAGCTCGATGACGGAGTGGCCGCCTCCAGCGTGCGCCGCCGCCTGTCGGCGCTGTCGTCGTTTTACCGGTACTGCGCGGCCCATGACCTGATCGGCCGGGTTCCCACCGAGGGCGTGGCCCGGCCGGTGGTGGATCCGGATTACACGGCCACCGTCGGCCTGGACCGCGAGCAGGCCCGGGCCCTGATCACCGCCGCCGACGCCGACACCGGCGCTCAGGCGCTACGCACCGCGGCGGTGGTTCGGCTGCTGCTGCACAATGCCCTGCGCGTCGACGAGGCCTGCGCCGCCGACATTACCGACCTCGGCGAGGACTCCGGTCACCGGGTGCTGCGCGTGGTCCGCAAGGGCGCGCGGAAGGCGAAGATCCCGCTCACCCCGGCCACGGTGGCAGCCCTGGATGCCTACCTGGCCAACCGGGCCCGCCGGGCTGGGACGGGGGAGGGGCGGAGTCTGAGAGGGCCGCTGCTGGCCACCGCCAGCGGCGGACGGCTACGTCAGGGCCACCTGTGGGAACTCGTGCGCCGCCTGGCCCGCACGGCCGGGATAGGCGCATGGGAGCAGCTCTCGCCGCACTGCCTGCGTCATTCGGCGATCACCTTCGCCCTGGATGCCGGCGCCTCCCTGCGCGACGTGCAGGACTACGCCGGCCACAAAGATCCCCGCACCACCCGCCGCTACGATCACTCCCGCGACAGCCTGGACCGCAACGCCGCCTACACCGTCGCCGCTTACCTTGCGTAACAGCCTGCTCGTCTGAGAAGCCGCACTCACTGCGCCATTCGGCGATCACCTTCGCCCTGGACGCCGGCGGCTGGAGTAGATCAGTCCTTCGGCGCAGGCTGCGCGTACTCGGTCCGCTCCCGGTGATGACGGTCGTGTCAGCCTACGCGTACTCGGTCCGCTCCCCGATGGTGACGGTCGTAACAGCTTGCGCGGCCTCGACAACTCATGCCGCGGTTCGTGTTTGCGCTGGTAAAAGCGGAAAGTCCCCGGCTGCAACCGGGGACTCTCCAACGACTCTCACTCACCTATGGCTAGGGACTCGGGGAGTCTTATGACAGCATCGTCTCTCAGGGGCAGCCTATGAGCAACCCATCATCAGCATGAAGTTCGAAACACCTTCCAATTTTCACACATAGGTGTTCTTATGTTCTAAGAGGCAGCGAGCGCGACGCGTACCGGCTGCAACCGGGTCTCACTCGATGCCTAGCGGTCACTGGGCTAGGGACTCGGAAGGAGTTGTTCACAACATGGTCGTCATATCGGTGGTTACTGGCATCTGCCTGTACGTCCTGTATCTCTGCTACAGGGCGTTGCCGCTAGGCCGTGGCACGCTCTACGGGCTGGCCGCCGTTATCACGGCGCTCGGCGGCTTGGTAGCGGCTTTGACGCACCTGCTGTGATTGGCACGAGAGGGCCACGGTTAGCGCTGAACCGTGGCCCTCCCTCTTGGGTGCCATCTGCTGGCCGTGGTCCTCAGTGCCGGGGGCCTGCTGTGGCTACCTCTTGGCTTCCCAGATCCGGACTCGCCCGGGCCGGTGCTGAGACTGATCAATCCCCCGGGGTCGATAGTCAGCAGGCACCAGCAGCGCACGAACTCCATGGGGTAAAAGGATGTCTGCAAAGACCATGGCGTTTCATCATGAAGCGACCAGCAGCCTGGTGCCTGATCCGGACCCGCCCGGCCCGGTGCTGAGGCTGACTACCGGATATGCCTCGGTAGGCAAGGTCGATCGGGTTAGGTGCCCGGCATGATGAGGGCACCGACCGCGGCCACCGGGTGCTGCGGGGTAGGGCGCAAGGGGGGGAAGCTCCAGTCCCTGGCCCTGCCGGCCCCGGCCGCGGAGCGGATCGAGGCCTACCTAGCCGGGCGGGACGACGTGACGGGGCTTGAGCAACAACGGAACGGCCAGTGGCGACAGCGGGCTGAGGACCGCCGTGTTACCGCCACTGGCCGTTCGGATGTGGGTTCTGCCGCCCCGTCACCCGCTCAGCCTGCCAGCCGCGTTCAGGAAACTGGACG
>Ga0116217_10003870_pt1 | contig 13451 bp, 10 predicted proteins | sample Sb_taG_6_FD_89697 | JGI IMG/M metagenome (GOLD analysis project Ga0116217, IMG submission 89697) | Peat soil microbial communities from Weissenstadt, Germany - Sb_50d_4_PS metaG | ecosystem: Environmental > Terrestrial > Soil > Wetlands > Peat | place: Germany: Weissenstadt | collected 2010-09-21 | reverse complement strand
CCCCGTTTCCCAGGCTCGATAGTGATGATGCCTTTGTAACTCATGAATCTAGTATAAGTGCTCGGTGTCACCCCACACAAGTAGCTTCAAGCGCCATTCCTCCTCGAACTCCGGCCTGCTTTGAATGACAGAGTTCGCTACTTGGATTGATCTGAATCGTCCAGTACTTCGCGCACCTTGCGCGCCAGAGTTTCCGGCGTGATGGGCTTCTGGAGCAGTGAGGCTCCGGTTTCCTGTGCGTTATGGCGAACAAGGGCCTCCTGTGCCTGCGCCGGCACATAGAGCGCTTTCGACTCCGGCCGTGAAGCTTTCAGGCAGTCCGCTAGCTCTTTAGCGCCCATCTGGGGCATTACCAGATCGGTCAGGAGCAGATGAATTGGATGGGAACTCTGCTCGATGACGGCCAAGGCTTGGACGGGTCCGTGCGCTTCGAAGACCTTGTAGCCCAGCGACTCGAGTGTCCTCCCCGCGATTGACCGAACTCCGCGCTCCTCGACGACCAACAGAATGGTCTCCGATCCAGCGGGCAGGGCTGGGCGCGGCTGAGTTGGCTCCGCCTTGGGTGAGGCCTCCTCGATGCGGGGAAGGTAAATCTTGAAGGTCGCGGCCTGCCCCGCCTCGCTCTCGATCCAGATGTGGCCGCCGCTCTGTTTAATGACACCGAACACATTTGCCATGCCCAATCCTGTCCCCTTGCCTGCTCTCTTTGCGGTGGAAGAAGTCTCAAAGAAGGACGCTTGAGATTCAGTATCTTCCTTCGCGCCTTTGGCGGACACGGACAGCAGCACGTGCGGACCGGCACCAGCACCGATATGGGTTCGCGAATGAGACTCCTCCAAATCGATATTGGCCGTTTCAATCGTGATCTTGCCGCCCTCGGGCATGGCATCACGCGCGTTCACGGCCAAGTGCATAAGCACCTGCTCGATCTGTCCCCGGTCAGCCTTCACTCGTCCTAAATCGGCTTGTTGAACGGTAGCGAATTCGATGCCGTCGCCGACCAGGAGGCGCAGCATCTTCAATGTGTCGCACACGACCGAGTTCAAGTCCAAGACCTTCGGAGCCAGATTTTGACCGCGGCTGAAGGAGAGCAGTTGGCGTGTGAGCGAGGCCGCCCGGTCCGCAGCCTTAAGGACCTCCTCCACCGCACCGAGGCCCTCAGGCTTCACTCGTCCTTGCAAGAGCTGGGCGTAACCGGAGATGATAGCGAGCAGGTTGTTTAATTCATGGACGACACCCCCCGCCAAGCGGCCGACCGCCTCCACCGTTTGCACCCACTTTAGCTGCCGGTCGAGTTGGCGGCGGGTTGTCGCGTCCTGCTGAGTGGCGATGAAATGGGTGACTTCTCCGCGAGGATTGCACACCGGAGCAATGTTCATCTCCTCGGTGTAAAAACTCCCGTCCTTCCGCCGGTTGATGAGCTCACCGCGCCAGGACTCCCCGGTGAGAATGGTCTTCCAAAGCTTCCGATAAGTCTCCGGGTCGTGCTCGCCGGATTTCAGGAGACGGGGATTCTGCCCCAGTGTCTCCTCCCGGGTGTATCCCGTGATGCGGGTGAATGCTGGATTGACGTATTCGATGTTTCCTTGGGCGTTGGTGATGATTACGGCTTCCGAGGATTGCTCGACGGCGGCAAAAAAGAGATGAGGCAGGCTCGCAATCATAGCCTCAATAAACACCTTGTCCCCCTGGCCTCCCATTTTCTCCAAACTCATGCAGCTCCTTCTAATCGAACATCATGTTCCTGAGGCTTCATTCTCCGGAGTTACTACGGTCTTCGGAAGTACTAGCTGTTGCCCTGGGTCAATAGTTCGCCAAGAAAGCCCTTCGTATGCGCGCCGTTTTTTCGGAGCCCCGCAGGGCCGGCATAGAGTAGCCCAGGGCGTACGCCCCATAGGCATTAACCTGAAAACGCGACGGCTACCAGAGCCGCGGAGCGGCGCCAGAAAGTAGCCCACGGCGTAAGCCGTGGGACCCCGCACGGCGTTCATATCCGCAGCCCCGGAGGGGCGACAGAGACAGTGCCGGGGAATCTGTCGCCCCTCCGGGGCTAAGACAACCCGGGGCCGCTGCTCGATCCCACGGCTTACGCCATGGGCTACTCTCTCGCGGCCCTCCGGGCCTCGCTGTTCAACCGCGCTTTGACACTCTTACTTTAGTGACCATCCTGTTTACCGGCTTCCGCCGGCGCCGTGTTCGAGACGCGCACGAGGTTCGGGTGTTCGCGCTCAACATGTTCCCCAAAGTTCTGGAGCAGTTCTGCCACGGCTTCCTTCGGCGGCTGATTTCCAGGTAGATAGAATGGTTGCAGGCAATGCGAACAAAGATAATGTAGAGGTTGAGGACTATTTGCGCCGCCTACTATCAGTTTGGGTTTTCCGTCCGTGGTTGCCTTTCCCAGAACAGGCATGGTCGTTTCCTCCCTGCCGAGGCGCCAAGAGCTGCCGGTTCGCTTTAAGTCGCGCCCGCCGTCAGGACTGCTCTGTGAGCCGTCGAGTACGCGGTTGTCTCGGTCGATACGATTCTGAATGTAAGCCATGCAGTCGCGCACTTTGGTTTTCAGGGAAAGAATGTAGAACCACGAAACAACCAGGCACGCAGCCGCGCCAATTAGAAACAACCGCTCCATTTCTCAACTCTTTCTTAACGCTTCTGATCAGCACATCTTTCCGTTTCCGCGAAGCCATTCTCGCCTGACCCTGAAGGTTTGTGAATCAGCCCGCTCAGTGCTTCCCTAACCTCTGAGAATTCAGCCGACTTGTCGAAAAAGAATCGGGCCCCCAACTGCAGGCATTTCCTCCGGTACTGCGGGAAGGCGAAGTTGGTCAGGACGAGGGTGATCGGTGTCAGTTTTTCCCTCCTCATGCCTTCCAGGACGTCGATGCCGGTTCCTTCCGGCATCCTGATGTCCAAGATTACGACATCAGGGCGGAGGTCGCGGAGCGCCTGCAGGGCTTCCACACCGGTACGAGCGCGCCCAATAATCTCGACACCGCTGATCTCATCAAGCGCTCGAACCAAGCGTTGCACGAAAACTTCGGAGTCGTCAGCGATCAGAACTTTCATGTGTCGCCCCAGGTATTAGCCTGCCCCATCCGCGGCATCGACACCATCACTCGAAGGCGGATATTTGTGTCGAGCTAAATGGATTTACCTTGTCATTGTTTCTATGACACGAGGCTGGAAACTGCAGGCAAGGTTGCAGGGGCGCCCGCCGCTCAGAGTGTGTGACTTTCTTCAGTTCGAGTGAGCAGCTGATGCTGATAACAGAGCTAAAACCCACAGCGCGTGTCATCCTGAGGAGCCGGAGGCGACGAAGGATCTGCATTTTCGTCATTTCACGGTTCTCGGCGAACTGCAGATCCTTCGCTATCGCTCAGGATGACAGGTTGGACGGTTGGCTTTGCCGGTCAGTGCCACGCAAAACCGAAAAAGTCACACGCTCTCAGTATGACAAGCGCTTGGTTTTGGGCGGGAGAGGGGACGCGTAGGCGTTAGAATCACCTCGATCGGGTTCCGGAGCCCGCCCGGGCGGGCGCAAGAATGTGGCCCACGGCGACAGCCGTGGGGAGAAAGCAGGGCCGATGCTCCTGAAAAGCCCCGGGAGGGGCGAGAGAGCTGTTTTGATAATCGCAGATCTTCTGTCGCCACTACGTGGCTCACGGTGCTCTCTGTGTGCTGTGATCCCACGGCTGGCGCCGTGGGCCACATTCTCACGCCGCTGATGCGGATTGGTGTGAGGAGAGCGGCTTATTCTAGCGCCTACGGGCAGGGGGCGTATCTGCCGGGCCGCTGCGAGACGGGGTCACTCCACCAAATGGTTCTGGAATGCGTAGCGCATCAACTCGGCCGTGGTGGTCATTTTCATCTTCTCCAGGATGCGCGCCCGATAGGTGCTGATAGTAGCCGCACTCAGGTGAAGCTCCTGGGCAATCAGGCTGATCGTTTTTCCCGAGCCAATCATGCGCAGCACCTCGAATTCACGGTTGGAGAGAGCCTCGTGGGGCAGGTGCGCGAGGTCTTCACTGAGGTCCAACGCCAGCTTTTCAGCCAGCGCCGGGCTCACATAGCGGCCGCCCGCCAGAACTTTGCGAATGGCTTTGATCAGTTCCTCCGGCGCGCCGTTCTTGTTCATGTAACCGGACGCGCCCGCTTTGAGCACCCGCTTGCCGTATTGGTCTTCGGGGTGCATGCTCAAAACCAGGACGGGCAGTTTCGGCTGTTCCCGCTTCACGTCGCTAAGAACGTCGATGCCGCTTCGCCCGGGCATGCTGACGTCCAGAATCACCAGATCCCAGGTCTGGCTGCGGACCTGAGCAAGAACCTGCTGAGCGTTTTCAGCTTCTCCACAAATGGGATCCTTGAGTTCGTGCAGCAGAATTTCGACGAGGCCCCGGCGCACAATGGCGTGGTCGTCAGCGATCAGGACCTTGAGCATGGTCTTCCTCACTATGCGTGGCGGGCTTCGGGTATTCGAATTCTCACCGTGGTGCCTTTACCCGGCTGGCCCGTGATGGTCAGAGTGCCTCCCAGCAACAGGGCCCGCTCGCGCATTCCCAAAATTCCCAACGAACTGGCGTTGGCCAGTTCATCCTCGCCGATTCCCCTGCCGTTGTCGTGGACTTCCAGAGTCAAATCGCCGTTTTCCTCGGCGAGACGTACCTTCACTTCGCTGGCGTGCGCGTGGCGCGCCACATTGGTGAGCGTCTCTTGAAAAATGCGGAACACCGCCGTCGCCGTTTCCGAATCGACCGCGATCTCTTCGGCGGCCAAATCCAGGAGGCATTTCGTGCCCGTCCGGCTCGCAAACTCTTCCGCGGCCCATTCCACTGTAGCCGCCAACCCCAGGTCATCCAGCATTCCGGGCCGCAATTCGGTCGAGATTCGGCGCACGCTCTCAATCGTCTCATCGACCAGACGCAGGAGGGGAGCACCCTTCTCCAGCAGGGGGCCGTGACCGGCCGGCAAGCCGCGAACGAGAGAGCTCAGGTCCAGCTTGATGGCGGTTAAGGCCTGGCCTAGTTGGTCGTGGATTTCGCGCGCCACCTTCTTTCTTTCCTCTTCCCGGACGTTCTGCAGGCGCGCGGCCAGAGCCCGCAACTGATCGAAGGAGCGCTGACGCTCTTCCTGCAAACGCTGCCGGGCCAGTGCGTTGGCAAACATCTGGGCTACGACTTGTAGGCGGTTCACGATCTCCTCCGGCCAGGTGTGCTCCGCTCGCGTAGAGCTGAAGGCCAACGCCCCCACAGGTGGTCGTCCCCCTGTTGCCAGCGCAATCGTCAAGACTGACTTGACGCCGAACTTGCTGTACGACTCCCGATCGCGAGCAGCCTCCTCCGGCAGCTCCGCCAAGGACGACACGGCGACGACGGTTCTCCGTCCAGACATGATTTGTAGGTAGCTCCACGGGAAATATTCGACGGCATCCACCTGAGTTGGACCTGGACCCTGCGGTCCTTCCGGACTTCGGTGAGTGTAGGTGAGCCTTAACAGCTTTGGAGCCTCCGCCGGCGCCTGCCACAGCGTACACCCGTCCAGTTCCAAGCCTTCGCAGACGCGACCGAGCGCTCCTTCGATCTCCCCGCCCAGCCGCCCGGCCGCCACATCTGCAAATCGCGCCGAGAGATCGGCCAGAAGGGTTTCAAAGCGCAACCGGTCAACCAATTCCATGTCCGCCCGCTTGCGCTCCGTGATGTCCGTCAGGAAGCCTACGCTAGCCTCACCGTCGGAAAGCTCCACCATCGCGACCGCTACTTCTACGGGCAACAGAGAGCCGTCTTTGCGTTGCCCAACGGCCTCATAGCGCGCAGGAACTGGCAGGCCTAGCGCACGCTGCCGGGCGCGTTCTTCCACCATGGCCCGACACTCCGGTGAGCACTGCTCTCCAATGGAATGTCCGATGACTTCGTCGTCGCTTTTGAGGCCATACATCTCCAGATAGGCTTGGTTAACATACAAGCTGCGCCCGGATCGGCTGATGCTGATTGCGACCGGCGCACTTTGGATGAGCGTCCGAAACCGGGTTTCACTGGCTCGCAGCGCCTCGACCGCCTGTTTGCGCTCTGTGATGTCTTCCACCATGCCCACAACAGACATGGTCCGACCGTCTGCTATCTTAACCAAGGAGGCGGTCAAATGCCCCCACACGATTTGCCCGTCCCTTTTGATATAGCGCTTCTCGGTTTCGTAGGACTCACGTTTCCCCGCCAACAGTTCCTGGTATAACTCCCAGTCGCGCTGCCGGTCGTCAGGGTGGGTAAACTCGGTGAAGAGCATGCGGCGCAGTTCTTCCTCGCTATAGCCGAGCATTCTCTGGAGTGCGGGGTTCGACTTTATGGGATGGCCTTGCATGTCCACCAACGCGATGCCGATTCCGGCCGTCTCGAAAGTCGTGCGAAAAAGCTCTTCGCTCTCGCGTAACGATCGTTCCGCCAGCTTGCGGTCGGTGATATCTCGCACCAACGCGAGCAGAATAACGTCCTCCTCGATTCCCAGGCGGCTCAGTGTGATCTCTGCATCGAAGGTAGTTCCGTCCAGGCGGACGGCCCCCCACTCAAAACAAAGCGTTTGTCCCTCACGGGCCTGCGCCAATTTCTCCAGTGCTGCCTGGCGAGGATAAGAACCTTCTGGCCCTTCAAGCGGGTAGCGCCCGGCCACTGCCTTCCCGAGGATTTCGTCGCGAGTGCACCGATACATCTCGAGAGCCCTGTGATTGCAGTCAATGAAAGTGTCGCCTCGTATAAGGAATATGGCGTCGCCGGCGGTCTCGAAGAGAACACGATAACGGCGCTCGCTCTCCTTCAGGGCCTCCTCAACTCGTTTCCGCTCGGTCACGTCGCGCAGCACGCCCCAGGCGCGGAGTAGATATTCTCCTTCCACGACTCCCAAATAGGTGTTTAAGAAGTGGTGAACTTTGCCCTGGCGGTCTTTGGCGAAAAACTCGGCGTCGGCCAGCCGATATCCCGAGCTAATGAAGGTCCGCAAGTTGGCAATTGAGCGCGGATCGAATTGGGTCAGATTCTTGACGCGCAGCCCAATCAGCTCCGACGCGCGCTCAAACCCGAACATCCGAGCCATGGAGTCGTTGCACTCCGCCAGATAAGCGGATTCCAGGACTTGTCCAACTTGCTCTTCGACTGGAAGTGCGGTGGAGACGGGCTTCTCTGTTTCCATGCGCCAGATGGCTTCCGTGCTGTTGGCAATAAAGGCGCGATAGCGCTCCTCAGAGGTTTCCACGTGCCGCTTGAGATCCAACAAGGTTTGTTGTTGCCGGAGTTTCTCCTGAAGATCCCGCATCGCCTGGTGACGGTGCTGGGCCAGGATGACGGCGCCGAAGAGGAGGAGGGAGAGCGCCGCCGCCAGCCACTCGAGCAGCGCTCGCCGATGGAAATCTGCCAACGCCTGATCCTTGTCAACCTTGCGAGCCAGGCTCGCGCCCGCGGCGGCGACGGACCGGGCAACGCCGAAAACCCGAACGCCGCGATAATCGGTGAACTCGCCAAACGCTTCGTTGCGTTCGCGCGCCGCCCTCGATTCGAAGGCATTCCCGTTCAGTGGCTGGCGAAACAGAGATCCCATTCCCAACGCATCCATTCGGGGGGAAAAGCCTACAGCTTCTCCGGGTTCCTGCCAGATCATCTCGGTTTCCGCAAACCGGGCGGGCCTGCTCTTTTCAACAAAGAAGCGGGAGACTGCTCTCCTCGGCTCGGAGATCATGACCGCGGCGCCGACGATCGAGAGGAAAGTTTGAGAAGTACTCGAGGCCCGCTCGCCGTCCGAGACAGGAATGGCCAGGTTGAGCAAAACGCGTGCAGGCCGCGGGTAGGAGGCAACGATGCTGTAGGCTCGAGTGTCTTGGGCTTCGTGGCAGGCCCTCTTGACGCCCGCCCGGGCCTCCGCCGGGACGCCTACTTGAGCCAGGATCCGGCACTCCTTGTCAGCCACGACTCCACCCATGAAGCCGTTAATGCGCGCCATTCTATCGATCGCAAGTTCAACTTCCCGCTGGGTAGCTGCCAGCTTCGCAGCGCTCAATTGATTTGAAAGCATGCGAATCGTAGCACTATTGCTGGCAATCCCTTCGGTATCCGTCTGTCTCTCGAGCAGCCACAGGGCTTCAATGCTTGTCTGTTCGTCGGCGGAGTTTGATAGATTCGAATCCCAGTAGGCCAGGGTTTCCCGGTAGGCGGCGCGCAAGTTGTACCAGAGAAAGCCTAGGACGACCGAAACCAGCAGGATAAAGATCCAAACATGCACCGGCACGCGGCTCCGGTCGGGTGTGGGTGCAGGAGAGTCGTTTTCGCGAGAAATGGGAGGCTGGGTCGTTTGAGGCAAATCGCGCGCTTGCCCCATAAGCACCGCCATCAATTCCCCGAGCTGAAGAGAATTGCAAAATCTAGTGACATCACCCCCTCACCCCCCGACCCCTCTCCCCCAAGGGGGCGAGGGGAGAAATAAGCCGAGCGCATGCCCTCGCCCCCTTGGGGGAGAGGGTGGCGCGCAGCGCCGGGTGAGGGGGTTGGTCCGTCACTCTATTATTTTACCCTCAGTAGCTTGGTGATTTTCAGGCTTGGCTGAAAGTCGCCATCTCTGATCTTGGTTTATAGATTGTACCTTCCGCACGCAGGTTTTCAAGCTAAACTCTGAGAGTGGGGTGAGGTGATATCTCGGATGGTGAACTCTCTTGCGGAAACGGTGGTTTGCCGGAAGCTTCCCGGTTATGAAGAATTTGCCGCCGTCACCCTCTACCGGTTGATCCCGAAGGTGCGGTGAAGACGGCTCTGGAGGATAAGATGGCCGAGGTCAGAATTCCCGTCTCTGGATACGAATTGCCGGCCTACTTTGCGATGCCTCGAAACCAAGGTCCATGGCCTGGGGTGGTGGTCCTCCACGATGTCCTAGGGATGAGCCCTGACCTCAGAAACCAAGCCGACTGGCTCGCGAACGAGGGCTTCGTGGCCGTGGCCCCTGACCTCTTCCATTCGGGCAAGAAGCTGAGTTGCCTGCTTGCAATCTTCCGCGACCTGCGGGCGCGAAAGGGGAGGTCGTTCGACGAAGTCGAGGCGGTGCGCGTCTGGCTGTCCAACCAGCAAGGGTGCACCGGAAAGATCGGCGTTATCGGTTTCTGCATGGGGGGCGGCTTTGCGCTGTTGCTCGCTCCCAACCATGGGTTCTCAGCCTCAAGCGTCAATTACGGCCAGGTTCCGCCGGACGCCGTTAGCTATCTGCGCGGCGCCTGTCCCATCGTCGGCAGCTTTGGCGCCAAAGACCGTACCCTGCGCGGCGGCGCCGCACGCCTCGAGCGGGCCCTCGTTGCGGCGCGCGTGCCTCACGAGGTGAAAGAGTATCCCGACGCGGGCCACGCCTTTCTCAACAATCACGACCCGGCCACCGTACCGGTGCTGTTTGTTGCGCTCGCCAAGCTCGGCGGAAGCGCATACCACGAGCCTTCGGCGCAAGATGCCCGGAGGCGCATCGTTTCGTTCTTCGATAAGCACCTGCGATGAAACAGGTCCGCCCCGGAGCGTGTTATTCCAGGGAACCGCAGGCGACGAGGAATCTCGCAGTGCGTCAAGAAGGAACCAGAGCGAGTGTCCTTACTAGGCTCGTGATGACAGCCGACAGGACGTGCCGCATCCTGATTTGGGCGGGCATCCGCTGGCTCGAGCACGGCGCTGCCGTCATGGAGTGACGGTGCGTTCACGTTACCAATTAGTGACCTGAAGTCACTTTTATTTCGTGCCCGGTCGCTTCCTTTTTTCGTGACAATCCCTATCAAAGAATGCTATGTTACGGCTGCAGTTTGTTGTTGTAATTCCGACGAGGTTCGCAAGATCTTCAAGGGTGGCTACCCTTCGACCTTGCGGCTAGTGGTGTTACAGCGGATCGTCGGGCGTACCCGCCGTTGCCGTCTCCACAAATTGCAATCTCAAACCAACAAGGACAAATAGCAGCATGAAAGAACAAGGTACAGTGAAGTGGTTTAACGCCGCCAAAGGCTACGGGTTCATCCAGCGCGAAAGCGGAGAGGATGTATTCGTTCATTTCTCGTCTATCGTGGGGAACGGATACCGGTCATTAGAGGAAGGCGCAAGAGTCAGCTTCGAAGTGAAGACCGGTCCTAAAGGGTTGCAAGCCGCGAACGTCGAGCGCGTGTAACTCAACCGGAACGCCGCCCCCGCCGGCGCCACATAGCGGGGAAACATTCTCACCTGCCGACCCGGGCAGAAAAAATGCCCGGCGAGTAAAAACTCCCAGTCCTAAGGGAGTGGTGTGCGGGTCTGTCTCGTAACGGAAGGCCCTTGTGGCTGCCTTGGGCACGCCACAAGCGGTGCGCCTCCGTCTGGGGCGACCACGAGGGCGCCCTTGTTTACACACCCTCACCGGATTTTCGAGCTCCCGAGGCGCGGTGTGCCTTGGGTTTTCGAGCCAGCCTCTCGTAAGCCTGCTTGAACTGAGAGTTGTCGGGACTGAGGGTATAGGCAGTGCGGTATTCGCCCAGCGCTTCGTTGCGATCACCCTGTTTTTCCAGCCAATAAGCCAACGAATAATGGAGTTGCGGATTGTTTGGGTCAAGCCGCAGGGCCGCGCGTGTTTCGCTGATGGCACCGCCCAGGGTGCCCGTAGTCCCCAGGGCGATGCCGAGGTTGTAATGAGCAGAGTCATTCTGCGGGTTCAAGCGCAAGACTTCCCGGTACTCCGCAATCGCCGCATCCATGTTCCCCTTCTTAAATAGCGCGGAGCCAAGGCTTACGTGGGCGTTCTCATTTCCCGGCTTCAGGAGCACCGCTTCGCGGTACTCCGCAATCGCGCCGTCCAGGTCGCCTTTATCGTTGAGCGCCAGGCCCAGGTCGAAGTGGGCAAGATCATTATTCGGATTGACCCGCAGGGCCGCGCGATATTCCCCAATCGCAGCGTCCAGGCTGCCTTTAATGTCCAACTCGAGGCCTCGGTTGACGAGCGCGTTGTCATTATTGGCGTTGGCGAGAAAGGTCTGGCGCGAGGCATCGATCGCGGGCAAAGCTTTCTCGGTGCCCTCGTGGACCTCCACATCGAACAGTCGGAATTTGGAAAAGACGTGTTCGTTGCGCAGGCGCTTGCGGCCCCAGTCCACACTCACGGTGACGCGATTCGGAAGCAGGAAGGCAGTGGGCGAGCTCAGGAAGTGATAAGGGCGATAGTCAATCTCCGATGTCTCGCGATTCAAGTTGATGTTGGAGATGGGATGAAGAAGATCCGTGCGCAGCCTCAGGACTCGGTGATCGGCCGAGATCCAGGCGATTCCCTGAAGGTAAAGCGGCGTGACCTTGCCTAAAGAGAGGATGAATCTGCCCAAGGGGCTCGGGCTGTCGGGCTTCTGAGCAAAGCCGATCACGTAGGTCGGCTGACCCGTCAGGGACTGCGTGCCCAGAAAACGGTAAGTGGTTTGGGATTGAAACTCCGGATGAAGAACCATCAGCGTGCTCACAAACCCGGAAGTAACCATGAAGCCCCCTTGGGTGGTTCCCGGGCTTAATTGATGGCCTTCCTTGTTGCCACGATATTCGTCGATCTGGATGTGCCCCTTCACCGTGCGGTGCACAAAGATGTAACTGCACTCCAAGGAGCGCGCCGTGCGCGGTTTGCCGTTGCCGGCCAGTTGAGTTTGCCGGATTAATTCTGAGCCCATGGTGTTCGAGAAACCGCGCAAGGTCTCTTCGACGCTGCTTCCCACCTGCTTCAAGAACTCCGCCAACCCGCCGGGCGGGACAGGGCTGGAGGGGTCTAGATCCTTGAGTTCGACTGCAGCCTCTTTCAGTTCGGCCACCGGCTGATCCATTACGTCCCCGATGGGCCGAATGAAACGTTCCTGCAATCGCCTCTGGAGATCGTTCACGAACGCCTGAGCGTCAGGCGGCAGACGTTTTCGCCGCAAGTCCTGTGCAAGAACGTTCGCCTCGAGCGAGGCGCTTTCGAAATCGCCGAGAGCAATCATTGCCCGGGCCCGCAGGCAGTGCGCCTGGGGAGCCAGAGCGCGCTTGCGCAGAGGCGGATCCAGCATCGCTGCGGCGGCAGGCCAGTCCTCCGCCTGGACCGCCACGCGCCCCAATTCGAGCTCGGTGAAAGCGTCGCGTGGGTCCATAGACCGCGCCTGTTCGAGGTCTCGACGTGCCTCGTCGGTTCTGTGGAGGAAGCTCCAGCGCACACCTCGAACGACCAACTCTTCTTCAGAGATGCGGGATGACGGCGGGTTCGAAGCCAGCACCTTTCCGGCTCCCTGCCAGCTTCCCATTTGCATCAGCGCCAGGGCTGCCAAGGGTCGAAACTGAGGAAGACCGGATTGCCGCGCCGCCTCCAGAATCTGTTGCAATGTGGCCCAATCCATCTGCTGCTTCCGAAAGCAGGTGAGTGTCTCGTGCAAAGTCCGGCATGAAGACGCGGATTGTGCGCGGCAGTCGCGCGAGTGCGCCAAGCGCGGAAGCAGCCAGGCCTCGACCAGGTCCAGCTTAGGCCCGTCTAGCTTCTCATCCAGCCTTGGCAAGAGGAGGCTCAATTTGACGACCTGCCCCGGTCCACCGGGATCGAGCAGTTCTCTCGCCTCAATGCACTCCGGATGACTTGCCCCCAAGATGATCGAGCTGGCTGCCGATTGAGGGGGTAAATCAATCTTGAGCGAGTAATCCCCCTCGCTGTCAGTTTGAGTTGAAGCGAATTGCTGCGTTGGCGAAGCGAAAGCTGCCACCCAGACAGTGGCGCCGGTTAGAGGGTCTCCCTCAACCGAAGTGATCTTCCCTTCGACCTCGAATGTTCGTGGAGTTGATTCTCCCGATCCCACCAGGAGATTGGAAACGGCTGGGTTCGCATGCGACGCGGGGAGATTCGTCTGCCCCGCCAGCGGGAAATTGTGAGAGAGCAGTCCAACCACGATGATGATCTTGGTTGCTGCCCGAACCATCCTAGCCTCCTTCCGGGCACACTTGCCTGCGGTGCACCCTGGTGAAAATGCGGAGAGATTACACTCCCAAGGTATCGATGTCAACACGCAAACTGCTCACCCCAATCCGTCGATAACCGGCCCGCCGTAGGGGGGCGGCTTGCCGTCCCCGCGTTTCTGCTGGTCCTGACGAGGGTAGGGCAAGCCCTACCCCTACACCGCCGGGGTCCAGCCGCGTGCGGCATAGAGGCGCGAGGCCATGGGCCCTACCGCCCTCGACCTCCCTTATCGACGGATTGGGGTGCTCAGGCAGTGTCCTAATTTGGGTAGCTTCTTAATATGGATGTCATTCCGAGCGGAGCAAGGAATCTCGCTCTGGCCTTGCAATTGGGGCACGATCGAGTGAACCAGAGCCAGATTCCTCGCTCCGCTCTCTCGAAAATCATCTCTGGCTGACTCATGCTGCTGCCGCTTCAGGGGTGATGAGCCTGATATCGACTTGGTACCCCAGACTACGGAGTTTTCGCAGGAGTGCCTG
>Ga0116217_10003868_pt1 | contig 13452 bp, 10 predicted proteins | sample Sb_taG_6_FD_89697 | JGI IMG/M metagenome (GOLD analysis project Ga0116217, IMG submission 89697) | Peat soil microbial communities from Weissenstadt, Germany - Sb_50d_4_PS metaG | ecosystem: Environmental > Terrestrial > Soil > Wetlands > Peat | place: Germany: Weissenstadt | collected 2010-09-21 | reverse complement strand
TGGATCACGGTGACGACGCGGCGCGATGATCTGACGATTCGCGTCATGGTCGTGAAGACCATTCGCCCTGACACCGTCTTCATTCCATACCACTGGGCTGGCACTCGCAGTGCAAACCGGCTCACTCATCGAACCCTCGATCCTCGCAGCAAGATCCCGGAGTTCAAGGTTTCGGCGTGCTGGATTGCCAAAGCGCAGGGACCTGATGAGTCTCCCGATGATCGTAGCGCACACCAAAACGGCAGACCGAGGGGAGGCGACTAGTGTTCGGATACGAATTCTATGTCGATCCCTCGCGCTGTATTGGTTGTCAGTCGTGTTTACAGGCGTGCGAGGAATGCGATACCCACCGGGGAAAGTCGATGATCAACTTCGACTTCATCGAGCGGAAAGAGAGCATCCGCTCTGCCGCATACGTATGCTGGCATTGTGACGAGCCCACCTGCGCACAGGTCTGTCCGGCAGATGCAATCAAGAAGGGCGAGGATGGAATCGTCCACTCCTCGCTCAAACCGCGATGCATTGCGTGCAATAACTGCGTGTTGGCCTGCCCCTTTGGCATCCCGAAGATGATGATTCCCGAGCAGCAGATGATGAAGTGCGACATGTGCTATGACCGCACTTCCATCGGCAAGCGGCCTATGTGCGCGACCGTATGCCCGAGCCAGGCACTGTCTTACGCTAGACCAGAGGAGATCGCCAGCCGCCATGAGAAGCCGACAAATATTTTCTATTTCGGCAGCCAGAAGATCACGACCAAGGTTTACATGATGGCTCCAGCCGAACGAGAGGCCATCGCCTTGGATGTTGTGGATTACATGTGGGAGGAGAACCATGAACTGGTTGCGACGAGGGACTAGCGAACCCCTCTGGAAGGAAGAGTTCTCGGTTCGCACCGCGGACGAGCGCTACGTGACGCGGCGGCAACTCACCAAATTTCTCGTCCTGACCAGCCTCGGCATGTTCGTGGGCAACATTTGGATTCTGATTCGTTCGCTTTTCTACAAGGCTCCCGTCTATCCGCAGCAACCTGTGGCCCAGCTTGGAGAAATTCCTGTTGGAGGAGTGAAACTGTTCAGCTATCCGACAAAAGATGACCGCTGCATCATGATCCGGACCGCTCAGGACGAATACGTAAGCTACAGCCAGAAATGCACTCATCTTTCATGCGCGGTCTATTATTCGCAGGCGGAGAACAGACTTGAATGTCCGTGCCACCAGGGGTTCTTCTCGATCAAGGATGGCGCCGTCCTGCAAGGGCCGCCGTCGCGCCCTCTGCCGCGTGTTGTTCTCGAAGCGCGCGGCGAACAACTAGTTGCTATCGAGGTAAAAGGCTAACGCCATGCCAACTTCAAACGACCTGCCTCCTCAGAATCGTGGCTTGACCGCCATTGCAGGAGCGATGTCTCTGATCACCGTTCTTCTGATCGTACAAATCTGGCTATTGAGCGCCGCTTTGGAGTCCTTCCTGGGAGGAAACCGTCATACTGCACTGCCAGCCGCGATCTTTTCAGGTGTGATGTTCTTGATTTCCCTAGGCCTCTATGCCTTTGTCGATCGTATCGATTCCGAAGTGCGCGGCTCCAGCAACGGTCGTTAATCCCTCCGACCAGGTCAACAAGGCGCTAGAACTGCTCCGATAGCCGGATGGGGTATCCCGTTTGCTACAGCCTGTCGGTAGAGCAACAATTTCCAGAACGTGGCCCGGTGATCTCCGTCACTCGCAGCCTGTCCGCAAAGCCGACTCCGTACCAGATGGATACCAGGAACAGAATAACAACCAAAGCAACGAAGTTACCGATACCACGAATAAGGTCCAGCCCCTGGCCGACACTATAAGGATGTCTTCTTCTTGCGCCTTCGGTCATGTCCAAGAATGAGTTCTTGCTGCTGATGTTCCTCAGTAGAATCCAAAATATTATCAGAACTTGGAAGACGCCTCGTCGTTGTAAGGCCGCGAGACAAAGGTGTTCGACCATGCCTAACATGGCACCATTTGAGCTACATAGACCCTTTCACCTACCCGGTTGTAGGTACACCAGCGCGAATATGAATATCGCCCCCACAAGTGCGGCAATGCCAAGACAAAGAATCATCCATTGGCGGGTACTGACCGGTAGCTTTTTCCTGCGCCGCTGACGAATGAATGATGCGTGCTTCCTCCTGTACACGACCAGCACTTGTTGAATGAACGAACCGATCACTGTCAGATTCCCGTGGTCTCGTAGGTCAAGACTGCCAGGCTCAGGCGGTAGTCGTAGCCAGCCTGGGCGTAACTGATTTGGGCCTGCGTCTGCTGAAGCTGCGCTTGACTCAATTCAACGATCGAGCCGAGCCCCAGCTTGTAGCGAGATTGAGCGAGACTCAGCGCCAGGTTGGCCTGGTCTAACAACTGTTGCGTAACCGCCAGCCGCTGGTAGGCCGTATTCGCGTTCAACCAGCTAGTTCGAACATCGCGCGAGATCAGGTTGCGCATGTCACGCAGCCGTTCCTGAGTGGCCTGCGCTCTCAGATTCGCTTCACGGGCTCTCGCGGTGTAGAAGAACCCGTTGAAGAGCGGGATCTCGATGTTTCCGCCAACGGCTCCGTAGGTGTTGCTCAGAGCGCCAGGATTCGGAGCCACTGCCGGATTCCCCACGGGCGTGTCTCCTATCGCCCCCATGGCGCGGATGCTCGGAAAGAGCAAATCTCGTTCTGCGGTTTGGAATTTCTTGGCGGACTGGTACTGGAACTGTAGCGAAAGTATTTCCGGCCGCGCGGAAAACGCCTGAGAAATCAAATCATCCACATTGCCCGGCGGCGGTGTGAGCGAACTCGTTTCTTCCACAAGTTGAAAGTCTTGTAAGGCGGGAAATCCGAGCACCATGGAGAGCGTAGCGAAAGCGGCGTTTTCGTTATTTTGAGCGTCCAGCAGCAGAAGTTTGGCTTGCGCCAGGTTGACGCTTGCAAAACTGAAATCCAGTTCGGATCTAAGCTTGCTCTTAAAAAGAGCTTCCACCTGGTTGGCAACTGTTTGCCGTTCGTTTACGGTTTGCTGCGCGACCGTCAGCACCGCGTGGGCCTGCAAAGCATTGTAGAAACCTTTGTTCACGGCCAGAAGGATTTGCTGAATGGTGGCCATGGCGTTCTGGTTCTCCGCTTTGGCTGCATAGTTCGCACTGGAGACCAGGTTGGTGGTGCGTCCAAAGTCGGTAATCAATTGCGTGACCATGACCCCGGCGGCCGCTCGCTCGTAGATGATCGGGTTGTTCAGTGCGCCTGCTGTAATGCGGCTGCCCGACTGCGCATCTACTCCAGTGATGTCCCCCGTGGCCGTGGGCCAAAGGTTCGACTTCACCTCCCGCGTGACCTGCTGGGACGCAAGAGCGATCAGACGCCCGACCGAGATTTGCGGATTGTTCTTGATCGCGAGCTCTTCCGCCTGCTTCAAGCTCAACGACGCTGGCGTGCCCGGCGTCTGGGGAACGGTGGACGATTGCGCATTCGCCGGCGGGTTCGGCATATTCTGGGCGGGGGAAGTTTGCGGCACCGGCGCCGGAGGCGGACTCTGTCCCGTCTGCACATTCACGGACGTCTGCGCAAAGCCAAACCTGGGGAATGCCAGCAACAACAAGGCCGGGAGCAGAAAGATCGTGACGATGTGGTTGTGTCTTCGCTTCATGGACTGACCTCTTTCGAAGCATTCATCGAAATCCTCTCGCCTTCATCACGCGCACCCAAGCGAAGGAGAGGGTTCGTACGCTGCTTCATCCAGGAGCCGCACGAAATCGTCGTTCTTCCCACCCTAAGAGCCTCCAAGCCCAACCGTTGCGACTATCGCGTCTGACCACAGTCCGAACTGCGGCGGACAATGCCCATCCTCATATCCGGATCATTCGGCAGATCGAAGGACATGACATGTTTAGTCAGGTGCACCTGGATCTGCTGATTGGGAGTAAATTCTGACGGCAAGTAGTTAAACGGTGTTTCATAACGGCCAACATAAGTTTTGCAATCGACGCGCACAGAAACCCGGTAAGCGTAGTACCGCGAGGTCAGGGGCGCATCGGAAGGATTGCTGCCCCCGATCGCGTAATCCGGGAAATAGACTTTCTGCTTCTGCACCTCGATCACAGTTCCCTGCACAAACGGATTCGCCTTGCTTCGACCCGGCGAGGCGTTCAGCATGGGCGCAATCACCAACACTGCGATGCCGATAGCGATATTTTTCCTCATGACCTTCTCCATCAAAGTGCCCGCCAAAATCGCAGGGCACGACGCCCGCTGATTCGAACCGCCGATTCCAACCAATGTTCCGCGTCGGAATCTGTTCACAGGTCCCTTTCGAAGGAAATTCAGCGGGATGGAGGAGGCCGGCTATATAGGAAATCTGTCGCATAAAGTTGAGGCGCGGGCGTAGCGGCCGGTATTCCGGCGACACGAACCTGCGTGGGTTCGAACAAAACAAACGTCGCAGCGGGAGCAACCCAGTGGAGACCGTCCTTCAGCAGATGCTGCCGTTTGGCATCGAGAGACTGTGACGTTAGGATCTTTGTCGCGGTTTCCCGTCGCACCACCGTGCTGTACCTGGTTGCAACGCTGATCGTAAGAGAAAGGACGGCGCCAAGCACCAGCGCTCTTCGCCAGAAAGAATGCTGACAAACGCATCCTCTGTCATTCCGAGGAGCGAAAGCGACGAGGAACCCATGTGTTCGCCGATCAAAAGAAGAACCCAGATCCCTCGCTTCGCTGGGGATGACAACTGGGATGTCAGCGATCTGAGAACGTCGTTTCCTCATTCAGGCTCCCCGGGCAAGGCTTCTGCAGTCTGCTCCTTGCGTCGGCCGTAAACCAGCAAGTACGCAGCGGGCACGATGAAGATGGTTAAAAGAACCGACGAAGTCAGGCCTCCAATGATCGCGCGCGCCATGGGCGTGTATTGCTCGGCTCCAGTCCCCAGTTTCAGCGCCAGGGGAATCATGCCGATAATGGTTGCGAGCGAAGTCATCAAAATCGGCCGCAGACGCACCCGGCACGCGGTAATGACCGCATCGGCTGGCGACATACCTTGCCGCTCCAGATTGTGAGCAAAGTCGACAATCAGGATGCTGTTCGAGTCCGCGATACCCACTAGCATGAGCACGCCCATCAGCGACATCACATTCAGGGTGCTGTGGGTGAGCGGAAGGATGATCAGCACACCGACAAATCCCATCGGGATCGCCAACATGATCAGGAAAGGATCAATGAAAGATTTGAATTGCGCCGTGAGAATCAGGAACAGCAGCAAAAAGGAGATCAGGAATCCCAACGCAAAGCTCTTGAACGACGCCTCCATGCCCTGCACCATCCCGCGCAGATTCACGCGGACGTTGCCGGGGATGTTGGTTTTCGCCAGAATGTCGCGTATCGAACTGGTGACCCGGCCCAGATCCTCTCCCGTCGGAGTCACATAGACGTCCATGGCTCGCTGAATCTGATAGTGGTCGACCTCGGTCGGCGTCTGAACCTGTCTCACGTTCACAACATTGTTGAGCACCGTAATCGGCCTGCCCTGTCCACCGCAGGCCCACGCAGCGCCGCCAGCGCTAGTCGGACCGCAGCCCATTCCCCCTCCATTGGTCGGATCTCGCAAGGGAATCTGTCCGAAGTCAGCCATGTCGTGAATAGCGGGTTGACCTTTTTCGAAAAACTGCACCGTCAAGTAATAATCGTTGCCGCTCTTACGATCCACCCAGTAATTTGGAGCAATCATATAATTTGAATTGAGCGCGGTGATGACGTTGTCCACCACGTCTTTCTGCGTCAGGCCTAACTCTCCGGCATGCACACGGTCAACGTCGAGGCGCAGTGTTGGGTAATTCATATCCTGCGGGATATAAACCTGGCCCACCCCGTGGACTTGCCGAATTTGCGTGGCCAGGTTCTGTGCGATGCCATAAATCTGCGTTAAATCCGGGCTGCTCACTTGCACGTCAATCGGCGCAGGCATGCCGGCATTCAGAATGGCATCCACCATCGAGCCACTCGAGAAGAATGTCCGAATATCCGGGAACTGCTTCGCCATCCTGCTCTGAACCTGGTCCATGTATTCGAAACTGCTTAGGTGGTGGGGTTCGTTCAACTGCACTTGGACCGTCGCTGTATAAGCACCGGCATTGCTGGTGTACAACGCGGAGAAATCCGGCACCACCCCAATATTGGACACGATCAGCTTAAGGTCTTTCGCTTCCACCGTATGGCGAATCAAATCTTCGACCTTGGCAATGTATTGATCCGTCACTTCGATGCGAGTACCGGTCGGAACTTTCACGTTGATCGTAAACTGGCCCGCATCCGTCTTCGGAAACAACGCCAACCCGAGCAGTGGATAGATCGCCAAACTGACCACAAACAGACCACTCAGCGCCAACACGGTCAAGCCCGGGCGCACGAGCGCACGCCTCACCCAATGCTCGTAATAATCCAGAACCTTGTTGAACATCCGGTTGAAGCGGGCATTGAACCTGTCCATCCATGATTGGCTTACCGCTTTGACCGGCTCAATTTCATATTCCTTATGTTGGTGCTCGGCAGCGTGAGGCACCGCCTTCAAAAACCGCGAACAGAACAAAGGAATTACCGTCATGGCTACGACAAATGACGCCAGCAGCAAGAGGCAGAACGCCAAAGCCAAGGCGGAAAAGAGAAACTTGGTTATGCCGTAAAGGAAAACGACAGGAAAGAAAACAACCACATTCACCAGAGTGGCGGCCAACACCGCCAGACTCACCTCCGTACCCCCAACTTCGGCGGCCGCCACGGGCACGGCTCCCATTTCCAGGTGACGGTAAATATTTTCCAACGAGATAACACAGTTATCGATCACACGCGAAAAGGCCAGCGCCATTCCACCCAGGATCATTGTGTTTACCGTGCTTCCCATCAAAGCCAGCACGACGAACGCGGCCAGCGCTGATAGCGGGATGGAGAGCAATACGGCCGACGTGGCCCGAAAGCTTCCCAGAAAAATGAGGATCATTAAACTGGTAAGAATCAGTCCCAGAAATCCCTCGTGCAACACAGTGCGGATTGCTTCTTTCACGTACGCAGACTGGTCGAAAACGATGCTGGTCGCCATCTGCTTGGGAATGTCGTACAGATTCCGGGTAAGCTGGCGCAGGCCATCCACCACCGCAATGGTATTGGTATCGCCGCCCTGCTTCATAACCGGGATATACACCGACTTCTGTCCGTCAATACGCACGATGTTGGTTTGAATCTGGTGGGAATCTTCCGCCCTGCCAACATCGTTCACCGTAACCCAGGAGTGTCCCTTGACCTTGAGCGGAAGCTTGCCCAACTGATCCATGTTGTCGACCAGGCTGTTGGAATAGACGAAGTAATCGTAGGGGCCCATCTTTACGTCGCCGGCCGGAAGGATGAGATTTGAGGTGTTGATCGCGCCCACCACGTCCATTGGGCTCAATTGACGGGACAGCAATTTGTACGGATCGACATAGACCATGATCTGACGGTAGGTTCCGCCAAACACACCGGGAATCTCCGCGCCCGGCACAACCGCGATCTGGTTGCGGATTTGGAACTGTGCGTAGTCGTGGAGTTGAGTTTCGTTAAGACCTTCTCCTTTGACTGTGACCAGCGCCACCGGCAAGCTGGAGGCATCGAATTTCAACACTACCGGAGGCAGTGTTCCGGGGGGGAGCCGCTTCAAGTCTGCCAGAGCCAGGTTCGACAACTCGGTCACGTCCGCGTCCGGGCTCGTGCCTGGCTGGAAGTACACCCGGATGATGCTCACACCCAGAAGCGACCGAGACTCCATGTGATCGACGCCGGCAGCCAGCGTAAAAAAACGCTCCAGAGGATCGGTAATGTCGGTTTCAATGTCCTCTGGCGGCATGCCCGAATAGAAAGTTGCTACCACCACTTCCGGCAGATTGATGGGCGGAAATAAATCTATCGGCATTCGCGCGATACTGGTTACGCCAATCACCAGCAGCACCAGGCAGATCACGATGATGAAGTACGGATTGCGAATTGAAAATCCTGGCATAAACGTTATCCAATCGTGCTGCTACTGGGCATTCTGTTCCTGGTACTGCATCACGGACATGGCTTGCGGGTGAACCTTCTGACCCGGCTTCAGGCCGCTGCGGTCGCTGACCACAACCTGCTCCCCTTCGCTTAATCCGGAAAGGACTTCCGCATCAGTGGTGGTCTGCAGCCCGAGCTCCACCGTGCGGTCTTCCACTTCTCCATCACGATTCACCACAAAAACAGTTGTTTTATTGCCCTGATGACTTACAGCCTGCAGGGGCACCGTGGGAACATTGTCTTTTTGGTCGAGCCCAACTTCGGCCTCAGCGTAAAGACCTGGCATCATCACGCGCTCGGGATTCGGAACATCCACCTCGGTGTGCATGGTGCGAGTGTCGGCTCTTACATCCACGGAGAAGCGCGCGACTTTGCCAGGAAAAGTCCGGTTCAGGGAAGGCACGTGAACATTCACTGGATCTCCGATGCGAATGTACCGAACGTACGACTCCGGAATAGGAATGACCAGGCGAAACAGATCGTCCTGAGAAAGCCGTACGATCGGCATTGCCTGCGTACTCGAACTCGTTCCTGCCTGAACCAGAGTTCCCAGGTTCGCATAGCGTTCAGTCACCACTCCGGCGAAGGGGGCGGTAATCCTCGAATAATCGAATAGGGTCTCGTCGTGAACGAGTTTCGCTCTGGCCGCTGCCAGCTGGCTCTGGGCCGCTTCCAGCGCGGCTTTTCCGGCATCCACTTGAGACGCGGCGGCGAGGTCTTTGCCCTGGGCATCGTCGACCTCCTGCTGCGCCACGATGCCAGGCTGCGTCTCGAAGACCTCGTTCAACCGCGTGTACTGCAGGTGCAGGGCGTTGTACTGCGCATCGTAGCGTTTCAGTTCGTGATCGGCGCGGCTCACTTGATCGATCGCGTTCTTGATCTCCGCCTGATCCTGCTGCATCTGAGCCTGCAACTCCGGAATCTCTAGCGTAGCCATGGTCTGGCCCACCCTTACGTGTGTCCCGTAGTCGACGTCCAGCTTCTGCACGTAGCCGGATTCTTTCGCATAGACGTCGATCTCTTGAAAGGGCACCAATTCCGAAGACAAAGTAATTTGCCGGCTCACCGTTTTCTTCACCACACTGGTCACCCCGACCGTGACTGCCTGTTCCGCACTTGCCTTCACGTTGCGTCCGCCATTGCATGATGAAAGGCCAAGCGTCAGCAAGGCGGCAAATCCCACAGCCAAGTTAGGCGCGCGCGTCCCCGCCCATGCTGCCATTCCCCGATGAAGTTTCATACCCAATCAGAGTCTCCTCAACTCAACACCTTGAGTACCTGACGTAACTTCTCCACTGAAAATTCCTGCGAGCGGCAAAAATCGATCACTCTTTGCTCCGCCTCCCGCAGTCTCATCGCAACCGCCGGAATTTCCGCGGCGATCTTTTTGGGGACGGTCAAGAGCCCATGCCGATCCCCATGCAAAAGGTCGCCCGGTTTCACTTCCAGCCCACCCACTTTGACCGTGGAGCCAAAATCGAAGATATGGGCATAAGCGTGTGACACCGCTACATTCCCTGCAAAAAGATGCAATCCCACGTCCTTCACACGCGGCAGGTCTCGCACCGCGCCGTCGGTCACATACCCGACGCAGCCCAGCGCTCTCAGGATGGCAGCGTGCATGTCCCCGAGAAAAGCTCCCACGCCCGGTGGTTTGTCCAAGTCCTCTAACACCACAATTCGCGGCGCAGGAATTTGGAGAATGCTGTTCCACCAGTCGGTACGATCCACATAAATTCGCCCCGCAATTGGAGGCTCACCGCTACGCAGTCGCGCGGTGGCGGCATACCCGACCATGGGAGGGAAATCCTCGAAAATGCAGCGAATGCGAGCGTCCGCAAAGCCGGCGTTGCGCAGCCTTACTACAAAGGTCTCGATCGCATTCGAAACCGTGCAGGAGTCTAAACGCCGCAGAGCGTCCAGATCGTCTACGCGACTTGCCGGCTCAAGAGCCATGCGAATCCTTTCCGCAACTTTCGATTGACCTATCGCTCGGGTCAATCGCGCCGCAAAAGACTGTATAGCAGCCAATGTTGCCCATCACCGAATGTAAACGGCTTAGATGATTGCAGGATTATTGTCGCGAAAAGAAACTAAACAAGGAAATCAGACGATGGAGGGGGCCTGTTGTACAGGCTGTCGCTGAAAACGTGCTTCGGTAGTGGAGGTCCAGCGAGCGCCAGAGAGGCTTCGATCGGCGCGGGTTCGATGATACTGAAATCGGCAGCCGGCGCTACCCACCGAATTGCATCTCGATTAAGGTGTTGCCGTTTGGGTTCGACCGATCGGCGGTCAACAGTTCGGACGGTGTGAGAGGGAGAATCGGAGGTAGCCCAAAAACGAGTTGCAAGACTGAACGTCAGCGAGCAAATGGCAAGGATGATCAGCGCACGCTGCCATCTGCGCTGACCAACTCTACAATGTCTCAGAGATCGCATATTTCAGTCAGCCGTAAACCACTTCGCGAGATTATACAACATGGGACACACGGACACAGACATTACCTCGGTCACCGACACCCCATAAAGTTGGATACCGAACCCAGGGGTTGGTTGCACGGTTGGCTCCTGCGCCCGCACCGTTGTCAGCCATCTCCCCGCGCTGCCACATCATCACCGCGAACCGTCGAGAAAATCTACGTATCTGCGCGTTTCGGATGAAGAAACGCAGCAGCATCACTGTTTCGTTTCGAAAAGCCGCCTGATGTCCGCCCGTGGAAAAGACACAAGCGACCGTCGCGACGTGGACACAATAAAGTCAGACTTTAATGGCCTCGTAAGACAACCCCTGCAAACCTGCCCGCACGGATCTCTCTTTTCGGTAGCATGCTATGGCAGGCTGTTCGAGCCGAATCAAGCTCGTATGCGGTGGGTTCGTCCGCTGTTGCTTCAACGGCGACCCCTACCGCACTGTGGGCGAGCAAACCGGCTCAATAGTTATCAGTTGCGGGCTTGGAAAATAATGGCGTTGAAAGTAGAAGGCCACGTTTACGAGTGCGACCATCACCGGCACTTCAACCAACGGCCCGATGACGGCCGCGAATGCAGCTCCAGAGTTGATGCCAAATACCGAGACTGCCACTGCGATGGCCAGCTCAAAATTGTTGGAGGCGGCCGTAAATGCCAGGGTTGTCGTCTTGGAATAGTCCGCTCCCACTTTCTTGCCCATGTAAAAGGACACCAAGAACATCAACACGAAGTAAATTAATAACGGCACGGCGATGCGCAGAACGTCCAAGGGCAGGCGAACAATGTACCCACCTTTAAGGGAGAACATCACTACAATGGTGAACAGCAAGGCAATCAGCGTCAGCGGGCTTACACGCGGAACGAAGTTCCGGTTGTACCAATCGTGTCCTTTGGTACGAACCAATGCAGTGCGAGTCAAAAATCCCGCCAGAAATGGAATCCCCAGATAAATAAAGACACTCTTCGCAATCTCTGCGATGGACACATTGACGACGGTACTCCGAAGGCCGAGCTTGGCGGGAAGGACAGTAATGAAGACCCAGGCGTAGAGGGAGTAGAAAAAGACCTGAAAAAGAGAATTGAAGGCGACCAGGCCAGCCGCATATTCCGTGTCCCCTCTGGCCAGTTCGTTCCAGACGATGACCATGGCAATGCAGCGTGCAAGGCCAATCATGATCAGTCCAGCCATGTACTCCGGATATCCGCGTAAGAATACGATGGCTAGAACAAACATCAAAATGGGCCCTACAACCCAGTTCTGCACGAGTGAAAGGACAAGGATGCGCTTGTTGCGAAAGACTTCATGCAGTTCCTCATATCGCACCTTCGTGAAAGGTGGATACATCATCAGAATGAGTCCTGCCGCAATCGGAATGGAAGTCGTACCAACGTTGAAGCGATTCAGAAAAGGTACGATTCCCGGCACAAGCCAGCCCAGCACAACGCCCGCGACCATGGCGGTGAAAATCCACGCAGTCAGATAGCGATCCAGAAAATTGAGACGACTTGTTGCTTTCATGAGTGATCCCTATATGACGGCAAGCTCACTCCGAGCGAGCCTCTTCTCGGAACAGGCCGCTATTGGGGGACGGGTGTCATCGTCTGGCCGATGCTGTCGAGCTCCCTCTTCAGCGCGAGGTTGTCAAGACTCTTCAATGGAAGACAGAGAAATAAACTGATTCGGCGATCCAGGATAAAAAACGCCTCGCGAAACGCTCGTTCCACTTGAGCTTCGCTTCCATGAACTGCCGCTGGGTCTGGAACGCCCCAGTGGGCGGTCATCGGCTGTCCGGGCCACACTGGGCAGACCTCTTTTGCGGCGTTGTCGCAAACCGTGAAAACGAAGTGGAGCTTAGGCGAGCCGGGCAGAGAGAACTCATCCCAAGCCTTGCTGCGTAGACCCTGGATTGGTAAATGCGCCATTTCAAGCTGCTTCAAAGCTTCTGTTCGAACCGTCCCCGACGGGTGACTTCCGGCGCTGTAACCGGTGAAATTGGGTCGGCCTTTGAAGTTCAGAATGGCCTCAGCCATGATGGAGCGCGCGGAATTGCCCGAGCACAGGAATAAGACGTTGTAATGTCCTTGCATATTCGTTTTCTCCTAGTTACAGCAGGTCGGCCCACAACATGCCTTCGCTCCGGCGCCTGCCGGTTTGACGGCCCGAACAAAGGCGCTCAAGAACTTGCCATCGACCTGAGGTGCAATGGCGTCCACATCAACGCCGGCCCCAGCCAGAAAGTCACGGGCGTCTTCTGCGCGATAGACCCGTGTTGCCTCGATATCAATTTGCTCAAAACCTGCCGCGGAGAGTTTGCTGCGATATTCGTCATCCCCGAGGGCGCCCGCCACACAGCCAACCCACAGAAGCACGCTTTGGCGGATTTCTGGTGTGATTTCGCCTCGGGTCACAACATCGGAAACGGCAAAGCGGCCACCAGGCTTTAACACGCGAAAGGCTTCTCGCAACACACGATCCTTATCGGCGGAAAGGTTGATCACACAATTCGAGATAATCACATCGACCGAATTGTCCGGCAAAGGAATATGCTCGATCTCGCCCTTCAGAAACTCGACATTCTCAGCGCCGGCTTTGCGCTTGTTCTCATTGGCAAGGGCGAGCATTTCGTCCGTCATATCGAGACCGTAAGCCTTGCCGGAGGGCCCGACCCGCTTGGCGGAAAGCAGGACATCGACCCCGCCGCCTGAACCGAGATCGAGAACCACCTCTCCTGGATTCAACTTCGCCAATGCAGTTGGATTTCCACATCCCAAAGAGGCGAGCATAGCTTCCTCAGGCACTTGTCCCGCCTGGGAGGAGTCGTACAGATTGGAGGTGATCGGGTCGCAACCTAAGCCACTCGCTGCGGTGGCTCCACAGCAACTACTTCCGCCAGTCTTCACGCGCAAGGCT
>Ga0116217_10003864_pt1 | contig 13464 bp, 7 predicted proteins | sample Sb_taG_6_FD_89697 | JGI IMG/M metagenome (GOLD analysis project Ga0116217, IMG submission 89697) | Peat soil microbial communities from Weissenstadt, Germany - Sb_50d_4_PS metaG | ecosystem: Environmental > Terrestrial > Soil > Wetlands > Peat | place: Germany: Weissenstadt | collected 2010-09-21 | reverse complement strand
CGTCGCGCTCTCGCGCGATTTGCGAACCAGTTGGTTGATAGTCGGCATCTCTTCGCTTTCAACGGAGCCGCGTCAACACGGCCCTACTGCCGCGGCATGGCGGCGCAATTCCCACGTAGTCCCGAACGAATTCCCGCGCGCTCATTACCCGCGCGTCCCCGCCTAACACATCCCAGGCTCCAGAGCCGTCCTGGACGGGGAAGGCGCCTCCGGCGACGGGCGCACGAGTTTTGCCCGCGCCCCAAGCTTCGCGCAGCCTTAAATTCTAGCCCGCCGTGGCCCTGGCGGTCAATTCGACCGTGGCTTTCGGCCGCCCGCGGCCTCCCGGATTTGCAGTAGCTGCGCTCAGGCCTGCTCGGGCAGGTACACCAGGTCCCAGTTCTGGCGCGGCTCAGGACGGGCGTTGCGCAGCGCGCTTTCGCCGCGCTTTACCGCGCAAAACAAATCGATCAGGACGTCGCCCAACACCTCTCGCAGCGTCTGGTCGGCCTGCAGGCTAGTCAGGGCCCGCTCCAGGCTGCGCGGCAGTTCAACCGCATCCTCGCGGACTTCCCATCGCTGTTCGATTCCGGCCAGCCCGAGACCGAGCGTGGCGGCAACGATCAAGTAGGGGCTGGCGTCGGCACCGGGCAGGCGGTTCTCCACGCGGCGGTTGTTCGGCCTTGAAGCGGGGATGCGGAAGGCGACCGTTCGGTCGTCCATGCCCCAACTCGCCCGCGACGGGGACGCATCGCTGCGCGCGATTCGGTCGTAGGAGATATCGTAGGGCGCAAACATTGCGGTGGCGGCCTCGGCGTGCCGTTGCAGGCCGGCGACAAATTGCTGCAGGCGCGGGCCATCGCCATCGTGGTCCGCTGCCAGAAAGCCATTGCGACCATCGCTTTGCTGCTGCAGGCTAAAGTGCCAATGCATGCCGGCGCCGGGTTGGTCGAGAAAAGGCTTGGCGACAAAGCTGGCAAGAAATCCGTGGCGGGCGGCAATCTGGCGTGCCAGGCGTTTGAACCGGAATACCGCATCGGCCTGCTGCAGCGGTGCGCCGGGCCGGAAATTGACCTCGTACTGCGAGTACGCCGACTCGTGGCCATAGCCGCAAACGGGAATGCGCATGCGTTCGCAGGCGTCGAACAGGTCGTCGAAATACGGTGCAAAGTAGGCTGCCCGTTCCGCCGAATCTGCCTCGCAGCCAAACTCCCGGGCCGGTGATCCTGGTGTCGCCAGTGCCGCAATCAAGCCCCCGGGGCCAGCCTCGGCATGCCGACTGAGGAGGTAGAACTCCAGCTCGGGCGCCACCTGGGCGCTAAGACCGGCCTGGCCCAGTCGCGCTACCACGCGTCGCAAGGCAGCGCGCGGGGAAATCTCATTGGCATCGAATTCTCGGCCGCTGATCTCCGCGCGCAACCGACCGTGGGGCTCGCACAGCACGCTTGCCGCGTTCGCCCGCCCGACCTGCTCGATCAGCGTCGTCGGATCGGCCAGCAAGTCGACGTCCTGGTACGAACTGGGCAAGATCTGGCCGAACACGCCAGGTGGCGTCTCCGCGGTAATGGTCAGGCCGAACACGACCGAGGCCAAGCGACAGCCGCCGTGCGCGAGAAAGTCGTCCCGGCTTACGGTCTTGCCACGGGCATTCGAGGAAAAATCGGCTACACAACATTCAATGCGGTGCGCCCGGACGGCGTCGACGCCGTTTCTCAGCGCATCGATCGACGACAAACTCAAGCAAAACCCCCGCTCCGACCAACGCGCAAGCGCGCATGCGCATCCCGGCAGGCACGCTCGGAGGCTCGTGCCGGGACGGCGGATCCGCGGAGTCCCTCCGCGGATCCGGTACCGGACCTGGCTTTACGACTCCGACACTTCGGCCGAATGATCGCCATCGACCGGCTCTGCCGTATCGATTTCCGCGGGCGGCTGCCCGCTCGCCTCGAGCGCTGCGAGGGCCTCGCGTTCTGCCGCTTCGATCTCTTCCTTCTCCTTGCGTGCACGATGGAACGCAAGACCCGAGCCGGCAGGGATCAAGCGGCCCACGATCACGTTTTCCTTCAATCCACGCAGATCGTCGCGCTTGCCCATGATCGCCGCTTCGGTGAGCACCCGCGTGGTCTCCTGGAAGGACGCGGCGGAAATGAACGAATCGGTCGACAGCGAGGCCTTGGTAATGCCCAGCAGCACGTTCTCGTACAAGGCAGGCCGCCCGCCTTCCTTGGCGATCGCCTTGTCGTTTTCGTCCAACAACTCGGAACGCTCGACCTGTTCGCCCGGAATGAAAGGGGTATCGCCCGCGTCAACGATCTGCACGCGCCGCAGCATCTGGCGCACGATCACCTCGATGTGCTTATCGTTGATCTTCACGCCCTGCAGACGATACACATCCTGCACTTCGTCGACGATATAGCGCGCCAATGCCTCGACGCCGAGCAGGCGCAGGATGTCGTGCGGATCGGCGGGCCCATCAACGATCGACTCGCCCTTGTTCACGACCTGTCCGTCATGCACCAGCACGTGCTTGTCCTTCGGGATCAGGAACTCGTGTTCCTTGCCGTCCAGATCGCTGATGATCAGGCGCTGCTTGCCCTTGGTGTCCTTGCCGAACGATACCGTGCCCGTGACTTCCGCCAGGGTCCCGGCATCCTTGGGCGAACGGGCCTCGAACAGCTCGGCCACGCGCGGCAGACCGCCGGTGATGTCGCGCGTCTTTTGAGACTCCTGTGGAATGCGGGCCAGAACCTCACCGACCGCAACCGGTTGACCATCGCGCACCACGATCAGGGCTCCGACCGGGAACGAGATCGTCACCGCATGGTCCGTGCCGTGGATCTTGACTTCCTCGCCGCTCTCACCGATCAGCTTGACCTGGGGACGCAAGCCCTTGGTCGTGCTCGCGCGCCGCTTGGCATCGATTACGACCAGCGTGGACAAGCCGGTGACCTCGTCGATCTGCTTGGCGACCGTAACGCCTTCTTCCACGTGTTCGAATCGGATCGTTCCGGCGTACTCGGTGATGATCGGGCGAGTCAGCGGATCCCACTGCGCAAGCTGCACTCCCGCCTTGACCGGTTTGCCGTCGACCACGTTGAGCGTCGCCCCGTACGGGACCTTGTGGCGCTCGCGCTCGCGCCCGTTGTCATCGACCACCATCACCTCGCCGGAGCGCGATATGACCACCTGCTCACCCTTGGCGCTCGTTACGTACCGCATGGTGCTGGTAAAACGCACGGTGCCGTTGCTCTTGGCCTCGATCGCGCTTTGCACCGCGGCACGCGAGGCGGCACCGCCAATATGGAAGGTGCGCATCGTCAGCTGCGTGCCGGGCTCTCCGATCGACTGGGCGGCGATCACGCCTACCGCCTCGCCGGCGTTGACCAGGACACCTCGGCCCAGGTCGCGGCCGTAGCACTTGGCGCAGATGCCGTAGCGCGTATCGCAGGACAGCGGCGTGCGCACCTTGACCTCGTCGATACCAAGCTCCTCGATGCGATCGACCGCGTCCTCATCGAGCAGGCAACCGGCCGCGTACAGCACGTCCTGCGTATCGGGGTGCGCCACGTCAACGGTGACGACGCGCCCCAGAATCCGGTCGCGCAGGGCCTCGATCACCTCGCCACCCTCGACCAGAGCGCGCATGGCGACGCCATTGCTCGTGCCGCAGTCGTCCTGCGTAACCACGAGATCCTGCGTCACGTCGACTAGGCGCCGCGTGAGGTATCCCGAATTGGCGGTCTTGAGCGCCGTGTCGGCCAGGCCCTTGCGCGCACCGTGCGTCGAGATGAAGTACTGCAGCACGTTCAGGCCTTCGCGGAAATTGGCCGTGATCGGCGTCTCGATGATCGAGCCATCCGGCTTGGCCATCAGTCCGCGCATGCCGGCGAGCTGCCGGATCTGCGCCACGGATCCACGCGCGCCCGAGTCGGCCATCATGAAGATCGAATTGAACGACTCCTGGTTGACCTCGACGCCATGGCGGTTGATCGTGCGCTCGGTGGCGAGCTGTTCCATCATCACCTTGCCGACGTGGTCGCCGGCGCGGCCCCAGATGTCGACCACCTTGTTGTAGCGCTCGCCCTGCGTCACCAGACCCGAGGTGTACTGGGCCTCGATCTCCTTCACCTCCTTCTCGGCGGCGCGGATGATTTCTTCCTTTTGCTCCGGAACGCGCATGTCGCCGATGGCGATCGACAGGCCGGCGCGAGTTGCTAGCTTGAAACCGGACTGCAACAGACGATCGGCGAAGATCACGGTCTCGCGCAGACCGCAGCGACGGAAAGCGGCATTGATGAGGCGGCTGATTTCCTTCTTCTTCAGCGGTTTGTTGATCAGTGTGAACGGCAGGCCGGGGGGCAGGATCTCGGAGAGGATCGCCCGGCCAACGGTGGTCTCGTAGCGTGAGGTGTGTTCCGTGCGCGCGCCGGTTTCGCGATCGACATCGCTCTCCCGGATGCGGATCGTCACCCGTGTCTGCAGTTCGACGCGACCGGCCTCCAAGGCGCGGTGCGCCTCGCCCACATCGGCCAGGAAGGTGCCCTCGCCCAGGCCGTTGGTTTTCTCGCGGGTTGCGAAGTACAGGCCCAGCACGACGTCCTGGCTCGGTACGATCGACGGGTCGCCATTGGACGGAAACAGCACGTTATTCGACGAGAGCATGAGTGCGCGCGCCTCCAGCTGCGCCTCGAGCGACAGGGGTACGTGTACCGCCATCTGGTCGCCGTCGAAGTCGGCATTGAAGGCAGCGCACACCAGCGGATGGAGCTGGATCGCCTTGCCTTCGATGAGCACCGGCTCGAATGCCTGGATACCGAGCCGGTGTAGCGTGGGGGCGCGATTGAGCAGGACCGGATGCTGGCGGATCACTTCCTCCAGAATGTCCCAGACGATGGGTTCCTGCGCTTCGACCATCTTCTTGGCCGCCTTGATCGTCGTCGCCAAGCCCATCAGCTCGAGCTTGTTGAAGATGAACGGCTTGAACAGCTCCAGCGCCATCAGCTTGGGCAGCCCGCACTGGTGAAGCTTGAGTTGCGGTCCGACCACGATGACGGAGCGGCCGGAATAGTCGACGCGCTTGCCCAGCAGGTTCTGACGGAAGCGTCCGCCCTTGCCCTTGATCATGTCGGCAAGCGACTTCAGGGGACGCTTGTTGGCGCCGGTCATCGCTTTGCCGCGTCGACCGTTATCGAGCAGCGAATCGACCGCTTCCTGCAACATGCGCTTTTCATTGCGCACGATGATTTCCGGCGCCTTGAGTTCGAGCAGCCGCTTGAGACGGTTGTTGCGGTTGATGACGCGCCGATACAGGTCGTTCAGGTCCGAGGTCGCAAAGCGGCCGCCGTCGAGCGGCACCAGCGGACGCAGTTCCGGCGGCAACACCGGCAAGACCTCCAGGATCATCCACTCGGGCTTGATACCGGAGCGCTGAAAACCCTCCAGCGTCTTCAGGCGCTTGGCGAATTTCTTGATCTTGGCTTCGGAACCTGTCTCCGACAGGTCCTTGCGCAGCGTCTCGATTTCTTTGTCGACGTCGATGGAGCGCAGCAGTTCGCGAACGGCCTCGGCGCCCATCAGGGCGCGAAATTCGTCGCCGAACTCCTCGGTCTTGGCGATGAAATCGTCTTCCGTCATCAACTGGGCCCGCTTCAGTGGAGTGAATCCCGGGTCGACGACGACGTAGGCCTCGAAGTACAACACGCGTTCGATGTCGCGCAAGGTCATGTCCAGGACCATGCCCATACGACTGGGCAGGGACTTGAGAAACCAGATGTGTGCCACCGGCGAAGCCAGCTCGATGTGGCCCATCCGCTCGCGACGCACCTTGGCGAGGGTGACTTCGACACCGCACTTTTCACAGATAACGCCGCGGTGCTTGAGCCGCTTGTACTTGCCGCACAAGCACTCGTAGTCCTTGATCGGGCCGAAGATCTTGGCGCAGAACAGGCCGTCGCGCTCGGGCTTGAACGTGCGGTAATTGATCGTTTCCGGCTTCTTGACTTCGCCGAAAGACCAGGAACGGATCTTGTCGGGTGAGGCAATGCCGATCTTAATGACGTCGAACTGTTCGTCCTGCTGAACTTGCTTGAACAGATCCAATAGCGCTTTCATTCGCTTCTCCAGACCCAGAGTACTGGGAGGGTGGGTTTGTCCGCCTTGAGTGCCGCCGGTCGCTGCTGTCGCAGGCTCCAACCCGGCGTCGCGTTTCGTGACGTTCGCGCCTCAGTCCCTTTCCAGATCGATATCAATGCCCAACGAGCGGATTTCCTTGACTAGCACGTTGAAGGACTCCGGCATGCCGGCATCGATCGAGTGCTCGCCCTTGACGATGTTCTCGTATACCTTGGTGCGCCCATTGACGTCGTCGGACTTGACGGTGAGCATTTCCTGCAAGGTATATGCGGCCCCGTACGCCTCGAGCGCCCAGACTTCCATCTCGCCAAAGCGCTGGCCGCCAAACTGGGCCTTGCCGCCCAGCGGCTGCTGCGTAACCAGCGAGTACGGCCCGGTCGATCGGGCATGCATCTTGTCGTCGACCAGGTGGTGCAGCTTGAGCATGTGCATGTAGCCCACCGTCACATTGCGCCCGAAGGCCTCGCCGGTGCGTCCGTCGTACAGCGTGGCCTGCGTCCGCGAGGGCGTCAATTGCAAGCGCTTGGCGACGTCCTCCGGATACGCGATCTCGAGCATGGCATGGATGTCGCCCTCCGATGCTCCGTCGAACACCGGCGTCGCGAACGGAACCCCGGCCCCCAGGTGCTGCGCCAGTTCCAGGATCTCGTCATCGTCGAGCCCTTCGACCTGCTCTGGCTTGCCCGACTGGTTGTAGACATCGCGCAGAAAACCGCGCAGCGCCCCCGCCGTGGCGGTACGCGCCATATCGCCGATGCGCGCGCCCAGGCCCTTGGCGGCCCACCCCAGGTGGGTCTCCAGGATCTGGCCGACGTTCATCCGCGAGGGCACGCCCAGCGGATTGAGAACGATGTCCACCGGCGTACCGTCGGCCATGTACGGCATATCCTCCACCGGGACGATGCGCGACACCACCCCCTTATTGCCGTGCCGACCGGCCATCTTGTCGCCGGGCTGCAGGCGCCGCTTTACCGCCAGGTAGACCTTGACCATTTTCAAAACACCGGGCGGCAATTCGTCACCCTGGGTCAGCTTCTTGCGCTTGTCCTCGAAGGCCTGGTCGAACTGCAGGCGCTTGGCCTCGATCGACTCCTTGAGCGCCTCGAGCTGTGCCGCCGCCGCCTCATCGGCCAATCGCACGTCGAACCAGTGATAGCGCTCGAGCGAATCCAGGTAATCCTTGGTAATCACGGTGCCTTTGGCGATCTTGCGCGGGCCGCCGGTCGCTTCCTTGCGCAGCATCAGCCGTTCGATCCGGGCGAACGCGTCGGCCTCGACAATGCGCAACTGGTCGTTGAGGTCCTGACGGTACCTCTTGAGCGCATCGTCGATGATCTGCTGGGCGCGCTTGTCGCGCTGGATCCCCTCGCGGGTGAAGACCTGCACGTCGATCACCGTCCCGTTCATGCCCGAGGGAACGCGCAGCGAGGTGTCCTTGACGTCCGATGCCTTCTCGCCAAAGATCGCCCGCAGCAGCTTTTCCTCCGGCGTGAGTTGCGTCTCGCCCTTGGGCGTTACCTTGCCCACCAGCGTGTCGCCGGCCGAGACCTCGGCACCGATGTAGACGATTCCCGAGTCGTCCAGACGCGCCAGCTGCGATTCCGACAGGTTGGAAATATCGCGGGTGATTTCCTCCGGTCCTAGCTTGGTGTCGCGCGCGACGACATTGAGCTCCTCGATATGTATCGAGGTGTAGCGGTCATCGGCCACCACGCGCTCCGAGATCAGGATCGAATCCTCGAAGTTGTAGCCGTTCCACGGCATGAACGCCACCAGCATGTTCTGGCCCAGCGCCAGCTCACCCAGGTCGGTCGAGGCCCCATCGGCGATCACGTCGCCCTTGGCGATCTGGTCACCCTTGTTGACGATCGGACGCTGGTTGATGTTGGTGTTCTGGTTGGAGCGCGTGTACTTGACGAGGTTGTAGATGTCGACACCGACCTCGCCCGTGACGTTCTCGTCTTCATTGACGCGCACGACGATCCGGTTGGCGTCGATGAAATCGACCACACCACCGCGCAGGGCCTGCACCGTGGTGCCGGAGTCGACCGCGACGGTGCGCTCGATGCCCGTGCCCACCAGCGGTTTTTCCGGCCGCAGGCACGGCACCGCCTGGCGCTGCATGTTCGAGCCCATGAGTGCGCGGTTGGCGTCGTCATGCTCCAGAAACGGGATCAACGAAGCGGCAACCGAAACGATCTGGCTCGGCGCAATATCCATGAATTCGATGCGCTCGGGCGATATCAGCACGAACTCGCCGTTCTGGCGGCAGGAGACGAGCTCGTCGGTGAACTTGCCACCCTTGTCCAGCGGCGCATTCGCCTGGGCAATGACGTACTTGCCCTCATCGATCGCCGACAAAAACAGGATCTCGCTGGTGACCCGGCCGGCATCGACGCGACAATACGGCGTCTCCAGGAAGCCATACTCGTTCAGGCGCGCATACAGCGCCATGGAATTGATCAGGCCGATGTTCGGGCCCTCGGGCGTCTCGATCGGGCACACGCGGCCGTAATGCGTCGGATGGACGTCACGCACCTCGAAACCGGCACGCTCGCGGGTCAGGCCACCCGGGCCCAGGGCCGAGACCCGTCGCTTGTGGGTGATCTCGGAAAGCGGATTGGTCTGATCCATGAACTGGCTCAACTGCGACGATCCGAAGAACTCGCGGATCGATGCCGATATCGGCTTGCTGTTGATCAGGTCGTGCGGCATCAGGTTCTCGGTTTCGGCCTGACCCAGGCGCTCACGCACCGCCCGTTCGACGCGCACCAGGCCGGCGCGAAACTGGTTCTCGGCCAGTTCCCCCACGCAGCGCACGCGGCGATTGCCCAAGTGGTCGATGTCGTCAATTTCCCCATGACCGTTGCGCAGATCGACCAGGAGTTTCATCGCATTGATGATGTCCTCGTGCGTAAGCGTCAACGGCCCCTCGATGTCCGAGCGGCCCAACCGGCTGTTGACCTTCATGCGGCCAACGCGGGAAAGATCGTAGGTTTCCTCGTCGAAAAACAAGCGGCGAAACAACGTCTCGACCGCGTCCTCGGTCGGCGGCTCACCGGGGCGCATCATGCGGTAGATGGCGATGCGCGCCGACAGCTGGTCGGCGGTTTCATCGATCCGAAGCGTGCCGGAAATGAAGGCGCCCTGATCAAGGTCGTTGACATAGATGGTGCGGATCTCGCTCACACCGCCATCGCGCAGTTTCTGCAACAGCTCTTCCGTAACCTCGTCATTGGCGCTGGCAAGCACCTCACCCGTCTGCGGGTCGACCACCGAGGTCGCCAGCACGCGGCCCAGAAGGTAATCCTCATTGACCGCAATGCGGGTCATGCCCGCCGCTTCCATGTCGCGGATGTGGCGCGCATTGATGCGCTTGTCCTTGGCGACGACCACCTTGCCACTCGGGTCGGCGATGTCGAAGCGCGCAATCTCGCCGCGCAGGCGCTCCGGAACGAGTTGCATGAAGCCGCCCGTGGTCGGCGCCAGCGAGAAGGAATCGAAGGCGAAAAAGTGCGCCAGGATCTGCTCGACGTTCAGGCCCAGGGCCTTGAGCAATATCGTCGCCGGCATCTTGCGGCGCCGATCAACGCGGAAAAAGAGCACGTCCTTGGCATCAAACTCGAAGTCGAGCCAGGAACCGCGGTACGGAATCACGCGCGCCGAAAACAGCAGCTTGCCGGAGGAATGCGTCTTGCCACGGTCGTGTTCGAAGAAGACGCCGGGCGAGCGATGCAACTGCGAAACGATCACGCGTTCCGTACCGTTGATGACAAACGAGCCGGTCGATGTCATGAGCGGGATTTCGCCCATGTAAACCTCCTGCTCCTTGACCTCCTTTATGGTCGGCTTGGACGCTTCCCGGTCCATGATTACCAGCCGCACTTTGGCGCGCAGCGGCGACGCGAAAGTCAGGCCACGCTGCTGGCATTCCTTGACATCGAATGGCGGGACGCCGAGGGCATAGCCGGCAAATTCCAGACGTGCCATGCCGTTATGGCTGGAAATCGGGAAGATGGACTCAAACGCCGCCTGCAGACCCTGTTGCAGCCGTTGCGACGCGGGTCGCTCGGCCTGGAGGAAATGCGCATACGACTCCAGCTGGGTCGCCAGCAGGAACGGGACCGTTTGCGCCGCAGGACGCTTGGCAAAGCTCTTACGGATACGCTTCTTTTCGGTGAAGGAGTACGGCATGGACGCTCCGCTCAGAAGAAATTACGTGGGGAAAATCAGCGTTCCAACGCAGCGCAGATCGGCGCAACCTCATGCATACGGGATCGCCATCCTCGCTGCATAGTCGCCACTGAACCTGCGTTCATTGGGGGAAGTCTTGGATTTGTGCTCGGCCCAAACGACGGAACACACATCGAAATCCTCCTGCACTCTTTCGTCCAGGGACCACGCTCGCGCGTGGTGTCCCGTCCGAATTCACCAAGCTTGCACGACACCGGCGCGACCGCGGCGTTGGACCGATTGCCGCCGGCAACTGCCAGCAGCCCGATCGGACTGCGCAACGGTCGCGCGACGGCTCCTTACTTGACTTCCACTTTGGCGCCGGCGTCCTCCAGCTTCTTCTTGGCGGCGTCCGCATCCGCCTTGTTGACGCCTTCCTTGATGGGCTTGGGCGCGCCATCGACCAGGTCCTTGGCCTCCTTCAGGCCCAGGCTGGTGAGTTCGCGTACGGCCTTGATGACGTTGACCTTGTTGGCGCCGGCCTCCAGCAGAACCACCGTGAACTCGGTCTTTTCCTCGACCGGGGCCGCGGCGGCACCAGCACCGGCCGGGGCGGCCACCGCAACCGCGGCAGCAGCGGCCGAAACGCCAAACTTTTCTTCCATCAGCTTGATCAACTCACTGACTTCGAGCACCGATTTCGCGGCGATCGCGTCGAGGATTTCCTGATTCGACAATGCCATTTCTTCCAACTCCTATAACTGTGTCAATTGAGATTTCTGCGATTCGGAACGTGGTCTCAGGCTGCTTGCTTGGCGTCGCGTACCGCCGCCAGGGTCCGCACCAGGCGTGCCGGCACTTCGTTCAAGGTGCGAACGAATTGACTGATCGGCGCCTGCATGGTTGCCATCAGCTTGGCCAACAACTCCTCCCGGCTCGGCATCGTCGCCAGCGTCTTCACAGCCTTTTCGTCCATGACGAAGTTGGCCATGGCACCGGCCTTGATAACGAGCTTTTCGTTGTCCTTGGCAAAACCGGACAGCACCTTGGCAACCGCCACCGGATCGGAACCGAGCCCATAGACGAGCGGACCGACAAGCTTTTCGGTCAACCCGGCAAAGGCGGTTCCGCTAACAGCGCGACGCACGAGAGTGTTCTTGAACACCCGCAACTGGACACCCTGGCTGCGCGCCTGCCGGCGCAGCCTGGTGACCGATTCCACGTCCAGCCCACGGTATTCAGCGACGACGATCGCCTTGGACTGTGCCACGAGGGCAGTGGCCTCTGCGATCATTGCCGCCTTATCTTGCCGACTTAGTCCCACGGTACTGGCTCCACTAGAAGGTGCGCGGCTCGCGCCTTGCACCGGTCCAAAAACCGGCGACCGCTGAGAAGCCCCGAACCGCGCGCCCGATGACCGGAATCGCACGACACAAACGCCCCCTTCGGCTACGCCGTCTGCGTAGGGCGAGCAACGCATTGCGCACCACCGGATCCGACCAAAGCAACCGAATCCACCGCAATGCCATCCGCTCGATTAAGCCAAATTGCCAACCGGGAGAGCATCCCGACAGCGCTTCGGCCCCGACGGTCTTTGACAGCGGCCGCACGGCGGACCGCGCAGCTGCCCAAAGCACTCCGAAACCCGCAACATGCCGCCTCGCCACAGCCGGCCGGGTTTCTCTTATTCCAATTCCCGGCATGTGGCCCGGGTTACCGCAATTCGCAATCAGGAACTCAAACTTGCCGGATCGACACGCACACCGATGCCCATCGTCGAGGAAATGGCAATCTTGCGCAGGTATATCCCTTTGACCGTTGCCGGCTTCGACTTGTTCAGCGCGTCGATCAGCGCGGTCAGGTTGCTGCGCAAACGGTCGAGCTCAAAGGAGGCACGACCGATCGAGCAGTGAACGATGCCGGCCTTGTCGGCGCGGTACTGCACCTGGCCGGCCTTGGCATTGCGCACCGCGCCCGCCACATCGGCGGCAACCGTTCCCACCTTGGGGTTGGGCATCAAGCCGCGCGGCCCGAGCACCTGACCCAAGGTTCCGACAACGCGCATGGCATCCGGAGATGCAATGACGATGTCGAATTCCAGGAAGCCGTCCTTGACCTTCTGCGCCAGATCCTCAAAACCGACGATATCGGCGCCCGCGGCCCGGGCCTCATCGGCCTTGGCCCCCTGAGTGAACACGGAAACGCGCACCGTCTTGCCGGTGCCGGCCGGCAGAACCACCGAACCGCGCACCGACTGGTCGGATTTCTTGGCATCGATGCCCAGGACCACCGCGATATCAACCGATTCGTCGAACTTCGCGGTCGCCGTTTCCTTCACTAGCTTGAGCGCGTCGGCGATCGGGTAGGTCTTGTTGACCTCCGCCTTGGCGCGGATCGACTTCACTCGTTTGGACAAGCGCGCCATTTACAGGCCCTCCACGGTGATACCCATGCTCCGAGCCGAGCCGGCGATCGTGCGCACCGCGGCGTCAAGATCGGCAGCCGTCAAGTCGGGCATCTTCGCCTTGGCAATCTCCTCGGCCTGCGCTCGCGTGATCCTGGCCACCTTGTCGCTATGGGGCCTCGGCGAACCCTTTTCGATTTTCGCCGCCTTCTTGATGAGCACCGTTGCAGGCGGCGTCTTCATCACGAAAGTGAAGCTCTTGTCCGCAAACGCCGTGATCACCACGGGAATCGGCAGACCTGCCTCGACGCCCTGCGTCTGGGCGTTGAACGCCTTGCAGAACTCCATGATGTTGAGTCCGCGCTGCCCGAGCGCAGGCCCGATCGGGGGCGAAGGATTTGCCTTGCCCGCCGGTACCTGCAGCTTTATAAAACCAATGATCTTCTTTGCCATACCTGGCTCCTATCGGGTTCGAGCGGCCGATGCGCATCGGGCCGGCATCCGCGGCCCACGCAGCGACCTCCCCATTCCAAGACCTCGCCCCACTGCCGCGGGCCCACACGTACCGCTATCTGCCATGCGCCGAGAGATCAGACCTTCTCGACCTGGCCAAAATCGAGCTCGACCGGGGTCGAGCGACCGAATATCGTCACCGAAACGCGCAACTTGTTTTTCTCGTAGTTGACTTCCTCAACGTTGCAGTTGAAGTCCGTAAACGGCGGCTCCTTGATGCGCACCTTTTCGCCGACCTCGAAGAGCACCTTCGAACGCGGCTT
>Ga0116217_10003863_pt1 | contig 13464 bp, 12 predicted proteins | sample Sb_taG_6_FD_89697 | JGI IMG/M metagenome (GOLD analysis project Ga0116217, IMG submission 89697) | Peat soil microbial communities from Weissenstadt, Germany - Sb_50d_4_PS metaG | ecosystem: Environmental > Terrestrial > Soil > Wetlands > Peat | place: Germany: Weissenstadt | collected 2010-09-21 | reverse complement strand
CATGGGCTCAATGGTACCCGTCCCGGGCAGCCGGGAGGACTCCGCAGAGCCTGACAGCACTTAGACTGGCGATCTGATGAACCCCGAGGACCGCGTCGCATACGAATCCCGCGTGAGCACGCGACAGGTCGTGCTCGCCGCTGCGGCGGGCGTGCTCGTGATGGCCGCCGTGCTCGTCCAGATCGGGGGGCCTCACGTAAAGGTCAACGAGCAGACGCTTGGGCTGGTCACCGAGGCCAAGCGCGCCACGCGTGATCTGATCGGCTCGTTCGCGAGCGCGCTCGGCTCGTTCGCGCTGGCGGCGACGCTGTGGTACCTGTGGGGAAGCACGGTCGCGCGTGAGCCGAAGGTCAAGCCGCGGTTCATCGGGATCCTGGCGGTGATCGGCTGCGTGCTGTCCGGCGTGAGCGTGGTCGCGTACGTCGCCAACTACGGCATCCAGGCGCACCACTTCGTCGACCACGGCAGCCAGACGTATCCGGAGGCCAACGCGCTGCTGACCAAGCCGACTCTCGTGATCCCGCAGATCACGAATGACTTCGGCCTGCTACTGGTCGCGGTCGGCTACGTGATGGTGTCGCTCAACGCGATGAGGGTCGGGTTGCTGACCCGCTTCATGGGCTATCTCGGGATCATCGCGGGCGTTCTCACGATCATCCCGCTGGTGCCGATCCCGATCGTCGAGGCGTACTGGCTGCTCGCGCTCGCGTACCTGCTCAGCGGGCGCTGGCCGAGCGGCGTTCCGCCGGCGTGGGCCAGCGGCCGCGCCGAGCCGTGGCCGCGATCCCAGCGGCAACGGTCGGCTCGGGAGCCGCTGCTCGGACGAGGGCGGCGCCAGCCGGCCCCCGAGCCGGCGCCGGAGCCGGTGGGCGCGCCGGCGCCCGGGACCACTCGCTCGGCGACCCCCAAGCGCAAGCGCAAGCGCCGCAAGTAGCGGTCCGGTCTTCGGGACCGATCAGACATCCGTCCGCAACCGGTTTCCGCGGGCGCCGCCGGTGGTCCGGTTGCCGATCATGGGTCTAGCTGTCCCGGCTCCTGTCCACGCCGGGGGCCGGGACAGGTTCGCTTCGCCAGCCGTATCTGGAGGGGCGTAACAAACTCAGCTCTGCTCCGGTCCTGGGGCACCTCGCCTGGCGCGTCGGGAATCCGGATCCCGGGCTGTGCGGGCTCGAGTTGGTGATCGCCGGGCGGCCAAACGCCGTCCGGCGGTCACCGTTCATCGTGCCCGGGCGACCGTTCGCGGCAGCAACCCTGCCGCTCACCGATCCGTCTCTTGAGAAGCGCCCGCCGGGTGCAAACGTTCGCGATGACTATCAACCCCTCATTAGGAGGAAAAGATGGAAGCCGCAAACATCGGTGGGCGCGAAGCAGACGTCGCGCCGGCCGTCGATCCGACTGGCGGACGCCTCGCCGGCTGGACGCCGGCGGATCCAGGGCCGCTCGGCCTGGCCGCTTTCGCCGGGACCACGTTCATGCTGAGCCTGGTCAACTCCGGCCTGGTCGGCACGCAGAAGGTCCCAGGCGGCGGTTTGCTGCCGATGGTGGCCGCGCTAGCGCTCGCCTATGGCGGGATCGCTCAGTTCGCGGCGGGACTCTGGGAGTTCCGGACCGGGAACACGTTCGGCGCCGTGGCGTTCTGCTCGTACGGCGCGTTCTGGATCTCGTTCTTCTTCATCGTCCAATCCGTCGGCAAGAACGTGCCGACCGAGGTGTTCAGCGGGCTCGGGCTGTATCTGTGGATGTGGGGGATCTTCACGGCCTACATGTTCATCGCGTCGCTGCGGACGACCGGGGCGGTCGCGCTGGTATTCCTGCTGCTGGCGATCACGTTCCTCATCCTCGGGATCGGCAACTCGGCGCTCGCCGGCACCGCCAGCGCCACCAACGGCACGATCAAGCTGGGCGGCTACGTCGGGATCGCGACCGCGATCGCCGCGTGGTACGCGTCGTTCGCCGCGGTCATCAACTCGACCTTCGGGCGAGTGGTGGCGCCGGTCGTTCCGTTGAGTCGCTAACACGAGAAAAGCCCACCAATACGCTGCTCTCGAGTAGAACTAGCGACGGAGTCATCGAATACATCGAAGAACCATGGAGCGCCGGCGGCAACGCCGGCGCTCTGGGCTGTCAGCAAACCCGGTTGCCGCCGCGTTGGAAGGAGAGAGAACTAAATGGCTGACACGACCAAGCCGGCTCAGGAGGAGACCGCCGAGGATGCGGCCTCCGAGGCGCAGATCGCGGTTCACTGGCGAGAGGAGGAGTACTTCGAGCCGCCGGCCGCGTTCGCCGCTCAGGCCAACGCGAACGATCCGGCGATCCTCGATCGCTTCGGGGAGAAGAACTTCCCGGAGTCCTTCATCGAGTACGCCGACATGCTCACCTGGGACCGGAAGTGGGACACGCTATTGGACACGAGCAAACCGCCGTTCTTCAGGTGGTTCGTGGGTGGGCGGCTGAACGCCTGCACCAACTGCGTCGACCGGCACCTCGAGACCCGCGGCGACCGGAACGCGCTGATCTGGGTTCCCGAGCCCGAGGACGTGGAGCCGGTGGAGATCACATACGCGGAGCTCCATCGCCGTGTCAACGAGTTCGCGGCGCTGCTGCGTGGCTTCGCTGGAGTGAAGGCGGGCGACCGGGTCACGTTCCATTTGCCGATGGTCCCGGAGCTGCCGGTCGCGATGCTCGCCTGCGCGCGGCTCGGCGTGATCCACTCCGAGGTGTTCGGTGGCTTCAGCGGCGCCGCGTGTGGTCAGCGCATGGCCGATGCGAAGAGCACCGTTCTGGTCACGATGGACGGCTACTACCGCAACGGCGATCTGATCGATCACAAGGCGAAGGCGGATCAGGCGATCGAGGAGGCCCGCAAGGAGGGGATCGAGGTCGAGAAGGTGCTGGTGTGGAGGAGGATCCCGGGCGAGTACCACTCCGAGAGCCCGATGGTCGAGGGCCGTGACTATTTCGTCGACGACCTGCTCGAGGATTACCGGGGGCAGCAGGTGGAGCCGGAGTCGCTGGCCTCCGACGACACGCTGTTCCTGATGTACACGAGCGGCACCACCGGCCGCCCAAAGGGGGCCCAGCACTCGATCGGCGGTTATCTGAGCTACGTGACCGGCACCTCGAAGTACTACCAGGACATCCATCCCGACGACACGTACTGGTGCTTCGCGGACATCGGGTGGATCACCGGGCACTCCTACATCGTGTACGGGCCGTTGGCGCTCGGTACGACCAGCGTCATGTACGAAGGGGTGCCGACCTATCCGGATCCGGGCCGCCCCTGGCGGATCGCCGAGAAGCTCGGTGTGGACATCTTCCACACCGCCCCCACGACGATCCGGATGCTGAGGAAGGTCGGGCCGGACGAGCCGGAGAAGTACAGCTATCACTTCAAGACGATGACCACGGTCGGCGAGCCGATCGAGCCCGACGTGTGGCGCTGGTACTACCACTTCGTCGGCAAGGGCCAGGCGGCGATCACCGACACGTGGTGGATGACCGAGACCGGCGGCTTCCTCGGCAGCACGCTCCCGGGGCTCCAGCCGATGAAGCCCGGCAGCTGCGGGCCTGCGGCGCTCGGAATCCAGCTCGTGGTGTTCGACGAGAACGGCGAGGAGATTTCACGGGGCTCTGGCAAGGCGGGTTACATCTGCGTGCGCAATCCGTGGCCGGGCAGGATGCTCACCGTGTGGGGGCAGGACCAGCGGTTCATCGACACGTACTACGCGAAGTTCTCAAAGCAGGGCAGCGAGGACTGGCGGGACTGGCCGTTCATGTGCGGCGACGGTGCCATGGAGTCGGACGACGGCTATTTCCGGATCCTGGGCCGGATCGACGACGTGATCAACGTCGCCGGGCACCGGCTCGGGACCAAGGAGCTCGAGTCGGCCGCGATCACCGTCGACGAGGTGGCCGAGGCGGCCGCCGTGCCGGTCATCGACGAGGTACGCGGGAAGATCGTCGAGATGTACATCTCGCTGAAGCCCGGGGTCGATGCCGATGCGGGGATCGACCGGAAGGTATCCGACGCGATCGTCAGGGAGATCGGGGCGATCGCCCGGCCCAAGAACGTGTGGATCGTCAAGGACATGCCGAAGACCCGCTCGGGGAAGATCATGCGGCGAGTGATCGCGAGCATCTCGAACTTCGCCGATGTCGGCGACGTCAGCACGCTCGCCAATCCCGAGATCGTCGACGACATCCGCCACCACGTGCACGCCGAGAAGTCGGCCAAGGGCGACGTCCCGCGCGAGCTCTCCGAGCAGGAGAAGGCGGAGATCGCCGCGTACGGGCAAGCGGAGTAGCCGCAGGCCGCCGGCCTGCCACAGCCGATACCGCGCCCGGTCCTCGGACCGGGCGCGACCCCCGCCGTGACCGGACCACGCGAGTAGTCTCGGATACTCCGCTCCCCCCTTGGGTAGTACACCGAGAGAGAGCACGAGGAAGGAGATCCTGTGGCAGACACGGCAACGACCCACACGTCCGACCAGACCCTCGAGTCGAGGCTCGAGGAAATGCTCGAAGTCGAGACGTTCGAGCCTCCGGAGGAGTTCGCCAAGCATGCGCTGCTGAGCGATCCGTCGGTCTACGACGAGGCGGAGAAGGACTGGAAGGGCTGGTGGATGAAGCAGGCGAAGCAGCTCCACTGGTTCAAGGAGCCCAGCCAGGACGTCGACGAGTCCGACCCGCCATTCTTCAACTGGTTCGCGGACGGCAAGATCAACGCCTCCTACAACTGCCTGGACCGCCACGTCGAGGCGGGGAATGGCGACCGGGTCGCGTTCCATTGGCGCGGCGAGGAAGGCGAGGAGGAGGACCTCACCTACGCCGACCTGCACCGCGACGTGCAGAAGTTCGCCAACGCGCTCAAGGACCTCGGCATCGAGAAGGGCGACATCGTCGGGATCTTCCTGCCGATGATCCCCGAGGTGATCGTCGCGATGCTGGCGTGCGCTCGCATCGGCGCGCCGCACAACGTCGTGTTCGGCGGATTCTCGGCCGGCTCGGTTCGCGAGCGGATGGAGTTCTCCGAGGCCAAGGCGCTCATCACCGTCGATGGCGCCCGGCGCAAGGGCAAGACGGCAAACATCAAGCAGGCGGTCGACGAGGAGATGAGCGATCTGGAGTCGCTCGAGCACATCGTCGTGGTCAAGCGAACCGGCGCCGATTGCGAGATGAAGGACTGCCGCGACGTCTGGTACCACGAGATCCTCGAGAAGGCGAGCGATGAGTGTCCGGCCGAGGAGCTCGACGCGGAGCATCCGCTGTACGTCCTGTACACGAGCGGTTCGACCGCCAAGCCCAAGGGCGTGGTCCACACGACCGGCGGTTACCTGACCGGCATCGCGTCCACGCATCGCTACGTGTTCGACCTGCACCCGGAGGAGGACGTCTACTGGTGCTCGGCCGACGTCGGATGGGTTACCGGCCACTCGTACATCGTGTACGGGCCGATGGCCAACGGCGCAACCAGCGTGATGTACGAGGGCGCGCCGGACTACCCGCACAAGGGCATCTGGTGGGAGCTGTGCGAACGCTACGGCGTGACGAAGTTCTACACCGCGCCCACGGCCATCCGGGCCTGCATGAAGTGGGGCGTCGAGCACGTCGAGAAGCACGACCTGTCGAAGCTGAAGCTGCTCGGCACGGTCGGCGAGCCGATCAACCCGAAGGCCTGGCTCTGGTACTACATCGTCGTCGGCGGCGAGCGCTGCCCGATCCTCGACACCTGGTGGCAGACCGAGACGGGCGCGATCATGATCACGCCACTGCCGGGGATAGTCGCGACCAAGCCGGGCTCCGCCACGCGGCCGTTCCCCGGCGTCTTCGCCGACGTCGTCGATGAGCGCGACGGCAAGCCGCTCGACGACGGCCAGGGACTGCTCGTCCTCACGCGTCCGTGGCCGTCGATGCTACGAACCCTGTACAAGGAGGACGACCGGTTCGTGGAGACGTACTTCAAGAGGTTCGGGAACGAGACCTACCTCGTCGGCGACGCCGCGCGCAAGGACAAGGACGGCTACTTCTGGATCATCGGGCGCATCGACGATGTCGTGAACGTGTCCGGGCACCGGATGTCCACGGCAGAGGTCGAGTCCGCGATCGTCGCCCATCCCAAGGTGGCCGAAGCGGCGGTCATCGGTCAGGCCGACGAGGACACCGGCCAGGCGATCTGCGCGTTCGTGACCCTCGAAGGCGACGACGAAGGCTCGGATGAGCTGATCGTCGAGATCCACGAGACCGTGGCCAAGCGAATCGGGAAGCTGGCGCGGCCCAAGCGGGTGATCTGGGCCGACGATCTGCCCAAGACGCGCTCCGGCAAGATCATGCGCCGGCTGCTCCGCGACATCGCCGAGGGCCGTGCGCTCGGCGACGTCACGACGCTGCGCGACCCCGACGTGATGAACCAGCTCGAGGGCAAGGTCCAGGAAGAGCAGAAGCACGAGGACGGCTAGCGGCCTATGAGCCATAACCCTCTGGATACGGACCGTCATCCGTCCGTATCCGGAGGATTGCTCGATACGGCCAACAATCGGTCGATGCCGTATGAATGAGCGTCGTCCACGAGATCCGTTCCGCCGGGCTTTCGGACCGGGTGGCGCTTCGTGACGGCTCGATCGTGTATCTGCGGCCGTTGCGGGGCGACGACGAGGCCGCGCTCCGGGCTTGCCTCGAAGGAGTGTCGCCCGAGTCGTTGCGCCGGCGGTTCTGCGGGACGACCGATCTCGCGCGCGCGGCGACGTCGCTCGTCCGCGACTGCGGCCCCGACGATGTCGCGCTGGTCGTCGAAGCGGGCTCGTCGCCCGAGATCGTCGCGCACGCGGCCTCGTTCCCTCTCAGGACAAGTCGAGCGGAGGTCGCATTCCTGGTCACCGACGAGTGGCAGGGCCGCGGCCTGGGATCGCTGTTGCTCTCACGTCTGGCACGCGCGGCCGAGCTGAACGGTGTCACGACGCTGGTGGCGGACGTGCTCCCGCGCAACCGCGCGATGCTCGCGGTCTTCGAGCGCAGCGGCTATCCGGTTGAGGTCCGTTGGGATGCGCACGGCGTCGAGGTCGAGATAGGCGTGACGCCGCGCGTTCCCGCCCTGGCGCGCGCCGCGTAAATCAGTGATCGCTCGGATGGCCGGGTCACAACCCCACGCTCGCCGGACCTCGGTCGCCGAGATCAGCGAAACGACCCGTATTCGTGCCCGAATCCCCATTCGCCGCCGGCGGACGGCCGAGTGTGCGCTTGTGACCCTGGGTGAGCTGAGTCGAGACGTCGCTCACGCGCTCGACGAGCTCGCGCAGACGACATCGGAGTTCTCGTGCGGCTCCGCGCGCAGCTCGCTCGCGGTGTCGGTCATCAGCGACAACATGCAGCGCCTACGCGACCAGCTCGAGGGACTGAGCGTGAGCTCGGGCTCGCTGCGCGAGGCTTCGGCGCAGACCGCCGAGTCGGCCGGCGCATCGGCCGACCTCCTCGAGCAGCTCTCGGTCGAGAGCGCCCGGGGCCTGGATGTGCTCGGTCCGCTGATCGACGCGATCCGGCAGATCAGCGACCGGGTCGTGCGCGTGCACGAGCTGGTCGAGACCCTCGCCGCCAACGAGCTCGCCAGCATCGAAGAGTTCTCGGCGATCATCCACCGGATCGCCAGCCAGACGAAGCTGCTGGCCCTCAACGCCGCGATTGAGGCGGCGCGCCACCGGGGAGCACGGGCGCGGCTTTGCCGTCGTCGCCGATGAGGTCGGCAAGCTCGCCTCGGAGACCGCGTCGCAGACATCGCAGATCCGAGAGACCGTGACCCGCACCCGGTCCCAGATGGACGAGGTCGTCGCCGCCACCGCGGTCGCCCGGGAGCAGACGGCCAAGAGCCGCGAGGACGCCGACGCCGGCCGCGAGATCCTGGAGCGGATCTCCGGGCTGATCGGCTTGTCGAACGACACCGCGACCCAGATCGCGACGCTCGCGCGGTTCGACACCGGCGGCTTGATCTCGCGGCTGCGGGGCCGCTGCGAAGACCTGGCCGACGACCTGCGGGCGGTCCTCGCGGCGGCGGTCGACGAGCGCCGGGTCAGCCTCAGCAAAGTGCTCGAGCTTCGCTACCAGGAGGCGACCGGACCGCTGATCGACCGGTTCGGAAGGCTGTTCGACGTCACGCGGGCAGACCCGTCCGGATTTTCGCCGCCGAAGTACCCGCGCACAACAGCGTCTACTCGCAGGACATCACCGGCGATCCGGCCAAGGATCTGGTCGGAAATCGCACCAGACGCTTCTTCCTCGAGTCGGGCGCCCTGACCCGGGCCTCCAGAATGGCGCTCGGCGTCGACCTCCCCGGCGAGATCCTCACTCGCGCGCAGATCAGTGCCGCCGGCGCTCAGCTCAGAGAGCCCGTGGGCGGTCACCGTCGATTCCTGGTGCAGACCTACGCGCGCGACACCGGCGCGGTGCTGACCACGTTGTCGGTCCCCCTGTACGTGCACGGCCAGCGCTACGGCTGCGTCTGCCTGGGCTGGGATCCCGAGCGGCTCCGCACCTGAGCCGCACTCACAATCGCGCGGACTAGACCCCGAGGTGCCGGCTGAGGTCGGTCACGTGCCGGCGCGCGACCGGGATCGACTGGCCGCCGGCAAACCCCAGCTCGGCCGTGCCGCCGAACAGGGGGCGGAGCTCGACCGCCCGCGCGAGGTTGGCGACGTACTGGCGGTGCACGCGGACGAAGTCGAACGGCTCCCAGCGGTGCTCCACGTCGTTGAGCGTCGTCCGCAGCAGGTAGCGCCCGTCCTCGGTGACGATCCGAACGAAATCGCCGTGCGACTGGACGTACAGGATCGAGCCGCGATTGATCAGCCGCGTCGAGCCGGCGCGCGCCCCTGAGACCGCGATCATCTCGCTCTCGCCCGCGGGTTGGAAGCGCGGACGGCGCCCGTTCCGGTCGGTCTGCGCTTCGCTTGCCTCGACCGCGGCGGCGACCCGCTCGAGCGCCTCCTCGAGACGGCGCCGGCTGACCGGCTTGCGCAAGTAGTCGACCGCGCGCAGCTCGAATGCGTCGACCGCGGCGGCGTCGTGGGCGCTCACGAATACGAGCTGCGGCGGGGAGGCGAACCGTCGCAGGACGCGCCCGAGCTCGACGCCGTCGAGGTCCGGCATCCGGACGTCGAGAAAGATCGCGTCGTAGGGCTGGCTTGAGGCCTTCAGCAGCGCGTCGTGGCCGCCGAACGCGCACTCAACGTCGTGCACGCTCGAGAAGCTCCGCAGCAGCCTGGCCAGATCCTCCAGCGGCGTGTGCTCGTCGTCGACTGCGAGGATAGTCAGCCCGTCCGAGCTCATCCCGACCAGGCGAGCTCGGGAGCCGGGAGCTCGCCGCGTAGGTTCGGGACGGTCATCACCGCGGTCGTCCCCTCGCTCACGGCGGATTCGATCTTGAGCGCGTATCGCTCGCCGAACGTGGCTCGGAGCCTGGCGTCGACGTTGGACACCCCGATGCCCCCGCCGGCCCCGGCGAGCACGGCCTCGAGGCGCTCGGGCTCGATCCCGACGCCGTCATCGGAGACGCGCAGCTCGACGTCCCCGCCGACGATCTGGGCCGAGATCGTCACTCGTCCCGTGCCCGCTCCCCGCTCGACCCCGTGTCGCACGGCGTTCTCGACGAGCGGCTGCACCGACATCGCCGGCACGACCGCGCCGCGGGTCGACTCGGGCACGTCGACCGTCACCTGCAGGATCTCGCGGAACCGCGCCTGCTCCAGGCGCAGGTACCGCTCCACGTGTTCGATCTCCTCGCCGAGCGTGACGTATGACCGGCCGTCGCGAAACAGGTAGCGCGTGAACTCGGCGAAGTCGATCAGCAGGTCGCGGGCGTCTTCGGGTCGGGCGTGGATGTCGCCGGCGACCGCGGCGAGCGCGTTGTAGATGAAGTGCGGAGAGATCTGCGCCCGCAACGCTCGCAGCTCGGCCTGGGCGAGACGCTCCTCCTGCGCCGTCACCAGCGACAGCTCGACCTGCGCGGATACGAGGCTGGCGGCCTCCTGGACGACTCGCAACTCGTGGTGGCTGGGACGCCCGACCGACCTATAGAAGGCGATCAGCGTGCCGATCCGCTGGTCCTGGGCGACGAGCGGCGCCAGCACCGCGGACTGGAGCGGGCAGGTGGGATCCGAGGACACCAGCCGCGGGACGATGTGAAGGCGGTTGTCGCGGGCACGCTCGAGCAGACGCGAGAGCAGATCGCCCGGTCTCACCTGCTCGCGCCCCTCGCCCTCGATCGCCAGTACGGCTCGCGTATCGGCCAGCGCGATCGCGGCCGCGCCGGTCAGCGCCCGGAGATTCGGGACGGCTCGCTCGGCGGTGCGGCCGTTCAGGCCGCGCCGCAGGTGAGGAAGCGTCGCGGTGGCGGCATGGAGGGCGGCCTGCATCGCGTCCTCCGGGATGCCCCTAGTACGGGGACTGCGCATCGCTCTCCACACCGCGGTGAGCGCTGCGGCTATCCCGATGCCAAGTACTACGCCCAGAGCCAGATCCATGGTGAGCCTTTAACAGGTTAGCGACCCTTGTGACGGTTGTTACTCGACCCGTCCGCGATCTGACGTTAGCCGCCGACCCGGACTCCACGCTGACCTTGTGCGGGTTCCCGGCGGGCGCGATGATGGGGACATGAGCTCGACGACCACCTTTTCTCCTATGAGCAGGCATGCGCGCAGCACCACTGGAACGTGCCCGAGCGCTACAACATCGCGGTCGACGTGTGCGACCGCCACCCGCGCGACAAGCTGGCGATGATCCACGAGGACTTCCGGGGGCGGATCCAGGAGATCAGCTGGGGCGAGCTCCAGGATGATTCCAACCGGTTCGCAAACGTCCTGCGGGCCCAATGGGGTGGAGCCCGGCGACCGCGTCGCGATGCTGCTGCCGGCGACGCCGCAGACAGCGGCCGCGTTCTTCGGGTGTGGAAGGCGGGCGCGATCCTCCTGTCGATGTCCGTCCTGTACGGCGACGAGGGCATCCGCCACCGCGTCGGCGATTCCAGGCCGAAGGTGCTGCTCACCAACGCCGAGAACGCCGGTCGCATCGACCGGTCGATGGTCTAGCACCAGCTGATCCTCGACGACGAGTTGCTCGGGCGCGGCTCGACGGCGTTCGCCCCGTCGACACCGCCGCCGACGATGCGGCCCAGCTCTACTCCTCGTCGGGCACGACGGGCCTGGCGAAGGGCATCCTCCACGCCCACCGGTACATCCTCGCCCACGAGGAGTTCATCTACTGTCACGACCTGCGCGACGGAGAGGTGTTCCACGGCATGGGGGAATGGGCGTGGGCGGCGGGAATCTGCCCGCTGATCGGTCCATGGCGACTGGGGGCGGTGCAGGCCGTCTACCAGCGCGAGGGTGGGTTCGATCCGCACAAGCAACTCGACTTCCTCTCGCGCCACGGGGTCACCAACGTGTTCGGCACGCCGACCGCGATCCGGTCGATGATGTCGATCCCCGACGCCGGCGCGCGCTACCCGCAGAAGTTCCGGATCGTGTGCTCGGCCGGCGAGCCGCTCAACCCGGAGGCGATCCGCTGGTTCCGCGAGCAGTACGGGCTCACCGTGCTCGACCACTACGGGCTGACCGAGTCGTATCCGCTGTGCGCGAACTACCCGTTCATGGAGGTCCGCGAGGGTTCGATGGGGCGCCCGATGCCCGGCTGGGAGGTGGCGATCCTCGACGAGGACGAGCGACCCGTCGCCGCCGGCGAGCGCGGCGAGATCTGCTTGAAGGCGCGGTCGAACCCGCACTACCCGCTCGAGTACTGGAACCGGCCGGAGGAGGACACCGCGGAGGCTTTCGGCGGCGACTGGTTCCAGACGAAGGACGCCGTCCGCGCCGACGACGACGGTTACTTCTGGTACGAGGGTCGCGCCGACGACGTGATCATCTCGGCCGGCTACCGGATCGGTCCGTTCGAGGTCGAGTCGGCCTGCCTAGAGCACCCGGCGGTGGCCGAGGCGGCGGCGGTCGCCTCACCCGACGAGCGGCGCGGCTATGTCGTCAAGGCGTTCGTCGTCGTCGCCTCGGGCCACGAGCCTTCGGACGAGCTCGCCGAGGAGATCAAGACGTTCGTGCGCGACCGCCACTCCGCCTACGCCTACCCCCGCGTGACCGAGTTCGTGCCCGATCTCCCCAAGACCCTCACGGGAAAGATCCGCCGGATCGAACTTCGCCAGAGCGAGCAGGAGCGGGCTGCCGGCTCAGATTGACCGCATGCCGGCCGCGACGCGAGCGTGGCTGCGCATCTCGGCGAGGATCCGCTCGAGGCGGGGCTCGGTGTCGCGATCGACGTGGGTCATGAGCGCTCCGACCGACGGATGGACGGCGCTGATCTGCGCGTGCATCTCGTGCGCCACGGCCCGGTAGCTCGGGTGGCCCTCGCGCCCCGAGCGCAGCTCGATCAGCTGCATGGCCTCGCGGGCGTTGACGTCGAGCACGAACCGGATCCGGTAGCCGAGGCAGAGCGCGTACGGCGCGGCGGTCGTCAGGCCGCGGTCGGCGAGGCGCTCGTATTCTCGCCGCGAGAGCTCGAGCGCGCGGCGGTACTCGTCCCCACAGCCCGCGAGCTCGACCTGCTCGGGTATGTCCGCGCCGAGGTCGGGGGTCAGCGACTGCCACTGGACGGTCAGCATCCGGTGGCGCTGGAGATCGCGAAACGCGCCGTAGTCGGCGACGATCTCGAACCGGTAGCGGAGCGCTTCGAGGCCGCGTCCCGGACGGTAGCGCCGGTTGGCGCGCTCGCCGGCGAGGTCGGCGAGTAGCTCGGCGCGCGCCTCGGCGTCGAGCGTGGCGATCGCCTCCCGCAGCTGCTCCTCGGAGGTGGCGCCGGCCTCGAACAGCAGCGCCGAGAGCAGGTCGTCCTCGTCTCCCTCGACCCGTAGCAGCGTGACCGATGGACCCGCGGGACCCTGGGCGGCGTCGAGGCCGAGGCGTGCCGCCCACCGCTCGCCGGCGCGCTGGCGCGATTCGAGGTAGCCGATCCACTGGCCTCCGCGGTCGGGGCGCTCGACCCGCGTGAGGAAGCTCGGCATCACGGCCTTGAGCTCGTCGAGGATCATCCGGCCGTAGCTCCGCGCTTCCTCGAGCGGGTGCGCGAGCAGGTGGAGGATCAGCTGCTCGTAGGTCTGCCCGGTGGCGAAGATGCCCATGTGCGACAGCGAGCTCGCCGGCAGCAGGCCGCGCAGCAGGTCGAGCGCCTTCGCCTTGATCGCCCGCGCGTGCGCGGTGGCCGGCTCGTCGCCGGCGCGCGGGAACTCGGTCTCCGCCCAGGCGCAGACGCGCGGGAGCGAGCCCGAGTAGATCTCGAACAGCTCGTCCATCGCGCGCCCGTAGGCGGGGCCGAGGGACTCGTCGCGGTAGTACCGGTAGCCGCCGGGCGGCGCCGGCATCGGCGCGTCGTAGGCGATGTAGCGCGTCGACTGCTCCAGGTACGCGGCCAGGCGGGGCCGCT
>Ga0116217_10003862_pt1 | contig 13465 bp, 8 predicted proteins | sample Sb_taG_6_FD_89697 | JGI IMG/M metagenome (GOLD analysis project Ga0116217, IMG submission 89697) | Peat soil microbial communities from Weissenstadt, Germany - Sb_50d_4_PS metaG | ecosystem: Environmental > Terrestrial > Soil > Wetlands > Peat | place: Germany: Weissenstadt | collected 2010-09-21 | reverse complement strand
GTTGGCGCGGACGACCATGGCCATGGCGTTCCAGCGCACCAGGCTCTTGATGCGGCGCTCCATCTCCTGGCTGCCGGGGAATGGCGGTTGCTGGCGGGAAGGAATCGTATTCTGGTAGGGAGTGGTTGCCGAGAAGGGCAGGTTGATGCCAGCCTCACGCCGGGCATGCAGCGCCAGTTGCTGCAGGAGGCGTCCGGCACGGTTCGGTCCGCCGTGCGAGAGAACATAGTCGAGCGAGTCCAGCCACTCCCGCGTTTCCAATACTTCGATACCGTTTGTCGGTTGTGTCTCAGCCACACTGCCCCCACAAGTAAAAATGCAATCTCCCATCATAAGCAATTGGGAAGAATTTTGCTGGAGTGTGCGTGGCGCAGCCACCGCTGCCCGCGCGTCGCCACACTGAACTGAGATGATGAATGCAACGACCTATCGGATCATGCGAAGCCCAGGCCCGGCCGGGGATAGCTTCCGAATAGCCCGTGATCCGCTTCGAGTCGGTAGCAGGTGCTCAAGTCCACGCTGCATCTAGGAGGTGGCTATTCCACAAGGAACTTACCGCTACCGATCCGGAATTCCGTGAGGGGTTTGAGGTTCTTCGCGTAACCGCGGGTAACTGCGTATTCCTTCCCACCTTTAACGCGGAGACCATACTTCCCCGTCGGGTACGGCTTGATCTCTACAACAAACGAGGTATTCACGAGTGCAGATCGATGGATCCGAATGAACCCGTATGGCTTCAGCTTTTCTGCCACCACCGAGATGGACTCGCGCAGCAGATAGGAGTCCGATTCCCGCTGTAGCGACACGTAATTGCCCTCAGCTCGAACTACGACCACATCGCTAGGATTGATGAGGAGAATCCTTCCTTTAGCTTTGATTGCTATCCTCGGGTACGGCGGACGAGACTGCAACTGCGGCAAAGCTTCGATCAATTTCGCGGCTCGCTCCCCCTTTGCTCTCCGGGAGGCCCGGTCCAGGGCTTCGCCGATGCTTTCGTTCGAGAATGGCTTTAGCACGTAGTCTACGGTGTGCTTCTCGAAGGCCGCGATCGCGTGTTCAACGTGTGCCGTTACAAACACGATGGACGGCAACGGAAAGTGTCTTTTCCTAAGCTGATCGACCAGTTCAGTGCCCGACAGGTCCAGCATATTGATGTCGAGAAGCAAGACATCGTAAGAGTCCGTCGCCAGTTTCTCGAGCGCTTCGACCGTGTCGTTGGCCGAATCGAAATGCTCCACGTCGCTCCTTGCCGACAGGACATTTGCCAAAGCCGTTTGGGCCAGGGGCTCATCATCCACGATCAACACGCGCATGGTTCCCTCATCCATCTCCGTTCCGTCCGGCATACTCGGCTTGGCCGACCGTTCGGGACCCGAGCCCAAAGATTTCCCCAATGCGATGATTTACCCTACCTGACCCTGACTGGGTCCGCTGTTCCATCCGACCACCAGCCCGCTGGTACCATGAATACGTCGATTGGTTCGGGAGCGCCACGGAACTGTGGATTCAGCATCACGGGAGAGTTGGACAGATCTGCACCCCAAACGACACCGTCCGCGAGTGGAGTGTAAAACATCAGATGAGCCATCCAGTTGTGGTGGCCGTCATCGCTAAGGTACTGCTCTTTCGACATCATGTAGGACATGCCTCCGGGCTCCAGGGGCGGCAGCCCTTGCTTTATGAATGTCTTGATGCCGTCGATCATCTGAGCTTTGGATTGACTGGCCAATACCATCTCCGTTCTTTTGTACGTCAGCGGCAGGACGGAGCGCGCAGCCGGCGGATTGAAGCAGACCGGACCTCGAATTTTGGGGTTCCAGAAATTCGCGGCATCCTCGCCATTGAATGGGCCCATCCACCCTCGCTCCACGAGGCATACGAAACCATTCTTGCCTTTCACAGCGGTTTCATAGCCATGCCGTCCCAGCACCAGGACTTCGGCATCGCGCGAGATGGCCTCCGGTGCCGCGCTCCGAGCCATGGCAATCTCGGCGTTGCGATCCGCCATCAGATACTGGTCGACCGGGGCCATGCTCGGATACGGTGCTTTGGCGTCCTGTGCTTGCGCTGGCCAAGCCGCGCTCAGCACCACCACCAGCGCGAAGCTTCCTAGTGCGATCGTCCTGACTGTCTTTCCGTCCATTGATTTCCCCCTTCGATGCGGACTTAAATACGCCTCAAACCTATGATGTGCTCACAGCTGATTGTTCCACCCTCTCATAATACATACCGGTATGTATGCTGGGGGGAAGCAACACAACCTGGACATTGGGACGAAACCCACCATCTGTTGCTCGCGCAAAGCCGGCGCGATTGCACCATGGTATTTACGAAGCATGTTACGACCCTCAAAAAAAGCGGTGGGCTAGTCTCGGCCTGCCGCTCGGGCCCGGCCCCGCGCCGGGCGCAGTGACTCGATTTGGCCGCTCACCCTTCTTTGGCCGGATTGCATCGTCCGGGGATCCTGCGAATTCTTTGTTAAAACGACGTAACCCTCGTACGCCGCGATCAGGAACGTAGCAGTTTCATTCGCATCTATATCATTCCGCACTAACCCGCGTTTCTTTCCTTCACGCAGTGCCTCCGCGATGGCGTCGTGCCAGTCCTTAAAAAGCTTCGCCGTCCTTCTGCGGAATCCCTCATCAATACCCGACATCTCTTGAGACAAGTTGAGCAAGGGGCAGCTACGCTGAACGTCTTTTCTTTTCAGCGATTCGGACTGAACAATGCGGACCAAAACGTCGATCGGGTTCTTGGCGTTCCGTAAAGGCTGCACCCACTTCTGGTGAAGGTCACTCGTCATGACCTCATCCACGACTGCATACCCGAGGGCCTCTTTGCTATCGAAGTGGTAGTACAACGCGCCCTTGGTCACGCCGGCTCTGGCCAGAATGGCACCCAGGTCGGCGTTTCGAAATCCTGAGCGGTGCATCTCCTGAAAGGCGGCCCGCAACAAACGCCCCCGCGTGCGCTCTGGATCGCGTGGTGTTGCCCCGCTACGTCTGGATCTTGCAATTAACATACCAACTAGTATGCATGTGATGACTGCAATTGTCGATGCCGGACTCCCGAATCTCATAGCACCGCCCGGGCGATCTCTACTGATATCCGTATGCATTGATCAGTAACCTTGCTTTTCTCCGTTTCTGGAATTGGTCAATTCGTCACTCTCTAGTCCCGAAGCACGCACCTGAGCATCGGAACCTCACGTATTTGCCTCCCCAGACGGCCCTCGGCCTGCATCGTTCCAAATCAGCACACGCGAACGCACCCGCAACTTTTGTGAGCCAGTGACAGGCGGTCGCCGGAGGGGTGAGCGCATACCGCCAGTTTCCCTCGAAGCAGCTCACCGACACATGCCATGGCTTCCCGTGTCCGCCATTGCGTTGAGTGCCCAAAATGCTTGACTCGATATTTGCCGGGCTTCAGCCCCTACCGTAACGGGTCGTACTTGATGCCGCTGGCTCAAGGATTCGCAGATGAATGGACGCTGTACTGTGCCTGCGGGAGGCCACCCATTTCCAGTCGATGGAGTTGGAGCGACCTGAAGCTATATGCGGTCTCGAATCAGGCACACGATCGCGGTTATGGTCCACCCGAGGAGGTTGTGCCTGTAGACAAGAAGTCGCGTTTTTCGGGTTAAGATTGGCCGGGACCGAGATTGCTTGTCTGAACCAATTCAGTTCAGTATTTTCTTGGCTCCAGATTTGTCGGCATCGAGGAGATCATGAATCCAACGTCTGCGTTGTCCTCACGGCAGACGCGAGCAGGTCACTTCTGTCGCCGGACTTGGGCATTCGCGCAAAATCCCCACAAGATCATAGACGGTCGTTGCGAAAGGAGTGTTAACAACTCCCGGTTGGTCGGCGAACCGGAGACTATCCAGAGACCGGCTTCCGGAAGATTGAGGGGCCGTCCTCAGGTCCTAAGAATGGCGCTTATGGGGCTGCGCTCAGGCTTGTGGCGGGTATTGCAACGACCGGCATTTTTTCTTGACACCCCGCGATAAAATAGAAGTAGTCAAATTTGCATTCGCTCTTTGACAACATAAACATAAAGGAACCCGCCGCAGCCGCGAAGCGGCGGAAGAACGCAGCCCATGCCGCAAGGCGTGGGTACCGGTAGCCCGCACACCCAAGCCCCGAAGGGGCGACAGAAACACAGCTCATCTAAGTCTTGTATAATGAATACTTTACAAATAAAGTATTTATAATCAATGCTTTGCGAGGTAGAACCGGGCCGAATACCCCATCTCCCAGAGCTAACTTCCACGCGCTCAATACTTTGCCAATAAGTCCATTCCGCTCAATACTTTGCGATGGGTAATTCGCTAAGCCAATGATTCTAATATACCTAGATAGGGGGTGGGGGGTAGGGGGTGGGGGGTACCCACTTTTCTCTGAGAGCTGACAGCTGACAGTCTGCCCTACTCCAGCGTCACCGCCTTAACCAGATTCCGCGGACGATCCACATCGAGCCCACGCTTGGCCGCGACATAGTAAGCGAACAGCTGCAGCGGAACAATCTCCAGAATCGGCGAGAGCAGTTCAGGCGCGGCGGGGATAAAGATGGTGTGGTTCGCCAGCTGCGGGACGATGGTGTCTCCTTCGGTCGCCACCGCGATCAATGTCGCACCTTGTTTCTTAAATCCTTCCATGTTGCTGACGTTCTGGTTATAGCGCGCGACGGAACCCGCATCGTTTCGGTCGCAGGTCGCGATCATGACGAGGGGCAAGCGGAAATCGATCAGAGCGTTCGGGCCGTGCTTGGCTTCTCCTGTGGGATAGCCTTCGGCGTGAATGAGGGAAACTTCTTTCAGCTTGAGAGCTCCATCCATCGCGATGGGATAGTGAATGGCGCGGCCGAGGAACATGAAATCGTCCACGCGATAGTAACGCTCGGCGAGCTGCTCCACTTGATCGGACGCGGCCAGGATCGTTTCCGTTTTTTCGGGCAGCGCTAGAAGTTCACCGATGTAGTGCTGCGCCAGAGCCTTCGAAACTTTTTCCTTGATTTCGCCGAGATAGAGCGCGAACAGAAATAAACACGCCATCTGCGCGGTGAATGCCTTGGTCGAGGCGATGCTGATCTCCGGACCTGCGTGGGTGTAAATAAATCCGTCAGCTTCGCGCGCGATGGTCGAACCTTCGACATTTGAAATCGCAATCGTGCGCGATCCCTTCTGAATGGCCTCGCGCTGCGATGCGGTGGTATCGGCGGTTTCTCCCGACTGAGTAATAAAGATGCTGAGCTCGCCACGTCCAATCATCGGGTTGCGGTATTCGAACTCGCTGGCGTAATCGACATCGACCGGCACAGCGGCCAGTTCCTGCATCATGAACTGGCCGGTCATCCCGGCGTGACGACTGGTTCCGGAAGCGACGATGTTGATCCGCCGCAAGGCGCGCAATTCCTCGCGCGAGATATGGATTTCGTCCAGGCGAACCCGTCCTTCGGCCAGCGAGACGCGTGGTTCAATGGTGCGCCGCAAAGCGTCGGGCTGCTCAAAAATCTCTCGAATCAGATGATGCGGAAATTTGCGCGTCTCAGCCATTACTCTCCCTCGTTGTAGTCATGTAGAGACGCGGCCAGCCGCTTCTCTACGAGAAACATTCCACACCGCCAATAAAGGTCCGTAACACTTCGCCTTCCGCGTTCAGGACCACGAAATCCGCGTCGGCTCCGACGGTGAGAGCACCCTTGTTGGCGATTCCCGCCACCCGCGCGGGATTGTGGCTGGCAGCCGCGACGGCCTGGGCCAGATCCCATTCTGCGAAACGCGCCAGATTGCGCACGGCACGATCCATGGTCAACACACTTCCGGCCAGTTTGCCGCCGATCATGCACTTACCATCTCTAACATCCACCTCGAAGGAGCCAAGGCGGTAGCGGCCCTCCGGCATACCGGTCGCTGAAATAGCATCGGTGATGAGCACGGTTTGTTTCGGGCCTTTGGCGTTAGCAAAGAGCTTCACGATTGCGGGATCGAGATGAACGCCGTCGGCGATGATGTCCGCGCTAATGCGACCATCCGTAAGCACCGCACCCAAGATGCCGGGACTGCGATGGTCCAACGTACTATGATCCAGCGGACGCATGGCGTTGAAGGTGTGGGTCGCGTGGCGCGCTCCGGACGCGATTCCGCGTTCGGCGGTTGCAAAATCGGCGTCGGAATGTCCCAGACTCACGCAAACGGCGCGTCGCGCGGCTTCGGCAATGACTTCGGTCGCACCCTCCAGTTCCGGTGCGATGGTCATCATACGAATGCGGCCGCGGGCCGCTTGCCAGAATCGCTCGAACAAGGCGAGGGTCGGAGCGAGCAAATCTTCCGGAGGATGTACTCCTCGGCGCGCATGGCTGATGAATGGCCCCTCAAGATGGATACCGAGCGGGAGAGCGCGGGGATTGCCGTTCTCGCTATTATTTTTGCGCTCACGCTCTTCGATGGCATCGGCCAGCCGTTCGAGGGCACGCAAAGTCTTATCCATCGAAGCAGTGACGGTGGTTGGGAAATAACTCGTGACCCCGTGTCGCGCGAGCAGTTGTTCAATCGCAGGAAGCGCGTCGGCGGTATCGTCCATGACGTCAAATCCGGCGCTGCCGTGAATGTGAAGGTCTACGTAACCCGGCGCGATCACGTGATCGCCGAAGTCTGACAGAGAAACTCCGGCGGGAAGCTGCCGGCTGTTGCGAGTGGAAATTTCGTGAACGCGTCCGTGCTCAACGAGCAGGACAGGATGCTCGACGGCACCGGTGGGAGTCAGAAGCCTTCCAGTAGTAAAAACCAGCATAGAAACGTTTTAATAACTATAAAAGGACGACAGTGACCAAGATTGTAGCAGCCTTGGCGCGCCCGCAAATCGCCCGACCGCAGAATGCTATACTGTCTGAGTTCGAGTCGCCACATCGTTCCCGTGGTGGCCGTCGTGCAGTCGTCAGTCGGGGAGTGGCTCAGCCTGGTAGAGCACCTGGTTCGGGACCAGGGGGTCGGAGGTTCAAATCCTCTCTCCCCGACCAATTTCCTCTCTTCCTTTCCTTCAATCGCTCTCGGCCCACAACGAAGAAGTGTATTGGGAACCCTATTACCTTCGACACTTCCACCTCGCAGCGCTCTGCCTATAAAGTATTCATTCATGCGTCGAGCAGGCATCTTGATGGTTGCAGCGGCATTATTTGCGGCTTTGGGCACGCCGACCAGCACTGCTCAGGTTCCGGCCCAGACGTCACGCAAGGTGGTCAGCAGAATCGATCCCTTTTATCCAGAAATGGCGAAGCGCATGCACCTTGGTGGTGTGGTCAAGCTGGAAGCTGTCGTCCGGCCAAATGGGACGGTCAAATCTGCGAAGCCACTTGGGGGGAGCCCGGTGCTGATCGAAGCGGCCAGGGTTGCGGTCCTCAAGTGGAGGTTTGAGGTCGCACCTGAAGAAACCACTGAGCTGGTTCAAGTTACATTCGAGTTACCGTAGTCGGTGCGCTTCGTCCGTTATCACTCTGCTCCAAGACCTGCACTCGCTAGCGCTCGGGAAACAGAGCCCATCAATTTCAGTTTCAATTACAATCCCCTGCCGAGGGGGAATTCATGACAAAGCCAAGGGGACTAGCGTCCTTGAACGCAACCGTCAAGAGTCATCCGATCAAGCACGGCATTCTTTTTCTATTCGCGAGCGCGGTCATGGCCGCAGCGCAGCCCAAGGCGCTCTTCTACATGATGGACAGGCCTAACTCCATGCAATCGTTCACCGAGCACGCAGACAAAATCGACATTCTCGTGCCTGCCTGGTATGGCGTTGACGGCAACGGGCTCATTTGGGGCGGACCGAATCCATATGTGCTGCAGACAGCGGCGCAGCACCATGTGCCGGTCATGCCGATCGTCGCCACCACTGTGCAAGCTGAGCTGCACAAACTCTTCATTACTCCGGCGGCGCGAAAGGCGTTTGTCGAGTCGATTCTCAGCGAGTGCAAGAAAAACGGATACAGCGGGTTTCAAATCGACTTCGAAAATGTGCAGTGGACCGACCGCGATATGCTCACGGACTTGGTTGCCGAAACTGCGTCTGCGCTCCACAAGGAAGGCTTGCAACTTACCATCGCCACCGTGCCCAACGGGCCCGGCGCTTCCGGGAATAGCAGCTACGCTCACTGGCTCTATGCCAACTGGCGCGGGGCATACGATCTTAAGGCCCTGGCTCAAACCGCCGACCTGATTTGCCTGATGACCTACGATCAAAACACGCGATGGACAGCACCCGGTCCGGTCGCGGGTTATCCGTGGACGGTGCGACAACTGGAATACGCACTTCAGTTTGTTCCCAAGGAAAAGCTGTCGCTCGGCATTCCGGTTTATGGGTATCACTGGTTTGCCGGGGACCCCGGCAAGGATGACAAGCCAAACCCGACTGCTGAATACGTGGGGCAGCAGGAAGTTGACCAATATCTGGCTGCATATCACCCGCAGGTCGAGTGGGATTCGTCCGATCGCGCGGCCTGGTTCTACTTTTACAGGGACGATAATCGGGAGTGGGTTTTCTACACCGACAAGCGCGGATTCCAGGAACGCCTGAATTTGGCTCGCGATCACAATTTGCAGGGCTTTTGTTCTTGGGTGCTGGGGACTGAGGATCCGGCAATCTGGAGCGTGTTGCCTTCCCACAAATGAAAGCTTAACGAAATCTTCGGACTAACAAAGTGTGCCGATCCGATCGATACAGGCCGAGCACATAAAGTGTGGCTTTGCCTTTTGTCGAATAAATGACCTGACGGATCCGGAGCAACGGTTCATCGCGCGCAACTTTCAGAAGGTTGGCGGTGGCGGGGGCGGCGGCAGTGGCATCCATTTCCTCGTCGGCATATGCGATTTGGATTCCGTAGTTACTCTCCAAAATCGAAAACAGCGAACCACGAGCGACCAAGTTGCGGGTGAGACCGGCGAACTGGTCGGCCGGCAGATAGCAGGTTTCAACGGCGAACGGTTCGTCGGCCGCCAGCCGGAGCCGTTCCAGTTTGAGCAGGCGAGTGTTGGCCGCCAAGGACAGACGCGCCGCGACCTCTTGCTCGTTGTCGACCAAGCCGAACGAAAGCACTTTGGAGCACGCGGTTAAACTTCGACTGGCCATCTGCTCGGTAAAACTGGTCAGCTTGTTGAAGTGGATCTTGGGCGGTGCCACAAAAGTTCCAGCGCCTCGCCTGCGCTGTACCAGACCCTCGCGTTCGAGAGCGGTGAGCGCGTGTCGCGCCGTCATCAGGCTGACCTGGTGAATCTTGGCCAGTTCCCGTTCGGAATCGACTGCATCCCCCGGTTTCAACTGCCCGCTGTCAATGCGCTTGACGATCGTGGCCTGGATCTTCTGGTATGCAGGCATTCCATTTGGGCGGTTGTTTGGCATGAACTCCCCAATCCTTCGGATCAGAATCAGAAACGCTGATGTTTACCCGGCGCGCTCCTGTGGGACCGAAAACCTTGATAATTGATCATTTTGCTGGTTGTGCTATAGAGCAAGCAAAACCGAAAACAAGTGTGCCGGCCCGTTTTCCAATGCTCTTCTTCTCTCTTCTATGCTATAGAGCTTCTGAAAACAACTCATTTTAAGACCATATAGCGATTAGGACTCACACCTTAAGCTTCTCCGTGGAACTTGTAAAGAGCGACTCTGGGTACAGCTTGTAATACAGCATTTCATAGCGCAACATTCCATTCCCGGTAGAGCTTAAAAGTACCCGGTTTTCCACAGGGCGGATGACGGACCAGCCTGCGGAAGAAGCGTTCCCAGCGAAGTGCTATAGATGAATGCCAAGAAGCGAAAAATCAGAAATTCAGACTTTCCGTGATTTTTTCCTTGACGTCGTTTGCGAAAGTACTATATAGCATTAGTCCTAGTATTAATGCAGTATTTATTTCATTGAGTTCTGTTTCACGAAAAGCGTCTCCCGGAGGGCTGCGATGCGAAGGTCATTGGCGATGTGGATTGGGATTTTGGCGCTGGTCGGAGTGCTTGGCGCGCTGGTACCGGCGTGGGGCCAGGAGGTAACCGCGGCAATCGTTGGCACCGTGACGGATCCCTCGGGATCGGCCATCCAAGGGGCTACGGCCACAGCCACGGACGTCGACCGCGGAACGGTGTGGACGGCACAGACGACTGGGTCGGGCGGCTACGACCTGCCGCGCCTGCCGGTAGGCAATTACACCGTCAAAATCACCAAGGCGGGATTCCAATCCGCGGTGCAGCCAGTCTTCACGCTGGTCCTGAACCAGACCGCTCGCGTTGACGTGCAACTGAAAGTCGGCAAGGTCAGCGAGACGATGGAAGTGACCAGCGCGGCGCCTGTTCTGCAGACCCAAAGCGTTGAGGTCAGCACGGTGATCGACGCCACCACCACCGAGAGCATGCCGCTGGCTGCTCGCGATTATCTGCAACTCACGCTGCTCGCTCCCGGCGTCACCGTGGTCGACCCCGATCAAATGCGAACGCCGCAAGACATGCTCAACTCCGGCCGTCCCTTCATCAACGGCAATCGTGAGCAGGCGAACGAGTACCTGATCGACGGCGTTCTCAATAGCGAAGACAAGAACAACGAAGTAGGCTACACGCCCAATGTTGATGCCATTCAGGAATTCAACCTGATTACGCAGAACGCCTCCGCCGAGTTCGGCAACTATCAGGGCGGAGTGGTGAGCGTGAGCACGAAGTCGGGCACAAACAATTTTCACGGTGGTGCTTATGAGTTCTTCCGCAACGACGCGCTCGATGCCAACCTCGCGTCCGCGGGATGGACGCAGGGTGTAGACAACGGCGTTCTTGGGTTCAACGCCCAGGGTGTCCAAGATAAGCCCGAACTGCGCTACAACCAATTCGGCGGCACCATCGGCGGTCCGATCATCAAGAATAAGCTGTTTTTCTTCGGCGACTATCAGGGCCAGCGGCTGGTGAATTCGGGCATCACCGGAGCCCAGGTTCTGACCGCGAAGGCGCGCGGTGGCGACTTTTCCCAGATTTGCGTGAGCGGGTTTACCGGTGGCCTATGTGGTGATACCGCCCTCGGGCCGAACGGTCTCGACCTGGTGAAGGGAGTTCCTCAGAACACTGCGGTGGTCTTGGCGAACCAGCTCGTCGCGCCAAACTCGGGCGGGGCTAACAGCCTTTACTATGAGAACCCGGCGCAAATCCCCGCAGCGAGCTACTTCGGCGGCAAAGCAGCGACTCAGCCTACGCCAGTCGCGAACAACAACTTGGCAGTTGCCGGGCCTACTGGGTTCGCGCCGGCGTTCACGGCCAACTCCGTGGCCACCGCCTTGTTCGCTATGAGCAAGTACTATCCTCTGCCCGCGGTCGACACGCTTAGCGGGAACAATCTTTTTTACAACAGCGGAAATCAGCTGAATAACAACCAGTACGACGTGAAGATCGACTTCAACGCCTCTCAGAAAGACCATATCTTCGGGCGCTGGTCACACATGGATCTCAATCAGCCGGCAACGACGGGCTGCATTTTCTGCTTGAGTGGCGCCGTGGAGGGCAGTGACGAACCGGTCAGGAACGCGGTGGTTAACTGGACGCACATGGTGAGCGCGAATTTGCTGAACGAAGCTCGCTTCGGCTTCAATGCTGTCCGATTCGATCAGAACGTGACGCCAACTTCATCCCTTGGCAATATCAGCCAGACGCTGGGCATCGCTGGCGGCAACTTTCAGGCTCCAGGCTTGGTTGAAATGGATGTCACGGGTAATGACGGAGGAGCGGCCGGCCTTGGACTTCGTAATCTGGTCCAGGATTTCCACTCCACCCAAGGCCAGTTTGAGGATAATGTGATCTATACGCATGGCCGACACCAGATCACGACCGGCTTTCAGTTCGTGCGCGAACGCCAGGATTACATCTATCCGGGCAACAATGGCGCACTGGGTTTCTTTGGTTTCACCAATTTGACGAACTCCGGCCTTGCTGATTTCTGGTTGGGCAACGTGGCTCCGGGAGCCGGGTCGCAGAGGGATACCGGCAGCCAGCTCAGTTCTCCCGCCAAGCTTCGGGGCAACGTTTTCGCTGCGTTTGTGCAGGATGACTGGCGCGTGACTCCGACGTTCACCCTAAACCTCGGGTTGCGCTTCGAAGACCATACTCCGCTCTACGAAACGAGCAACCAGACGGTCAACTTCGGGCTCTACACCGGGACGATTTACACCTACACCGGCGTCGACGGAACCGCGAAGTTCGGCAACCAAGCCCTGTACAATAATTACAAGGGGATTGGCGATTATCAGCCGCGGATCGGGCTCTCCTGGTCGCCGGCAATCCTGGGTGGCAAGACGGTATTTCGTGCCGGGTTCGGCATCTCTTCCTTCATGGAAGGCGGCGGCAGCAACGAAGAACTCACCCAGAACCTGCCGTTCGGTTTTCTCCAGCAACAGGCCGTGGGCGGTGTCGAAACACTGCAGAACGGCTTCCCGTCTACCACGAGCGTCGCGTGCGGCGGCGTCATCAGCCAAGCCTGCTACGAGGGCGGCGTCCGCATCCGCGTCTTCGACCAGAACTTCAGGCCGGCCACAGTCAATCAGTGGAACCTCACGGTCCAGCAGCAGTTGAGCAGATCATTAACCTTCCAGATTGGCTATGTCGGCCAGCGGGGCTCGCACTTGCTGAACTTTGAGGACATCGCGCAGTCAGTTCCGTTGGACGCGGCAGGAAAGGTTGCGGGACGCGGGGACCCAATCGTGACCCGGGAACCCGGACCATTTCTCGGGGGCGCGACGCCTGGGTCTCTGTATCTGGCGGATAACCCCCAGTTCAACGCTGTAGGTTGCGGAACCGGAACGAACCCGCCGTGCTTCGGCCATGAAACCCTGGCCGGAACCAATATGTCGAACTCCGATCAGGAATATAGCGCGCTCCAGGCTGTGCTGCAAAAGCGTATGAGCAATGGGCTGGAAGCTCAGGTTTCCTATACCTGGTCAAAGTGCATGAGCAACTCTCCGGGTTACTTTGGCGAAGGCTGGGCCAGCACCGGCGCCACCAGTTCGAGCGGACAGCCAGGTTGGGAAAATATCTACAACCCGCGTTTGGATTGGGGGCCGTGCTACTACGATCAAACCCACATCCTCACCAGTTACGTTACGTATGGGCTGCCGTTTGGCCGCGGCAAACAGTTTGGTCACGACATGAACCCGGCTCTGAATGCCGTGGTGGGGAACTGGGAGATCGGAGGAATTGTCACCCTGCATAGCGGAAACGCTCTGACTCTGAATAACTTCGGAGGCTGGGGCGTGGGTGGTAATTCAGACAACACCAACGGCGTCGATCCCGAGACTTTGGCCGGACTGCCGGACTGCGGCGGGACGGTCCATATCCTCAACCAAAGAGTGTATGCATCGGGTGGGCCTGGCGGGCAACCTGGATACATTCAGTATATCGACCCCTCGCCTTCCAACGTTAGTCCGGCGGCGCCGAACACGTTTGGAACCTGCGGTGTCGGC
>Ga0116217_10003858_pt1 | contig 13471 bp, 10 predicted proteins | sample Sb_taG_6_FD_89697 | JGI IMG/M metagenome (GOLD analysis project Ga0116217, IMG submission 89697) | Peat soil microbial communities from Weissenstadt, Germany - Sb_50d_4_PS metaG | ecosystem: Environmental > Terrestrial > Soil > Wetlands > Peat | place: Germany: Weissenstadt | collected 2010-09-21 | reverse complement strand
TCATGGGCGCATCATAGCCTAGTGCGGTGGATTTGAAGCTCGTGCGGCCCAGCGGCAAATTCGCCTAGGAATTTTAACTCCAAAAACCGCAATAGGCTCAGAATTTGCTAGTGTCCCTTTGATTCCGAAGTTCGCATAAGAGGATGCCGCAAACGCTTGCGAACTTCGGAATCTAAAGTGACGCAAGATTGCGGCCGAATTAGTCCTCATAGATCATCTTGCGCGTCATGCCGCCGTCAACGACGAAATTGGCGCCGGTGACGAATCCGGAGCGTTTGCCGTCGAGCAGCCAGGCGACAATCTCGGCGATATCGTCCGGCCTGCCGACCCGGCCGGCCGGATGCTGCAAATGGTCCTTGCGGCGCAAGGCGCCATAGTTCTTGGTTGCGATCCAGCCGGGGCTGACACAATTGACGCGCACATCGGGACCGAGGCTTAACGCTAGAGCGTGCGTCAGCGCGACCAGGCCGCCCTTCGTGGCGGCATAGGATTCGGTATTAGGCTCCGACATCTGCGCGCGGGTCGAGGCAATGGTGACGACCGCACCGCGCGATTTGCGCAGCGGTTTTTCGGCGGCACGCGCGAGCAGGAATGTGGCGGTGAGATTGGTGTCGATGACGCGATTCCACTCGGCGAGCGTGAGGTCGCCGAGCTGCTTGCGGATCATGATGCCGGCATTGGAGACGACGGCATCGAGACGTCCGAACTGTGCGACCAAGGTGGTGACGGCGCGCGCTACGGTGTCTTCGTCGCAAACGTCGCCTTCGATCAGAACGATCTTCCGGCTGTGCGAGGGATAAACACGGCGCAATCCGCTTTCGGGCAGATCGAGGACGCCGAGGCGCCAGCCCGAAGCCAGCAGATCGCGCGCAATGGCGCGGCCGATGCCCTTCGCCCCTCCGGTGATAAGGGCGACGGGTTTCACGCTGGCCATTGGATGATCTCGAATTTATTTTGCTTGCGCCCTGATCTTTTCCGAAAACCGACATCCGGTTTTCGGGATCATGCGCTAATTGCGTTCGACCGGAAGATCGGGGCGCGAGCCCCATTCCGCCCACGAGCCGTCGTAGAGGCCCTTTGCTTCCTTGCCGAGCGAGTTCAGCGCAAGACTGAGAATCGCGGCAGTGACGCCCGAGCCGCACGAGGTGATGATCGGCCTTTCGAGATCGACGCCGGCGGACGTGAAAGCCGCTGCGATGCATTCGGGCGAGGCGAGCCGGCCGTTGTCGAGCACGCGATCGTAAGGGACATTAAACGAACGCGGCATGTGACCCGAACGCAGGCCCGGACGCGGTTCCGGCGCCGTGCCGGCAAAGCGCTCCGCCGAGCGGGCGTCGACGATTTGAACGCTATCGTCGGTCTGCGCCATCCGCACGTCATCGAGCAGGGCGACGGCGGCGACATTCATTTCCGCGTTGAATTTTTTGGGTGAGCGCTTGGCATCGCCGGCGTTGAGCGGCCGGCCTTCGGCTTGCCATTTCGGCAATCCGCCATCGAGGATGTAGACGGACTTCGCACCGAAAAGCCGAAACGTCCACCACACTCGCGCCGCTGAAAACAGCCCGACGCTGTCATAGACCACGACGGTGTCGCCATCGCCGATGCCGAGACCGCCGACGGCTTCGCCGAATTGCGTCGGGCCGGGCAGCATATGCGGCAAATCGGTCGAATGGTCGCTGACGGCCTCGATGTCGAAGAATACCGCACCCGGAATGTGGCCGTTGCGATACTCGGCGTGGGCGTCTCGCTTCTGTGTCGGCAAGAAATACGAGCCGTCGACGGCGACGACATTCGGATCGCGCAAATGCGCGGCGAGCCAATCGGTTGTGACCAGCCAGCGGCTCGTGGGCGGCGGGGCAGGGTCGTTATCGGTTCTCAACATGATTTTTCCCGATTCAATTTAGTACCGCCGGTCCCGTCCCGACGTGCATCGGCGCTAGGTTCACTCGTAATGTACTTTGATCTGCGAGCGCCGGACGAGCCATTCCGGAACCGGCAGCTTTTTCTCACGCAAGAATTCAGGATTGAACAGCTTCGACTGATAACGCGTGCCGTAGTCCGCAAGAATGGTCACGACGGTGTGGCCGGCGCCGAGCTCTTTGGCGAGGCGAACCGCGCCGGCGACGTTGATGCCCGACGAGCCACCGAGGCAAAGCCCTTCGTGTTCGAGCAGGTCAAAAATGATCGGCACCGCCTCGGCATCGGGAATCTGGTAGGCGACGTCGATCGGCGCGCCTTCGAGATTCTTGGTTATGCGTCCCTGGCCGATGCCTTCCGTGATCGAAGAACCTTCCGACTTCAGCGTGCCCGTCGTGTAGTAACTGTAGAGCGCGGCGCCCATCGGATCGGCGAGCGCGATGCGGACATTCTTGTTGCGTGATTTAAGCGCCATGGCGACGCCGGCGAGCGTGCCGCCGGTGCCGACCGCACAGACAAAGCCGTCGACCTTGCCGTCGGTCTGCCGCCAGATTTCCGGACCCGTCGTGTCGATGTGTCCCTGGCGATTGGCAACGTTGTCGAACTGGTTCGCCCAAGCGGCGCCGTTCTTTTCAGATTTCGCCAGTTGCGCGGCGAGCCGGCCGGACACTTTGACGTAATTGTTGGGATTGGAATAGGGAACGGCCGGCACCTCGATGAGTTCTGCGCCGCACAGCCGCAGCGTGTCCTTCTTCTCCTGGCTTTGCGTTTCCGGAATCACGATCACCGAGCGGAAGCCCATGGCATTGCCGACGAGCGCCAGGCCTATTCCGGTATTGCCGGCGGTGCCCTCGACGATGACGCCGCCGGGCCGCAGCTCGCCCTTCTTCACGGCGTCCTCGATGATGAACAGCGCGGCCCGGTCCTTGACCGACTGCCCTGGATTCATGAATTCGGCTTTACCGAGAATCGTGCAGCCCGTTGCTTCCGAGACACGCGCGAGTTTGATCAACGGCGTGTTGCCGATGGCCTCAATAATCCCGTTGCGGAGCTGCATCTTGATACATTCCCGAGCCGGCGACCCTAAATGACCAATACTTCGGAAACAAGGCTAGGCGAATGCTCATGTTCCTGGAAAGGCTGTCGAAACCATAGGATTGCATGGCGGCGTTACGGCGCGGGCCATTCATCGATTTTTTCCAGCGGCGGAGTTAAGCCGGCACGGACGGGGTTTCCGGCACTCGTTGCCCGTGTCAGTGAAACTGGTTGAGCGCGATGAATCTCGACGTCAATACGTTGTTCCTGGTGACCATCTACGTGTAAGCAATCCTCGGATTGCTGCTGTTGTTTGCGTGGGTTCAGAATACGGCGATCTATGCCGTGGCGTGGTGGGGGTTCGCCGATCTGTTGCGGGCCGCCTCGGTCGCGCTGTTCGGCATGTACGGGTCGGTCTCCGATCTGATCTCGATCGATCTCGCCAACGTGCTTCTGTTCACCGCCTTTGCCCTGACGTGGACCGGCGCGCGCGTGTTCGACCATCGTCGGCCGTTGCCGATTCTGTTATTCGGCGGCGCCGCGTTGTGGCTCGCGCTGTGCCGGATCCCGAGTATTGCCGCCTCCTGGGACCTGCGCGTGCTGCTGAGTTCCGGCATCATCGCCGCCTATACCTGGGCGGCCGCTTACGAGTTCTGGCGCGGGCGCAGCGAGCCGCTGGTGTCGCGCTGGCCGGCGATCTTCATGCTGTTTGCCCACGGCGCGCTCTACCTGCTGCGCACGCCGTTCGGCGCCATGCTGCCGTGGTCGCCGACCGGCAATGAAGTATTCGAGAGCGTCTGGATGACGGTGCTGAGCTTCGAGGCGTTGCTGTTCACGATCTCGATCGCCTTCATTCTGCTGGCGATGGCGAAGGAGCGCACCGAGCATCGGCACAAGACCGCGGCTCTCATCGATCCGCTGACCGGCATCTCCAACCGCCGCGCGTTTCTGCAGGACGGCGAAGCGCAACTCAAGCGGCAAACCGCCGATCCGCGGCCGACCGCGGTCATGCTGCTCGACCTCGACAACTTCAAATCGATCAACGACCGCTTCGGTCACGCCGTCGGCGATCGCGTGCTGCAGCTGTTCGCCGAAGTGGCGGGCAATTGTATGCGCCGCATGGACCTGTTCGGCCGGCTTGGCGGCGAGGAATTCGCCGCGCTGCTGATCGATACGACGCGCGAAAAGGCGATAGCGGTGGCCGAAGAGATCCGTACCACCTTCGCCAGGTCGACACACGAAGTCGAAGGCCGGCCGGTGGTCGCCACCGTGAGCATCGGCGTCGTCATCAGCTACGACGCGGTGCTCGATCTTTCGGCGCTGTTGGCGCAGGCCGACCACGCGCTCTATCGCGCCAAGGACAACGGCCGCAACCGCATCGAGATTGCCTCGATCGAGCTCATTCTCGATCGCGCCAAGCGCGGCGCCGACGTCATCCTCGGTCCGAGCGCCAAGCGGACCGCCAAATCGGCCGCATAACGGCTCTCGGGCGCCCGCCGCGGTCGCACTTCACTTGACCTCCGCGGGGGTCGAGGTTCCCGGTCCTTCGCCGGCGATGACCAGCACGGCGTCCTCAACCTTGGCGCCGTCGAAATGCACCTGCTGCCCGTAATGGGTCACGAAACTGCCCGCGGGCATCGGCACGGTGGCATCAGGATCGAATTTTGTGCCGGTGCCGACCCACCACGTGCCCTTCAGCACGGTGATGAAACGATCGTGCGGGTGAAAATGCGGGTGGCTGAAATGATTGCCGGCAGGCCATTTGACCATCACGACATAGAGCCCTTCCTTGGCCGGATCGCCGGCCAACACCGCATTTTGCGCGCCGGCTGGGCTCGGCGGCGACCATTGGATCTGATCGGGCAGCTTGAAGACGACCGCAGCGGAATTAAGCTCGACCGCGCGCGCGAGCCCGCTCGACAGGATGAATGGGATCGCCGGCAGCAACAGTGATTGGCGGCGCGTGAAGGGCGTCATGAAATCCTCCTTATTTGGCTGCGCTACTGCGAGCGCGTAACGGCGAGCCTATCTCGCCGCGAGACATGAGGCGAGATGGGACGCCGCCCAAGTGCTTCACTGTTCCGCGGTTGACGTCATCGCGGAATTCCCCGAAATGAGGACTCTCATCGAGGCAACCAATGAAGCGCAGCAATGACCGCATTCTCACCACCCATGTCGGAAGCCTTATCCGGCCAAGCGCGCTGCAGGAATTTTTGCGCGCCAAACAAGCCGGCAAGTCATACGATCAAGCTGAATACAATGCTTGCCTGAAGAGCTCGGTCGCGGAGGTCGTGCGCAAGCAGGCCGAAGTGGGCGTCGACGTCGTCAGCGACGGCGAGTTCGGCAAATCGATCAGCTGGTCGCAATACGTGCTCGAGCGCTTGAGCGGCTTCGAGCGGCGGCGGATCGCACCCGGCGCCAATCCGTTCACGCGCGGCGTCGACCGTGAGAAATTCGCCGAATTCTACGCCGAGCTCGATGCGCGCGAGGGTGTTGCGACGACGGTCGAAGCCGTCTGTGTCGGCCCGATCGCCTATACCGGTCAGGCGGAGCTCAAGTGCGACATCGACAATTTCAAAGCCGCGCTCAAGGACGTCAAAGTTGAGGAGGCGTTCCTTCCGGTCGCCGCGCCGGCGAGCGTTATCCCGGACCGCAAGAACGAATACTACAAGAGCGAGGAGGAATTGATCCGCGCGATCGGCGCAGCGATGCGCACCGAATATCGCATGATCATCGACGCCGGCTTTGTGCTGCAACTCGACGATGCGCGCGCGGCGGTGTCCTACGACCGCATGGTGCCGCCGGCGAGCTTTGCCGATTACCGCAAATGGCTCGCGCTACAGGTCGACGTGCTCAACGAGGCGATTGCGGGCCTGCCGGCCGACCGCATCCGCTATCACGTTTGCTGGGGCAGCTGGCCGGGTCCGCACACCACCGACGTGCCGCTGAAAGATATCGTCGACCTCGTCCTCGGCATGAAGGTCGGCGCCTATGTCATCGAAGGCGCCAATCCGCGCCACGAGCATGAATGGCGCGTTTGGCAGAGCGCGAAACTGCCGGCGGGCAAGGTGCTCATTCCCGGTGTGATCAGTCACGCGACCAATGTCGTCGAGCATCCCGAGCTGGTCGCCGAGCGCATCGTGCGGCTGGCGCGCCTCGTCGGCCGCGAGAACGTTTTGGCGGGCACCGACTGCGGCTTCGCCCAGGGACCGTTCCATCGCCGCGTGCATCCGAGCATCATGTGGGCGAAGCTCGACGCACTGGTCAAAGGCGCGCGGCTCGCCAGCGCCGAATTGTGGCCGTGAATTCGCACTGAGCCGGTTGCGGAATGGCCGCCACTTTATTCGGCGGCGACGGCGTGCACCGATTCTTCAGTTTCTTCGATGGGACCGCGCCTGGCGCCGAACAACCAGGTCTGCAGGCGATCGAGATAGAGATAGACCACTGGCGTCGTGTACAGCGTCAGCACCTGGCTCAGCGCCAGGCCGCCGACCATGGCGTAGCCCAGAGGCTGACGCATTTCCGAGCCGGCGCCGCTGCCGATCGCAAGCGGAATGCCGGCGAGCATCGCCGCCGCCGTGGTCATCAGGATCGGGCGGAAGCGCAACAGACATGCCTCGCGGATCGCGGCGTGGGGCTCCATGTGGCGGTCGCGCTCGGCCACGATCGCGAAATCCACCAGCATGATGCCGTTCTTCTTGACGATGCCGATTAGCAAAATGATGCCGATGATGCCGATCACCGAAAGGTCCATGTGGCCGAGGCTCAGCGCGAGCAGGGCGCCGATGCCGGCCGACGGCAGCGTTGACAGGATCGTCAACGGGTGAATGAAGCTTTCATAGAGTATGCCGAGAATGATGTAGACGACGATGAGCGCCGCCACGATCAGCGCGGGTTCGCTGCGGAGCGACGTCTGGAAGGCCTGCGCGTTGCCCTGGAAAGTCGGGATGATGGCGGCGGGCATGCCGATCTCGCGCGACGCGTCGTTGACGGCATCGACGGCTTGCCCGAGCGCGACGCCGTGGACCAGATTGAACGTGATGGTCGCGGCCGGGAACTGCCCTTGATGGGAAATCAAGAGCGGGCCGACCCCGTTGCTATCGATATTGACAAGCGCCGAGAGTGGCACCGCGCCGCCGGTCAGCGGCGATTTGACGTAGAGGCGGTCGAGCGTGGCGAGATCCTTCTGCAGCTCGGGCAGGATTTCCAGGATCACAAAGTAGGTCTTAAGCTGGGTGAAATATTGGGTGATCTGGCGCTGGCCGAAGGCGTCGTTCAGGGTATCGTCGATCGCCTGTGCGGAAATGCCGAAGCGCGAGGCTTGATCGCGGTTGATGGTAATTTGAAGCCGTGGCGCATTGGCCAGAAGATCGCTGGTGACGTCGGCAAGTTGCGGGACGGTGCGTAGCTTGTCCAAGAGCTTCTGCGTCCATTCATTCAGCTCTTCGATATCAGTATCCTGCAACGTGTACTGAAAGCTGCCGCGGGCGATACGGGCGCCGACATTGATGTCCTGCGCCGGCTGCAGGAAAAGATTGGCGCCTTGTACCTTGGCAAGCTGCGGCCGCAGCCGGTCGATAATTTGCGATGAGTTAAGCTTGCGCTCGTCGCGCGGCTTGAGCACGATGAAGTAGCGGCCGGTATTTGCCGCTTGCGCGCTGCCGGTGCTGCCGGTCTGCGCGCCGAAACCTTGGACGTCCGGATCACGCAGGATGACTTCGCCCACGACGTGCATCAAGCGCATCGTTTCATCGGGCGCCGTCTCCTGCGCCGCCTCGACAAAGCCGGTAATCAGGCCGGTATCCTGAATCGGGAAGAAGCCCTTCGGGATATAGATTGCCATGATTACGGTGAGGGCCATGGTGGAGAAGAATACGCCGAGCGTGATCGCCTGGTGGCGCAGGACAATGTCGAGCGTGCGCCGATAGAACGAGATCATGGCCGTGAAGCCGGTCTCGATCACGCGATAGAGGCGGCCGTGCGTCTCCGGCTCGCGCTTCATGAAGCGCGAGCACATCATCGGCGCAAGCGTCAGCGACACAAGGGCCGAGACCGCGATGGAGGCCGTGACGGTGAGCGCGAATTCGCGGAACAGGCGGCCAATGATGCCGCTCATGAGCAGGAGTGGAATGAAGACCGCAATCAGCGAGCAGGAGATCGACACTACCGTGAAACCGATCTCGCGAGAACCTTTGAGCGCCGCTGCGAAGGGCGCCTCGCCATGCTCGACGTGGCGGTAAATATTCTCCACGACCACGATGGCGTCGTCGACCACAAAACCGACGGAAATGGTGAGCGCCATCAGCGACAAATTGTCGAGGCTAAAATGCATCACGTACATCGCCGCGAAAGAGCCGGCCAGCGCTAGCGGCACGGTCACGCTCGGAATGAGCGTCGCCCAGAAATTTCGCAGGAAGAGGAGGATCACCAGGACCACGAGGCAGATGGTCAGGATCAGCGTGAACTCGACGTCGCGCACGGAAGCGCGAATGGTCACGGTGCGGTCGAGTATGGTTTCAACCTTGACCGCCGGCGGTATGCGCGCGGTGAGTTGCGGCAATTCCGCCTCGACTTGATCGACGGTGTCGATGACGTTGGCGCCGGGTTGCTTGAACACTGCCAGGATGACGCCATCTTTGTTGTTCTGATAGGCCGCCACCGTACGGTCGACCGGTTCGGAAACCGCTTGTCCGACATCGCGTACCCTGATCGGAGCGCCGTTGCGGTAAGCCAGCACGACGTCATTATACTGGTCGGCCTGGATGATCTGATCGTTGGCGGCGATCGTGAAGCTGATCTTGTCGGTATTGATCACGCCCTTGGCAGAGTTGGTCGTCGAACTGACCAGCGTACCGCGGATGTCTTCGAGGGTGATGCCGTTCGCGGCGAGCTTGGCGGGATCGACCTGGACGCGGATCGATGGCGCGCGGTCGCCGAACACCGATACCTGCGCCACACCGGCTACCTGCGAAATTTGCTGCGCGAGAAAGACGTTGGCGTATTCGTCGACGCTGATCAGCGGCACGGTGTCGGAATGTACCGAGAGCAGGAGAATCGGTACGTCCGCCGGATTGACCTTCTTGTAGGCAGGCGGCGTCGTCAGCGACTGCGGCAATGTCTTGGTTGCGACCGTGATCGCCGCCTGCACGTCCTGGGCGGCGGAATCGATATTACGGTCGAGGTCGAACTGGATGACGATCGTGGCGGCGCCGAGCGAGCTCTGCGACGTCATTTGCGTGATGCCGGCGATCTGGCCGAACTGCTGCTCGAGCGGCGCGGCGACGGAGGTCGCCATGGTCTCGGCGCTCGCTCCCGTCCACGTCGTGGTGATCTGAATCGTCGGGAAGTCGACCTGCGGCAGGGGCGCAACCGGCAGAAATGGGAACGAAACAATGCCGACGAACGCCAAGGCCGCCATCAGCAATGTGGTTGCTACCGGTCGCCGAATGAAAGGTTCCGAGATGCTCACGATGCGTCGCCCTGCGTCGCAGCGCTCCGCGGTGGGGTGATGGTGACAGGCGCGTTGGTTTGCAGTTTGTATTGGCCATCGATCACCACCCGCTCGCCGTCGTTGACGCCGGAAATGACGATGGTGCGATCGCCGGTCGTCGTGCTGGTTTCGATCGAACGCGGTTCGACCGTGTTGTCCGGTTTCACCACCCAGGTGAATAGGCCGTTTGGCCCGCGCTGAACGGCAAACCGTGGTATGACGACGACGTCTTTGCGAGTTTCAAGGTGAAGCCGCGCATTGACGAATTCGCCCGGCCACAATTTCTCGTCTTCGTTGGCGAACACCGCCTTGAGCCGATAGGTGGCGGTCGCCTGATCGATCAGGTTGTCGATGGTCGAGAGCTTGCCGGTACTCAAGAGGCGAGTATTGTTGCGATCATAGGCGGCAACCTCGACATCGCCGTGCGCCACGGCATCGCGGACGTCGTCGAGCGTTTGCGCGGGCAGCGTAAAGACGACTGTCGTCGGCTCGGTTTGCGTGAGGATGGCGATCGCGCCCTGGTCGCTGGCATGCACGATGTTGCCCGGATCGACCATGCGGACGCCCATCCGCCCATCGGTCGTCGCCACGACGTCGGTGTAGTCGAGCTGGGTCTGCGCCGTCTCGATTGCGGCGACGTCGGCGTCGATCGCGGCTTTGGTCTGATCGACTTTCGCCTGTTGCAAATCGAGGTTCTGTTGGGTTTCGGCGTTGCGCAGCACCAGCGTTTGATAACGGGCGAGGTCTTTTTGCCAGGCGATCAGCGCCGCATCGTCTTGCGCTTTGCGCGCTTTGGCCTGGTCGAGCGCGGCCTGGTAGAGGCGGGGATCGATTTTGGCCAGTACATCGCCTTTCTTGACGCGCTGGCCTTCCTTGAAGAACACGTCCTGGAGCTTGCCGTCGACCTGGGCGTGGATAGCGACCGTGAACAGCGCCTGTACCGTGCCGAGGCCGGTCAGATAGATCGGCACATCCTGCCGCGAAGCCGTGGCGATGCTGACCGGGACGGCGGCGCGCGCCCCGCGTGACGCGTGCGCCGGATCGGGGCCTTGCGTCCAGTACCAGGAAAGCGAGCCGACAATGGCCAACAGCGCACAGCAGGCAGCGATCAGGGTGACACGGCGGTTTCGCCAACCCGCATCGCTACGGCTTGTCTCCACGGGCATTCCTCAAAATCGCGCGAGTGCGTCGCAGTTTGATGCCTGATTGCACTATACTTGTACTCCACAACGGTGCGAATACCTTTCCGGTAGGTGAAAAACCAGTCATCTAGCTGTGCGGCGACGTATAATTTGGCGGCGGCGCATATCTTTTGCGTAAACAGGACGCCGATGACGCGCAATTTCGGGTTGTGTATCCGGGCCTTAGCTTGGCCTGCCGGACGTAGCGCCACGGGTTCATCGTCAGGGTCAGGTTTGCTAGGGTAGCTGCAAGCTTACCCGTTGCCAGCAGGAGATCGCACATGCTCGACGTCACCAAGCGACAAAGCACCGCCCCGTTCGACACCGCGCGGCTCGACCGGTTGATGGACGAGGCCGGGATCAACGTGCTGCTGGCGACCTCGAAGCATAATGTGCAGTACCTGCTCGGCGGCCATCGCGCATTTTTCTTCGAGTCGATGGATGCAATGGGGTTGAGCCGCTACCTGCCGGTTTTCGTTTATGCCAAGGGCGCGCCGCAAAAGGCCGGCTTCTTCGGCCATCGCATGGAGAATTATCAGAACGAGGTGACGCCGTTCTGGACCTCCGAGATCAGCACCAAAAGCTCCGGCTCGGTCGATGTGATGGAAAAGGCCGTCGACTATTTACGCAAGCTGACGCCGAAACCGGAACGGATCGGCATTGAGATTGCATTTCTGCCGGTCGATTCTGTTGCCGTATTGCGCAAGGCATTTCCGGATAGCGAATTCACCGATGCGCTGTTCGTGCTCGAGCGCCTGCGCGCGCGCAAAACGCCGAAAGAGCTCGAAATGCTGCGCATTGCGTCCGATGCGGTGATCGATTCGATGATTGCCGTGTTTCAGAGCCACGGCGCCGGCGCCACCAAGGCCGAACTGACCGAAGCGTTGCGCCGCGAGGAGACGCTGCGCGGATTGACCTTCGATTATTGTCTGATCGCAGCGGGTTCGAGCCTTAACCGCGCGCCGTCGCACCAGCGCTGGGAAAAGGGCGACGTGCTCTCGCTCGATTCCGGCGGCAATTACCGCGGTTATATCGGCGACGTTGCGCGCATGGGCATCGTCGGCGAGCCGGACGCCGAGCTCGAAGATTTATTGGCCGAAGTCGAAGCCATCGAGCAGGCCTCGATGAAGCCGATCCGCCCGGGTGCGCTCGGCAAGGAGATTTATGCTGCCGCCAATGCCGTGCTGCACAAATCCAAGGTGCATAACCACACGCATTTCCTGGCGCATGGCATGGGACTCGTCAGCCACGAGGCGCCGCGGCTCACCAATACCGGCCCGGTGCCGTATGACGCTTATGACGCGGATCGGCCGCTCGAAACCGGGATGGTGGTCTCGGTCGAAACCACCCTGCAGCATCCGCAGCGGGGTTTTATCAAGCTCGAAGATACGGTCGTCGTCACGCCGACGGGCTTCGAGGTTTACGGCGATCGCGCCCGCGGCTGGAACCGCGCCGGCAAAGCCTGATCTGCATGAATCTCGGCGCAGCGGGACGCCGCATCGCGGAAGCGCGGCTTCCTCAGCTCGGGTTACGTCGCGGACTGACCGGGCTGTTTTGCTGGAAGCCCGTTTCGCGGCGCAGTTTGTAGAGATAGCCGAAACAGACGATGCCGGCTAACACCCATGAGAAGCCGGTGATGTAGACGATCGCCGGTGGCAGGTGCGGCGAAAGCGCCGTGAGAACCCAATATGTTGCGCCCCATCCCAAGAGCACAATGACGGTTCGCGGAAGCAAATAAGCCATGAGTCGTGGCCCCTAGCCGTGACGTTACGGGACGCAAGGGTGATCCTGCATGGTTAACGATTGCTTAGCGCCGGTTTCGCTCAGCCGGCCGGCGGCCTGCATTGTCGGGCGGTTGGACTCCGCGCTTGGATTGGCTCCCCGGGCCGAACTGCCCGAGCCGAGTAAAACCAGTCACTTATGGTGTCAAACCCCGCTATTGGCGCGCATTGGCGCTAAAGGCTTTTCTAGCGCGGTGGCAAACCCGCCAATCTATGTAAAGCTTTCGGCACAGCTGGCGAGACGCCTTTCATCTTGACAACGATCAACGCGAGCCATAGTTCGAATTCACTGGTGCCACCAGTCAAATAGATTGGAACCATGGAGGGTTTGGCCGCTGGGTCGCCCTCCTTTTTTATTGGCGATCCGGTGGTCAATGAAACCACGGGAATCGCATGAAACAGCTTCCATCCAAAACCGGTCCGCAGCCAACCTCTCCTTGCGCTGCAAGCGACAAGCCGTTTTTTAACATGGCGCAATCTGCGCCGGCCGTTCCGGAATTATGTTCCGGAGGCGATCCAAGTACAAATATAAACGCGAAGGAAAATAATTCGACAACAGCAAAAAGGCCTAGAGGCCGACCACCTAAGCACGGCCTGTCCGGAACGCCAACCTATAAATCGTTCAACGAGGCCAAACAGCGATGCACCAACCCCAAGCATCCCGATTATGTCCGATATGGCGGAAGGGGTATTGAGTTTCGCTTCCAATCCGTGACCGAACTAGTGGCTGAAATCGGGGAACGGCCCCCGGGCACGTCGTTAGATCGGCCCAACAACAACCTGCACTATCAGGCCGGAAACGTTCGCTGGGCTTACCCAAAAGAACAAGCCAATAACCGTCGCCCGGCATTCCGACATGCCGGAAATTGGTTTGCCGGAAAAGAAGCTCGTGAACGGTACTTGCAGACGGCGCGCCATTGGGCGCTGTCGATCGCGTTCCTCAACGATTACGAAAGTTTGAGCCCCGAAGATGCTTCCTTTCTCGATGAGCGCCATGCCGCAACCTCCTTGCCGGCGGCAACGTTTCTGACGCCCGGGTCCGATAAGAAACAGAATTACATCAGCCT
>Ga0116217_10003850_pt1 | contig 13479 bp, 10 predicted proteins | sample Sb_taG_6_FD_89697 | JGI IMG/M metagenome (GOLD analysis project Ga0116217, IMG submission 89697) | Peat soil microbial communities from Weissenstadt, Germany - Sb_50d_4_PS metaG | ecosystem: Environmental > Terrestrial > Soil > Wetlands > Peat | place: Germany: Weissenstadt | collected 2010-09-21 | reverse complement strand
GCTTTTGTTGAGAATGGATGCGGTCGATATGATCGCAGGTGCCGGCTTCGAAGCGGTCGAAGCCGCCAATGCCGACCAGGCCATCGAAATTCTGGAATCCCGTCGCGACATCATTGTGGTTTTCACCGACATCCAGATGCCAGGTTCGATGGACGGGCTGAAGCTCGCCCGGGCGATCCGGGGCCGCTGGCCGCCGATCAAGATCGTCGCCACTTCCGGCCGCGCTATTGTGGAAGAAATCGATCTGCCGGAGGGCGGACGGTTTCTGCTCAAGCCCTATCACCCGCTTCAGGTGGCAGGCATTCTGCGCGAGTTGACGGACCGGGAAGGGTAAATTGGGCCTTGTCATTCGGGCCCCGGAAAATGATGCTTCTACGCGATAATGTCCGGCGTGATCTGGTCTTCGATGAAGGCGATGCGGTCGCGCAATTGCAGTTTGCGTTTCTTCAGCCGTTGCAGCCGCAACAAATCCGGTGCGGGCGATTGGTGCAGGGCATCGATCGCCGCGTCGAGGTCGCGGTGCTCCTGTTGCAAACGTGCGAGCTCGGCTTGGAGTTCGCGCTCATCTTCGTCGGTCATGGTGTACTTAATCGAAAACGCGGATGAGATTGCGAAGGGTTCCGTAAGGCGGGCAATGAATATCCTCCCTGGCAGCCCGGTCCGCAAGCAAGTTCGCGAGCCGCCGGCGGCGAAGATTTGGCTGGATCGGCCTCCGGCAGGCCGACCAAGTCTGAGCCGGCCGAACAGCAGAACCAGGGCTCTAAACTTTTGTTTTGACGCGCTTTCCTTGCGCGGGCCGGTATCTGCTTCGGCGTAGACGCCTTTCCGGTTCCCAACTCACGATTCGTTACAGATGGCGGTGAAATATGAGGATGTCGTTTTCGATACCCATCGACAGATTCGGGGCATCGTGTACACTTCGGTGTCCGGATCGAATCTGAGGTCTTAATTCAACCGAGGAGGTTTCGAATGGCAATTCAGGCGCATCTCGTTGAACTGGAACGGAAACACAAGGTTCTCGAAAACGAATTGCACGAAGCTCTCGTGCACCTTTCAACGGACGATCTGCAAATTGTCGAGTTAAAGCGCCGGAAGTTGATGGTTAAGGACGAGATCCAGCGGCTGAAAAATTCCGCAAACGAAACACTGCACTAGCCGAAGCAGCAGAAGAGCTGACGCTTTTTTCGCCCGCCAACGGGTCGGCGTCCGTCGCGCCGACCGGTGTTCCAGTCTGGTAGTTGCGTATTTTCACCAGCATTGTAGCGATCCCTGCCAGCCGGGCCGAGGTCCGCGGCGCAGTTGGGCGCTTATGCCGCCGCCAAGTCACTGACATGGTCCGCGATCGCCAGTGAAGATGTCAGTCCGGGCGATTCTATTCCGAACAGATTGATCAGCCCGTCGATGCCGTGATCCCGCGGCCCCTGGATCAGGAAGTCCTGCACCGCAACCGCCGGTGGCACGATCTTCGGTCGCATTCCCGAATAGCTCGGCATCAACGCGCCGTCCGGCAGCGCCGGCCAATAGCGTCGGATCGCAGGATAGAATCTCTCCGCGCGCGCCGGATCGACCGCATAGTCGATGCGGTCGACCCATTCCACGTCGGGTCCGAACCGCGCCTGTCCCGCCATGTCGAGGGTGAGATGCACGCCCAACCCGCCGGGCTCAGGCACCGGATAGATCAGGTGCGAAAACGGCACACGCGCGCTGCAACTGAAATAGTTTCCTTTTGCCAGATAGGCCGGCGGGATCATGTCGACCGGCATGCCGTCGATGCTGCGCGCGACGGCGAAGGCGCCAAGCCCGGCGGCGTTGACGAGAAGCCGGCATTGCAGCGACATCGGCGCGTCGCCACCGGCGTCGAGCTGGATACAGCCGGCGTTCGCCCTGCCGCCCAGGAGCGGTGTGTGAAAGGCAAAGGCTGCGCCCGCATCCTCGGCCTCCCCGCGCAGCGCCAGCATATAGGCATGGCTGTCGATAATGCCGGTGGAAGGCGAGAGCAGGGCGGCTGCGCAATTGAGCGCGGGCTCCAGCGCGCGCGCGGCTTCGCCGGTGAGGGTTTGCAAATCGTCGACGCCGTTGGCTTCGGCGTGCGCCTTGATCGATTGCAGCTTTTCGCTTTCTGCCGGCGTCGTTGCGACAATCAGCTTGCCGCAATTGCGATGCGGGATGCCATGGTCGCGGCAGTATGTGTAGAGGGCGCGTTTGCCGCTGACGCACATCCGCGCCATCCGGCTCCCGGCCTTGTAGTAGATGCCGGCGTGGATCACCTCGCTGTTGCGCGATGAAGTGACGGTCCCGATCCCCTCGGCCGCCTCAAGCACGATCACCTCGCGGCCCGCCTGCGCTAGCCGCCGCGCGATCGCAAGACCGATCACCCCCGCACCGATGACGACGCACTCGACTTTATCCATTCGCAAATTCTGATCCGGATTGGTGGGTTAGTTGGCCCGGCGTGGATTGGGTGGGCATGCTCGTTTTTTGAACCATCGGAGGTCCGAACTACCGCTCTGGTTGCGCTTGTCGCTTATGCGCAACTTGTTGGAATCATTTCAGAACTCTGCCGAGCCCGGCTGTTAGTGCCTCATTAATCATGTCTGGGCAATTGGCGTATTTCAGGCCGCAATTTGGGGTGGCTTGGGTAGGCATTTACCTGATCCAAACCCGTGAAGCCAGACACTCGACCGCAGAAATCCGCGGGTGTTTGATGGCTGACAAGAATTGGCAGGCAGGCGGCAGAATCATGATTCCCGCAGGGGTCGTGATGTGCCTTTTCGCCATGGTCGCGCCGTTCGGTGTCGCCTTTGCGGCCGGCCCGGAATCCCTTCTGCCGGAATATGTCCGCGCCGCCGATCCCAGTCTGGTCTGGGAAGCGCTGATTGGCGGCATCGTCGTCTGCTGCTTCCTTTTCTCGATCGCGTTGTGGATCCTGTCGGCGCTGCGTAGCGTCAAGCGTTCGCAGCTGCGCAGAAATGCGTTTGTCAGTTCCGCCCTGAATTACCTCAGCCAGGGCGTGGTGATCACCGATTCGCGAAAACGGGTCGTCTTCTGCAACGACCGTTATCTCGAAATTTACGGCCTCGTCCGCGCGGATGTTCCCCCGCTGATGGACGGTTCGGAACTCCTGGAACTGCGGCGCAGGCGCGGCGTGCTCGACGTCAGCGTCGAGAATTTCTTTGCCCTTGCCAGCGCACCCGAAGGTCACATCACCGAGTTGCCCGACGGACGTTCCATTCTTGTCAAACATTTTATCCTGCCGAGCGGCGGTTCGGTGTCGGCGCATGACGATTGCAGCGAGCAACGCAAGCTTTCGAGGCAGCTTGCTTCGACCAAGCAGTTCCTGGAATCGGTGCTCGAGAATGTTCCGGTTTGCGTGGCCGCCAAGAACATCGAGGACGGCCGCTATATCTTCGCCAATCGCGCGTTCGAGCGTTTCTCGCGTTTTTCCCGCGATCATATCATCGGCAAACGCGCCGATGAGATTTTCCGGCCCAAGACCGCGGCAAGCATCGAGGCGGCGGACCGTGCGGCCATTGGCGCACCCGAAGGCCACTTCCGCAACGAATTCGTCGTCGAGCGCGGTTCGGAGAGACGCGTTCTCGAGAGCAATCGCGTGGTGGCGCGCAATCACAAGAACGAGCCGGAGTTCCTGATCGCATTGTTCGATGATGTCACCGAACGCCGGTCGCTGTCCGTCGAGCTTGAAAACACCAAGAAGTTCCTCGAACTCGTCGTCGACAACATTCCGGTGTCGCTGACGGTCGAGCGCGTCCGCGACGGGAAATACCTTCTCGCCAACCGCGGCGCCGAGATCATCCTCAACCGCAGCCGCGAGGAAGCCACCGGATTGACGGCCACCGATATTTTCAATCCGCGGGAAGCCAAGCTGATCGTTTCGCGCGACGAGGCGGCGATCAGGAAGCGCGGCCTTCTCACCGAGGAACATCCGATCAGCACCAGGGACGGATTGCGGCTGTTCCTGACGCGGCGGATGACGGTGCTCGACGATGCGGGCGAGCCGCAATATCTGATCAAGACCCATGAAGACGTCACCGACCGCCGCCAGACCGAGTCGCGCATGGCCCATATGGCCTATCACGACGGCCTGACCGATCTGCCGAACCGCGCCGCCTTCCTGCAGGCGCTCGCGCAGATGATCGAGGCTTGCGGCGGCACCGACGAGGAATTCGCGGTGCTGTCGATCGATCTCGACGGCCTGAAGGAAATCAACGACGTATTCGGCCATGCGATCGGCGACAAGTTGCTGATCGAGGTAGCGAAGCGGTTGCAGGCTTCGGCGCGCGGCGGCGTGGTGGCGCGGCTTTCCGGTGACGAGTTCGGATTGATCATCGACGGCAAGCAGCCGGTCGCCGGGATGCTTTTGGCCGAACAGCTCGCCGAAACGCTGGCCAAGGAATTCCTGATCGACGGCAAATCGGTTCGCACCGGCATCACGACGGGCATTTCGATCTTCCCGCACAATGGCGCGGACGCGGCTTCCCTGCTTGCGAACGCGGGAGCGGCGCTTTTCCGTGCCAAGGCGAAATCGCGCGGTTCGATCAGCATCTATGAACCCGAGATGGACCAGCAGATTCGCGACCGCCGCGTCTTGCACCAGGACATGTCGACGGCCGTCAAGAACGGCGAACTCTCGCTGCATTATCAGCCGCAGGCACTGTCGCGTCAGGTTGTCGGCAATGGCGAGGTCATCGGCTTCGAGGCCCTGGCGCGATGGCGGCATCCGGTGCGCGGCTTTGTGCAGCCTTCCGAGTTCATTCCGCTGGCGGAAGAGAGCGGCCTGATCGTCGAGATGGGCGAATGGATTCTGCGGGAAGCCTGCCGCGAAGCCGCCTCCTGGCCGCTGCCGCTGCAAGTCGCGGTGAACCTGTCTCCGGTGCAATTCATGCACGGCGACGTCGTCAGCCTCGTGCATTCGATCCTTCTCGAAACCGGCCTGTCGCCCGGCCGGCTTGAACTTGAGATCACCGAGGGCGTGCTGATCGAGGATTTTGACCGTGGCCTTGCACTGCTGCGGCGGTTGAAGGGGCTCGGGGTGCGCATCTCGATGGACGATTTCGGCAGCGGTTACTCCTCGCTGAGCTATCTGCAGGCGTTCCCCTTCGACAAGATCAAGATCGATCGCGCTTTCGTCATGAATCTCGGGCGCAATCCGCAATCGGCGGCGATCGTTCGCGCGGTCATTGGGCTCGGGCACGGCCTGGAAATGTCGATCGTCGCCGAGGGCGTGGAAACCCAGGAACAGCTCAGCTTCCTTGCCGAGCAGGGCTGCGACGCGGTGCAGGGCTATTTCATCGGCAAGCCGCTGCCGATCGCCCAGTACGATGCGCTTGTCGGCCGTGCGGTTGACGATGCGGCGGAACCCGCGCCAAGATCGGCTAAGGTAATTCGGCTTTGACGCGTTCCATCGCGCAAAATAATTTCCTTTCGCCTCAAGTGCGGGACAATGTTCGCCTGAAGACGCTATAGCTACCGCATGGCGGACTATGACCTTGCGATCATCGGCGGCGGTTTGAACGGCGTCAGCGTTGCGCGCGACGCCGCCGGGCGTGGGCTGCGGGTTATCCTGCTCGAGCAGGGCGACCTTGGCGGTGCTGCCTCCGGCGCCACGGGGCGGTTGATCCAGGGTGATCTTGCCGTGCTGGAGCGTAGGGCGTTTTCGCGCCTGCGCGCGGCATTGGCCGAGCGCGACATCTGGATGCGGATCGCGCCACATCTGGTGCGTCCCGCCCGGTTCGTGATCCCCGCGCATTCCGACGAGCGTCCACCCTGGCTGCTGCGGCTTGGGCTGTTGCTCTACGACCGGCTGGCTCCGCATGGCGGCCCGCCGCCGTCGGCAACGATCGACGTCACGCATCATCCGATCGGCAACGCGCTGAAGCGGCCGTTTGGCATCGCCTTCGAATATTCCGATTGTCTGGTGGACGATTCGCGGCTGGTGATGGCCGCGGCCGTCGACGCCGCGGAGCGCGGCGCGGTAATCCGCACCGGCGCGCGCTGCGTTCGCGCCGACCGGTCCGATGTCTGGCGGCTTGCAGTGGTCGATCGCGGCCATCGGCAGGTGATCACGACAAGGTCGCTCGCCAACGCCGCAGGCGCCTGGACGGCCACGGTCGCGGAGACCGTGCTGCGCATGCCGCCACCGCGCGCTGCGGCGATCAAGCTCGGCCAGATCATCGTCAGGCGACTGTTCGAGGCCGACAACGTCTATGTCTTCCAGAACCGTGACCGCCGGCTGATCTTCGCCAGTCCCTACCTGCGCGATTTCACGATGATCGGCACCGTCGCAAGGCCATTCAAGGGCGACCCCGCCGCCGTGTCGATGGCGGCCGACGAAGTGACTTATCTCTGCGACGCGGCCAACCGGTATTTTCGTGAGCCCGTCCATCCGTCCGACGTGATCAGGTCCGTCTCCGGCGTCAACCTGGTTGCCGGCCGCCCGGGCAGGCGGATTGCGCGTGAGGGGACCATGACGTTCGATGCCCGGCGCGGCAAGGCGCCGCTGTTGACCATTTTTGGCGGCGACGTCACGACCTCGCGGCTGCGCGCCGAGCGAGCCGTCTCTCGGCTCTCGCCGTTCTACCCGATGTCGCCGCGTTGGACCGCGCACGCGGCACTTCCGGGCGGCGATTTTCCACATGAGCGCTTCGAGACGGAGGTCGAGCGTGCGCGCGAGCGCTGGAAATTCCTGACCGGGGATCAGGCCCTGCGTCTGGTCTCGGCCTACGGCTCGCGACTTGAGATGGTGCTTGGACATGCCAAGGACGCCGCCGATTTGGCTCCCACCTTTGGGCCGGACCTCACGGGTGCGGAGGTGCGCTATCTCATGGCAAAGGAATGGGCGCGTTTTCCGGACGACATTCTCTGGCGTCGCTCGAAGCTCGGCTTGACCATGGGGCAAGCGGATCGCGAGCGGCTGGCGGCGTTCATGGCGACGGTAACGTGATGGGCCCACATATGTACGGCCATCCACAGCGGAGCGGTTGAGCCGGGGCGGTTCCGCCGCTAGCTTGCGGCGATGATGGGGCAGGTTGGCATCATGACCGAGGACGTTGCGAAATCCGCTAGCAGCGCGGATTTGCCGAAGGGCGAACCGCAGGCCGCGGCCGATGTGCCGCTGTTGCGGATCGAGGCGGTGGTGAAGAAATTCGGCGTCTTCCGCGCCGTCGACGGGCTTTCGCTCGACATCGGCGCCGGGGAATTTTTCGCCCTTCTCGGCCCGAGCGGCTGCGGCAAGACTACGCTGTTGCGCATGCTCGCCGGATTCGAAACGCCGGACGAAGGCCGTATTCTGCTGGACGGCAAGGATATCGCGCAGGTGCCGCCGCACGAGCGCCCGGTCAACATGATGTTCCAGAATTACGCGCTGTTCCCCCATCTCAGCGTACGGGACAACATCGCGTTCGGATTGAAGCGCGCGGCGATGCCGGGTGCCGAGATCGATACCCGCGTCGCCGAGATGGTCGCTCTGGTCAAGCTCGAAGGCCTGGAGAAACGCAAGCCCGATCAGCTCTCCGGCGGCCAGAGGCAGCGCGTGGCGCTGGCGCGTTCGCTGGCGCGGCGTCCGCGGGTGCTCTTGATCGACGAACCGCTCGCGGCGCTGGACAAGAAGCTGCGCGAAAGCACCCAGCTCGAATTGATGGAATTGCAGCGCCGCCTCGGCCTGACCTTCATCATCGTCACCCACGATCAGGAAGAGGCGATGACGATGGCGGGACGGATCGGCGTGATGGATGCCGGCCGTCTCGAACAGGTTGCAGCGCCACGGGAACTCTATGAAGCGCCGCGTTCGCGCTGGGTCGCCGAGTTTGTCGGCGACATCAATCTGTTCGAGGGCCAGCTCGAAAGGCGCGAAGGCGGCCATTTGACGATGGCGCCGCGGCTCGCGATCGCGACGCGCGAGGCCGGCATTCTCCACATCGCCGAGCCGCGCCAGCCGGTCACAAGAGAAAACCTCTGCGTCGCGATCCGGCCCGAAAAGGTCAAGCTGTCGCGCCGCGGCCCGGTATCGGACAACACCAACGCGCTCAACCGTCTGGAGGGCGTCGTCACCGATGTCAGCTACCTCGGCGGCGTGACCGCCTACAAGGTGAGGCTCGACGGCGGCACCGTGCTGCGCTCGTCGATGGCCAACACCGCGCGGCTCGATCTTGACGCCTATAGCGTGAACCAGCGCGTGGTGGCGTGGTTCTCGCCGGAGGATTGCGTGGTGCTGGAGCAATGAGCTCACCATCGATCTTCACGCGCCCGGCGCGCCTTGCGGCGATTGCGCCCTATCTCTGGATGGCGCTGTTTTTCCTGGTGCCGTTTGTCTTTGTCCTGAAGATCAGCCTTTCGCAAACCGCGATCGCGCAGCCGCCCTATGTGCCGGTGTTCGATCCGGCCGAAGGCTGGGAGGCCATCAAAACGGCATTCGCCGCGCTCTCGCTCGATAATTTCAAGCTGCTCGTCACCGACGATCTTTACGTCCTGTCGTATTTGCGCAGTCTCGTGGTCGCCGCGATCTCGACTGCGATCCTGCTCCTAATCGGCTACCCCATCGCCTATGGCATGGCGCAGCTGCCGCAACGCTGGCAGAGCGTGGCGATGATGCTGGTGATCGTTCCGTTCTGGACCTCCTTCCTGATCCGCATCTATGCCTGGATCAATATCCTGCAGCATGACGGTCTGCTCAATCAAATCCTGTTGGCGCTGCATCTGGTCGCAACGCCCGTGGTATGGCTCTCGACCGACAGTGCGATGTATCTCGGCATCGTCTACTCTTATTTGCCGTTCATGATCCTGCCGCTCTATGCGACGCTGGCCAAAATGGATCCGGCGCTGCTGGAAGCGGCTAACGATCTCGGCGCTTCGCCGCTTCGCTCGTTCTGGCTCGTGACGTTTCCGCTCTCGCTGCCGGGCGTCGGCGCCGGCGCGCTGCTCTGCTTCATTCCCATCGTCGGCGAATTCGTGATCCCTGATCTGTTGGCCGGCTCCAACTCGCTGATGATCGGCCAGACCCTGTGGCTGGAGTTCTTCACCAACAAGGATTGGCCGGTGGCATCGGCGGCAGCCGTCATCCTACTGCTCCTGCTGCTCGCGCCGCTATTGCTGTACGATCGCCTGCAGCGCCGGCAATTGGAGGCGCGGTGATGGCGCGGGCATCGAACAAACTCTCCGTCTTCAACGTCACCGCGCTGGCGCTGGGGCTGGCGTTTCTTTATCTGCCGATCGTGATCCTGGTGATCTATTCGTTCAACGCCTCGCTGCTGGTGACGGTGTGGGGCGGCTGGTCGCTGCGCTGGTATTTTGAATTCTTCAACGACGAGGCCATGCTCGATGCCGCCTGGATGAGTTTTCGGGTGGCGGTGACCGCAGCGACTTTGGCGACGCTGCTCGGCACGCCGGCCGCGGTGGCGCTGTCGCGCGGCGCCGACTTCAGGGGACGAACGCTGTTCTCCGGCATGCTCTATGCGCCGCTGGTGATGCCCGAAGTCATCACCGGGCTCTCGCTGCTGTTGTTGTTCGTGGCGATCGGCGCCGAGCGCGGCTTCTGGACCGTGACCATCGCCCACACCACGCTCACCATGTGCTTCGTCGCCGTGGTGGTGCAGGCGCGCCTTGGCGCGCTCGATCCGACCCTCGAGGAGGCGGCGATGGATCTCGGCTGCAATCCCTTGCGCGCGTTCGTCGCGGTGACGCTGCCCCTGATCCTGCCCTCGATCGTGGCGGGCTGGATGCTCGCCTTCACGCTGTCGCTCGACGATCTCGTGATCGCAAGCTTCACCACCGGCCCGGGTTCGGCGACGCTGCCGATCCGGATCTATTCGGAGGTGCGGCTCGGGGTAAAACCGGAAATCAACGCGATCTGCACGTTGGTGGTGACGCTGATCGCAGTGGTGATCATGGTTGCCTCGGTTGCCGCGAAACTTTCGGATGCGCGAGGCAAGGCTGCCGCGCGGCTTTAGTGTTTCCGTCATTGCGAGCGAAGCGAAGCAATCCATGTCACCACACGGGAGAGAATGGATTGCTTCGTCGCTTTCGCTCCTCGCAATGACGGCTAGCATGGTTCGGGCCCCGCCCCTCACGACTTCACCGCACCCGCGGTGAGCCCGCCGACCATATATCGCCGGAAGGCATAGTAGATCGCGGCGGGCGGCAGCGCGTAGATGAAGCCGGTGGTCATCAACAATTCCCATGGCGAGTCGTCGGCGGAGAGGAAGTTGCCGAGCGCGACGGGCAAGGTGATGTCGTGGTCGTTCGACAGCAGCAGGAACGCGTAGAGATATTCGTTCCAGGCGAGCAGCACGGCATAGGTGCCGATCGCGACCAGCGAGGGCATCATCAGGGGAATGTAGACCAGGCGAAAGATCTGCAAGCTCGTCGCGCCATCCATGACGGCGGCCTCGTCAAGCTCCACCGGCAGCTTGTCGGAGGCCTGTTTCAACACCCAGATCGCGTAAGGCGAGGCGATAGTCACCATCGCCAGAATGAGCGCCCAGCTGGTGTTGAGCAGGCCGTAATTGCCCATGGTGCGGTACATCGGCACGGCCAGGAACGCTGCCGGAATGAAATAGGTGAACAGCGCGAGATTGAGCACGATGCGCCCGCCCGGCACGCGCAGCCGCGAGATCGCAAACGCAGCGGAGGTCGCGATCACCAGCGTCAGCGCGCCGACGGACGCCGCGATAACAGTCGAATTGGCGAACTGCACCCAGAAATCCCTGAGGAAATAATGCTGTTGGCGGAACACGATCTCGAAATTGTGCAACGTCGGGTGATCGGGCCATAATTTGCCGGAGAACGCATCTTCCTTCGGCGAGATCGCGAACACGAACATGTGGTAGATCGGAATCATGGTCCAGATGAACACGGGAATGCCGATCAGCAACAGCCGCGCCTCGGTTGTTGTCTGGCGTAGCGTCGGCAGCTTCATCGCGACAACCGTTTCATCATGAAATAGACCAGCGGCAGCACCAGCGGCATCGCGCAGACGATCGAGGCCATCGCGAGGTTGAGCTGGTCGAGACGCAAGTAACGAATACCGAGCGTGGACAGCACATGGGTGAGGTCGGCCGGCCCGCCGCCGGTCAGCAAGTAGACGCTGTTGAAATCGCCGAGCGTCCAGATCATCGAGAGCAGCGTGCAGGTGAGATACAAGGCCTGCATCGACGGCCAGGTGATGAAACGGAATTTCTGCCACCAGCTCGCGCCGTCGACGTCGGCGGCCTCGAACAGATCCTGCGAGATCGCAAGCCTCCCCGTCATCAGGATCAGCGTCCAGAACGGCAGCGATTTCCAGATGTGCACGCCGATCGCCATCGAAAGCGCCACCGCCGGGTCGTTCAGCCAGTTCGGCCCGTCCTCGCCGGTGAATTTGAAGATCAGCTGGTTGACCATGCCCCATTCCGGATTGAGCATGAAGCGCACCGACAGGATGGTCGGGATCGACGGCACCGCCCAGGGCAGGATGAAGATCACGGAAAGCCATTTGATCCAGCTTCGGGATTGCACGAAGAAGCCGGACAGAAACAGCGCGATCAGCATCTTCACGTTGATGCCGATGACGAGAAAGATCAGCGTGTTGACGGCCGCGCGCGCGAAAATCGGATCGTGCGCCAGCGCGACGTAATTCGAAGGCGAGCGCGCCAGCCAGAAGCCGTAGCACACCGGATAAACCACGAAGGCGAGGAACACGAGCAGATACGGCACCACCATCACGATGCCCCAGACCTGCGGCGTCGACAGCCGCGCCGCGCGTGGTGCTACGGGTGCGGCGTGGTCTGATGCTGAGATCGTGATCGCCATGGTCGGTTACTCGTTAGTCGCCTTAATCGCCTTAGTCGCCATAATCGTCGTCCCTGCGAACGCAGGGACCCATACGCCGTGCCCTATATTTTGAAAGACGCTGTTCGACGGCTTTCATGCAACAACTGCGTCCTGTGGTTATGGGTCCCTGCGTTCGCAGGGACGACGTGAGAGGGGTGTTATCCTCACCCATCTTGCTCACCTAGAAATGTTTCCCCTGACCGAAGCCGCCCCCTTCGTCATTGCCTGCGACAAACGCGAAGCGTTTGCGCAAGGGAGCGTAAGCGACGAAGCAATCCACACTGTCGTATCGGCGCAATGGATTGCTTCGCTGCGCTCGCAATGACGGGTTGGCTCACTCCTACCCCGCGACTTCCTTGATCCGCGCGATCATCTCGTCGACGGCCTTCTCCACCGGGACCTTTTCGCTGACCACGCGGTTCATCGCCTTGGCCCAGACGTTCTCGTTGTTCAGGATGGTGAACTTCCAGTTCTTGGTAAAATCGAACGGCTGGGTGCCGCCCATGAACTGGTTGTAGACCGCTTTGCGATGACGATCCGCCTGCCAGAACGGGCTTTGCTGGCTTGCGGTCGTTACCGGGAACCAGCGGCCGAGCGCGCCCTCGACATAGGGCCTTAGATTATCCTCCTCCATCATGAACTTGATGAACTCTTTGCCCAGCGCCTTGTTCTTCGCGGCGGTGAAGATCGCGCCGGTCTTGACGTCGGAGCGGTATTTGATCGGCGTGCCGTCCGGCTTGAGCGGGAAGGAGGCGGTGATGATGGTTTCCTCATAGGCCTTCTTGCCGGCGGCGCGCTGCTCGGGTGTCAGCGCCGGATTGGTGGAATCCTCGAACCACTTCGCCGCGATCGAGATCGTGAAATTATGCGTCATCACGGTCGTCTTGTTGTGGAAGGCGACGTTGTTGTCCGGGTCCTTCCAGGTGGTGGAGGAGGGCGGCGTGCAGCCCTTGATGTAGGTGTCGGTGTAATCCTTCAGCGCGTGGATCAGGCCGTCGCGCACCTTGGGGTCGTCGACCAGAAGCTTGCCGTCGTCGTCGACCAGCTTGACGTTGTAGGCATCCATGAAGGTGTAGAACGACTGGAAACTATCGGTGGATTCCACGCCCATCGGCTGGCCGATGCCGTAGATGCGCTGGCCCGTGGCTTTGCGGATCGCCGGTTGAACCTTGTCGCACCAGAACGACCAGTAATCCTCCCACTTGGTCGGGATGTCGCTCACCTTGAAGCCGGCCTGTTCCAGCATGTCGCTCCAGATCTGCACATGCATGCTCTGCTGTTTCATCGGGAAGCCGTAGTAGGCGCGCTTCCTGGTCTGGTCGTTGTAGAGAAACGTGGTCTCCAGCACGTTCGGCGCGAATCTTGATTTCATCGGCAACAGGATGTCGGAGAGGTCTTCGAGCTTGCCTTCGAACGCCCATTTGCCGGACGCCTGAACGTCGTAAGAGTCGGAGAAGGCGACATCGGGCACGTTGCCGGAATCCAGCGCCGCCACGGTTTTGGGGATCATGTCCTGGATCGCGTACTGCGACAGCTCGACCTTGACGCCGGTCTTGGCCTCGAACTTCTTGATCGCCGCGATCAGCGCGTCGTCCTCGGATTTGTAGAAGCCCTTGCTCCACCACACCGTGATGGTGTCCTGCGCCATCGCGGGTG
>Ga0116217_10003844_pt1 | contig 13493 bp, 12 predicted proteins | sample Sb_taG_6_FD_89697 | JGI IMG/M metagenome (GOLD analysis project Ga0116217, IMG submission 89697) | Peat soil microbial communities from Weissenstadt, Germany - Sb_50d_4_PS metaG | ecosystem: Environmental > Terrestrial > Soil > Wetlands > Peat | place: Germany: Weissenstadt | collected 2010-09-21 | reverse complement strand
TGGCAATGATCAACGTCAAGAGGCCGGCTCAGATGCCAACTCTGGGCTCAATCAGTGCATAATTTGGGTTCTATAGAGTAGAAGGAAGCCTTTGTAGAGTAAAGTCTTCCGTTATAGAGGCATACTGCCCAAAAAGAAAATAAAAAGGCCCGTTCTCTCACCGCAGAAAAGGGACTTACGCAGTTCCCATTTTCGAGACCGAGGACGAACAAAATGGAGGGCGACTATGACTAAGCAGATATTCAAGCTCCGGCTTTACCAGGATGCAAACCGCATGACCGTCCGCAGATTCACCCAGACCGGGGAGCTGGGCACGAAAACCCAGTGGAAAATCGGCAAGAAAAGCAACCTGCCGAAGGGCTTGTTCTATATGATCAAAAATTTCATCCAGCAAAGGATAAAACACTGCGAAGATAAGAACTCGTTCCCGTCGGTGAAGGAGGCGGCACTGAGTGGACTGCGCGAAGCGGCTAAGGCGTGCGGATGCACGCACAGCGTCGATGGCGCCGGAGCCGACATACTGTGGAGCTTGAAAGACGTTCCGTTTCTCGGGGTCCAAACTGCACGACAAGAAGGTCAACATGAGTCGGCTAAAGAGGCTTCTAACGGGAGAGGCAATCTTCCGCTGGACCATCGCTCTCGGGAGAGGAGGCTTTTTTCGCATCGTGGCGAGGGAAGCCAACTTGAACCATTAGGCGTGGCGGCAATGTCGTGGATTGGCGGGCTCGTGCTTGGTCCGGTCCTTGGCGACCCCGAAAACGCCGGGACCTTCGCGAACCAGCAAATGAAGGTTGGGGGAGTCCTCATTCAGGGCCGTGAAAAACGGCACCCCCGGGGACGACTAAGGCGGGGACGTACAACAGGCCGGACACGCCGCCGTGCGCACCTTGGCAATTATTTGGCAGTCTCCGACTCCTCAAAAATAGCGAAACAACTACTTTGCTTCCAATGTGTTCCATATAGGACGTATCATAACCTCGCGTTTTGAGGCCTCGCATCTCCTCACACCCGCCGTCCTCGGGCAGCTTTTCTATTTTTGGCCTGTCTGCTCTCCGGCCTTCGCTTGTGGCGCGTTTGTTGCTTCCGCCCTCAGGTCGCGCAGCAATCGCCCCAGCCCCTCCTGATACGAATCGTGGTCTTTCCAGTTGCTGAAGTCGGGGATGAAATACTCCCGGATCTCCCGCGCCGAGTCTTTGCCCGTGTCCGCATCGAAACACTCCCAGTCGCGCACCACCTCGAACGGGACCAGGCGAATCGGAAACAGCACGTGTCGGTTCTCCCCCACTTCACGTTTCCGCGCCTTGGCAATCTCGCTCTTGACCCACGCGCTGTTCATGCTGTCGGGTCACAGGATGAGCAGCAGCTTCTCGTGCCGGCCGATTTCCACGTCGATCTGTTCATGGATTTTTCGCCCGGCCTGGATATCGTGCGGTGCAAACCAGCACCGCACTCCCCTCGCCTGCAGGCCAGCACATAACTGGTCGGCAAATTCTTGATCTGTAGTGGAGTAACTGATGAAGCAGGAATAGAATTCGATGGGCTTCGCGACCAGGGACCTCATGTAAACAACGAAATCTTCCGGTACCCCCGCCCTACGCAGAAACGCTTCTGAAACGCGTCCTTTGGAGCGATAAATCGTCTCAATCCCAATAATCGATGGCCCCTGATGGTATACGGAGTCCAGTCCCTTTACTGTACTGAAGTCGTTGTTCCCGAACACGGTCCAACCGACCCGAGCACCAGTAAAGTCTGAGTTGCTGAGATCGGCCCCGCGGAGATTGGCTCCGGTTAGGTCTGCCTTCGCAAGATTCGCCTCACCTAGGTCGGCCGCAGTAAGACTTGCCATATGCAGGTTTGCTTCGTAAAGATCGGCCCCCCGGAGACTCGACCCGTGAAGATTTGCCCAATTGAGGTCGGCTCCGCGAAGATCAGGCACTCCTAGCCCTTCATCCAGATAGAACTCCGCTTCGTGGTGCTCTGGTGTGATCAGGTCTGCCCTGAGCAAGTCATATCGAAGGTTCTCTTCGCGAAGGTCAGGAGTGGCGAATGGATTCTCTGACCTCCACTTATTCCAAGCGGGCACGCCTTGCTTGAGGATGGCGAGGTGTTCGGGGTTGGCCACGGCTGATCCTCCGGGAAGTCATCGTACCAGATCTTGACAGGTCCGTGCCACGATGTATGCTCTTCTTGTGACGATTAAGGATAAAATCTGCTATCGTTGATCGCAAGCCAAGCCGGCACTGGCTAAGAAAGGACACCCATAAACGGCCGGCTGCCGGTTTCCAACCAGACCAACACCATCGCCGCATCTGATCATGGAAAGGCAGTCGAGCAAGCTACCGCCGCACCTTCCACTAAAGTCATATCTTGCCCCTACGCATTCGGGCCACCACTCGGCCTACCGTGCGGACGGACACCCCCAGCGCAGCGGCGCATACTGCCTGGCTCTTCCCACTGGCTAACAGTTTTCTCAGCCGCGCACGGGCTTTGCGGCCTAGCTTTCCGGGCCGTCCACCCTGCTTCCCCAGGCACGGAGTTCGGCCTTACTGTGGGCCTTGGCTCTCGCGAGTCCCCCTATACGGGCCATCTCAGCGACCGTCATCTCTCAGTCGAGCCTGGACAGGGAACCTGCCCACTGACCTCTACCGTGTCAATCCGCGGCTCATAGGTTTTACAACAACTTACAGGTGCTCACAGGGGCTGCTAACTTCCGCTAAGTGCTTGTAAGTTCGTCCGGCATCGGGTTGGCCATCGGGTCGGAAACTGACCGATTCAACGTTCAGTTCAGTGAACTTCGCAGCCAGTCCCACTACTGGTACGACAGTCCGGCCAAACTGAGGAAGATTCCGCGTGACAGCCTCTGCCTTTGTGGTCCTTCGTGAGGGCAGCAGGAAAGCAATCGCTTCCTGCTCTCTTCCGGACGCGTTTGATCGGACCGGGTCTTCGTGTTCCGATAGAAAAACGTGCCGAATTGCAGGCTCGGGGAAAGCTCATGATGTTCCTCATTCTTGCCTTCGTTCAATTTGCTGCGGTAAGTCCATGTAGCGAGTCTTCTGGAGCAATCGACTGGATGTCCTGTCGCAAGTAGAACTCCGCTGGGGGCCATTCACTTCCGCGACCCCTGTGGGATAAGTCACCGACTTGGAATAAGCCTTCGGCGCGTTGGTCTGATCAACTTCATTCGAAAGTTCCTTGTCCCTGGAGTTGGGCGACAAGAGCTTTAAGTCAGTGCAAGAAGGCACGTGGTAATCCCAATAGAAGCGCACGCAACCGCTTGTGGCGGGTCACCCGAACTCACGCGGGAAAGAAATCGCTCCGGCACTTTGGTAGAGGAGCTTGAGCCAATTTTCGATGACGGCGATATCCGGTTGGTTTGCAGAAAGCGTCGGTACATGTCAAGTGACAATCCAGAATCTGTTTCTCCGCCAGGCCTTCCGGTCGCTGGCCGGATTTGTGGTGACAAGGGATCTCCAACATACGAGATACCCGATTAGACTCAAAGGTCAAAACTCGAGCTGGGGTGTGCGCATAATAACTGCCGCCTGCAAAATCGAGAATTTTGACTATCACTTAGCTCCGCAAACTAGGCGAGTGCCTGAAGCCATACCTTCGGCTGAATATCCAGCGGCGATCCAGAAAGATCCTGCGGATTCGCAGCGAACTCGATCAGTAGCCGCGACGTTTGGGTTTAATTTCAGGTTGAGAGCAGGACCACCGCCACTAAGGCACACACTACTCCTAATCCCTGCAAGAGGCTGATCGATTCCCGCAAGATAATCGGAGCCAGGAAGACAACGACTACCGGGTACAAGGCGGCGAAGGGCGAGACGATCGAGGCTTTGCCTCCGTTCCGAAGTGCGGCAAAGAGTGCCCACGCGCCCAACGCATTGAACGCCCCGCTCAAAAGCGCCCAAACGAGTCCTCGGGCGGGGTACTTCAGCATGTCCGCGCCGGTGTACACGAAAGGTGCGACAAGGAACATCCCAACGCACCACCAAACGACGGACCATTCTGCGGAAAGGTGATTAGTAGAGAGTTTTTGGAGGAGACCCACAATCCCCCAAGAAATGAGCGGTACCATCGCAATCCAAAACCAGGGAGGAAGATGCATCCGACCACCTTCAAAAAGAGAAAATAATAATGGCTGCAACCGCGAATCCCAATCCGACCACCTGTTTCCACGTCAGGCTCTCGTGCAAAACGGTTAGGGCCAGGAGGACAGTGACCAGAGGGTAGAGCGCCGTCACAGCGGTGATCACAGAAGTGTTCCAATGATGCTGGGGGCTCAGCGCGGCGAAAAGCGCCAAGCCACCGACCGCCGAGAGAACTCCGTTGGCGGTGCCGTAGAAGATTCCTTTCGGACTCTTCTCGAAGGGGAGGTTTTTGACAAGAAGCAAGGCCACCACAACAGGAAGTGCACCGAAAGGAAAGATGAACTGCATGGTGCGATCGGGAATTCCTGTGTTGGTCCCGAGTTTCGAGCATATGATCCACCCGCCCCAGAACAGGACGCAGAGCGCAGAATACCAAAACCACTTCGCTTTCATTGATGCGACGATGAACATTTCTGCCTCGTGAGATTGAGTCGGACTCATGACGACGCGACGCAATAAAAGGTCCCCTGCCGCTCCCCTGCGCCCTTACGGGTGATGGATCCAGGAGCAAAAGTCAACTTGACAGCATATTATGTTGCGTAGTACAACCTGTCCCGGGCTCCCGGTTCGCAACCCGTCCCTGGTGAGCGTGGCGGACCGTACCACTCGTAACCAGCATGCTTCGGGAGGTCTGTGATCCTTGAAGGGATTTCTTGAGCGCCAACGTCCCGTTCACCTTCCTGCTCTGCTTTTTGGCGCCCTCTCTCGATGTGGGAGCGAGTTTCTTGCCGTTCTCCGCGCCTCGCACCTCACTGTTCACACGATCCTATCGCCGGCGCCGGGAGAAAGTCATGGTGATGTAGCGATTACCGAGAAACAGGGAAGTACTACACACCAATGGACTATGCAAGGTGTCGTAAGTCACTTCCCTGATCATGAGAATCGTGGTGCCGACCTTCATTTGCAGGATTCTAGCCTCTTCCGGGCCAGCGGGAACGGCGGAGATCTCCTCCTCAGCGCTCTCAATCTTGTGCCGATAAGCGTGCTCAATCACCGCATAGAGCGATTGCAGGTCTTGTTTATCCAAAGTCTCCCCTGTTGACCGACGTGTGCATTAGGCAGAACCTCAGGTCTAAGAAAAGCCGCGCATACGGCGTGGCTTGGTGGGACGGCCCACTGGCCGTAGGGGACTGGACCCAAGCACCAAGAACAACTCGGAGTGAAGCATCGCTGCCTACTATATTAGCTGGCCTGGCTACCGTCAAGCTTAGGCGCTCTCACCGGTTGGGATTTCGAGCTGGCGTTCCGCGGCCAGCTGCGCTAGCGGTCAACTCCCCTGGCGGACGCGTGATGACGGAGAACAACAAACGAGACGTCTGCGCCACGAGTCTTGCTGGCTGTTACAGGTACAAACTTCCGCGGAAGGTGATTATGGCTTCAAATGAATCGAATATCTCCAAAAAGTTGAGTGTGTTATGGCCGATCTCGTTTGCCCTTTTGATCTCCTTGGGAGTTTTCCAGCCGCGAAGCATGGGGTCGGCCGCTGGAGATGACCGCAACACTTCTCCTGCCGCCAAGCCGGTGGGCATGGAAACGCACACCTTACACGCCACATGGTCCGCGCTGGGAATCCCTCAAGATGCTCCGGACCTGGCGTTGAAGAGCGCCGGGGCGAGCGTCACGGCCTCCAGCACGGCGGAAGGATTCTCGCCAGAGGGTGTATTGGATGGCATCTGGACGGCGGAGAACTGGGGCAAGGGGCATGGCTGGCAAAGCGCCAAGAAACATGAGTTTCCTTGTTGGCTGGAGATTCATTTACCACGAGAAGAAGAGATCGATACCATTGTCATCCAAACCTTCCCACCGGTGATGCGGGGCCTGAACTGGCTGGGAGTGCGGAACGTAGATATCCTGGTCAAACTGGGCGGCGAGTGGCACCCGGTCGGCTTTCCCGCCTCCGTCCGCGCCAACACGGCGGGAACCATCGTTGAACCGACGCTGCCTCTCAAGGTCAGCGCCGTTCGCATCGTTGTAGCGGGCGTCAATACCGGCAACGAAGAAGACGTCATGTACGATGACGACGAACTGGCGCGGATCTTGCAGGTCGGGATCTATCGTCTGAATCTGCCTCAACCGTTTGTCGAGCAAGAGATTTCTGTGCCCGTCGAATCCGGACCTCAGGGTCGAGTCGCCAATTATCGCGATGACCTCCCGGTTCCCACTCCCAACTCCTCATCCCCGGATTACCTCGCCTCGGTCTTCAGAGAAGCCGGGTACGGCGTGACCTTCTTGAGTACGCCCATGCTCTGCCTTCCGGAGATTTTCAACCGTAAGAATTTTGACGTGTTCGTTGACCCCTTCGGCGCAGCCTTCCCAACCGGCACGCTCCTGTTCGACTTTCTTGGAGCGGGCGGCCATCTGATCACGATGGGCGGGCATCCTTTTCGGCGTGCCCTGATGTTCACCCCCGCAGGCAAGTTGGTTGATGCCCACTACGACCCCGGCGTCACACTTACAGTGACGCGGCCGTTCAATTACGAACTCCCCTACCGGGATCAGCTCGGCATGTTCTACAACTGCTATCGCCGCCTCGAGGACGTTGCCGACGCAAAAATCGCGCCGGGCCAAAGCGTGGTGAAGACCGTGCTCCGGCTGGACGGCCCCCTGCACGGCGAAGTCGCTTCGGCTATGGTTGGAGAGCGGACCTCGCTCGAGGACGGCCGCCGCCTGGCCGAGCAGGGTATCTATCCGGCTTACGCCCATGCGGCCCGCGCAGGTCTTGCGAACGTCGGCTCCTTCGTGAACGGCTACCCCGATGGCGTCCCCTTCGACTCTTTGGACGGCTACGTTTTCTACTGGCAGCGTTCGCGCTGGATACCTCTCGTCAATGCTTACGACCGCCTGGGCAAGCTGAAGGGGTCGATCTTGAGCTTGCTGATGAATTACGACAAACCCTATGCGGGCTCAGGTTGGATCTATTGCGGAGTCGAGAGCGAAGACCTTTTCTCTCCCCGGCATCCTGAGTTTACGCGGGCGCTCCTGGAGTCGCTCGCCTTCCTTCGCCGCTCCTGGTTCTTGCACGACGCAGCCTCGGACATGGACTGCTATCGCCAGGGAGAGGCGGCCAAGGTCTTTGCCGTGGTCGACAACTTCCGCGATGAACCGCGCTCCGCCACCCTCAAATTCGACTTTATTGCCAAGGGCTCCCAGTCCCCAGCCTTCACCAAAACCATTCCGCTAAGACTAAAGCCGAAAGAACGACAACGACCTGGCGCCATCTGGCAACCTCCGCACTTCGATTCCGACCTCTACACCGTTCGAGTGTCACTTTCTGAGGCGGGGGCGCAAGTCGACGAGATCGAGACGGGATTTGTCGTGTGGGATCCCAAGGTGCTCGCGCAAGGGCCCAAAGTTGACCTCCAGGATCTCTACTTTCAGTCGGGAGGCCGCCCGCACTTTCTGGTCGGTGCACGCTCGGAAGGGATTTTCCCGCATGGAGTGGTGGTCGAGGACGTGCCGGGATGGGATCAGATGTTCGAACAGATGCACAACGAGGGCATGCGAGTTTACTCACCCGTGTTTTTCAGTGAGTACATCCCGGGCTTCCTGTGGGGTAAGGCAGGCGACCCGGTAGTCCCCGCGCAGCTTCAGCGGCTGATGGATGCGCAGGTGCAATTGGCCCAGAAACACGGATTGATCTATGCCCCTAACATGTTCTTCGTAACCCGGCACTCGGCCATGATGCAGCCCGAACTGAGCGCGAGGTTCTGCGAGGAAATCGGCAAGCGTTACGCCGAGGTGCCCGGGATCATGTTCTACATCTTTGACGATGGAGCGTATACAACTCCCTTTGAAGTCTTCAGGAATTGGTCGAAAGCGTGCGTCGACGCCTTCTCCAGGGGAGGGCGAAAGTATGTCGTGATGGCTGAGATGGATCGAACGGTCGCCCAGCTTCAGCGCTACGCGACTTCCGCGCTCACTTTTGCGACCGGTGGACTTTACCCGCCTTTCATTGGCGACCCGGCGCTCGAGCGCCTGGTGGACATGCGGGTTGCGGGTAAGAACTTTCATACCTCGGAGTTCGGCGTGTATGCCTCGGGGTCCCGGCCCGGCGACTACAATCCCCAAGCAGAACTCGCCAAGTACACCTCAGGAACGCTCGCCGGTGACTATAGTTTTTACCTGCTGGAACCACACATGGCATTTGCACTGGGCGGACCCTATATCTTGAATTGGATGTGGAACGACCCGCCGCAAACGATCTTCCCCTGGGGCGTTGTGGAGGCCAACGACTTCGTTCCCAAGAAAACACTGATCGCTTTCCGCAACGAAAGCTACTTCCTTGGTCATTTCCAACCGGCATTTAACCCTCCTCGAGTAATCGTGCTGTTTGCGAAAGAGCACCTCATGCGTGATTGGCGGGTCTTTACGCCTTACCTGCAATCCGTTTTGAGGCAACTTCTGGACGAGAACGTGCAATTCGCAGTGGTCGACGATTTCGACTTGGATCGCCTCACAGGGCCGGGCCATATCCTGATTTATCCGGATCCTCGTTACGCGTCGCGCGAGATTCTTGAGAAACTTCAGGCGCGGGTGAAGGCGGGCGACAGTCTCTTCCTCTCCGGGGACTTCACTCAACCGCTGGAAGAGAACGCCCCACGCGAGACGGCTTGGTTCGAGCGCCTGGCGGGTCTGACTTGGCTGGCTGACCGGATGCCCGGCGGCGAGTCGGGTGTGGCGCCAACTTCCGCGACAGCCCTGCTTCTGCCATACCTTGGGACGCCACTCGCCAGCTTTAAGCTCAACGGCGCGGAGGCGCTTGCAGACGACGCTGACGGAAGCCCGGTAGTGACGACCTCCAGCGTGGGTAAGGGAAAGGTTGTCTACACTTCCGACGTGAGCATGGAGGGAACGCGTCGCGCGCTGGCGCTCTTCCTGGATCAGGTGGACGCCCCGCGAACGCCGCTTTCCCCCGTGCGCGCCAACCGGCCCGTGATTGAACTGGAACGCGCGGACGGCGGCCGCATCTACACGCTGTTTGCGGCCAAAGCGGACCGCCCCGGGATTACACCCAATGGCCCCTGGATTGATGCACCCGAAACTTACACTCTTCGTCTGCATGACCAACAAATCGAACTCCCTCTGGGCGCCTACGGTGTAAGCCTGGTGGCAGTTCAGAAGGGTTCCTCCGTTGATGCGCTGGAAGGCCAGGGTGAGTTCAAGGAGAACGGATCGCTGCTGGTGGCTTCCGAACCGCACGTGATGGGGATGAGTCTCGACCGGCGTCCGTTGCGCGAGTCGGAGGCGGTTGCCCTGTTCCCGATCGGCGTGGGCAGCGTTTCCGTGAGAACGTTGGCGGGCATGGACATGGTCGAGGCAGGCGAGGTGGTTGACGGACATTTCCATGTGCTGGAGCGGGTCCCCTCCCGGCACGCCGACGGCCGCGTGACGTTTAGAGTCGACGAGGCGCAATCTCAGTGTATTTTGCTGCTTTCGCCGGCGAGTAAGCTGGATGAAGCGCACCGCATGATGGACGCAGCTCTACAGTGAACGCGCGTCAACCGGGAAGCTGGCGCGATGGGGGAACTACGATGAACGGACGCGAACGCGCATTGGCATTCTTGGCGGGGCGTGCGGTGGATCGCCTTCCCTGCATGCCCCTCACCATGATGTTTGCCTCGGACCGAATCGGCGCCAAGTACCTGGACTACGCTACGGCCTTCCGCGTCCACGTGGAGGGGCAGATCAGGGTGGCGGAGGACTTCGATTTTGACTACGTCAGCTTCGGCACTGATCCTGCCTGTGAAGCTGCGGACTGCGGCGCCGCGGTGATGTATTTCCCAGACCAACCGCCGGCGATCGATGAATCCCAAGCCCTCCTTGCTAACAAGCTCAAGCTCGCCTCGCTGCGGGTACCCGATCCCTACGCGCCGGGCAGGATGAATAACGGCCTCCAGGCGGTTGCACTGTTTAAGGCACGGGTGGGGAAGGAAAAGCTGATCGAGGCCTGGGTGGAAGGGCCGCTCGCTGAATCGGCCGATCTGCGGGGCATCAACGCCATCATGTTGGATGTGTACGACGATCCCAGCTTTGTGCGGGATCTATTTGCCTTCGTGGTCGAAATGGAATTGAGATGGGCCATGGCAGAAATCGAAGCGGGCGCAGACTTGATTGCCATCGGGGATGCCGCCGCCTCACTCGTCAACCCGCGAACCTACGCCGAAATGGTCTGGCCCTTCGAGAAGCAAATGGTCGATGCCATCCACTCGACGGGAGCTCGCGTGCGGCTGCACATTTGTGGGAACACCCGGTTGATACTGGAAAACATGGGGCGCCTAGGTTGCGATATTGTGGACCTGGACTATCTCGCTCCGGTTTCATTGGCGCGCGAAAAGATGGGGCCTCAGCAGGTGTTAATGGGAAATATCGACCCGGTGCGCAGCTTGCGCGATGGTACGCCGGAAACCATCGGGCGGGACCTTGGTGAGTGCCACCGCCAGGCGGGTAACCGTTTCGTAATCGGCGCGGGCTGCGAAATTCCTCGCGACACTCCGCCGGAGAACGTTCGAGCTCTTTCTCAGTACGCAAAGGCTCACCCTATTAACGCCTAGCAAAGATACGGAGGATCATTCAACTTGAACGACGAATTGGTCTCTGAAATGAGCGAAATATTCAGCACGGAGTGCATGGAACAGAAAGCACTCCTGGACGAAGTGTTTTCCGCCTACTCGGTCGATCCCGAAATCCGCGCCGAACTCGAACGCGCGAAAAAAGGTATCCGTGCGGGCCTTCCCCTTGTCTGGTTGGGAATGGGCGCGTCCTATTGCTCGTCGATCTCGGGTGCCACGCGGTATTCTCTGGCAGGCCGGCCTTCTTTCCCGGTGGAGGCGAGTGAATGGTTGCATCACGCTGCGACCACGTGGGATGACGTTGGGGGTCCCATCCTGATTACGACTTCGGGCGAGAGCGCGGAACTGGTCGAGCTTTGCGGCCGGCCCGAGAAGTTTCCTCGCCTGCTGATTTGCAACCAACCGGCAAGTTCGTGTTGGAAGGCGGCGGCTATCCATCTGCCCATCCTGGCTGGAGAAGAGAGGGGCAACGCAACCAAGTCCTACATCAACTGCACGGCGGTCTGCATGATTCTGGCCTCTGAACTTCTCGGACAGCCCTGGCAGGCTGAAGCTGCGCGAGTGGAAACCGCCTTCGCGCAAGCTCTCGAACAGGCGTTCACGCGCCGGCAAGAAATCGAATCCTTTTGCCGCGGTATAGCTTCGCTGGAGATCGTCGGCCGTGGCGCGGGCGTAGGCGGCGCTCTTATGGGAGCGTTGACAGTCCGCGAAATGACTGAATGGCGAGCCCACGGCTACTCCGGCGGAGCATTCCGTCATGGCCCCCTTATGGACGTCGATTCAACGCACGTGGCCATTATCCTGGCCCTTGGCGCGACGCGGGACTTGGGCCGTCGGCTTGCCGAGGATTGCGTCGCGAGGGGCGGCAAGGCAGTGCTCGTTGTGGACCGCGACCCGGTACAAAACGCTAAGGGTTCTTTGACAGTCAAGATTGAACCGGTACCCGAAGGCTGGGAAGGGCTGACCTCCGTGCTGGTTCCGCAGGCATTGACGCAAGCTTTGATCGAGCGGTTGGGGAGCCGCTACGTGAGGCGGGCCACTACCGTACAATGACCGGTGATCGGTAGCTGTTGATGAGCGGCGAGTTACCTCGCCTGCCGCCCCGACTCCGCGCTGCATGGCTATGGTCGCTTGAGTAATTTTGTAGGAGGTCTGATGAGCAAGAACTCCATCCGCCGTTTGATGGTCGGAATTGATCTTGGCGTCACTCATTACCGGATTGGTGTAGTGGCGGCCTCAACGGGCAAGGTTCAGCTATTGAGGAAGCTAAAGACCTCCGGCTTGACCCTGCGGCGGTTTTGTGAGGCCTTGGCCAACACGGCGCGGCCCTATCGGGAGGATCTCGCAGGGATCGGAGTTGCAGTTCCCGGTCCGTGCGACCCTGACCAACGCCGAGTGTTGACCACTTGCGGAACGGTGCCCTTCCTGGAAGCGTGCGACCTCTCGGTCGAAGTTGAGAAAAGGCTGGAGATTCCTACCTGGGTAGACAATGATGCCCGAGCCCACGCGGCTGGCGAGTTCGAATACGGCGGTTGGGGAAAGCCGCGCTCGCTGGTGGTAATGACGCTGGGCACCGGCGTGGGACTCGCTTGGAACATCGACGGCCGGCTCTACCCGCCTCCCGACCATGGGGCGATGGGCGGGCACATGTCAGTGCAGTTCTCTGGGGGCAACCTCTGTTACTGCGGGGTCTCCGGGTGTTTGGAGTCCTTCGCCGGCGGCACAGCGATAGCGGCGGCTGCCAATGAATGCGCGGCGCGCTTTTTTCCTTCCAAGCTCAGTATTCCGGCGGATAGCGAGCAGATCTGCCGCTTCGGCGCGTCCGACCGCTTGGCGGAAGAATGCCTGGCACGGGCCATCGGCGCCTCGCGGGGCGCGCTGCACACCCTTCACCATCTCTACTTTCCTGATGTACTGGTTTTGGGCGGAAGCGTTTCAAGAGGTATGTGGCCACACCTTGATCCGTTGCGAAAATGGTTCGAGGGCGAGGAGAGATTTGATGGTTTACGCAATCGCTTGGTTCTCTCAAGATTGGGCGATAAGGCCGGAGTTCTGGGTGCCGCAGCGCTTGCTCGTCACAGACTCGGCGCTAAACCACTCTTGGACGTTCGTTAACGATCAGCGGTTAACTCGTGGATATCCGCTCGCCTGGTTTGGAATGTGCCACCGCGACTTGTTGTGGTTTGAGGATTTTCTTTACAGGTTCGATACGTAGAAAAGGACCTAGAAAACGGCTAGAAAACGGTTTGACACAGACATTCGCTACGCTTAGCATGTCGGAGTACTCTACCCCAACCTGCAGCAAAGGAGGTGTTTCATGACCGATCAGTGTTCTCGATATTCGTTATTGGAGACGAAAGGTTACAGCAGACAAGGGATCATTCATGTTTTGCTATTGCAGGCCTTGTTTTTGGTTCTCGGGTCAGTGGGGCTAGCGCCATTGGGTCATGCCCAGGTTATTAACGCCAGCCTCTACGGGACCGTTTCAGATCCGTCAGGCGCCGCCATACCAGGAGCGAACATCACCGCCACGAACGTCGCAACGGGAGTCGTAAGCAAAACCGTGACGGACGCGGCGGGGAACTACACGTTTCCCTCGCTTCCTCCCGCGACCTATAACATTACCATTGAAAGGGACGGCTTCAAAACAACAGTGATTTCCGGCGTTGCGCTTCTGGTTGACCAGAAAGCGCGTGTCGACGTCCCACTGCAAGTAGGGGGAGTCACGACAAAGGTCGAAGTCACTGGCGCGGCGCCGCTTGTCGAAACC
>Ga0116217_10003842_pt1 | contig 13499 bp, 15 predicted proteins | sample Sb_taG_6_FD_89697 | JGI IMG/M metagenome (GOLD analysis project Ga0116217, IMG submission 89697) | Peat soil microbial communities from Weissenstadt, Germany - Sb_50d_4_PS metaG | ecosystem: Environmental > Terrestrial > Soil > Wetlands > Peat | place: Germany: Weissenstadt | collected 2010-09-21 | reverse complement strand
GAGAGTGAAGAGGCGTAAGACAACGAAGAACAAAGAACTGAGATCCAGTTTTCCTTTGTGAACCTTCGTGTCCTCTGTGGTAGATGAAGTTCCTGGGCCCTACACTTACGCCGAAGCCGCGGCATACGGCACCGCCCGATCCCAGCTCTTCAGCTTCGACCCTTGACCCTGTTCAAAAGCGCAGAGGCTAGCCATGCCCGCGGATATCTCATCTTCCGCCAGCGCCTGTCCGATCAACTCTTTCGAACCTCCGCCGGCTTGCTCCAGCATGGTTCGCGCCAGCACGCGAATGGTGTCGTCCGACGAGGCCAGCGCCCGAATCAGCTCGCGACCGGCTGATTCCTGGCCGAACTGTGCCCAGACCATCCCGCATAAAACTAAGTAGTTCGTATCCATAAATGCCTCCCCATGCCAACCGATTCTTCGAGTCTCATCTATAGAAGCGACAAACTTGACACGAAGGTGTCAAGGTATTGTGAAAATTAACTGACAAACGAATCAAAAATCCTGTAGGCAGGGTAGTTGTCTAAGAACTGGACGGAAGAGAACTAGGGGAAAACATCGACTTCAGCCGTAACCAACCGCACATCACCTTCGTAACTCGCCGAATCCGAAAGCAGCGAACTACTCTTCTCGGTGAGGGTTTACACCGATATGATCAACCAAATCTCGAAGTCGCTGTTGATCCTGGCTGTCGGGGGACTGATGTTTACCGGTTCCGCGATCGCCCAAACCACAACCACCTCGGGCGCCGGAGCGGGCGTAGTCGATCCTGGCCATCCCCGCGTGAATCAGGTAAACGGCCGCGAAACCAACCAACAGAATCGCATCGCCAACGGCGTCAAGAACGGCTCCCTGAGCCCGAGACAGACCAGTAATCTGGAGAACCGCGAAGCCAACGTGCAAAACCGCGAGAAAAAAGACATGGCGGCGCACAACGGTCATCTCACCAAGGCGGAGCAGAATGGGATTAATCGCCAGCAGAATCGAATCAGCAAGAGCATCTATAAGGATAAGCACAAGTAGGCTGCTATCCGATCCGACATCCTGCACGGGCTGAACGCAGAGTCGTGCGCTTCAGCCCGGTACGAATGTAGGCGCGGGCGTCTCGCCCGTGCTGGAAAACATCGCTTCAAGAGCCAGAAAGTGACGTTGGGACCCGCGCCGGAACCCGCAGCACCAGCACCCCGCCCACAACCGCGCAGACCATCATCAGCCCCAATCCATACGAATACGATCCCATCCTGCTGTTCAGGTAACCAAACGCAAAAGGACCGGCAAAGCCGGCGACGCTCCCGACGGCGTTAATCAATCCCACGCCCGCTGCCGCCGCTGATTCGCTAAGAATTTCGCTTGGCATGGCCCAGAATACGGGCAGAAATCCTGACACGCACAACAGCATGGTAAAAAGTGCGACCGACATTTGGGTTGAAACCGGCAGAGTGATGAGGCCCAACAGCGCGGCCGCTGCGATGAACAGCGGAACCGCCGAATGCCAACGTCGTTCCTGCGTCTTGTCCGAATGCCAACTATTGATCAGCATCGCGAACAATCCGGCCACATACGGCAGCATGCCCAACACGCCCACCCGGACATCCGAAAACCCGGACATGCGTTTAAGAATGGTAGGCAGCCAGAAAGCAACTGTGTAAGCCACGAAATATTCGAGAAACGCAACCGAGGCCAGTAACAACACTGGACCCGAGCGCAGCGCCTGCCAGGCCGTGATCTTCTTCGGAATGACAGGTTTTTCTTCCTCCAACTTTCGTTCAATCCACTGCCGTTGTTCCGGGGCGAGCCACGTTGCGTCCCGCGGCCAGTCCGTCAGATAGAAGAACGCAACCGTGCCGAGAAGAATCGCGGGCATGCCCTCCAGAACAAAAAGCCAACGCCACCCATCCACTCCGAACCAAGGATGCCCGAGAATCCACCCAGCAAGCGGCGACCCCACGATGAACGACAATGGAATAGCCGCCATAAAATTGCTTCCGGCCTTGGCGCGATCCTCGCGAATAAACCAGTGGCTCAGGTAGACAACGACGCCGGGAAAAAAAGCGGCCTCCGCCGCCCCCAGGAGCATTCGCGCCCCATAGAGTTGGGCCGCGGTATGTACCAGTCCGGTCAGCACGGTCAGCGATCCCCACGCGATCAAGATCAACGTGATGCAACGCCGCGCGCTCCAGCGTTCGATCATGAGCGCGCCGGGAATCTGCAAGGCCACATAGCTGACGAAAAAAATGCCCGCGCCCAAACCAAATACCCGGTCGTTGAACCCGAGCGTCCGCGACATCCCGATCGCGGCATAAGCCACGCTGGTGCGGTCAAGATAATTGGTGATGTAGAGGATGAAGAGAAACGGAAGCAGCCGTAAGGCGATCTGATGGCGCGTGTGATCCGCAAGCTTGACGTCAGCCGCGGAGGGGAGCGCAGTTGACGCGCGTAGAGCCACTGCCATTCGAATGCCTCCGGGGGGAGGGTCTCAGTTGAAACGGCGGGCCAGTATATCGTGAACCAGCATTATTTCGTCAGAGAAGTCGAACCGTGATAAATCACGTAGCCCCGGACGCCCCCGTCCGGGGACCGAGCGAAGCTCGGCAGGTGCAACCGAGAACTCAGGGACCGCAACTCACTCCCCGGCGCCAAACATCACAATCGGCAGCGTCGGCGCGGACGACCCGCTCTCCGGCTCCACGGTAATCGCGAAAGCTTTAGCCTGCACTCCCGGAGGAAGCGGCGGATTGATCACGGTCGCACTCCCTTGCGCATCGGGCTTGAACACTCCAGCCGGAATCGGCGCCCCGCTGGTCGGGATCAACCACAATTCATAAGCCTTCTGCGCCGGCAACGGCTGGAGATTGCTGGCCAGGAAAATCAGACTCGACCGGTCGCGAACATAAATCGCTTTGCCCTGCGGCTGTGGAGGAGTCTTCGCCGCGACCAGCGTCACCCGCATCGCATCTGTTGCAGTCAGTGTGGAGACGACTTCGCGAGCGCGCTGCAGTTCTGCGAGTTGCTGTGCCGACTGATCCTGCAAGCCGGCAATCCGTCGCTGCAGATCCGAGTTCTGCAACCACAGGGCCACCAACCCCGCAGCCAAAGCCGCCGCCGCGACCCAGGGCACAAGAGTCCACCAACGCCGCTTTGCAGGAGCCGCCGACCGTCGCGGTTCGCGTGCCACGGCCTCGATCAAACGCTGACGCGCCCGCCGCGGCGGCACCGGCCCAGCCGTCGACAAAGCCATCAGCGCCATGTCCCCGCGCAATTGCTCGAGTTCACGACGGCAACCGGCGCACCCCTCCAAATGCTTCTCCAGCGACGCGCGTTCCTCACCCTGCAACGTCCCGAGGGCGTACAACGCGAGATCCTCCGCGAATTGTTCGTGCACGCTCATGTAGCAAAGGCCTTGCGCAAGGCCAGCAATCCCGATCGAATGCGAGTCTTGATTGTTCCCAACGGCTCTCCCGTCTTTTCCGAAATCTCGCTATGCGACAGACCCTCGAAGTACGCCATCTCCAGCGCCTGCCGCTGCGCCGAAGGCATCGAACCCAGCGTGCCCCTCACTTTCTCCATCGCCCGCGCCCGCTCCGCATCACCCGCCATATCGGGTTCAACGGAAACCACCACATCCGCAATATCCGTCTCCGGACGCCGCTTGCGCAACCCATCAATCGCTCGATGCCGCGCAATCACCGCCAGCCACGGCCCCAGGCTGCCACGGCTCGAATCGAACAGCCCTGGGTTGCGCCACAACTGCATAAAAACTTCCTGCAACACGTCCTCAGCCGCGCCCGTATCGCCGAGCACACGCAGGGCGACCGAGTAGACGACAGCCGAGTACCGGTCGTACAAAGCGGCCATCCCATTCTCGTCACCCGAGCGGATCGCCAACAATACGGCAGCGTCGGTCCGATCTCCTTTTGGCTCAGTGCCGGACAAGCAGTTAATCTCTTTCCACTTGAAGTACGGATGGGCAACCCAAGGTGGATTGCCGGGCAACTCCCAGTCGCAAATCCGCTTTCCCTCCCGCCACTTACCGAAGGGCAAGAAAACCTAAGAATCGATCCGCGAAACCATACCAGCATTGCCGATCTTCGACAAGCGGAAGGAAACCAGGGTACTGGTGCCGTTTCGTGTCCACAGGCGAAACGGTCGGCACAAAAACTCCTCTACTTGTTGTTTTTTGTGCTCTGTTTATCCGTCAGTAGGGGCAAGGGTTTAGTTCCCACCATAACCGTGATGTGTGGGCCGCTGATCGATGGGAATCCGCCACCGGACATCATTCCCCTAAATGGTGGATATGGGTCGTTGAGGAAAGTTGTCAACTTACCAATTCGACTCAAAGCTCCCGCAAGGCAGATGGCGAATGGAAGTTCTGATGCGTCAGTTGTGCGGACATGGATTCCTACTTCCATTGGGCCGGTATCTACTGTCGACGCTCTATTGTCGGCTACGGTCACGTTCATTGCCTGTAAGACAGCAATAATTTGTGAACCTGTGGCAAATCCTTCAGTATCCAAGCCATACGACTTGACAATGGCACCGTGGTTTTTGAATTCGCTGCAAGCGTCTACGATTTTTCGTTGGTCCTCTAAGCTTATGGTCCGTGGCTGTACTATGGCTTCAAGTCTAAGATTTTCAGCCTTCAGCCCTTCGGCATCCTTGCGTAATTGTGCCGCCTCTTTTTCAAGTTCACCGGATCGCCGTTTCGCTTCTGCTATCTGTATGTTTGCGGTTGCAGCTCCAAGGACGGCATCGCTGGCCTCCTTTCTAGCCTCAGTAAGCAAAATATTGTCGAACGCATTGAGAATGGAGTCGGCCCTACTAACGTACACTTCAAAGATTCCTTCACCAGCTACCCCGACTACGATGAGAATCCAGCCGAGTTTCACAGTTTCTTTGCCCAACGGTATTCAACGATGGGATCAAGCCGAAGTATCTTCTCAACAGTCGGCATCCATTCTTGCGCTTCTTCCAGAATCACTCCAACTACGACGGCCACGGTTGCTGCTACGAGGCACCAAAAAAATACAGCGCGAAATGCTTCTAAATCCTTTCTTACCATTTCATCAAGACTTGCGACTAGTGAGGATCGCGATGAAGCCGACAGCGAAGATAAAGCGCTCGAAATCAGGTCAATCTGCTGGATTGTGTGTGGAGTGATCTGGCTAATCATTAAGGTCGCCCCGCCTGCGTGGAGAGTCTACCATTGGGTGGCGCAGTGCTTCAGCGCTGCGATAAAGCCGCCGGCTAGATTCAGGCCCCGCAGGGAACCAACGCTCCCACTCCAAACTGGGGAACCGGTGGCAGTGAAACCTCGGCGGGGAAACTTGCACACGCTCCGTTCCGAATCCTTCCTTCGCCTCTTATGCACAACCCGCTCGAGACCATCTACAATAACCAGCGTGCGCATAGTTTCATTATTAGCGAGCGCCACCGAGATCGTCTGCGCTCTGGACGCTGGCGAAATGCTGGTCGGACGCTCGCATGAGTGCGATAACCCGGACTGGGTGCGGCGCCTGCCACCATGCAGCGAGCCCGCATTCGACGTGTCGGTTTCGAGCCGTGAAATCGATGCAGAGGTTCGACGCCGCATTCATTCGGGCGAACCTCTCTACCACCTCAACGCGAAATTAATCGACGAGTTGCGCCCCGATCTGCTGATCACCCAAGAGCATTGCGAAGTCTGCGCCATTACTCCCGGCGACGTCGAGCGAAGCGGCGCATGTGCTACGAAGCAACTGGCTTTGTCCGCTTCATCGTTGGACGACATCTTCCAAAGTATTCTGCGGATCTCACAAGCGATCGGTCTGCCAGATGAGGGCAAGATCGTTGTCCAGCGCGAACAAGAGCGTCTGAACCGGATAAGGCAGGAAGCGGCGCGTTCGTCTCGGAAAACCGTAGTCATGCTGGAGTGGACGGACCCGCTGTTCGCGATGGGAAACTGGGGCCCGGAACTGGTCGAGATCGCGAACGGAGAACTTCTGCTCGGGAAAAAAGGCGAATACTCAGCCGCGATCCCCGCGGAGCAGCTTCGAGATGCGAACCCGGAATACCTGATCGTTGCCCCCTGCGGATTCAACTTGCAACGCAGCCTGCGGGAGCAAGCTGTCCTCGAGCGATATCCATGGTGGCGGGAGCTTCAAGCGGTTCGCAATGGCAACGTCGCTTTTGCGGATGGGAATCTGTTCTTCAACCGTTCCGGAATGACGATCTCACAAACCACGGAAATCATCGCTGAAATTCTTCACGGCCGTTCCTTCGGTGAAAGCAACGAAGGAACTCATTGGCGCCGGATCGAATCTTATGCGCCGCAGAATTCGCAACCGGCGACCGCAAGTCGAACGTGACGAAAGTCGCCTTATCGTGGAGCAGCGGCAAAGACAGCGCCTGGACTTTGCACGTGCTGCGGCAACAGCCCGACATCCAGGTCGCAGCCCTGATCACCACCTTTAACTCCGCAGCCGACCGTGTGGCCATGCACGCTGTTCGGCGCGCATTGGCTGAAGCGCAGGCCGACCGAACCGGCATCCCGCTCTGGGCGGTGGAGCTGCCATGGCCGTGCTCGAATGAGGTGTACGAGCATCGCATGCGCGCCGTGTGTCAACGAGCAAAGGACGAGGAAATTACGGCCATCGCATTTGGGGATCTGTTTCTCGAGGACGTTCGCAACTACCGGATCCGCCAACTCGAAGGCAGCGGGCTCGCACCGCTATTTCCGTTGTGGCAAATTCCCACCGATCGACTGGCTCGCCAGATGATTTTCGGCGGCGTGAAAGCCAAGATCACTTGCGTGGATCCGTCGAAGCTCGCGAAAACCTTTGCTGGCCGCGACTACGACCTCAAGTTGTTGGAGGATTTGCCTCCCGAAGTCGACCCGTGCGGCGAAAACGGGGAGTTTCACACTTTTGTGTACGATTGCCCCGTGTTTGCGAGCGCTATCGCAGTGCGCGCCGGAGAAGTGGTCGAGCGCGATGGGTTCGTGTTCGCCGACGTGCTTCCGGAGTAGCCAGCTTCTCTTTCAACCTCACCGCTGATCCCGCAGAGCCAGTTGCCGTTCCTCCGGCGTCATCTGGTTCCATAAAACTTTCAAGTCCTGTTCGATGCGGGTATTGTTTGGGTCCTTGCGCAGCGAGCGCGAGAACCAGCGATAGGCGGTGGGCAGATCGCGAGTGGCGCAGTGACCGGTCGCATACATCGTCCCCAGAACATTCTGAGCCTGGGCATTCGAATGCTGCGCCGCAGCCAGCAAACTTGTCCTCGCCCGAGTGCAGTTTTCCGGCACACCGTTTCCGTAAAGATATTTTTCGCCCTCAGCCTCCAGTTCGTCCGCACGCGAGATCGGAGGGGTCGTCACCTGAGCTCGTACCTTCGGCGACTTGCGTGGTGGCGCAGGCTGGCTCGCAGTCTCGTCGGACTCATCGTTCTTCGCCGCGCCCGCAGAGTCACCAGCTTGGGATTGACCGGCGGGCTGAGACTGATCCGCCTCAGAAGACTGAGCTGAATCCGCACCCGCAGCCGCAGGAGTCGGCGGCGGAGTTTGTCCCTGTGCCGCTGGCGCTTGAGCATCGGCTCCTGCACTTCGATTGTCGACCGGAGTACTCGCGTTCGCGCCAGCCGGAGTCGTCGGCGAAGGCGAGTCCGATCCCGCCGGAGCAGATGAATTCGCCTGCGTGTTGCCGGCAGCATTGCTCGAGAACTTGGAGACGAGGGAAACCAAATTCTCTCGCCAGTGCCAACCCGCCGCAGTTGCCCCGGCTAACACGATCAGCAACACAAGATTCCGGCCCGTGTGACTGGGACCTGGCTCATCCTCAAGCAAGTAGCTGACATTTCGATTTTCAGCCGGTTCATTCGCAACGCCGAGAAACGAAGGCCCGCTGACCTGTTGCGGGACAACTTCTCTTGCCTTCGGCGCGGCCACCCCCACTCTCGGCGGTGCGACCGTGGGCGCAGCAACGGGCCTCGGTGGCGCAGGCGCTGGCTGAGTTCCGCCCGGACCTGGAAGACGCAACTCGGCGGCGCACATCCCACAAAAGCGGTGTTGCGGGAAGTTTTCGTAGCCGCACTTTTCACATTTTACAAGCATGGATACTGGCATAAGAATATACCGACTTTGGATGTCCCGTCGCCCCGTTTCGGTTGGTTGACTGAAAGGGTGCATCTCTCCGACTGCGGAAACTGCTGACAGTTCAATGCTTTTCGGATTTTGTCGCTAGACTCTTCGAAAGCAGTTCGCCTTCGACCTTGGAAAAAAGAAGCGCACTCCGCAAACTATCGACCGCCGCTGTCCTTCTAGACAAATCATTATCAGCCCAATTGCCAACCGTTCATGTCCTTCTGTGACCTATGGGAAATCGCCGCTAACCCGAATAATGAGAACGCTGTAATTAACGCGGTTTAATCGCGGCTCCACTCACGATCTAGACCACGTTACAGCGGCTCTTCAATCCCCCGCCGTGCGCGAGCACGGGCAAGAGAGGCGGTAACGTGAGAAACTTCACGCCCCAGTCGAAGTCACTCGGTAGCATAATTTCTCTTTTAACTTTTCTATTCATCCCAGCCCTCGCCACCGCACACACCGTAGGCCTTTCGTGGGACGCCAGCACTTCCCCGAACATCGTCGGATACAACATCTACCGCGGCCCCAGCGCGAACGGACCCTACACCAAAATCAATTCATCCCTCGATCCGAATACGAGCTATTCCGACACCACAGTCCAAGCCGGCGACACCTATTTCTATGTAACGACAGCCGTGGACAATCAGGGGGTCGAGAGCGCTTATTCTAACCAGTCCGAGGCCACGATTCCGGGTGGCGGCTCCGGTACGGAGAGCGCGTTGTACAGCTTTGCGGGTGGCAGCGATCCGAAGCTTCCATACGCTGGGTTGATCTTCGACAAAGCCGGCAACCTTTACGGCACCACGGAATTTGGCGGGACTAACGGCCAGGGAACAGTCTTCGAAATTACCCCCACGTCGAGCGGCTGGACCGAGACCGTGCTCTATAACTTTACCGGCAGCGCCGACGGAGGCCAGCCGTACGCCAGCCTGATCTTCGATTCTGCCGGCAATCTTTATGGCACCACGAATTTCGGCGGCAGCTCCAACTGCAACATGGGTTGCGGCACCATCTTCAAGCTGACGCCCGGCTCCGGCGGATGGACCGAAAGTGTTATCTACACTTTCACCGGAGGCAATGATGGTCGCGAACCCTACGCCAGACTGCGCTTCGACGCCGCCGGCAATCTCTACGGCACAACTTTGCTCGGCGGAAATATCGGCTCGGTCTGCAGTGAGGGATGCGGCACCATCTTCAAGCTGACCCCCGGAACGAGCGGATGGACCGAGAGTGTCCTCTATGCGTTCCAGGGAGCAGGCGACGGAGCCGCGCCTTACGATGGCCTCGCCCTTGACGCTGCCGGAAATCTTTACGGCACGGCTTATACCGGTGGCGCTTCTGCAGACGGCGTCGTCTTCAAGCTGTCGCCCGGAACCAGCGGATGGACTGAGAGCGTCCTTCACACCTTCAAGGGTGCGTGGGACGGAAAATATCCCTACGGCGACCTGATCCTCGATGCCACTGGCAAGCTCTACGGCACTGCGTACCAGGGCGGTTCGGGATATGGCGTTGTCTTCCAATTGATGTTGAACAGCAACGGTCGCTGGACAGAGAGAGTACTTCACAGCTTCGCAAATGCTCCGGCAGGAAATCCCGTTGCCGGCCTGGTCATGGACGCTACCGGCAATCTGTACGGCACCACCATGCTCGGCGCTACCGAGACTTCGTGTGGCGGGGGATGCGGCACACTCTTCAAGTTATCCCCAGCCTCCACCGGCTGGACCTACAAAGTTGTTCATGAGTTCGGACAGGGTACCGACGGATTCCATCCCACCGGCGACCTGGTCCTCGACGCTTCCGGCAACATGTACGGAACGACGCAAGCCGGCGGAGCCCAGGGCTCCGGCATGGTCTTTGAGATTCAGCACTAAGCATCACCGAGTATCGCTGCTCAGGGAGGACGGGCGTCCCCGCCCGTCCCTGTGGAGCAAGTGCCGAAAACTTGTCAAGCCCCCTGACGCGAGCTTTTCCCCGCAAGCCACTGATTACAAACCAGAAATAAATCTCAAAAATTGGCGGGTTTACCCCTCTCACTATGCTATGCTTAATTTAGCTCGATAATCTCCCAGCAAATAGCAAAAACAACCTCAAGCCACAGCCTCAGCTCGCGCTTGAGTTCGCGGCAAGCCAAAAATGCCAAAATCCAGCTCTCCGCCCCGACGCCTCCCAGCGTCTGGCCCGAAGACTGCCCCGTCAGCGCGGGCTCAACACCAAGCGCCGCGGAGAGCTCTCTGAACTAGCCTTCGCCCACAAAGCGGCCAGCCTCGGCTTCGGCATCGCCAAACCCAACGGCGACAGCGAACGTTTCGACTTCATCCTCATCAGCCGCGACTGGCCCGACGGCGACAAGCTCTGGCGCGTGCAGGTAAAATGCACCACCAGCCTGATCAATGGCTTCTACCACATCAACATCCTCCGCCACTCCTGCGGAAGCCTGATCCCCTACCAGCCCACCGAAGTCGATTTCGTCATCGTCCACATCATTCCCGACGACTCCTACTTCATCTTCCCCATTCGTGACACTCCCACCTGCCTCGCCCTCCGCCCGAAGGACGATCGCCGCGGAATCCACGAACCCTATCGCGAAGCCTGGCACCTGCTCCGCCCGCCCCAGTAGCGCAGGCAGCGCCGACGAAGCGGCGTATCCTATCGCAAGAGGCATTAATCATGACTGAAAATTCGAGGCATGCCAGGGCGCACATCGAATCGATTGTGAAGCAGGAGGAAGAAGCGCTGGAACGAAGGTCGAGCTCCGAACGTCTCGCCGACAGCGTGGGAGTCTTTGCCGGCAGCCTCGCCTTCATAGTGCTTCACCTGGTGCTGGTGACCGCGTGGCTGCTGGTGAACAGCGGCCTGATCTCCGGAACCAGACGGTTCGACCCGTGGCCATTCTCCCTGCTTGGAGTGATTGTTGCCGTGGAGGCGGTCATTCTCTCCAGCTTTATTCTGATGCGCCAGAACCGCATGATGCGCCGTGGCGAGCAGCGCGACCATCTTAATTTGCAAGTCGACTTGCTGGCCGAGAAAGAAATCACAACCCTGTTGCAGATGGTGCGTGCGATTTGTGGGCACATGGGCCTGCAAAGCATCGTGGCCGATAAGGACATTCGTGAGTTGAGCAAGACCACTTCGATCGAGTCCCTAAGCCAGACATTGGAAGACAGGCTGCCGGGAAAATAGGCCGGTGGCGAGGGCCTGGTGGCGGGTACGCGGACAGGAGTGTCCGCGCCACACGTGCAGATTCCCTTGACTCCCCGAAATCCGCGGAGTATGTTTCTCCTTCCCCCAGATGTAGGGCCCCGAAGTTTCCCCAAGGTAATCGTTTCGCGTTCCAGAATCTTTGCGTCGCAGAATCAGGAGACCAATGAGCCCTGTCCTTGCCGCCGCCCTCAGCCCGACTCCGCCGCACCGTTGTGGAGAATGGAGCCTCGTTCCGTGAGCACAGGCGCAACTCCGCCGAAGGATGATTTACTGGGCCAGATATGGTCCATCTGCACAACTCTAACGGAAGAGGCAATGGCTGTAGCCTCGACGAAAGCGAACGAAGCCGGCTTCGACGTGAATCGTGGATTTGTTCCACTTCCCGAGAGCTTCATCAATCTGTCGTCGGCCCGTTCAATTCTTGAAGACGCAATCGAAAAGCAGAAATTGGTCCAGCTTCCGATCACTGTGCAAAGGGAGGTGCTCGCAAACCTCCAAAGCATCTCGAAGAGTCTGCTCGCATTAGCGGGAGGGACCGACGAAATCGTTAACCTGACTAATGCCATTGAGGCTCTGAACACCTCAATATGGAAGTATGGCCTGCACAATCTTTCCGACCAAGTTCTCGGTTATCAGAAAAAACTGAATCAGATAAAAAACCAGGAGCTGCAGATTGCAAAGGCCGTCACACAACTCGATGCTGCAAAGGCAGCCGCGATAGACGCCAGCACCGCCGCTGCCGAAACCGAGCAAAAGAAATCCGAGGTTTTAGGCCTACTTGAGCAGGTCAAGCAGGGCGCTGCAACCTCTATTTCGCTGTTGGAGCAGATTAAAGAGGCCGGAACGAAATCCGGAGCACTGTTCGCAACGATCCAACAGAATGAGAAACAGAGCGGCGAACTCTTCGCGAGCATTAAGACCGCAAACAACGAGCTATTAGCACTGGACACCAGCATTAGGAACTTCTATGCCGAAGTGGACGGATATCGAAAGAAAATCACTCAAACAAGCGACGATGCAAGCAGGCTAATTACGTCTTCAGAAAGTGTCGTTAAAAAACTTGCCGAGGACACGACCACCAAAGTTGACGAAGCCGTCGGGGCTTCACAAGCAAGTGTGGCGAAAGCTGTTGAGGGGCTTACCGCGAAGGTTGCCGAGAGTGTCGAAGCGTCGGAGGCGAGTTCAAAGGCAGCGGTTGACGAACTGACTTCCGATCTCCAGAGAAAGATCGAGGAAGACACTCAGTCCTTTTCAAGCTTGACATCGACCACGAAGGCAAATATCACCACCTTTCAAACAGGTGTCGAAGGAGACCTCAGGACAGCCTTGGAGGGGCTAGGTACGGCGTCGTCAAAGTTGATTACCGACACGGAAGACAAGGTGACTGAACTGGAGAAGCAGCTCGCTGTCCGTTCGGAAGAAACAATCGAGACGAACAGAAAAAAGACTGCAGAACTGCTTGATGAGCTAGCGAAGCTGAAAGAGCAGGTCAGGGAACAGATACAGCAAGCAACAGGGTTCGCTTTATTCGGCGCGTTCCAGGCGCGACAAAACGAAATCGTCGGCTCAAAGAATTTCTGGGCCAGAGCAATCGCTGTGTTGGTGGGCGTATCCATCGTCGTCACAACGTGGATAGCCTACGAAGCTAAGTTCTACAGCGCGCATGACTTCGCGTTTTGGATAAAGTTATCGCTGACCATACCACTGGGGTACGCGATCGCGTTTTGCACGCTGCAGTACGCCCGTGAACGCCGACTCGAAGAGGAATACGCGTTCAAGGCAAGCATTTCAGTATCGCTGAATCCATACCGCGAGTTAGTGCACTCAATCTTACAAAAGGACGGAGTGCTCGACCAAAGCAGGTATGCTGAGTTCGTAATTGAGTCGGTCAAGGGAGTATTCGCGTCACCGACCGACAAGGTATTTGAAAGCGAGAGGAAGGACAGTGTGACCTTCAAGACTCTCAAGCAAGCAGCCGAGCTGACGGGCATCGCGGCAAAGGCGGCGAAATAATCCGCGGGGCGCAAAAGAGGATTGGGCCGGCCTTCTCAGCTGTTTTGCAATACGATAAGACCCTGATTCAGATCGCCCACAAGCATGCAGTGGTGATTCTTATAGAATCCATAGGCTAGGTTCACCGTTTCAAGGTACTCGTGAATCTGATTGGCTAACCTGTACT
>Ga0116217_10003841_pt1 | contig 13500 bp, 14 predicted proteins | sample Sb_taG_6_FD_89697 | JGI IMG/M metagenome (GOLD analysis project Ga0116217, IMG submission 89697) | Peat soil microbial communities from Weissenstadt, Germany - Sb_50d_4_PS metaG | ecosystem: Environmental > Terrestrial > Soil > Wetlands > Peat | place: Germany: Weissenstadt | collected 2010-09-21 | reverse complement strand
GACCGACTCGGCGAACACGTCCCGCTCGCGCCAGCGCTCGAGCACGCGCTCTTCGAGCTCGGGGAATGAGACGCGGGAATCGACGGGGCGGTGCGCCATGGGCATGGGCGCTCGATTCTAGGAAGCGAGCGTATTTGCGGAGCGACAGCTAGCGCGCGCTGATCGCGGGGAGCGGCCGAGCCGCAGTCGAGTGTCGGCTCGGCCCGAGCTCCTCGAGCCGGCCAAGCAGCAGATCGCGCGCCGCCAGCGGCGTCTGGCCGAGGCGGCGGACGGTGCTCGCCCCGGTGTCCGGGACGGCGCCGCGGAAGTCGAAGACCTGGACGCCGTGCACGACCGAGCGGACCGAGTAGACCAGCCGCCCGAGCGCGTCGAGCGTGATGCTGCGCCCCGCCAGCACGACCACACTCGGCGCGAGCGCGGGCAGCGCGCGGGCCAGCCGGGACCCGGTGATCGCGCTCGACAGCGACAGGGTGCGGACGCCGGCGCGCCGCAACATCAGCTCGAGCGACTGGGAATACAGCCCGTCGAGCTCGAGCGGCGCGGACGCGTCGAGCACGAGCACGCCGGCGGTGCGCGTCACCGGCGGGGACAGCCGCTTGAGCGCGGACAGCCACGCGGTGGCGTAGCGCCAGCCGAACTCGTACTCGGGCGTGGAGGCCCTCGCCCGCTCGTCGGCGTGGGCGGTGACCGCTTCGAGCAGCACCTCCTCGATCGTCCGCTCGACCGAGCGGAGCGCGAGGCTCTCCTCGAGCAGGCAGTTCGCCTTCTCCTCGTCGAACGCTGCGAAGGCGGCGGCCAGGCGAGATCCCGACGACGGTCCCTCGCCCCGCTGCCTGGCCAGCGCGATCGCCGAGGAGACGTTGTGGGTCTCGGCGAGCGTGGCGCGCAGCGACTCGATCTCGTTGAGCGCGTATTGGCGATGGCCGCCGGGCGTCCGGCGGGGGCGGGGGAACCCGTAGCGGCGTTCCCAGCTGCGCAGGGTGTTGGGGCTTACGCCGAGCATCACCGCCGCGGCGTTCGTGCGAATTCCGTTCATCACACTGATTTATCGAGGTCTGGAGCGCGCACTGCAAGTGCCGCAATGAGACCTGCAATCTTGCGCAAAAGTGGCACTTTGCTGAGAGTTTGCATAACTATGGCGCCCGTTTGCATAACGCCTGCGAACGTTTGCATCGCGGGTACGCGCGGCGCCGATCGGCGGCCGCGCTCGGCGCGTTCGGGGCCATTCGAGGACGACCCGGGCCGCCCGCGTTCGGACGCGTTCCGGGCTACTCGAGGACGAGGAGCGCCGCGCGCGGAGGGCCGCAGCCGGCGATGCGGGCGGTGAGCCGAATACCGAAGGTGTTGGCGGGGCGCACGACCGTGGTGCGGATGCCGCCGTCGCCACGTGCGGCCCACGCGACCGCGACGGACAGGCTCTCGGCGCCGTCTTCCTCGGCGTCGGCTGGCATCAGCAGGTCGGAGACGTGCCGGTTGACGACGTCCGGCTCGCTGGTGGCGAGCAGTCGCTCGGCGCCGCGCGACACCGCGCACACCGACAGCGCGCGGTCGAGTACGAGGAACGCGTCACCGGCCTGCGGCGCGACGCCCTCGGTCGCCTCGATCAATAGGCCGAGGCCACACGAGCCGCAGACGCGCGAGCCGGGCGTGTTGGCCGACGTGGCCGAGACCGGCGGACGAGTTCCGCAGTGGCTGCAGAACGTGACGCTCGGCGCCGCGGGCTCGAGCTCGGGCGCGACGACAAGTCGAAGTGCGGGGCGGCCATTTAGACCGGTTGTGCTGACCATCTAGCTGCCCCCGCCCCGTCTACTGAAAGCCCCCGACACTCCGTATCTGAGCGCGCGCGCTGACTGCCGCGGCTGACGCCGACGGCGTGGCTGCGACGTGATCGGACTCGAGTAGGTCGAGCAGGATCCGTTGGGCGTCGCCGGCGCCCGATGGCAGAACGGTCGTTCCCGTTCCGCGCGTCCGGGGGCGATCGGCGCCGCGCCGGTAGATCGCGAGCGGCATCGCGCCGACGGCGAGCCGGATCGCGTACGCCCAGCGTGCGACCGTGTCGTCGTCGAGGTGACCGCCGGCGACAACGACCAGGTTCGGCCTGTGCACGTTCGCGGCGTCGCCGATGCCGGCGACACCACGGGCCGACAGGCTCAGGACCTTGATGCCCGCCCGCACGCAGAACAACTCGAGCGCTCGGATGTACGGCGCATCGCGATCGAGCTCGTCGCGCGACGCGTCTCCGACGACGATCGACACCGGACGCACCGGCGGTGGCGTCAGCCGGATAGCGCGACGAAGCCAGTCGGTCGCCCAATGGGCGGCGAAGGCCCAAGCGGCCGACTCGACCGAGTACCGCCGCGAGATCTCGTCGAGCGTTGGCAGCAGCACCTCCTCGACCGATCGCTCGACCGAGCGCAGCGCGAGCGCCGCCTCGATAGCTGAGTCCGCTCGCTCGCGGTCGTATGATGCGAGCGCGCCGACCAACGAGTTCGCGTCGGCGGCGAGGCCTTCGCGCGCGCGTGAGATAGCCGATGAGATCGACAAGCCCTCCTGAAGGGCGTCCCGGAGTGCAGCCACCTCGCCGTGCGTGAACAACCGGTGCTTACCGGGGGATCGCTGCGGTTTGGGAAACCCGAATCGACGCTCCCAAGCCCGTAACGTGTTCGGGCTGACGTTCAGGAGCGCTGCGGCTTCACTCGTCTTGAGATAGCGCATGCGCAGTTAAACGAACGTAGATGTTGCTATTTCGACCTAGGCATTGTCACCCTGAACCCCCCGACATAGAATTGCACAAGTTTTCGTCCAAAGTGTCATCCAAACCTCCACTTTTTGGGAGATGGTTGACCCTGCCCGCGGCCCCCGGCGGGCGGCAGAGAAAAAGGAACGAGATGTCCTTCCGCGTCTCCTGACCCGGCGCCGATGGCGCAACCGGCTAGGAATCCGCCGCAAAACTGGCGCTCCGAAGCCTAAAGCGGTACTTTGCGGTTCGTGAGCGATGACCGTCCTATGCGGTCGCTTGCTCGTCGCCAGCTGCTGACGCTGGGCGTTGCATGCGCTGGTTGGGCCGGATGCATCGCGTGGGCAGTGCTGGTTGCGTCCGAAGACCGCGTCAACGGGTTATCAGTCGTGCTCGCCGTGGCAGCGGTCGCCGCTGGTCTCGGCGTCGCGCATGTCCGAACGCGCGTCGAGGTGTCGGCCTCGTTTCTCGTCTATATCCTCGCCGGCGCGTTCCTGGGTCCGACCTCTGCGTTCGTTGCCGCCGTCATCTCGGAGGTTGCCGCGACGCGTGTCATCCCGACCCGTCGCCATGCGTTCCTGTTCAATCTGGTCGCAGCCGGGTTCGCGGCGCTGCTGGCGGCGACCCTCATCCGCGACCTGGCGCCGCAGCACCATTCCGCGCGGTTCTACGTGGTGCTAGCCGTACTCGCGCTCGCGATGCTCGCCCTGACGTGGCTGATCGTCTCCACGTTGAGCATCGCGTACGACGGTTACAACCCCGCCTTGAGTCCGCGCACGTTGGTCGACTACTTCCCGAGCGCGTTGATCACGGTGGCGCTAACCGTTGCCGGCGCGGCGATCTACGTCGAGGTCGGGCTGGCCGGCATTGCATTCGCGCTCGCTGCTGGGATCGCGTTCTCGTACATGGCCCACCTGCTCGATCAGTCCCGCCAGCGGACGGAGCAATACGTGTCTCTGTCCTGGGGGGTGCTCGCAGGACTGCTGCGCGCGCTCGACATCCGCGACGAGCGCGCCGCCCGCCATGCCGCGGCGGTGGCGCGGTTCGCCAGCGACATGGCCGAGGCCGTCGGCATGAGCGAGCACGAGCAGGAGCTCGCCCATACCGCGGGACTGCTGCACGACATCGGCCATTTCGCGCTGTCAGATCGAGTCGCGGAGAAGGGGCGCACGCTCACTGACGAGGATTGGATGGCAATCCAGCAGCATCCGGAGCTCGGGGCCGACATGCTCCAAGACCTCGGGATGTACGGGCCGATCGCCGAGATCGTGCTCACGCACCACGAGCGGATCGACGGGCGCGGCTACCCGCACGGGCTGCCGGGCGAGGAAATCCCCGAGATCGCCAAGATCATCGCGGTCGCCGAGGTCTACGACACGCTCACCGCCGCCGACACCTACCGAACCCGGATGAGCTCATTCGAGGCGCTGCGGGAATTGCGGCGCGTCGCCGGCACGCAGCTCGATGCGAAGTACGTCGAGGTGCTGGCGGGCTTGCTGAGCGGAGAGGGCGTCGAATACCGGCATGCGGATGCCGCGAGCTTCGACTCCGAGCTCGACATGGAGCGGCGGATCAAGGAGGCCCGGGCGGGCTGACGCTCGCCGGCGCGAGAAGGGTCGGTTGTCGCGCGCGGTTGTCCGCGTGCGAAGCGGATCGCTTGTCGCGTGCGAGGCGGATCGACATCGAGGGAAGCCCCGCAGTCGCTACGCCGGTGCAGCCCGGCCGGCGTGCGACGCGGCGGTAGGTCACTTAGCTAGCTGACCAGACGTTCCTGTTGCTGGTTCTGACCAGCGCGGCGCTGCTGGAGCGTCTCCAGGAACTGCTCGATCTGCTCAACGCTGAACCGGCGCTGCCCTCCGGGCGTCCGGTACGACTCGAGGTAGCCCATATCGGCCCACCGGCGAATCGTGCCAAGGGAGACCCCGAGCGCATTGGCGGCTTGCGAAGTGGACAAACCGAGCGGACTGCTCCTCATTTGGTCCATACCTGCATTTCAGACACATTTGCGAAGATTGCCGCGGGTTGTGCAGCAATTGCACAACATTTGCCTCGAACCGAGCGGAAAGCAGCCTGCCTAGCCAGGAATCTTGCGGCTGCGACGATGTGTCCCTACCAGGCACATGCGACTCAGGCTCTACCACCATCATGATGGCGCCCGGATAGCGTACCGCGAAACGGGCGCTGGTCCAGCCCTTGCATTGCTTCATTCTCTGGGGCTGTCTCACCGCGAATGGGAGCCGGTCGTGGGCGAGCTGTCCTCGCGCTTTCGGGTCGTGCTGCCGGACCTCCCGCTTCACGGAGATTCCGAGGACCGGCCGCGTCACCCGTACACCGCGGACTGGCTCGCCGAGGTAATCGCCGGCTTTTGCCGCGAGGTCGGAGGCCCCCGGCCCTTGCTCGCCGGGCACGACATCGGCGCCGAGCTCGCACTGAAGGCAGTCACCACCGGCCGTCTGCACCCCGCCCGGCTCGCGCTGATGCCCAATCGACTGCATCGCCGCGACGAGTTCGCCGGCAAGCGCGCGGCGTGGCGGATGGTGTGCCGAACCGCGGCGCTCCCCGGCCTCGACCGGACCCTCGCGCGGGGCGCGACGCTGGTGTTCCGCCCGTCGATCGGCGAGCGCCTGTCCGCGCAGCACAATCCCGCCGCCCGCGACCTCGTCCGGCACGCATTCGCCGACGTCGCGGGGAACGGCAACCGAGCCCGCTCGTGGGCGAAGTTCGCCCGGCGCTGGCCGGTCGAGGCCCAGCGGGAGCTGCTCGACGCCTACCCGCGGATCGACATCCCGGTCCTGCTGCTGTGGGCCGACGAGGATCCGGCACACCCGCTGATCGGCGCCTACCAGGCGCTCGACGTGCTGCCGAACTGCCAGCTGCGGACGCTGCCCGGGACCGGCTTTCTGATGGCGTATGACGATCCGGTCGGGGTGGCGCGGGAGCTCATCTCGTTCTTCGGATGAGGGCGTGGGCGCCCGCCCGCTCGCGGCCCCGGAACCGCTTAGCGCCGGCGACGCGCCGTCGACGCCCGCTCGCGCAGGCCGGGCTCGATCACTACGCGCCGGCGCCGGCGCGGATGCCCGTCGATCGCCCCCAGCACCATCCCGACGGCAACCTCGACCAGCCGCTCGGTGTCCCAGGAGAAGCTCGTCAACGGTGGCGCGAGCAGGATCGACACGGGGTGGTCGTCGTAGCCGATCACCGACAGATCGTGCGGGATCCTCAGCTCGAGCTGGCGGGCGGCGGCGTAGACGCCGTAGGCGATCGAGTCCGAGAAACAGAACGCCGCGGTCGGCCGGTCGTCGGCGGTCAGGACCGACCGGGCCACCTCGGTGGCCTCGTCCAACTCGTACGGCGAGCTCACGACGCTAACGTCGAGGTCGAGGCGGTCGGCCTCGGAGCCGACATAGACCTCGGCGGGGCGATCGTTGGTAGGCGAGCCCGGTGGGCGCAGCACGGCGATCCGGCGGTGCCCGAGTGCGTGCAGGTGCTCGAGCGCGCAGCGCACCCCGGAGCGGTTGTCAAACAGCACCTCCCCGGCGGCCCCGCGACCTGGAAGCGCGTCGCCGATCGACACGACGGCCAGCGATTCGGCGAGCTCGGACCAGAACTCGTCCGACGGGTCGACCGGGGTCAGGATCAGCCCGTCGACCTGCTGGTCCCGCAGCTGGGTCGCGAGCGCGCGCTGACGGACCGGGTCGCCGCCGGCGTCGAGGATCAGTGCGTAGCGGTCGTGCTCCAACAGCGCGCGGCCCGCCTCGGCGACGAGGCGCTGCTGCCACAGGTCCTCGAGCGAGGGGCCGAGGATCCCGATCATGCCGGTGCGCCCGCTGGCGAGCGCTCGCGCGATCGGGTTGGCCTCGTACCCCATCTCGTCCGCGACCCTGCGAACCCGCTCCTGGGTCTCCTCGGAGACCTGAATGCCGCGCAGCGCGTAGGAAACAGCGGCGGGCGAGACCCCAGCAGCGTCGGCAACCTCCCGGATCGTCACGCGCTTGGCGGGAGGGCTCACGCCGCAAGCGTAGACGGGTTCGAGGTTGGCCCTGGCGGGAGATTTGCCGCGATCCGGTGGCAGCTCGGGGGGCGTTGTTGACAAGCCGCCCCTTAACCGCTTCGCTTAACCGGTTCATGAACCGGTTAAGCACAGACGCGCCCGTGATCGACGTACACCAGCACATATGGCCGGACGCGCTGATCGAAGCGCTCCGGGCCCGCCAAACGCCGCCGCGGATGCGCGGCTGGACGCTCGAGCTCGCCGGCGAGCCGGCGTACGAGGTCGAGCCGAGCGCCCACGACTCGGACGAGCGCGCGGCGCAGGCACGAGTCGACGGCCTCGATCTGGCGCTCGTGTCGCTGTCGAGCCCGCTCGGGATCGAGTCGCTGCCGCCGGAACAGGCGACCGAGCTCATTTCCGCGTATCACGAGGGAGCGCTGGCACTGCCCGAGCCGTTCGGCGCGTGGGCGGGCGCGTGCGTGACCGAAGTTGATCCCGGAGCGCTCTCGAAGGAGCTCGAGCGCGGGTTCGTGGGACTTCAGTTGCCGGCGACGTCGTTGCTCGACGGCGCGGGGTATGAGAACGCCGGGCCGTTGCTCGATGTGCTCGAGGAGGCGAGGCTGCCGTTGCTGGTGCACCCGGGGCCGGCGGCGGGATGGGGGGCGCCGGCGGGCGCCAGCGCGGCAGGAGATCCGGGCGCCGGCGACCAGCCGCCCTGGTGGCCGGCGGTCGTGAACTACGTGCAGCAAATGCACGCGGCGTGGTTTGCGTTCCGCGTGCACGGCCGGCCGCGCCACCCGCGGCTCCGCGTCTGCTTCGCGATGCTGGCCGGCCTCGCCCCGCTCCACAGCGAGCGGGTTGCCGCCCGCGCCGGCGACCGGAGCGTGGTCGACCCGGACGTGTTCCTCGACGTGTCCTCGTACGGCACGCGCGCGGTCGACGCGACCGTGCGGGTGCTCGGCATCGACGCGCTCGTGAACGGATCGGACCGGCCGTACGCCGATCCCGTGTCGCTCGATATCGGGCCGGCGGCGCTCCGCGCGATCCGCAGCGCCAACGCAATGCGTCTGCTCTACCCCAAGGAGGTGTTCGATGATCTGGCAATCGCTTCCCCCGCGTAACCTCGACCGCGCCGAGCTGCAGGCGCTCGTCGACGGGCTCGCGAACGAGCCCGATAGGTGGCGAGAGCACGTCGCGTTCGAAGGCGGGCAGCGCCACTACGTCTCGCTTCACCGGGACGAGTACGTGGACGTGTGGCTGCTGTGCTGGGTGCCCGGCGACGACACGGGCTGGCACGACCACGACATCTCCTCGGGCGCGGTCCGGGTCGTGCTGGGCGCCGTGCGCGAATCGAACCCCCGGATCGGTGGCGAGCCGGCGGTCCACATCGTCACCGAAGGCGGCTCGTTCTCGTTCGGCCCCGAGCACATCCATCGCCTCGCCGGCGAGGACGAGCTGGCGATCTCGATCCACGCGTACTCGCCGCCGCTGTGGCGGCTCGGGCAGTACTCGATCGACGACGACGGGGTGATGCGCCGCGCCTCGGTCAGCTATGCCGATGAGCTCCGTCCGCTCGAGGGGACTCTGGCTGCGTAAGCCGTTCGACGATCTCCTCGAACGCCTGATCGGCGAGCTCCCGCAGCTCCGAGGCGGTCAGCAGCTGGACCGGATGGGGAATGAACACCATTCGGTAGTCGGGCATCCCGAGCACGCGCGCTTGCTCGAGCGCCTCGTCGACGAACGGCTCGGTCGCCACCGCCGCGGTGGCGATGCCCAGCCGCTCGAGCTCAACCATGTCGCGCACACTGCACGACGTACACGACCCTCAATCGGCAAGGCCCTCGACGGCGAGGTCACCGCGGTCGGCGATCCGCCGCACGATCTCGGGACCGGCGGGCTTGGAGAAGATCTCCTTGGCAAGGCGGAACGTCTGGGCGCCCCGGGCCTGGAGCAGCTCCTGCACGCGGTCGAGGAACTCATCGCCGCGGCGCTTGGTGATGTCGAGCAGCGCCACCCGCGCGCCGGTCAAATCCGGCGGCCGCGGGGCCAGCGGCTCGGTCGCGCGCCGGCGCTCGTCGAATGGGCTCACGTATTCCACTGAACCTCCTTTGAGATCGGCTCTGTGTTCATCCCGAGGCACGGCCCGAACACCGCCGAGTAGCGGCCGGCCTCGCCGCCGCCGACGACGATCATGATGTCGTCGGGGCTCGTCCACTTACGGACCGGCTGATCGTCCGCGGCCGCGTTGACCAACGGCGTCGTCTCGCCCCACCGCAACGCGCCGGCCGGACGAACGACCGCCGAGAACATCTCCTCGCGCACGCGCTGCTTGCTCCAGCCCCACTCCGAGAAAGACCGTGCGTGCTCGGGGCAGATCACGAACAGCGAGATGCCGCCGAGCGGCCACCAGTTCGGGCTCCACGTCGACGCGGCGGCCCAGCCGAGCACGCGGGCCAGCTCCTCGGGGCCCGTGCTGCGGTGATCGGAGATCGACAGCGGCGCATCCGCTCCGATCACCGTGACGACGGACGACGACCCGGAGAAACCCAGCGAGACATGAAGGGGCTCCCATGGGCTCACCTCCTCGTCCTCGGCGAAGCACATCGCGACTTTGCCGGGATTGCCGAGCGTCGAGCGGTCGAGCCGCCCGGGGAACCCGCCGCCGGTCAAGCTGATCACGAGCCGGAGTGCGCGTCCGATCGTCATGTTCGCCCTCCACCCCGGACCGAGCGCGCCGACCGAAGCGTTCAGGCCGATCGCGTCGCGCACCGGTCCGTTGACGATCACGACCTGGCCGGCGGGCTGCGTGGTAACCGCCTGCCCGCCGACGTTGAACGCCGGCTCGAGCGCGGCCTCCACCGCGGCGACGACGACCGGGAAGTACTCGGGGCGGCATCCCGCGAGCACGGCACACGCCGCGACGCGCTCCAACGTCACCCGAGCGATCGCCGGCGGGATCTCGCCGAGCAGCTCGGACGGGTCGCGGGCGCCGAGCATCGCCTCCACCCGGTCCGGCGTCGGCGGGATCACCGGCAGCCCGTCGGTCCACCCGCGCTCGAACATCTCCTCGAGCTCGTCGTAGCCGGCGCCGTCGATCAACCGCAGCTCGTCGGGGTCGTACGTGTTCTTGGCCGCGCATCCCGGCTTGCGCGGCGGCGGCTCGTCCGTGACGGGCACGGACAGCAGCGTCCGGAGGCCATCAGCATCCCAGCCGACCACGCGCCCGGTCTGCTGTCCCGATCGATCCACGAGAACGGCGGTCGGCAGGCTGTCGAGCTCGTACGCGCGCGACACCTCGTAAGGCGCCGGCTCGGACAGGACCACGCCGGCGAAGCCCGTCCGCCGCGTGACTCGCGCAGCGACCTCGAGCGGATCTTCGAAGACCGCGGCCACGCGCACGCCGGCGGCAGACAGCTCGGGCACGAGCGGCGCCAGCCGATGCAGGGTCAGCAGACACGTCGGGCACTCCTCGGACACGAACAGCAGCAGCACCGGGGCGCCGTCAGACAGTTCGGCGAGGCGAACCGGGCCGCCCGCGACCGACGGCAACGAGAAGTCGGGGGCGCGGGTGAGCGTGGTCATGCCGGCGTGAGGGCGGGGGCGCGGGGATCGCCGGCGACGACCTTCCCGCCCTGCACGACCATCCAGATCCGCTCCGGGTCGCACAGCATCCGGACATCGGAGAGCGGATCGCCGTCGACCACGAGCAGATCGGCGACCGCTCCGGCGGTGACCGTGCCGAGCTCGGAGGACAGGCCGAGCGCCGTCGCGGACCCGAACGTGGCCGCGCAGATGCCCTCGAGTGGCGACAGCCCGCCGTCGACCATGCGGACGAGCTCGATCGCGTTGTCGCCCGGCGGGCCGCTGTCGTGGCCCATCGCGACCGAAACCCCGGCCTCGCGGGCCGCCGCCAAGGTCGCGTAAGCCTCTTCGAGCTGGCGCTTGGCCTGCTCGACCAGCGCCGGCGCGAAGTCGTCGGTGAACCGCTCGGCAAGGTCGTGGAACGTGCTCAACGTCGGCACGAGCACGATCCCGCGCTCGGCCATCGCGGCCAGCAGCGCCGGCTCGCGGTGGAGCGAGAGGCCGTGCTCGACCGTGTCCACACCCTCGCTCACCGCAAGACGCGCACCATCGAGGCCCTCGACGTGGGCCGCCACGCGCACGCCGAGCCGGTGGGCCTCGTCGACAATCGCGGCGAGCTCGTCGCGCGTCATCTGGGCGGGCTCGGGATCCTCGGCGAGGACCGAGCGCGCGCCGGTCGCCATCAGCTTGACGTAGTCGGCGCCACGGCGGAGCTGTTCCCGGACTGCCTTGCGCATGTCGTCGGGGCCGTTCGCCTCGCGGTACATCGTGGTGAAGATCGCGCCGCCCGGAGCGGTGGCCGAGATGATCCGCCCGCAGGACAGGATCCGCGGCCCCTCGGCGATCCTGAGCCGGACGGCCTCGCGCAAGGCGATCGCCTCGTCGTCGTAGCTGCCGACGTCGCGGACCGTGGTGATGCCGGCGGCCAGCAGCACGCGAGCGGTCTTCGCGAGCACGAAGTAGCCGAGCTCGCGCGGCCGCGGAAGCTCGCCGTGGAGCGCTGGCGGCGGACCGAAACCGGGGCTCCGGCTGATGTCGCTCGAGAGATGGGTGTGCGCATCGATCAGCCCCGGCATGACCGTGCGCCCCTGGACGTCGATCGCGTCCTCGGCGACCGTCCCCATCGAGTCGACCGCCGACTCGACCTCGACAATCCGACCGTCCGCGACCCGCACTGAAGCGCGCTCGAACGGGGCGCGCCCGGTTCCGTCGATCACTCGGGCGTTCGTCAACAGCATCGCTCGCCCACCGTACATGAGGCTCTCGGTCGCTAAAGCTTCGTTAACTTGACACGCGTGGGCCAGGTGTGAAAGAAACGTCTCCGATCCATCGGCTGAACGCCGTTCTACCTGCGGATCGGAGGAGGATGGAAGCGGCAATCGGGTTCCAACCGGCGCGACGCCCTGGCGCCGGATCGCCGGGCATCTCCGCGGTCCTCGACGTCCTCGAGGTTCTCGACCGCCAGGGACCGTCGACGCTCGCCGAGCTCTCCCGCGAGACTGGGATCGCGAAGAGCACGCTCCACCGGGTCTGCTCGATCATGTTCGAGCGGGGTTGGGCCGCCCGCGATCCATACACGAGCCAGATCGAGCTCGGGCCGAGGGTCGCGTGGCTCGCGCATACGGCGCCGGTGTCGCCGCTGACCGCCGGGTTCCACGGGGTCGCGCGCCGGCTCGTGGCTCGCCACAACGAGACGACCTGCCTAACCGTCCTCGACGGACGCGACAGTGTGTTCATCGCCAAGGAGGAAACCACCCACCAAGTCCGCCTCGTAACCGCGGTGGGAAGCCGGCTGCCGGCGTTCGCGTCGGCGTCCGGCCGGATGCTGCTCGCGGACCGTCCCGAGGACGAGGTCGCGGCTCTGTACGACGGCTGCGAGCTCGTGACGCCGACGGGCCGCCGGCTGGCTGGACTCGAGGAGCTGTTCGGGATCCTGCGCGAGGCGCGGCGCCGCGGCTACGCCGAGAACATCGACGAGACCGCGCTCGGCCTCCATTGCCTGGCGGTTCCGGTCGGCCCACCCGGGAGGGTGGCCGCCGCGGTCACGCTGTGCGTGCCCACCGGCCGGATGAGCGCTGCCCGCAGGCGCGAGATGCTCCCGGACCTGCTGTGCGCCGCGCGTGAGATCGTCTCGGCACCGAGCAATGGCAATCCGAGCTCGGCCCCGGGCAATGGCGATACACCGTTGCCGACTAATACTTCACCAAATCAATCAAGTAAGTTAGACATTATGGCGACGTCCTCGGGCTCCCGGGGCCGGCGCCGGCTCGACTCCAACAGAAAGGTGGCTCCATGAGTGAGCTGGACCGGCTCCGCAACGGGCGAACTGAGCTTGAGAACCACTACATCGACGAGCTCGTCTCGGGAAATCTGAGCCGCCGTGACTTCCTGCGCCGCGGCAGCACGATCGGGATGTCGACGACGTTGCTCGGCGCGATCCTGGCGGCGTGCGGCTCGTCGTCGAGCTCGAAGTCGAGCGCGGCTTCGGGTTCGAGCACGTCGGCCGCACCGGCGACGAAGGGCGGCACGCTGCGGATCGGCGCGGTCACCCCGGCCGCGGCGATCAACCCGCTGACGATCTCGGACGCCGGTGGGCTGCTGATGCTCAACCAGACCGGCGAGTTCCTGGTCTTCGACAGCAACATCAAGCTGATGCTCCAGCCGATGCTTGCGCTCAGCTGGAGCCCGAACGCGGACGGCAGCGTGTGGACGTTCAAGCTCCGCCCGAACGTGAAGTTCAGCACCGGCGCCCCGATGACCGCCGCCGACGTCGTCTACACGTTCCAGCAGCTGTCAGATCCGAAGAACGCCTCGAACGCGCTGTCGGCGTTCGTCGGCGTGCTGACCCCGGCCGGGGTGAAGATGGTCGATTCGATGACCGTGGAGTTCACCCTCGAGGCGCCGAACGGGAACTTCCCTTATCTCGTGTCCTCGGACAACTACAACGCGATCATCGTCCCCAACGGGACCGACTTCGGCAAGTGGCAGAGCACCTTCGTCGGGACCGGAGCGTTCAAGCTCGGCAGCTACACGCAGAACGTCGGCGCCACGTTCGTCCCGAACCCGAATTACTGGGGAACGAAGCCGCTGCTCGACGGCACCTCGTTCAAGTTCTACTCGAGCCAGGCGCCGATGATCCTCGCGCTCCAGGGCAACGACGTCGACGTGATCGCGCAGTTCACGCCGTCCG
>Ga0116217_10003840_pt1 | contig 13506 bp, 7 predicted proteins | sample Sb_taG_6_FD_89697 | JGI IMG/M metagenome (GOLD analysis project Ga0116217, IMG submission 89697) | Peat soil microbial communities from Weissenstadt, Germany - Sb_50d_4_PS metaG | ecosystem: Environmental > Terrestrial > Soil > Wetlands > Peat | place: Germany: Weissenstadt | collected 2010-09-21 | reverse complement strand
TTTACGCGTGCGGCGGGGCGTGGCACACTGGTTGCGGTCATGGGGCCGGGGCATCGCGAAGGAGGTGGAGCGAGCGGATGAGCGCCGTCGCGGCGGGCGTCGAAGCGGCGCTACTCGAGCGGGACGAGAGCCTGTCCGCGCTCGGTCGGATGCTGGCAAGCGTCCAGTCGGAAGCGGCGGGGCGGCTGGTTTGGCTAGGCGGTGAAGCCGGGGTCGGCAAGACCGCGCTGTTGCGGCGCTTCTGCGAGCTTCAGCGCAAACCGGTGCGAACGCTGTGGGGTGGGTGCGAGCCGCTTCGAACCCCGCGACCGCTCGGCCCGTTCGTGGATATCGCCGAAGCGATCGGTGGCGAGTTCGCGGCGTGCGTCGATGGGGCTGCCAGGCCCTATGAAGTGACTGCGGCACTGCTAGATGAGTTGCGCAGTCGGGGCCCGACCGTGATGGTGCTCGAGGATCTGCATTGGGCCGATGAGGCGACGCTCGATGCCGTGACTCTGCTCGCGACGCGAATCGCATCGGCGCCTGCGCTTGTGCTAGCGAGCTATCGGGATGACGAGCTTGAGCGTGGATCGGCGCTTAGGGTTCTACTCGGGCAGCTCGCCCCTCGACCAGCACGGCTGAAGGTGGAGCGGTTGTCGCCGGCGGCAGTCGCGGCGCTGGCCGAGCCGCATGGTCTTGACGGCGCAGAGCTCTACGGCCGCACCGGCGGTAACCCGTTCTTCGTCACTGAAGTCCTGGCAACAGGCGGCGAACGGCTGCCTGACACGGTGCGCGATGCTGTTCTGGCACGCGCCGCTCGGCTGTCGGAACCGGCGCAGCGGCTGCTCGACGCGGTGGCGATCGTCCCCGGCCACGTTGAGCTCTGGCTGCTGCAGGCGCTCGCCGGCGACCTGTTGGGGTGCCTGGACGAGTGCCTTGGCTCGGGCATGCTGGCTGCTTCCGGCACGACGATCTCCTTCCGCCACGACCTGGCCCGCCTGGCGATCGAGGAGGCGATCTCTCCCGCCCATAAGTTTGAGATGCACCGCGCGGCGGTGGCCGCGCTGGAAAGCAAAGACGACCCTGACGTTGCGCATCTCGCCCATCACGCCGACGCCGCCGACGATGCCGAGGCGGTGCTCAAGTGGGCGCCGCGCGCCGCCGAGCGGGCGGCCGCGTCAGGGTCGCACCGCGAATCCGCCGCCCAATACGAGCGGGCGCTGCGCTTCGCCGATAGGCAGCCGCTCGAGCGACGCGCCGAGTTTCTGCAACGCCGCGCCGATCAATGCTTCATGACCGACCAGTTTGCGCCGGCGATCAAGGCTCAGCAGGAAGCGCTCGAGTGTCGCCGGCGGGTCGGAGACCACCGCGGAGAGGGCGACGCGCTTCGGTCGCTGTCAACGATGCTGCGTTACGTGGGCCGAACTCAGGAAGCTCAGGAGGCCGCGCTGGAAGCTGTCGAGATGCTCGAGCCGTTGGGGGGCGATCGCGAACTGGCGCTCGCGTACTGCAGCGTTTCGTATCTGTCGCTGAGTGTGGAGGACGCTGATGGTGCAGTTACGTGGGCGACTCGAGCGCTAGAGCTGGCACACCACGTTGACGACGCCGATGCGCTCGTGTATGCGCTCACCAACCTTGGCGTCGTCGAGTTCCGGTCCGGCGAGGGGCAAGGGCAGCTCAAGTTAGAGCGCGCGCTTGAACTCGCCCAACAGCACGGCCTCGAGGATCACACCGGACGGATCTTTGCCAATCTTGTCGTGTGGGCGGGGCGCCGCCGGATGCTCGCTGTCGCCGCTTGTTATCTCGAGGCTGGGCTGGAGTATTGCCGTAAGCGAGGTCTGGACACGTGGCGCCTGTACTTGTTGGCATGTCGCGCCCGCCTGGAGCTCGATCTCGGCCATTGGAGCGAGGCGGCGGCCTCAGCTGCGCTGGTACTGCGAGATCCTCGCAGCGCGCCGGTTCCACGTGGCTGGGCGCTCGTGGCCCTCGGACTGCTACGGGCGCGGCGGGGCGACCCCGATGCATCCGGGCCGCTCGAGGAGGCGCGTAGGCTCGCGCGCGGGACCGGCGAACTGCAACGGATCGCGCCGGCCGCAGCGGCGACGGCCGAGGCCGCTTGGCTGAACGGCGACAACGCGACTGTGGAGGCAGGTCACCGCTGCGGAGCTCGCCCTCGGACTCGATCGCCGAGTGCCCTGGGTCGTCGGCGAGCTCGCCTACTGGCGCTGGCGCGCAGGGGTGCGCGACCAGTTGCCAGCCGAGCTCGTGGCCGAGCCGTACAGGTTGTCGATCACCGGCGATTGGGTCCAGGCCGCGCAGCGGTGGCGCGAGATCGGCTGCCCCTACGAGGCCGCGCTCGCGCTCGCCGCGAGCCACGAGGAGGGCGCGCTGCGAGAGGCGCTTGATCGGCTCCAAGCGCTCGGGGCGCGTCCCGCCGCCACGATCGTCGCCCGCCGGCTCCGCAAGAGGGGGATCCGCGGCGTGCCACGCGGACCGCGTCCGAGCACGCGCGAGAACCCGGCTGGCCTGACGGCGCGCGAGCTCGACGTGCTCGGGCTCTTGGTGGAAGGCCTGCGCAACGCGCAGATCGCCGACCGCCTAGTCGTGGCCGAGAAGACCGTCGATCATCACGTGTCCGCAATCCTGCGAAAACTGGATGTGCGCACGCGCGGCGAGGCCAGCGCCGAGGCCGCGCGGCTTCGGCTGACCGGTCCGAGATAAACAGGCGCCTGCACCTGACGAAGTTGGCTCTCCCATGGGAAGCGCCACGTGCACGCACCGCGCTCGTCTTCCCCCTGCCCACATGACCACCACTTGAGCAGCCGGACTGCGACCTCCTCCGACGGCGCAGCCGCAACCAGATCGAGCAGCGGCACTACCGCCGAGCCCGTAGCTGACTTGTGCGTGGGACGAGTTGCACCAGCGTCGGAGGCCCAGCGCGGCGACCGACGCGGGTCTTCTCCTCCTCGTCCGCAGCGGAAGAGATTCCCGGCCGGGTCAAGACTTCCGCTCTCGCGGCTCGATCGTCTGCTGGGTGCACGGCTACGAGCAAACACCAACGCCTCGACAAGCGAGTCCCCGTAGACCGCCGACGGCCGGCGCCGTACCGCCGGCGCTTGCTCGACGCGATCGATGAGCTAACGGCGGTCGCCACGCCGGCTGCCGCTTGGCCTGCGAGAGCAGTCATGTGTGCCGGCGCGAACGCGGCGCTGTCGGACATCGTCCAAGGGGGGAATCGGATCCCGGTCGCGGCGCACTCCGCGCAGCGCTCTGTAGCCGCTCAACTGCCATTCGCGTGGGCGTTGATGTCCTGATCGAGCGCTCCTTGGCTGTCGTATTGCCCGGCGTGCACGTAGGCGACGTGGCCAGCGCTATTGACGAAGACGGTGGTCGGGAGCCCTTCGATCACGGCGAGCGAGCTGAGTGAGCCGGCGTTGGGACTCTGGTAGCTCGGGTAGCTGACGGGATGCTGCGCCAAGAACCCGCGCGCGTCGCCGGCTGAGTCGCTGGTATCGACACCCACGAACGCGACCTCGCGCCCGTAGCGCGCTGAAGCGGAGGCGAGGAGGGCGAACTCTGCCCGGCATGGGCCGCACCAGGACGCCCAGGCGTTGACGACTACGGGGTAGCCGCGCAGCGCTCGTAGCCTGGCGAGCAGCGCGCTCTGGCCGCCGAGCAGCTGTCCCGCCTCCCGGTGGAGCGCGTTCAATGGCGGCGGGGAGCCGGCGAGCTCGGCCTGCGTCTGCAGCGCGCCTGATGGTTGGTTGGGCCGGGTCAGCGCGCCACGGACCTCCTGGACCAGTGCACGGGTTGCCAGCCAGCCCGAGGTCGAGATGTCGTGGTACCAGAGAATCCTGCCCGTGGCTGACACGAGCACGAACCAGGGCTCGTCCTGCACGCCGTAGCCGTCGGCGACCCGACCGGTGCTGTCGATCGCGACCGGGTAGGAGAGCGGGCGGTCCAGCGTGCCCAGGAACCGCGGGAAGGCGGCCGGCGCCGGCTCGACGCTGGCTTCGTCGACCGCGACCAGCTTGGGCAGCCCCCGTGCCGCCGCGGTCGCCTCGTACCGACCGAGCAGGTCGAGCTGTGCCGCTAGGTCGGTGACCTGCGTATCCCACGTGGCGAAGAACACGAGCAGGCGGGGCGAGCCCGGCCCGAGCTGGACCGCTCCGCCGCCCGCGCGCGGCAGCGCGACGCGCGCGCGCGGGTAGATGACCGGGATCTGGGCATAGGAGAGCCGCGAGTGCACGCGCGGGTGGCCGGGCAGCAGGCTCGACGCCTCACGGGCGAGCAGCTGCGCCTGCTGACCGACGCTCGCGTAGGACATCTGCGTCAGGTACACCTTGTCGAACTGCCCAGTGGGCGTGATCATGAACAGGGCCGGGGTGTGGTCGACCTGGCCGTGTTCGATCGCGACCGCGACGTGATACTCCGTCCAGACCAGCTTCAGCTCCGGCAGTCCGCCGGTCAGGAAGTGCCAAGCGTGAACCATGCCGTGCAGCTCGGAGTAGGTCCGCACGTCTCCGATCGAGATCGCCGTCGGGTTCGCGTCGACCCCGAGCAGGGCGACACGTGACCCGGCCTGACCCAGCAGGCGCTGGGCGGCGACCATCGCCGTGGTGGTAAGCGGGCAGATCGTCGTGCACTCGGAGTCGTTGAAGGCCAGGATCACGACCCGGCCGCGGAAGGAGTGCAGTGACACGCGCGCACCGAACTGGTCGACGAGGGTGAAATCGGGCGCCTGACCGGAGAGCGGCGTGCCCGGATCGAGGCTGAGCGTGAAAGCCGGGGGCGGTGATGACCGTCTGCTTGATCCAAACACGAGCGTCGCCGCGACCACCAACACGAGCATGACGGGTAACCCGAGCCAGCGCGCGCGCGGGCGGACCGGCGTGCTCATGCCCGCTGATCGGCGCCGCGATCCAGTGGGGCGGTCCCGAGCCGGCCGGCGTTCGCGCTCGCCGCCTCGTACTCACCCCACCACCGGTGCGCCAGCGCCGCAATCGCGATGGCGAACGGCATATCTCCGGCGGTCCACATGAACCCGGCCCCGAGTTGCTGGTCGGACAGCGCGGAGATGCCGCCCGGGCGGTGGGCAAGCATTGCGTACGGGCTGTATAGCGGGTGCTGCGCGAAGGCGAGGTACATGGACAGGCCGATGTTGCAGACGGTCGTGGCGGCGAGGTAGCCGATCCGCTGAGGGATGGGCATCCGCGGCCGCGCCGGTGCCAGCGCCATCACCTGAGCCCAGAACAGGATCCCAAAAGCCAGGAACATTGCGTGTTCGAGCACGTGTACGTAGAGGTTGCGGAGCGTCAGGTCGTAGAGCCCGGGCGTGTGCCATGCCACCAGACTGAGGTTGAACGCCAGCCACGCGCCGACCGGGGTCGCGAGCCCTCTGAACGCGGCGCGCAGTGGAGCCACCCAGTGGGCATGAGCCAGCGTCCCGGCGACCGCTCGGCGCAGGCCGAGCGGGAGCGGGCGCCAGATCGACATCCACGGCTGCCCGAGCACGATCAAGGGTGCCGCGACGACGAGCAGGAGCAGGTGCTGAATCATGTGGACCCAGAAGAGCTTGTCGGCCAGTGAGTCGATCGGCGACTGCAGGGCCACTAGAACCGTCAGCAGCCCGGCGTAGAAAGTCAGCGCGCGCCTTCGGTCTCGCCGGCTGCGCGGCCGACCCGTGATCACCGCTGCCTGGCGCTCGCCGAGAATGTGCAGGCCGAACGCAAGCGCCGTCAACACCGTGGGGAGACTGTCGACCAACGCTCTAAACGCCTCCGCGCTCCACGCTGAGCGCCCGCGAGCTCACTTGACGGCCAGCGTCAGCACCATTACGACCACCGCCGTGATCGCCGTGTACCACAGCCACCAGCCGACTATCTGTATCACGTATTCGCGCCCGCCGATCCGCCCGCTGTACATCCGGCCGAGCGCGATCGCGCCGATCACCAGCGCGATCACGAGGTGCCACCCGTGGAACAGCATGAACAGGCCCATCGAGCTGGCGTAGGCGTGGAGTGGCAGCGGCGCGTGGTAGTTGAGGAAGAGAATCACGCTGGCGACCAGCCCTGCCAGCGAGAGCAGCCAGCCAACCGTCACGCGCACGCGCGCGCCAGCCCCGTTTCCGGAGCGCGCCGCCCGGTACCCCCACGTCCACACGCCTGCGCCGGCCAGCGCCCCGACCGTGAGGAGCAGCGTCCCGACCTTGGTCGGCACCGGCTCCGTCGACGGCTTGAACGCTCCCTGGGTGTTCAGCGCGTCCAGGTACAGGTAGCCAACGTAGACGGCGAGGGCGAACATGGTCCAGGACGTGATCATCAATCCGGTGCCCCAGCGCGCCATCGAGGCGCGTACCGCCTGGCTGATATGTGGCACGGCCGGAGCGGGCGGTGCACTGTCGACCGCAGCACCAGCGATCGCCGGCGTACCCATCATCGTTCGCGGTCCGCCCATCCCGTAGTCGTACGGGCCGGCGGACACCACCACGGGATGTTCGAAGTTGACCAACGGAACGGGGCTTAGAGTAGTCCACTCGAGCGTCCTGCCGCCCCATTCGTTGGCCTCGGCGCGCGCCCCCCTGAGCCACGAGTTCAGCACGTTGTAGCCGAACACCGCGACCGAGGCGATGATCGCGGTCACGAACAGGCTCGAGATCAGGTTCTGAGTGCCGAACTTCGGGTCGATGTAGGCCTGCCAGCGGGGCTCTCCCTTGAGACCGGCGTAGAACAGCGGCATGAACACCCCGACAAAGCCGATCTCGAACAGCCAGAAGTGCAGCTTCGCCAGTCCCGGATCGAGCCGTCGGCCGGTCATCTTCGGGAACCAGTAGTAGAAGCCGGCCAGGAAGCCGAACACCGCTCCGCCGATGAGCGTGAAATGGAAGTGGGCGGTCACGAACATGCCGCCGTGGTAGATCGTGTCCGTCGGCACGTCGGCCAGGTAGAGGCCGGTGACTCCGCCGATGATGAAGTTGATGATGAAACCGATCACGAACAGCATCGGCGCCTCGAGCCGGATCCGTCCGCGCCACAGCGTGCCGATAATGGCCAGGAACACCAGCCCGGTGGGAATCGAGATCAGCTCGGTGTCGAGCATCGTCGGGAGGTCGAGCGACGTGTTCGCACCCGACCAGTAGAGGTGGTGCATCCACACGACGAGACTGAGGGTGAAGACCCCGATGATGCCCCCGACAACCAGCCGATGGGCGAACAGCGGCTTGCGAGTGAACACCGTGATCACCTCGGCGATGACGCCGAACGAAGGCAGCACGATCACGTAGACCTCCGGGTGTCCCATGAACCAGAACAGCTGCTCATACAGGAAATTGCTGCCGCCGAGGCTGGCCTGGTAGAAGGAGGTGCCGAACACCCGGTCGAGCAGTGTCAGCACGGCCGCCGCCGAGAACGTCGGGAACACGAGCAGCCCGAGCAGCGTCGAGAACACGACCGCCCAGACGAACACGGGCAGCCTGGTCAAGGTCATACCGGGCGCTCGCATCTTGAGCACGGTGACGAAGATGTTCATCGCCCCCCCGGCGATCGAGAGGCCGAAGACGATGATCGTGAAGCAGTATGCGTCCATCCCCACGGCTGCCTGGTCGGCGAGCGGGGCGTAGCCGGTCCAGCCGGTCGGGAAACCGCCCAGCACCACGGTCGAGAGCAGGACCGGCACGGCCGCGAACAGCGTCCAGTAGCTGAGCGCGTTGATGCGTGGGAAGGCCATGTCGTCGGCGCCGATCATGATCGGCAGGATGTAGTTTCCGAACGAGGCGCTGACCATGATGATCGTGGTGGCGATCATCACGAGCCCGTGCATGCCGACGAGCGTGTTGTACGTCGCGGGCGTGAACACTTTCGCGCCTGAGCGCGCCTGTTCGAGCCGTATCATCCACGAGGCCAGGCCGCCGACCGCGAACAGCACCAGGATCGTGACCAGGTACTGGATCCCGACGACCTTGTGGTCGGTGCAGAAGCGGAAGTACCGCCATACCCCCTGGCCCTTGCCGGCCAGCTCGAGCTCCTCCTCATGCGTCGGGTCGGGCCGCCCGAGCGCCCACCGGAAGAGGTAATTGGGGGCTCCTAGCCCGATCAGAAAGAAGACAAACCAGGCGGCGTAAGCGGCAACCACCGTCGCGTCCGCCTCGCGCTGAGAACTGGCCAGCCCATGCACAATGATGCCCACGACGACGGCGCCGACTACGCCCAGCACCAGCCCCGACACGATGCTGGGATAGAGGGCACGGCGCCGCCTGGCGGGCGGGCTCGACGCTCCGGGTGCTGTCGCGATCGTGTTCATCACGCTCCCTTCTACGAACCCGCCGCGCTCGCGTTGCCGCCGTTGGCCGTCACCCAGGTGGCAAAGGCCGAGCGGGAAACAACGTTGACCGGCGACCACATGTACGTGTGATAGAGGCCGCACAGCTCATCGCAGCGCGTCGCGTAGCTCCCGAGCCGGCTCGGCGTCACCGTCGGCGCGACCGTCCACCAGCCCGGATTGGCGTCGATCAGGACTCCGAGGCCGTCGACATCGAAGCCGTGGAGGACGTCATCTGAGGTGACGTGGAACTGCACAGGACGGCTGACCGGCAGCTCGAGCACGCTGCTCTGCACCCCGATCGAGGGGTACCTGTACGTCCACGTCCACTGCTGGCCGGTCACGTAGACCACCAGCGGCTTGGCCGGAGGGTCGGTCGTCTGCTTGTAGAACCCGAACATCCCCCAGCCGACCAGGAAGATCGCCAGCGACGCGGTGATCGCGAGCCACGCGATCTGGTACCCCGGCTTGGCCTGCAGCGGTGGCCCGTCCTCGAGGTCTTCGATGCGCCCGCTGGCCGGCTTGCGCGCGCGGAACACCACCAGGCTGTAGCCGACGAACACCCACACGAACAGCCCCACCGGGACCGCCATCGCCGTGAACAGGACGTTAGTGAGGTTCGCGAACCCCGCCGATGCGCTCGCCGAGGATGGATTCACGATCGGGGCGAGGACGATCACGAGCACGACGCCGATCACCGAGAGCGCCGCCCAGATCTTCAGCACGCGCCGGACGTGCGAGACCTCTGGAGCCGCAGAGGTGACTGGCCCGTCGTCCTGGGATTCGGGCGTCATCACATGACCGTCAGCGTTCCCGACATGTACCCGGTCGTTGCCATCGGACCGCCGAAGTTGTTCTGGCCGGTCAACCCATCGCCGGCCAGCCCGGTTCCGCACGGGATGTAGCAGTGCCACACGTACGCCCCGGGGCCGCCGGTCCTGAACCGGAACACGATCACATTTGGCCTCGGGTACTGATTCCCGTTGATCTTCACCGCGTTCGGCGCAGTGTCAGGCACGCCGAGCAGCGGGACACTGACGAACAGGTACGGCTCGTGGGCGTTCGGCGGCGTCTGAATCGTAAAGGTGTGGCCCGCAGCGTCCGGGCTGAGCTGCTCCACCCGCTTGCCGTTGACGGTCATGATACCGCCGACGGTGCCGCGGACGTGGTCGAAAAACGCGTTGTGGAGCGTCGTCGCGCTGTCATACTGCATGACCGTAACGGTCACGATGCTGTTCGCGGGCACCTTGATGCTCGTGCTCGGGCAATACGTCACCCATTCCGGGTGTGCTCCGCCACCCGATCCGTGACAGACCATGCTGTCCGGAAACGCCGAGAGTGCGATGTTGGCGCCGGTGGTCTGTGAAACCGCCGGCGGGTTGTAGCCGAGGCCCTTGCCGGCCCGCACGGCGAAGACGAGCCCGACGAACAGAGCACAGATCACGACGAATGCGACCGCCACCCCGACAACGCGGCCCGTGCCTCGCTGTGTCACTTGCGGTCTCTCGATGGCCCGATTGACAAGCTCTCGCTTTTGGGCACGGCCCCTCCTCACGCTCCACGCTATCGACGGTCGGCGGCGCGCAACCACCGATGCGGCGCCACACTAACCGGACGGCGCGGGGTGAGCATCCGCGACATTCGCGGAGCATGGTCAGTAGTTCCCCGCAGCGTATGCCGGCGGGTGCGCACGGCGCAAAACCGCCAATCTCGACCCGAGCGGCGACGCGGAGCGCGGCGGGGTATGGCTCGTGACTGTCCGAGCGTGGCTATTCCCGGCGCGGCCTCCGGTTGCTCCGCGTTGCTCGGTCGTGGCGTTCGGTGACGCAGATGGCCGACGTAGCGCGATGCAGGTTCCTATCCACGCCTTGACGCGTCACGGCGGCGACTTCAACTAGTCGCTCGACCCGGAGCGTAGCCCCTGCTGACCGACGCGCCCGCTTTGCCTCTGGGACCGGGAGCCAGCATCGCCGCTGACCTGGTGCCCGTCGCGGAGGACACCCGACAGCGCCGCGTTCGGGCCGGCACCCATGACTGCTCTCGCAGGCCAAGCCGCAGCCGGCGTGGCGACCGCCCTTAGCTCATCGATCGCTCGTCGAGGCGTTGGTGTTTGCTCGTAGCCGTGCACCCAGCACACGATCGAGCCGCGAGAGCGGAAGTCTCGACCCGGCCGGAAAGCTCTTCCGCTGCGGACAACAAACGCAACTGATGGGGCCTAGGGCGATCGGCCGCGGCGAGACGCGAGTTCGTCGTCCATACCGGGAACGGCGGGCAGCGACTTCTCGGTCTCGGGTCGAGAAACTCCAGCTGTGCGCATCACACAAACCGCGCGGACGGTCGCAGACGAGGGCGTCGTGGTCGAGCAACAGCTCCGCAACGGCTGGATGCGGAAGCGCCAGACGCGCGGGAGCGCGAGGGGTGACTAGGCTGGAGACTGCACCCGCGGTCGCGACGGTGTATCGCGACCGCGGTGCCGTCTCGGTACAGATCACTTGATCGTGATCGTGCGCTCCATCCCGACCTGGGTGTGCTCGCGTCCGTCCTGAGTGTCCATGAAGCAGGCCAGCACGTACACGCCGGGCTTGGCATTGATGACCTCCTGCTGCATGCCGCCCGGCGACAGGGGACCGGCGAAGTTGGCAAAGCCGCTCGCGAGCCGCATCGCCAGCTTGTCCTTGCCCGCCAGCAGCGCCGCGGTCTCGGCCGTGGCGACCGCCCGGTTCTTCACCCGGATCCCCACGACCATGTGCACCAGGTAGCCGTCGTTCTCGAACCGCACCAGCTCGCCGCGGCGGAGCAAGCTCGCGCCACGGAACCCAAACTCGATCGTGCTGACCGTGCCGCCGGGCGTCGGCAGCGCTGCCGGAGAGGGGGACTGGCTGACCGTGAATAGAGCGCTGGCCGGGGTGCCGTTCCCGGTGACGTTGAGCGCGACCCACGCGCCCGGGGTCAGCACGGTCTGCGCCGTCCCGGGGGCGCCGGCATCGAATACGAGCGCGTCGCCGAGCGCGGTCAGGGCGTTCAGGTCCCCGTGATGGCTCTGAACTGCCTGGAATCCCTGTGCGAGCGCCTGCGCGGGCGGCACCGCGGGGTTCAAGCGCACGAGAGCGGCCTGGCCCTGACCCTTGCCGGTGAACGTCGAGGCCACGTTGACCGCACCCGAAACCTCGGATCCGGAAACCGAGATGCCGGTCTTCCCGGTCAGTGCGAGGTTGAGCGTTGGCAGCGTGGACACGCCGCTCGCAGCGGCGGCTTCGCCGGCCAGCGGGACCAAGCACGCCGCCACAACGGCGGTTACGACAATAAGCGATCCAAATCGCTTCACGACAAACTCCTCTCATTGGTGCCGACGAGTCAGGACGCCCGTGCCGCCAAAAGCGGTTCGGCCGGACCACCTGACGGCGATGCGATGCCCGGCGCGTCCCAGCACCGGGACCTTCCCCGAGGGCTGGGACGCGGATCCGGAAACGCAAAACAAGAGACCCGGCCGAAAGTTGCGGGCCTGCGGTGGCTCATGCGCGCGATCCGTAATACATACGTCGCCCCGTTGCAGTATTAATCGGCTGCCTTGGCAGGCTGGCACCTCGTCGGGTGCTTCTCGGACCGGTAGCCACCACTCCTTCCACCGACTTGGCGCAGAGTTTTGCGACGATCGACTTCCGGAAGCCGGATCGTCCGACATCGCGATCAGCTCAGTGCTGCTCGTACACGACCAAGCGATCGTCAAACCGATAGACGGACGAGACGACTACAACGGACAAGCCTCGACAATCCTGCCGGGAGATTGCAGCTCTCCTGCCGTGACCCGGAGAGGCAGAAGAACATCGTGTGCTGCCTTCGAGGCAACAGACCCTTCCGGTCGCCTCAGTTAATGGGGAAGCGCCACCGCCCTGACGTCGACGTTTTCGCGGCTCGTCCCGAGCGCGCACGAGAGCAGCGAACGCAGTGGCTAGCGCTCGCCGAGGCAAGGCAGGCGTCGCTTCGTCCTCCCTCCCGCGCGACGACGTTTTGGGGCGTCCGATCGCGGTCGTGGCTGCGAAAGGGTCGGCGGAGGCGCGCACGAGTAGCACCGTGAATGATCAGTCCAGGTGCGGACGCGACGCTTTGGCGTCCTCGGGCGGCTCCGCTGGCCGTCGGGAGGTGGGCGATCGCGCGCTCGGCGAGGGCGGTGATCGTTAGGCTCGGGTTCACGCCGACGTTGGCGGGGACGGCAGCGCCGTCGCACACGAGCAGGTTCCGGTAGCCGAACACGCGATTTTGCGAGTCGACGACGCCGCTGTGGGGGTCGTGTCCGATCACGGCGCCGCCGAGGATGTGCGCGGTGCTCGGGATCGATAGCAGTGCCTCCGTCACGACTGCTCGCGGTGTGCCGCCGATCCTGTTCTGGATCCATTCGGCGGCGCGGTAGGCGGCCGCGATCTTGTCCGGATTGGGGTTCTCGGGGTCCTGCTCGGTCGTCAACACGACGTTCCCGTTCGGCCACCGGCGCTTGACCTTCAGCCGTATCGCGTTATCCAGCGTCTGCATCACGAGCAGGATCATCGTTCGCCGCGACCACGCCCGGATCCGCATCGCCCGCGCCGCCAGGATCGGGTGGCGCGCTATGTTCGCGAGCAGGTGCACCGGCTGGTTGCCCCGTCCGCCCCTCTCGGTCATGAGCGCATACAGCAGCGACTGCGAGTCCGCGCCCTGGCCGTAGGTGACGGGTTCGATGTGCGTGTCCGGGTCGGGGTAGATGCTTGAGGTGATCGCGACGCCGCGGGTGAAGTCGCGACGGTCGTCGGGAGCGGTGACCGCGAGGATCGACTCGCTGTTGGTGCGGACCAGGTAGCCCAGTCGGTCAGAGATGTTCGGCAGTGACCCGCGCAGCTTGCAGCTGAACAGCAGTTTGTTCGTGCCCAGCGCGCCGGCCGACACGACCACGCCGCCGGCGGTCAGCTGCTGGCGATCGCGGGCCAGCCACGCGCCCGAGCGTTCGTGCGTCACCGCGTAGCCGTCGGATCCGTCCGCGACTCGGAGCGGGCGGATGTCAGTCACGGTCCGCTCGGGCAGGATCTCGACGCCGCAGCGCTCGGCGAGGTACAGGTAGTTCTTCACCAGCGTGTTCTTCGCGCCGTGACGGCAGCCGATCATGCACTGCCCGCACCGCACGCAGCCGGTTCGCTCCGGCCCTTCGCCGCCGAAGAATGGATCCGGCACCGTCCTTCCCGC